>Ga0307380_10001228_pt1 | contig 38386 bp, 50 predicted proteins | sample UN3MG_FD_202239 | JGI IMG/M metagenome (GOLD analysis project Ga0307380, IMG submission 202239) | Soil microbial communities from Risofladan, Vaasa, Finland - UN-3 | ecosystem: Environmental > Terrestrial > Soil > Coastal area > Acid sulfate soil | place: Finland: Risofladan, Vaasa | collected...
ACGGTACACATCTATATCTTCACCGCTTAGAATAGGGCGCCCCGCTGGTTGCCACCACCTAGGGAAGTAACCAAACCGTTGTCCTTTCTCCATCCTCAAACACCTATATACCCTTAAACCACATAAACTATATAAACATATCGATAAACCAATCTTTATCCTACATCCATAAACCCTATATTATTATATTGGAGTTCTAAACCATGTATACCCCAGAACAGTTAGACGTATTAGACTTACTGATAAACATAATAAAAGACCACGAGGCCAAGCTAGATCAGCTTATCACCAAGTTAGAGCAAACAACCAAATAACCCAAACCCCTTTACTCACCCTAACTTCTTAACCAACACCCAACAAAAACCCCCACAAGGTAACTTACCCACACGTAAACCACCCATACGTAAATTACCCATAGTAGAGGTCTACCTGGTTAGTAACATAATGTTTAAATATATGATGTGTGTAGAGGCAGTTAGGTGTAAAGGGATGGAGACTAAAGGTGTGCCTGAGTGGGTAAGGAGTCAGCAGGCTGCCCGGTGCTTGTCTTGCTGGGCTACTAAGGAGACTCGGTTAGTTGGGTGTCGTGGGCCCTGTTGCCCCAACTGGTTTAAGGTTTAGAGTTAGGCTTCTTATCACATAATCTATACTCACCCATTAACCGGGGCTGTACCCTACTCTGTGTGTATGCACACTTATTGGTACTTGTAGTTAAAAGAAGATATATAAAGAAAGAGGGGATAAGGTGAGCCTCTACCTAGTTAGGCGTTCACGGATCAATATAACCAGACACGACACCAGGCTTAAACCAATCAGTATCAGGCTATACGTTACTACATATGACACTCTTCAACTCACCTAACCCATGAATTGACGCTATACGTATAGGGTTTGTGGACAGTGAGTATAGACTAACGATACCAATAAAGACACCCCATTGATACAGAGTGCTGATAATATAAGAAAGATAAAAGGGGCGCTACGCCTCACCGGAGGCTAGGCGACACCCTGAGGATGTCCTCGATCATGCCCCGCATCACGCGGAGCTGGTCCTCACCGTAGAGGCCCCGCCTATTCTCGACGCGAGCTCGGAGGATCCTAAGCTCCGCCGTTACCCTACTCTCTCCTCTCCTCACTCTTAGACACCTACCCTACCTACATCCCCACATCATATAAGGTTATTGGTTCACCCACACACGGCCCACCCACCACGCCCACCTTCACCTACACCCACAACCCAGCCTCACCCTACACACTCACACATATAGACACACACACAGCACACCTACACACACACCCTGTCACCCAGACACACACCCCACCCACATACAGACACACACAGCCTAGAGTGTAGGGGACACACAACTAGGCGAGCCACGGGGCATACGGAATGGTGGGCATTACTGTTTTTTTGTTCTGGTGTTTTTGTTTTATTTTTTTGTGTTTGTTATTAGGGTTGGTTTAGTTGGTGGTTTACTCCGTGTCCGAATCCGTCTAGGTATCCTTGTTTGTAGTGGGTTTCTGTTAGTTTGTCTATTAAGTGTTTTATATGCGGCAGGGGTTTTTCGTTCCATGTCCCAGATATGGCGCATAGGTGTAGGTTTACCAGTATTTCGGCTAGTATTTCGTTTACTGGGTTTTCCTCTATTTTTGTTCTCCACCGTATGTATTCTGTGAGGGTGCATGTGCAGGATGCTATAGTTTCTCCGCATTTGTTGCAGTGGAAGTCGTTTACTAGTTGGTGTCTGTTCTCGTATAGAGTTTTGTGGTACTCGTATCTTGCCTCGTCTTCGTTAACGAATGGCGTAACAAACTGCGTCCATGGTTTAGCGAACTCTAGGTTGCTCATGGTTGGTTGGAATGTTCCTCCTTGTTCGCGTGTCACTGTTTTGTCTCCTCTAACTTGAATTTATGTCCGCAGTTCAGGCATTCTGCGTGGTGGTTGTCTAGTGGCTTTAGGTTTGTTGATCCGCAGTTGGGGCACCTGATTAGCGCCTGCATAGTCATAGTTCTTTCTCCTCGGTTAATATACCTATTTTGATGCTTGTAATCCAATCCGTGATTGTTTCAATTATTGGTTTACCCTCATCATCTTGTACGGGTTGCCCTTTTTCGTCAACTACAATTCGCTTTACTTCTACGATGGTGCGCACAGATGGAATTGGGGGACCATTTATTATTCTGTATGCTGAGATTGGATCTAACTCAATAAACCCTGTTGCCATCTGGTCTGGTTGAACCTCAGCTTTAAACAGTGGATGAACGGGGTAATCTTTCCCATTAATCATCATAGTCATGTTTACCTAGTTGTTTTAGGTGTCTTAAAAACTTATGGTTCATTACCATGAATGTCTAGAGTTCCATCGTATACGTCAAGCATAAGACACATGGCTTCTAACACGATTTTTGGTTCTACTGAGTCCTTGTTTTCCCTATAATCGTCTTTCATTCGTATTAATGTATCTAAGTAAAACCCTTGATGATTTACTCTTTTCTTCCTCAAACTATTCTCTATTTCCAAATCTATCACAGTATCTACTTGTTTTATGTTCCTTAAAAACTTTGTGGGGTTGTCCGGCTCGCAGCGTCTCACGGTGTTTGACTCGTCTGCGTGAGCCGGTTTGCCCCTGTACCTATGTTGCTGTCTCGTAGTTAAAAACCTTTCTCCTATATAGTTATATATATCTGTGGGTGAGTGTATGGTATCTGTCGGCTAAATATAGAAATGCTTTTATAGCAGAACAAACTATATAGGTGCTATATAGGTGCGTGGGCGCCTGTTGCCGTGGCCCCGGCGTTGCTTGGGTGGCGATGTAGTGGGTAGAAGGCTATACGATAGGATGGTTCGCGCTGTACGTGGCTACGTTGCTGGCTCGGCGTATGTAGACACCCTCTTAGGGGAGTCTGTGTGCGTCGTCAACGAGCACCGTTTAGCGGGTTTTCTGCGTTGGCGGTTCGGGGTCGTAGATTGGAGGATCGTTGAACTGTTTACTAAGGGTGAGGTTTTGAGTAATCCACGTGGAGAGGGTTCTCTCCAAGTAGTTGAGGAGGAGTGAGTGAGGTATTGGAGCCGCTTAATTATTGGTCCCCCGTCGAGTATCTTTTTAGATACCCAGAGGAACTTGAGAAAATTATGAAGATAGAGGTCGATGACGATGAATGAGTTTTGGTATCCTGTTGTAGTTAGCTTCGTGTTGGCGTTGCTCGGTTACTTGAAGAACCGCGAGAAGGAGGAGTTCAGTGGTTGGAAGTTCTGCTACACCCTGTTCTGGGGGCTAGTGATAGCGGTGTCAGCCACGTACTTCGGGTTGCCGATTAACACTGTTGAGGATCAGGTTATGGGCCTCGCTGCACAGGTTGGGTTAATAGAGTTCACCGCCCTGTTCTTTAAGGCGCTGTGGGTTAACTGGTTGCGGGACTTCACGAAGAAAGTGTTCCCGTGGCTGTGGCAAAGCGGCTTACCGGAGTAAACCACATGTGGCTGCTCGACCTACTCTGCGGAGGGCTTCGCGAGAAGTATGAGGCGGGTCAGTGGCGCATAGTGGACCTTGAGAACCTCCTTGAGGCTCAGAGAAAAATATCCGAGTCATATAGCCTAGTCTACGAGGGCTCTGTGGAGCTTCAAGACTATTATCGGGGTGAGGTTGACCGGCTGCTGAGGGCGCTCACGGAGTACAAGTTGGCGCTGGATAAGAGCGTCACGGTGCCAGAGTTGCCCGATGGATTGCCTGACGGTAAACTGGTTGACGCTTACGGTGTCCCGAGTCTACAGGGGTACAGTTACAGGGCGGCGGATTATGAGTACCTTGTGTACCCGAAGGAGGTCTGGGTGAACATCTGCCGCGTAGTCTACCCTGTGGTGAGGAAGGTTCAGCCGGTGTGGGTGGAGGAAGTGGGGGACTGTGATGATTATGCTTCAACGTTTAATGCCTTCGTTTCACTCATGTTCAGGGAGTCAGGGTTGGATAAGCAGGGGTTCTTCCTTACCTTGTGGAGCAGGAATCACGCTTATAACGGTTTCGTTGACAGCAACCTCGACGTGTGGGTTGTTGAGCCTCAGAGCGGGGAGGTGGTTGGGAGAATCGAGGACTGTAGTGAACCATATGTAACGAGAGACGTATTTCTAATTATATGAGTGGGTGAGAACACATGAATGACGGAAATGGCGACGGAGACGGAGGCACCGGAATCGTATCGGCACCCTCCACAGGTTTCACACAGTACGTTGAGAAACGTGAGTTTCAAGAGTTCTGTAACACCATTGAGACAGCGTTGTGGGGGGCAGATAAGCGAAACGGGTTAGTTGCAGACGTAAATGAACTTAAGATACAGATCAAGTTATGGATGGGAATAATAGCTTTCATAACGGGAATAGTTAGTCCACTGATAACCGTCATCATACTAAAATTTTTCGGGATGTAATGATATGAGTGAAGAGAGAAGCCTGTACGAGGAGCGTGAACACGCTGAACCAATAGAGTCAACCAAACTACATTTTGACACCATCTTCAAGTTCATGATTGAGAACGACAGGGTTCCTACAGTACCAGAGACAATGGAGATAACTAAACTAAGTTACCACTACGCAGCCCACATCAGGCGCAGGGCACTCAGAGAGTTCCCTAAACTAGACATAGACGAAATAGGTTTCGCCGTCAGAAAACTCTTGATGGAACGGTTGCAGAGTGGAGATGTCGAGACCAGTAACCTCGTTAAACTGATGCCGTGGGTAGCCCCCCAGATGGCTTCGGCGGTTGACGTGAAGCAGGAGATAACGCATAGATTCATAGTTGTAAAGCCGGGAGATGAGAAACCTGCCGAGGAAAAGGCAGAAGATAACTGAGAGCCACGACTTCATATTTAAGCCCCACCCGACTCAGTGGCAAGTCTATAATGATAAACATCGGTTTCAGATAGTGAGCGCCGGACGCAGATGGGGTAAGACGCGTTTAGAGTGGATGAAACTACTTGAAGCCGCCCTCAGCATACCTAACGGGCTATTCTGGTGGGTAGCCAGCATATATAAGGAACTTGTACCTGCATCCCAAACGATACGTGAGACAACTCCACCAGACATCATAAGCGAACGCAGTTTCGAGAGAGAGAACATCCTCAGATACCTGAAACTCTACAACGGCACAGAGATATACTTCCACAGCGCCAACACCGAGGACAGCCTACGTGGAAGCGGCTTAGATGGACTCGTCATAGATGAAGGGGGAAGTTTCCCGAAGATGCGGTATGAGGAGGAACTACGAGCCAGCCTCATAGATAAGAAGGGGTGGGCAATCATAGGCGGAACGCCAAAAGGTCGCGGCTGGTTCTACGACATGTGGCTTCGAGGACAAGACTCAGAGAACTTCCCAGAATACAAGTCGTGGCAGTTCAGTAGTTATGAGAACTCAACTGAGAACGGCGGCTACCTCGAAAAATCTGAGATAGACTCATTGGCAAAGGAACTCCCTGAGATGATATTTAGGCAGGAGATACTCGCCAACTTCATAAAAGGCGAGGGTGACGTGTTCCGAAACATATATGGTTGTATAGCAGGAGAACTCGGAGAACCAGAGCCAGATAGACGATACGTGATAGGCGGCGACTTGGGGAAAACACAGGATTGGACTGTACTCACCGCTATGGATAACATGGGTCACATACGGGGGTTCCGCAGATTCAAGGACTTGGATTGGACTATCCAGAAACGTGAGATAAAGAACTTTCAAGCAATATATAACCAGTACGCCCCAGCGCCGATAATAATAGACGCCTCTGGGCTGGGGAACCCGATCTACGATGAGTTATTTAATGAGGGCGTATTGGTGCGTGGATACAAGTTCACAAACGAGAGCAAACGCAATCTCATAGAGAACCTCAACCTCTGCGTAGACCAGACGAGAATAACGATTCCCGGTACATCAACATCACTTGGAATAAGACCTGACCCCACATTAAAGGTTCTAGTGGACGAAATGGAGGGATTCACCTACGAGGTGCTACCCAGTGGAGCCATAAGGTACGAGGCATCCGGTGGAAAACACGATGATTGTGTCACGAGCCTCGGATTAGCGGCGTGGGGTGTATTCAGCGGAGGAGTAACGGGAGGAGTTAGTGCCTCAACGGGAGGTAGAAACAGGTAATGTCATTTAACCCAAAGTTCATATGTTGCCCAGGAAGCAAGAAGAATGGCGTTAAGTATCCCTGCGGCGAAGTCACAGGCATACGCAGAATCGGCTCAGTGGGTGTACGAGGAATCAAGGATAGCCGCCTATTCTACTGTGAAGCGTGCGGCTCCTATTTTAAGAGCAACGGAGAAACATGGAAAGAGGCACACGGGGAGATAAGATAATGGGTCGTTGTAGGTGTGGTAGAGTTATACCAACAGGGTGCCCTAACTGTCCCCCACAGTTGATACGGTGCCCATGCGGAGAAATGATACTCATAGAACCCGATACAAGCGAGTTCCTGAAAGAAGTGTTAAAGAAATACAAGGAGAAACAGAGTTGACGGTCAGACAGAACAGGTTCATAATAGCGGTAGAGGGCTTCAGCACCCGCCTACTAGGGCCAAGGGCACCCGTAGAGGAGAAACTTAAGAGCCTCAGCGTCACCACGGGTCCACGTCTAGGAGGCAAATCGGAGTCACAGAAACCGAAGGGCATCGCAGGGTACTATGGCTGGTACGAGTCAGATGGGGCGGTGTTCGCTGCGGTCAATAGCCTCGCAGAGTTCAGCACAGGCGGAGGCTACGTGAACGCGATGCCCGGTACGACTCCAAGTGAGACTCCCGTTGAGAAGCCGAAGGAGCTTCAACTCGTTGATGAGTTAGGCGAGTTCCTTAACCTCGACTCTGTGCTACCCAACATAACTCGCAACATGTTGATAGCCGGTTTTTGTGGTGTAGAGGTTTCTATGAAGCAGTTTCCATCAAAATGCAAAATCAAGGTAATTCACCCCGCAACCATCACAAAAATTGAGTTAGGAGGCGAGAAATACCATGGAATCGACTATATTTTGCAGAAAGTCGGCGATAAAGAGGTAAAAATAGATGGAAAAAACCTCGCTTGGTATGTCAACTATGAGATGGGGAACGATAAACGTGGCGTGAGCATCATCATGGCGATAGAGAAGCTCCTCTCAACCAAGATGAATACACTCGACAAGATAGATAAACTGCTTGACAGGCGCCTAGCCCCACTTATCATCTGGAAGACCATGCGCGACGAGACGGCACTAAAGGAGGCGATAAGCCAGCGCGACGCCGATGAGGACATATTCCTCGGGCACCTCACACAGGAGGAGATGGCGAGCCTCGCGCAGGTCGTTGACACCGAGGGTGACGTGAAGTACTGGGAGTACATCGAGTACATAGATAGACTTATATATAAGAGCCTCTTCGCAGGTGACTTAGATTACTGGCGTCAGGCTACTCAGGCATCCGCCACGGTGCTGTTGGAACTTGTTGACCGCAACATCATGGGCATCCAGAGACAGATTAAGCGCAGCACAGAGCAGGGAATCTATCAACCCCTCATGGAGTTAAACAATCTGGATGTTGTTCCTAGAATCATATGGAACCAGGAGGACGCCAAGTTCCGTGGAGTACAGTTGGAGCGGTTCCTACAGACAGGTGTAAACGCGGGTTTCATACAGATGCCTCAGTTCTACGAGATACTGAAGCGCGGCGGATTAGACATACACGAGCCAGAGGAAGTTGTGGTGCCCGCCAAGGGTGGAGTTCCAATCGACCAGCCAGAGGAGCCATCCGAGGAGCCGAAGGAGACGCCTGAAGAGACCCTTAAACTCTCGGAGGCGTTAGCGGAGGAGGCGCGGGTGAAGGCTCTACGTGAACAGTTTTACAGGGAGAGACTTGAGTTAATCAAGAAACTTGGGGAGGCGGTTAAGTGATGAGTAGAAAGTGGAGCATCCTAGTATCGAGTGACGCGGAGGGTAAACACCCGGTCTATACTCTGGATTTTGGGGTGGTGAATGAGAACAATGAGAAGACACTGACCCTCTACATAAGAAACCTTGAAAACTACAGGGTATTCAACATAGACTACATAGTTAAGAGCAAAGACGTGCAGGTTGATGGACCGTTAACGTTGGATAAGATGGGGTCCGCTGAACTTAAAATATCGTGGAGTGTAGGCGAGGAGACGGTTGCGTTGAAGGATGTCGTGAGTTTTAAGTGTGAGATGTTGAAGGAATAGTCGTGGTTGGTGTGTATAGAAACATGAGTTACTATGGTTACTTTGCGTTGACTGTGGAGGTTGACTTTTGATGAGTGACTACGGGGTTTCTAAGTTGGGGGTGCGCCGCGTCGTTGACCTGATTAAGGAGTACAGACAGACGTTACATCAACTTGAACTGAATAAGAAGCAGGATTTTCCCCTACCCCTTGGATGGACGGTGGAGCAAGAAGAGGCTTTCATTGATGCCCAAATCGTTGAGATTGACAAACAGAAGGCACGTATAAAAAACAAGTTAGAAAAAGTGTGCGAGCGCGCGCTTCTGAAGCTGGGCGTTGTCAGCGATGTTACAATCACCGAGAACAGGTATGGGCGCATACGGGCGATGGCAGTATGCCCCGCCTGTAAAAAGCAGACAGACCTCGCTGAGTCTGTGGATTGGGCTGTGGTTGCTAGAACGCTGAGGATTAGGCTCAGGTGTATGGAGTGCGGGGCGCAGAAGGTGGTGACTGTAGTTGGTTGACTTCTGTTTAGATCGTTTGAATAAGACGGGTGACCTCACGGGCACATGGACCTTCACACAGGGAAGCCCAAACGTAAATGCACCCGGAGCTGATGGGAACGCTGTAGCTGAACTTGCGGTGAACGACTATGTTAAACCTACTGCGACAAACGAATGGTATCGCGTTTTGAGCGTCACTGATGATGATAACTTTGTGTTGGCTTACAACTTCGTTCAGGCCACACAGGTTGACGTAGTTACTAACTATGCTGATGTGTCGGTGAATGATGGAACAAGTGCGGCTAAAGCCTTCGTTCATGTTAACCAATATACAACAGATGCTGTAAGAAGCGCAGGCGACACTCTGCATCTGCGTCGAGGACAGACGCATCTGATTCAAGCCGTTCAGGTTACATCTGATGAAACCTCTTCCACAACATACATCTCAGTAATAGCCGATGATGGAACATGGTGGGTGGGAGAGGGTGGACTGGCTGCACCTATTTTTGATTTTGGCTCGGCTCTGTTCCGATGGATAGCCGCAAGGAGTAACTGGTGGTATGAGGGTTTTGAGATTAGAAACAGCGCGTTTTCTCATGCGATGCTCGTTCAAGCTATCACATATTTCATAGACATAACATTCAGGGGTAACGTAATCGGGATTGAACTCTCAACCGTAAGTTTCTTCGTTATAGATGGGTGCGTGTTTGTGGATAACAGTTCCATAGGGATAAGCGCAGGCACTGGCTCAATTAATGGGATAATTAGGAACTGTGTTCTTGATGGCACAGGAGCAATTGGCATCAACCTTTCAGCGTCTGGTATTGTTACCATCGAGAACTGTGTATCTGGGGGAACAACCCCTTTCACAACAGGAGACATTCGCATCCAGAACTTTGGTGGAAGCGTCTACCTGATAAACTGCAAGTTAAGCAGCGCAACCCCCATCAGCGAACTTAGTTGGCGAATTGGTGGAAGACTCTATGTCGTAGATAGAGATGATACCAAGGACTACCACCTTCTTTATTATGAAGGGGCATGGGCAGCAAAGGAAACAGGCACTACGAGAGTGGGAGGGGCAACCACTAGCATTAAGGCGACCCCATCCACATATTCAGATGATAACCCCCTTTATCCCTTCATTCCATTTGAGACGTGGATATATAATGCAGGTGAAGCAAAGACTTATACAATCTACATGCTGGCTGGCGGAGGATGGACAGCACTTCCTAACAGTTCAGAGGTCTACATCGAGGCACAATACTATGATGCAGGAGGCGATGCTGGGCGCGCAGAGGTTGTCTCAAACGACGCCTTTGCCGATGAGGTTAACTGGAAAGCCTATGATGTAACCTGCACCCCTGCGGCGGCTGGAATGGTTAGGCTCAGAGTCTACTGCAAGAAGTATGAGGCTGGAAAACTCTTCTACATTGACCCGCTTCCAGTGGTGAGTTAACATTGACTGACCCCAAGTGGGTACTTGGGCGACCCTACGAGCCGCACAGTACCACAGACACCAATGTACGCTGGGCACTTGGGGCACCGTATCCTCCTGCATTCATTGAGGGAGCCGCCGCAACCACAACCACCACTCTACCTCCGACAACAACGACCCTTCCTCCCACTACAACCACGCTTCCCCCGACCACTACAACCCTGCCTCCCACCACTACTACATTACCGCCAACGACTACAACCCTTCCTCCTACTACAACTACTTTACCACCTACCACTACCACTTTACCTCCAACCACGACTACTCTTCCACCCACCACTACGACACACCCTCCAACAACTACGACTCTCCCTCCGACTACTACTACGGTTCCACCTACGACAACAACCTTACCCCCAACCACTACCACTATACCTCCGACCACCACCACATTAACTCCCCCGCCAACCACAACCACGATAACCCCGCCACCGACAATAGAGCCAGAGGTAAGCACTGGAAAATATCCCCCGTGGCTCCCACTGCCACCGATAAAGCGTATAGAGAAAGAGATTTTAACATACAGTCTCCCCATAAAGGGAAGCATACTCACCGAACTGTTTGCATCAATCCCGTGCTCCGGCTCCGTACTAGCCAACCTTGAATACGAGTTACCATTATCCGGCAGAGTATCAATGGTGTACTATACATCCAGACCACTAAGAGGCATAAACTGTAACGCAGTTATACGGCTGCTAGATGAACTGGATGACGAACCCATGTATAAGGTAAATTAATATGAAGATAGGAATATATCACCCGTTCTCACAGTTCCCCGACAACTACAGCCTAACACACGTTGTACGGGAGCAGATGCTCATGATCACCGAGAACGGGCACGAGTGCCACTTCATCACACATAAGAACTTCAGGGAGAAGGTTCCTGAAGGAGTAAAAGTATACCCGGTACTACCTAACCCGGACGGAGTTGAAGTAGAGAAAACATGCTCAGACATAATCAGCACACTGGACGCGGTGCTCACACACGACGTAGCCTATATGAGCGTCTACAATAACCATGCCGCCGCAATAAAACTGATTGCCGAAGCCAACCCCCAGATTAAATGGTTCCACTGGGCACACTCAGCCCCCAACACACTTGAACAACGTGAGGCTCTCCCTAACAGCATCTATGTGGGGATGAACTACAGTGATCTCAGACTATTAGCCCAACAATTCGGCGTACCCGTAGCGCGGTGCCAAGTAGTCTATAACCCTAGAAGCCCAGACATCTTCCATGCGTGGCATAAGGAGACAAAGGAGTTCGTTGACACACATAAACTCCTCGAATGCGACATACTTATGACGTACCCACTTGACACTGGGCGGTTTGATGCTAAGGGCGGAAGCGACGTAATGCTTCTGGTTGACTGCCTCAATGAGCAGGGTAAGAACGCTAAAGTCGTGTTCGTGAACGCAGCCGCCAATGACCCGGAGCGAAAGAAGAAGGTGGAGAAGTGGAGCGAAAACAAGAACACAGTCTTCACAAGCAAAGCATTCCCCCAATGGGCGCACACAGCCCCTAACTGGTTCGTCCACGAGTTAATGCAGATAAGTGACGTGTTCCCCCTATTCAGCATCAGCGAAGGATGCAGTTTAACGATGCTTGAAGCAGGTTTAAGCGGCGTCTTATTCCTACTCAACGAAGACTTTCCGCCCATGCTAGAGTTCGCCAATGTGGATGAAGCCATGTACTTTAAACTAGGGAGCACAAGACAGAAAACAAATCATGTGAACCGTAAAGAGTATATGGCTGAGAGAGCAAAGTGGCTAATCTACGAGTTAGCGACAAACAAGGCACTACGGTTCAAACGCAAAGTATTGAAAACCTTCAACCGTCAATGGATATGGGAGAACCAATTAGCCCCACTGCTAGAACTAAACGTGGTAACCCCTAGACCACACGAAGAATGGTGGACTAAGAATGCACCGATAACCTTCCTCGATGGATACGATGAAGCCCGCGAACCATTATTCAAACTAGTAGCAGGCATGTGTGATGGAAACGTACTGGATGTGGGGGCTGGCTCCTGCAAACTTTACCCCTACCTGAAGGATACGGCTAAGAGTTACACGATGCTGGAAATCACCAAGAAATTCGTGTTAGCCGCGAGGAAGACGTACCCCGAGATTAACGCTGACTATGGAACCATCCTAGACCTACCCTACAAAGATAAACAGTTCGATACCTCTGTAGCCATAGCGTTATTCAGGCACCTCAGACCAGAGGATATGCCTAAAGCCATGAGTGAGTTAATGAGGGTAGCAGATAAGACAATTATCGGGTGGGCACTAATACCTCAAGATAAACCAACTTATGTGAAGGAACAAGGATTCGTTGACACAGTATTCAACGTAGACGACGTAAAGACAGCAATCGGGAAACCCTTCAAGACTCATAAAGTTGGGAGATACGAGGTATATGAAATTTAGTGTAGTCATACCATACTCACAGGACTACCCCTGCATATGGTTCACAGTCCAGGACAAGTACCTAAGATTAATGGAGAACTACTCACACGACGAATACGAAGTCATAATAGTAAACAACGGTTCCACTGGCGACAACCTCTCACTGGCTAGAAGAATGTGTGGGCGAGATGAGAACAACCCAAACACCTTCACAGACCACCTATCAAAAGAACCGTCACCAATGAGGAGAAACCTCAAATACGTAGAGATAGAGAAACAGCTTTCACCCAAGACAGCCATCAACGTTGGAGCATGGAAAGCAAAAGGCAAGTACCTGATGGTGTGCGACGCACATGTGCTGGTTAACAGCGACTACTTCACCCAAGCAGAACAGTTCATGGATGAGAACAACGCCTGCTCTGTTCTCCACTCAAGCATAAGTTGGAACGTAAGAGACGCCACAGTGAGAGCATACCAATACAAACTAGGAGTAAACGAAGACGGAATAGGCGCAGGGCATCTTCTAGGAACATGGTCAACAACCAAACACTCAGACAAACCATACAGAGTATCATCATCAGGAACATGCTCATACATATTAAGAGCCAAAAACTTTAAAGAAAAATATGTGGGATACCCCTCAATGCTAAGAGGCTACGGCGGAGGCGAACCCTACATAGACATACTTGCATGGATGATGGGCGACGAAGTATACCTTCACCCAGACATGTACTCAGCACACTTCGCCTTAACACGGTCAAGAGGATACGACCAGGGCGGCCCCATAGTTATGGCTCGGAACTATATTTTGGCGTGGTACATTTTAGGTGGATTAAAATGGGCTAACCTGATACGAGATAACGCGGTAAACAAGAATCGGGAACGGCACCCCGACTGGACACCTAAATTCTATGAGGCGTTCAACGAGGCTGTAAGGTGGGGGAGATTCAGGCGAAAACAGGTAGAGGAGACAGCGGATTATACTCTTGAAGAGTTGCTGAGAAAATTTAAGAATGATAACATTCCGTAGGAGAAAAAGAAGCGTTGAAGATAGCGGCTATAGTGATGACTCTTAACGAGTCACAGAGGATAACAGACTGCCTGACACACCTGAAGCCTCACCTAGACTACATCGTGGTGGTTGACGGTGAAAGCACCGATGATACAGTTATGAAGGCATCAGGACTCGTGGATAGGGTTGTGAAGCGTCCACCGTATAAGGATTGGAGCGATGGGAAGAACTACGCTGAGACACTGGTTCCAGAGGATACGGATTGGGTTCTTCATTGCGACGCTGACGAACGTTTCCATGATAGACTCATACCGGAGATAAAGACAGTGATAGAGGGTGTATTAGAGAAGCATCCTGAAACAATAGCCTTTAGATTTCCGAGAGCTAACTTACCGACTTGCTTCGACTTTCCAGATTTTCAGGTGCGTCTGCTTAAACGTGGTTCAGGGTATGTGTGGAGTTACCATATCCACAGTGTGCCAACAATCAACGGTGTAAATATCGACACGATACCTCACAGATGTATGACGATGCTCGATCTACCGATATGGCACCTTCCAAGAAGAACAGACATTAAAAGACCGTGGTGGAGCGTCGAGAAGGGAAAACGAGATAAGACAAACGAGGAAATGAAAAAAGATGAGTGAGTGTTCGTATCTGAAATACAAAGCATCGTCATGTGCCTCGTGTACGGGGTACGTGTGTCAAGCCTACGGGCGAGAGAAGAAACTCAGCGACACCACACAGTGTAAGTCAGACTACGTTGAGTGTCCACGTTACATAGATACTCTGCCTAAAACACCAGAAAAGTCAGTTGAACCCAAAACGTTTGAAACAAGTAACGTTGAACCAGTTGAAACAGTTATACTCAACATAACACCTGATGCATCAACCCAGACACAGCCACCTAAACAACGGTTCATTAAGAGTCCATGCGGATGCGGAGAAGACACACGATTAAGCGACTGCCCATACCAGACAACCAACGTACCTGAAGGCAGAAAGAGTTGCACCGGAATCTGGTGCTACGTTAGCAACAAGAGTGTGCGCGTACCTAAAGGCTGCTGGAACTATCAGATATGCACAGACTACTTGATGAGTAAGTATAAGGGGGTGCCATTCCCATGAGCGAACCACATAGACAAGAGAACTTTAGCAGTCTCATGGAGTTTATGAAGTGGTTATTTGGAGGACAATCACTCGTAAGAGACTCATTAATTAATACACAGGTGATGCTGGATGCGGTCCACTACGAGGTACATGAAGGAGACTTCTACACCTACAGCAACGCAGCAACCATAAACGCTGGAACCGCCACCGCCCTCAGTATGGTTGTTAGGCCGGGTGTGGGAAAACAACTGCACTTCCAAGGAATAGTTTCATCCAAGAACAGTGGGTGGGCTGAACTATTTGAAAACGTGGAATATACTGGTGGAAGCACAATCTCACCCAAAAACAATAACCGCGCAAGCGCCAACACATTCGGTGGAACCATGATAGTCAACCCTACAATAACTGATTTCGGCACACAACTACAGAGTAGAGCAGTGGGGTCAAGTGCCCCCGGAGTGAGGATAGGTGGAGAATCGGAGACGCGAAACGAGTGGATACTGTCAGACGAGTACTGGTATCTTATCTGGTTCTACGCCGACAGCGCCACCACACAGGTATCACTCGACTTCGAGGCATATGAGGTGACAACATGAGCAACATAATCCTAAGTGAACCATTGCATCCAGATTTTCAACGCATATTAGATAACTTCATTAAACAGTACGGCAAAGAGAAGGGCACAGAGTACTTCTATAGGTGGGTACGTAAACACAACCTAGATGATACCAAACCCTACAGCAACCAAGCCCAACTAGGGGAATGCTATGGAGCCCTCTGTGAATCATTCAGGTGGCTGGACGAACCCCTCATCAAGTTCTATAAGAGCGACGACACAGGCAAATACTATAAATGCGTAGCACTCACCGCAAACATGAGCATGAACAGGAACGACTACAGCGACGTACCTGAGTTCAAGCAAGCAGCAGGAACCCTAACGTGGCGACCACTCAACCTGAACCACGATCACAGCAAGTGGCTACCCTTCCCAGCGAACAGGGTAGACTACGCAGTATTCGAGGACAACGAGGTAGAGACCATCATACGCATAGACGACGCACAGAGAGACATACAGCGCATGATAGAGAATGGAGAAATACTTCACCCAAGCATAGAGGCAAACCCGAGAGGGTTAACGGTGACAGACCGCAATACGCCGTCAAAGTGGAACTACACCGCGATGGCGCTCCTACAGAAAGGAGTCACGCTCCCAGGCGACCCGTTAACCTACCTTGAGCCACTGCCACTGAACGAGTCTATGGGGAAGAGTCTAGTGGAGAGCCTGAGTGTGGAGAAGGAGGAGAAAGATATGAGTATAGAAGAGTATGAAAATGGAATAACCCTGACAGAGGAAACATGGAGCACAGCGTACAAGAACGACCTACCTGACTCATCCTTCGCCTACATAGAACCAGGCGGAAAGAAAGATGAGGACGATAAAACTGTTCCACGAGGCAAACGTCACCTACCGTACAAGGACAGCAACGGCAAAGTAGATAGAGCACACGTAGTGGCGGCTTGGCAGGCACTCCACGGAGCACGAGGCGGACTCGGCTCATGGGCATCTGACAGCATCGTGAGCGCCATCAGACGCAAACTACTATCAGCGGCGAGAAGCGTCGGCGTGAAACTCTCAGAGGAAGAGGAACACCTCAAAGAGTACAAAGGCATAGACGGCATGGACATATGTGGACAGTGTAGGTTCTTCGAGGACTTAAGCGACACCACAAAGACATTCCCCAAGGCAACGGGGCAACCAGACGACGCCGAGATAATGATATCTACAGGCGCAGTCGGCCCCGGAGTAGGAGTATGTGGGGTGGCGACAAGGTTACTTGGATACAGGATTCTTGTACGTAAGAACGACTCTGCGTGTACCGATGGCAGGGTAAGAGAAACCCCAACAGATGTTGATAGAACGATAGAGAAGAGGATTGATTTGAGCGAAATAGAAAAAGAGGCAATGAAAAACGACTACGAGAAGCGACTAGCCGACAAGGAAGCCGCCATCATAGAGGAAACCCAGAACACCAGCCGTGAACGCGAGGCTAAAATTAAGGCACTCATGGAGGTATCCATGCAGGCTAACACGTTAAAGGACAAGGAACGCATCATAGCGACCCAGACAAGCGAGATAACTCGGTTAACGGAGGACCGCCAGAAGCTACGCAAAGAGGTAGACAACCTAAGTGAAAGCGAGGCCACCCTCAAAATAGGTATGACGGAACGCGACAAGGACATCAAGTACTACAAGGACAGGAACGACGCATACGAACGCACCCACAAAGAGTTACGCGACGAGACAATAATGCTGAAGGAGAGACTATCCTCAGCCATAGCGATGAGGGATGAGGAAGCCACCAAACGCGCAGAGGCAAACCAGAGAGCACTCAACTCGGAGCAGGAACGGGCACGCATCGCCCAAGAGAACGCCCTAATCATAGAGAAACTCGCTGGACTACAACAGGAAATCTACGACAGTTCAAGGATACGCGCCGACACAGCAAAGACACAGATAAAGGACGGGCAGTTGATCGAGGAACTTCGCAAGGAGAGAGAAGGACTCGTCACCACCATACGGGAACTAAAACAGAAACTCGGTACACAGCCAAGCAAAATCATTGTGAGGGGATAATAGATGAGTGCAGCAATAGAAGGACTAGTAGGACAACTTAGCATCGGCGGAACACTCATCGGCTTCCTAACAGGCATAGAGTTCAGCGGAGATAGGTCACAGACCCCGTGGAGAGCCATGGGTAGTTACGACCCGACACAGATACTTAAAGGCAGACGCAACTACGAAGGCACCGCACGTAAAGCATACATCTGCGGAGACTGGGTAGACCTATTCATGGTTAACCTACTCAACTACGCCGCAACCATATACCCGAGAGGCTCAACCGCCTGTGGAACCATCGCTGGAAGCCTAGCAATAAAAAGTTACAGAGTAACAGGCATGGAAACCGAGTCAGAGGCCGCCGTAATAGAAGAGATCGGCTTTGACATGTTTGCGGTAACTACGCCTTAGTGCTTAGAATGTCTACCAAAATGCTTTAATACTTCCCATTTTTTTTATTAGTGCGGAGAGCCAAGAAGGGAGGACTATCATTAAAACATGGTTAAAGTAATAAAGAAAGAGATTAATTATGAGGATGAAAGAGGAATAATAAGAGACATTTTGTTTAATGAGGTTATTGAACACGTTACCATTATATCATCAAAAAAGGGTGCTGTACGGGGGGATCATTACCATAAATATACGTCACAGTATACCTACGTCATTAGAGGATCATTTAAAGTAATATCGCAGATGCAGAATGAACAAGTAGAGGTAGGGATAATTAAGCAAAACGACTTATTGTTCACCCCTCCTATGGAGAAACATGTTTTAATCTCTTTAGAGGACTCAGAGATACTTGCACTTACAAGGGGACCGAGAGGAGGAGAAAACTATGAGAACGATACGTTTAGGTTACACGGGGCAGAGTCATTATTATCAAAAATAAAGGGGATTGCGCCATGATTCAGCAACCAGTTTGCCAAGTTTGCGGTTCATTTGACTTGAAAGAGGTTTTGAACCTAGGTCTTCAACCCCTATGTAACGAATTTAAGTTACCATCCCAACTGAATAGCCCAGAGACATATTACCCTCTCTCCTTGGTGTATTGTGAGGACTGTGAAACAGTTCAACTCTCATATATCATCCCCACCGAACAAGTATTCGGAGAACAGTACACGTATCTCACAGGTTCCACTAGGGCAGTGGTTGAGTACTTCAACAATTTGGCTGCACAACTTATACAAAGGTTTAATCTAGTGAGAGGTGACGTAGTTATTGACATCGGATCAAACGACGGAACCTTTCTAAACGCGTTCAAACGCTTAGGCATCAACGTGTTAGGCATCGAAGGATCACCCAAACCCGCCTCCTTCGCTGAGACATACGGCATAAAAACGATTCAAAACTTTTTTGGAAAAGGAATCTCGGAACTAATAAAAAAGGAAGTACCCGATCTAAATAGAGTTAAACTTGTTACGGCTATGAACGTCATCGCGCACACCGATAACATTAACGAGTTTTTAGATGAAGTTAAACTGATAGTGAACCCTGAAACAGTTTTTGTAACTCAGTCTCACTATTTGATTTCACTACTAGAAAACTTAGAGTTTGACACAATATATCATGAGCATTTAAGGTACTACTCTTTAAAGAGTTTGATAAATCTATTCACAAGGCACGGTTTCACTGTTTTTGATGCAGAGGTTGTAGATGTTTATGGCGGTTCCATAGTCGTATATGCAAGTTTAAGTGATGGCAACCATACAACCACCCGGTTCCTAAATCTGCTGAAAAACGAAAACAAAGTTAACATTTTAGAGAGATTCAGAGAAACAAATAATGTACTATTACAGAACAAAGCAAAACTATTAAACATGTTATATAGATACAAAAAACAGGGTAAACATATAATTGGGGTTGGGGCGCCGATGAAGTCCTCAACACTCCTAAATTTTTATGGTATCACGCCAGACCTCTTAGACTGTTTAACTGAAGTTAACCCATTGAAGATAGGAACCATGTCCCCCGGAGTTCACATACCCGTTGTCGATGAAACCATGGTTTTCGATGACCAACCAGACTACGCTTTAATATTGTCGTGGAACATAGCAAACCAGATAATGAAGTCGTACCGACAAAAAGGATATAAGGGGAAATTTATAATCCCGGTTCCTAAAATAAGGATCATTAAATAAATCATTATATTACTCGGTTTACACCGAACATCATAGTCAACCCCTGAAACGTAAGTTGAGGGGGATTCATGACCCCGCACAAGTACCTGCGGGCTACAAATTTTGGCACTCGGCAGACTAAAAATTAGGGAGGCTGTCGTTAGCGTCACCAACCGGGAGGTTGCACGCACGCCCATCACCATTGAGGTGAGAAATAGTTTGTCACAACCCGTAATAGAGTTAGACCTAACCGAGTTCAAGAAAGACATCAAGAGCGACCTGAAGAACTACATGGATCAGATGATGGAGAAGATGACCCCACCTGGTGAACTTAAGAGTCTCACTGAGAAGAAAGCACCTGTCGAGTTTGACTACCGGCAAGGCATAATCAAGAGACTTGGCTCATTCAAGGAACGCATTGGACTAGATGACTACAAGTACGAAGATATCAAGAAAGTTGCCACACCAAAATACGATGAGAAAGCGAAGACCACCAGTTACACGTTGAACGAGAGTCTCATAGAGACGATTGGCACCGTTGACCCTTCCTGCTGCATACCCGAGATATGGGCAGACAAGATTGAGCGTGACCACGTTTACCCAGGCTCCGTTTTCCTTGGAGCATGGTTCGTAAACTGGTACGATGAGATTGAGGGGAAACCAGGAGACAAGGTTCACATCTGTAGCGTCGGGCCAGCCACATGCGTTGACCTAACCTGCGATGAGCCAACCTCAGTCGCCGCAACTGTAGACTGTCCTTACATTACTCTTCAAGAGGATGCTTGTGCATACACGATCTGTCGCGCGGACATCGAGGACGTACAGGTAGGACTCGTAGACGCCTTAAACGAGGGTCTTGGAAGCTGCCTAGCGGTCTGTATAGACAACTACTTCTTCAACATAGCGTTAAGCTGCACCAACGGCGGAACCTTAACCAGCACCGGCCCCATGACAGGCAGCCTTATACTAGAGGCAATGGGAAGCATGTTAGCGGGAACCTATACACCCGTAAAGTTAATCATGCACCCTGTCCCATGGACGAGCCTGATGCAGGACACCAACTTCAGGTACGCCAACCAGTTCGGGGCACGCGACGTGATCACCAGCGGACGCCTAGACAACGCGTTCGGCATCGAGATCAACGTCACCCCCAAGGGCACCCTAACTACCGGCGGAGGCACCTATCGGAGCCTTCTCCTAGCGAAGGGAGCCTTAGCTGGGGCACTGAAGCACGGTATAACCGTCGAATCAGAGTACAGTCCACGCTTCCAGAAGAGGTGGGTCATAGCAGACATCCGCTACGGCGGAAAGTGTCTTCACCCAGACGGTATCTGGTGGATCAGAACCGTCGAGACTCCTTAAACAACACAACTAATGCTTTAACAATCTTCTTTCCCCTATTTTCTTATAGTAAAGTTTTAATATAAGGTAGTTAAACTATATAGAGATATATAGTTTAGTAGTGTTAGTAGTTGGTAGACTTGAGTAAACGAGACATTAAGCGTAGTAGCGACAAGGTTTTTAAAGGGTCAAAGGACTCCACGTTCTATTCTAGTGGATACTTTTTAAGCGGAATCGGTAGCAACTACGGGGTTGGGGGCTTCATCCCGTATGATGAGCAGTACCTTGAACGTGACCGAGCAACCATCCCGGCAATCCGCAACACTCTGAAAACGCATGGTTCTGACCTTAAAAGCGCCCTGATACTTGGTTGTGCGCGAGGTTACTTGATACAAGCCTTCAGAGAGACGGATGTGGAGGCTGTCGGCGTAGACATCAGCGAATGGGCTGTGGAGAACTGCGCCGAGGGTGCAGAGGACCACATCTACTGTGGCGACGTGTGCGACCTCTCTAAGTGGCGTGACGGCGAGTTCACGATTGCGGTTGCCTTTGATATTTTTGAACATATAACTGTACCCGACCTATATGGTGCAATTAACGAGGCGTGCAGGGTGGCTGAGTGGGTGGTGATTAACCTCCCCATTAACCCAGACGATGAGACACCCGATATGAGTGCAGGGCAGGATAAGAGTCATGTAAGCGTCTACAGTAAGATGTGGTGGATACAACAGTTCATGGCTGCTGGGCATGAGCCGGCGGACGTACAAGAATGGATGTACCCGACGCCAAGCCCCGGCAGCAGATGGGATGATAAAAAGGATCACAACGTTACAATCTATTTCCGTAAAGCAGAGAAAAATATAACCATCAAACACATATCGATACCCACCATAAAGGAAGGCGAGAAAGGCTTCAAAATACTCTGGTGGTCAAACGGATCATGGTGCGGAACTGGATACGGCGTTGGAACTAAACACGTTATCTATCCATTGAACGAACACTATGATGTAGCGGCTTTAGCATATTGGGGTCTTGAGGGAGCCGCACTTAACTTCAATGGATTAAAAGTGTTCCCCAAGATGTATGACCAGTTCGGAATAGATGCGGCGGATTTGATTTGCCGAAACTGGAAACCTGACATCATGATCACATTATTTGATATCTGGATAGGTGACTCGCCACTATTTAATGGAGAGCGAGATTGGTTTAGCAAGATACATCCCCATTGGTGTCCGTACTTCCCTGTAGATCACTACCCTATACCTATACCTATTCTCAACCAGGCGCAGAAGGCTTATCATTGTATAGCGATGAGCAAATTCGGGTTAAAGGAACTACGTAATAATCATATAGATGCTTCCTATATCCCACACGGTGTTGAAACAAAGGTTTTTACACCAATAGAGGATAACACTATCCCACGTAAATGGTTAATAGACACTGCGGGTATCCCCCTCTTCAGCGGTTCCGAGGTGGAGAAATGGGATCATGATAATTTCATCATCGGTAAAGTGGCGGCTAATAAAGATACTTCCCGTAAAGGGTTTGATAGGGAGATGGCTGCCTTCAGAATCTTCCTTGATCAGAACCCTGACGCTAAGAAGGATGCACGCCTATACTGGCACACTGACCCAAGGTTCCCCGGAGGATACCACCTAGACCACTACGCGCATCTAATGGACATAGATAGGTACATTAAGAAGACTCACCCGTTCTACCTATATGGTGGAGTATCTGAACCTAATATGGCTAAGATGTACCAGAGTTTCAACCTATTCACTAATGTCTCAAGAGCCGAGGGTTTCGGGATTCCAATTATAGAGGCCCAGAGTTGCGGTGTGCCCGCCGTAGTAAATAATTCTACTTCGATGCCTGAACTCGTGTCTGGGCATGGGTGGGTGTGTAAACCTAAGACTTGGGAGACAACGGCGTTACTTAGCAGCACCTTTATACCCGACGAATACGAAATAGCAAAAGTATATAGTGAAGCCTATAATAACCCTGATCAGTTGAAGTCATATGGTGTAGCGTCACGGGACTTCGCCGAACAGTATGATTGGGACAACGTGATAGTTCCTCAATGGTTACAGTTAATAGAGAAACTTAGGGAAGAGTTAGGTACAAAGACGTTAGATGAAAGGAGGTTGATTTAGTGTCTACCGCAGTTTGTGTACCGATTAAGTATCCAGCAGGCGAGTGGTTGCACCTCTTCCTCAGAGAGGTTGAACGATTCAAGGATGTAAGCCGATTCATTTTCAGTTATGGTTATCCAAAAGAAGACCCTGAAGGTGAAGACCCCACTCTTATAAAGTTAAAGAGTTGGATTAAAACCACTAAGCATAAGGTTGAAGTCTATGAAGAACCGAAACTAGAGGTCATCTCGGGCACCCCACAACTCGCCGCCATCTACCATGATTTCCAGAAACTTGTAGACCCAGAGAAAGAATCCCATGTTCTTCTTATAGACTCCGACTTGGTTAAAATACCTCACGACCTAATCCAGCTATTGAAGAAACAGAACAAGGACATCATCGCCCCCTACCCGTGGGTGAAGAACCACGTGCCACCACTTTTTTATGATTCAATGATTTTCAGGGTCAACGGAAAAAGGTTTCATCCACTACTACCGCCCACATCAAAGGAGACTATGAAAGTCGATAGCGTAGGCACATGTTTCCTCGTTCGATCCAAAATCTTCAAAGAGATTCCCTACAGAAACCCCTACACGGCGATGCCATTCTGTAATGACGCTCGCGCCAAAGGTTACGGTGTCTGGGCTGACCCACGTATCAAGGTCTGGCACCTCGACATTACACGACTCGGAATCTCCCACAGGCCATTGTTCCCCGATGAAACTCCCCTTGTCACTGAGAGTGGAGCCGAGTTCACGCCAAGGGAGGCTGGGGGGCACTTATATCGGGCGTACGTAGAGGGACGTATTCCACGGGAAGTTCATTAAAATGGTTAGGGTGCTTATAACTGGTGCTTCAGGCTATATAGGGAGTGCCTTAGTTAAGAGGCTAGAGTCCATAGACTTTGAAGTAACTAAGGTTAATAGGAACTCGGTGAGCGCCGATACTCTGGCTTTAGATGTAGCCACTGAGAGATTCCTTGAAAAGATGAAGGAACATAAAAGATTTGACTGTATCTACCACTTTGGTGCACCTAGTTCTATAATAGAGTTTAACAGAGACCCCGTTTATTGTGTGAGAAACACTTTGAGAGGCTTCCGCAACATCCTAAAGTTGGCTGAACTAGATGATGCGAAGTTGATATACCCCTCCTCTGGGAACGTCTACGGAACTGCTCCCAAACCCCTTAACGAACTAACTGAACCTGAACCTACAAACCTCTACGCACTCTGTAGACTTCAGTGTGAAGAGATGGCGAAGGACTCCAAAGTAGAAAGCGTGGGACTTAGAGTATTTACGGGGTATGGTCCAGGAGAAGAGAAGAAGGGCGAACGGGGGAGTGTTATCTATCAGTTCTTGAAGGAGATGATACAGGGAAATTCGCCGATAATCTGGGGGAATGGAACACAAGCACGGGATTTTATCTATATCGAAGATATTGTTGATGGGATGCTTTCCGCAATAAACAGTTTTGTTCCCTCCATAGTTAATCTGGGAAGCGGAAAGAGTTTTTCCTTTAATGAAGTAGTTGAAATCATTAATTGTTGCCTCAAAACCGACACCAAACCAATCTACGTAGAAGATAAAAAACCTCGTGTCGAAACCACGTTAGCTGATGTTAGTCTCATGAGGAAGACTTTAAACATTAACCCTAGACCCTTAGAGGAGGGTATCCTTAACTTCATTGATTATTTGAATGGGGAAGATAGGGTTATCTGGCGGCATATAAATGATAACTAACATATATGGGGCATTAGTTGAAGGTACGTTATACGATGACCGAGAGTTTCTTCTCCCTCTATTTAAAAAGATAATTGGGCGATATGATGATGGGTATAGTAGGATACTAGATGTAGGATGCGGTTCACTCTGTGAACCATTCATCAAAATATATGGTGAAAGATATGTTGGGTTGGATGTTCCATCATCACTTTATCCTAAGACTGGTTTATGGGTTGAAGGTGACGCCCATGACCTATCTCAGTACCCTGATAATAGTTTTGACATAGTGACGATGTTCAGCGTATTGGAGCACCTATATGACCCGTATGTGGGGCTATCTGAGGCTATAAGAGTAGCTAAGAAAGTTGTTATAATTACCACAGATTATATGCAGACAGATAAAGATAGGGCGGTTGATCATTACTATGCGTGGACACCTAAAACTCTACTCCACCTATTAACTTTATTTGGTAAGGCTAAGACATGGACGGAGGGAAGCATTGTTCCCAGCGTGATGGATGTTCTTTGTGGAGTGATAGAGAAATGAATATCTATATAGATATGGATGTAGCTGTTGATCATCAAAGAAAACTGTATCAGGTGCAGTTACACTCGGCTTTGAGGCTAGGCAACGAGGATGTAGAGGAGTTGACAACACATTATACACTTGATGGTGCCCCACTTGACTTGCTTGAATACTCTGCGGTGCAGGACTTCAGGAAATTCACTGAGACAATGAATTATATCCGCCAACTCATAGTAAATGGCTACTTTCCTGTAGGTAAGGGAACTATGTACCCCGAGATAGTGCTTCCAAGCAAGGCACAGAACACGTTGGGTGAGTGGATGTAGAGAAACATGATACACGTCATAGGGGATAGTCACTCACAATCATTTGGAGGTTATCCTGGGTTTACCGTACACTGCATAGGAAGTGCCACAGCCCACAACCTAATGAAAGATAACAGCGCAACACAATCAAGACAGAAGATCATCACTTTGATGAGTATAATACCAAAAAACGCGGTGACATTATTCGTGTTGGGGGAAATTGACTGCCGGATTCACATCTATCAGAAATATATGGAGAACAATGAGGCAACCCCAATCGAGAAACTCATATCTACCACGGTTGAACGATATATAGGGTTCCTAAAACAATTCAAGGAACACCGAAGAACCACATCAACCATCCCTCCGGCAGGATACCAAGGAAACATATATAGTTACCCGTTCTATGCTTCGCCGAAGATTAGAGGCTACATTAATAAAACATACAATGAGTTGCTCCGAGAGGAGTGCAGTAGGGTTAACATTTCGTGTATAGACATCTATGATAAGGTTGTAGGTGAAGACGGTTTAGCGAAACAAGAGTATTTACGCGACCAAGTACACTTTAACCATAAAGCAATAGCGTTAATAGTTGAAGAGTTAAAGAGACAGAAGTTAATGGAGGAAGAAAACAATGGGAGATAAAGTTTTTGTAACGGGGTCTGCGGGCTTTATTGGAAGCCATGTAATAGATGAATTAAAGATTAGAGGATATAAACCTGTAACTTTTGATATATGGGATAATCCCAAACAAGATGTGAGAAACCCTAAAGCAGTTATGAATGCGATGGATGGTTGTGATTTTGTTATTTCTTTAGCCGCTTGCCCATATATTCCTTTTGGGTATATCAACCCTCAAGAGTTTTTTGAGACAAATGCAAATGGGGTTCTTCACGTTTTGGAAGCAGCGAAAAAACATGAAGTTCGTATGGTTCATGTTTCCACCTCAGAGGTATATGGAACGGCACAAGACCCGTTGAAGACAATGAATGAAAACCACAGGATACATCCCCACAGTACATATGCGGTAGCCAAGTATGCGGGCGATGGACTCTGCTTCACCTACTATAAGGAACATGATGTGGATGTAACTGTGGTGAGGATGTTCAACAACTTTGGGCCACGGGAGACTTGGCGCTACGTCATACCCGAAATAATTGACCAGTTACATAAGTCGCCTATACTTCACCTCGGAAACATCTACACTGAACGCGACTTCACCTATGTTGAGGATGGGGCGAGAGCATTAGTTGACGTGATGGAGTGCAGCGGATTGGAGGGCGAGGTACTTAACTGTGGAAGCGGCTCAACCCATAGTGTGCAGAGCATAGCGTTCACACTAGGCGAGATTATGCATCCAACTGAGGAAATATCCATAAAGGTTGATGATTGGAGACTCCGCCCCTACGACGTGGATAGATTGTTATGTAATAACAGTAAGATTCGTAGACTTACGGGGTGGTCACCAGAGACAGAGTTCTACGAAGGGTTGGTTAAAACAGTGAATTTTTTCAGGGAGAATGGAGAGAAATGGAACTACAGGACGGTGTATAAGTAATGGTAAGATATTGTGGCTCGTATGATGTGACTCTGTTCGGTCAGGTAACCTATGCCCAAGTTGGGTTTGCTTCACAGGTATTGATGGATGCTTGGGTTCAGGGAACACTCATACCTAAGTGTCAGGACATAGTGAACAACTATGCTGGACACGACTTCTATCATAACCATGGAACCATCCGAGTTGATGGCTCAGGTAAGGAGACTCAACTAATCACTGGTTCATCTACGGTTGTACGCAGTAACCAGGCAGTTACAGGGTCAGGCAACCCCATACCCGTTGAGCTGCTCCCTCTCCCGCTAGTCACCGTAGACGAGGTCTGGGTCGACGGCGTGGCTCAGACGGTTACAGACTTCCAGACATATAAGAGTTACGTCACCTATGAGGGTAACGTATTCTGTGGGGGAAGACAGAACGTGGACATCATTGGTACGTGGGGCTACGGAACCTATCCTCACGACGTGCAGTACGTGACGGCGCAGATAGCGGCTAACTGCCTCAGCGAGATGGTGAGGCGACGCATGGTGCCCGACATCATAACCCCTGTGCTTGAACGAGGCATGGCAAGTGATAGGGCAATAGCCATAATGCTCAGGACACCCTTAGTGTTTACGCAAAACGAACGCGAGATTTTGAATAAATATCGGTACTATTCCTTGGAGGTAGCATAGGGTGACTGTGGCGGGAACCATAATGGGGATACTTCAAACCAACTGGGGTTTAGCGGGTGCCCTCATAGCGGCAAACATCCACTTTGATGAAGGATGGTATGACATGCGGGCGACTGTTCTCGACCACCAGGTAATCGTGAGTCATGTGACGAGCCCACCCACTAGGTTCTTTGGCCCCAATTATACCGTTGATACTTATCTTAATCTCCTTAACTTTGATAGGTATGCGGTTGACTGCTGGGTGCGTGTGCCTCGCGGGGAGAACGGCGCCACGGAGCAACAGCAATGTACCGATATGAAGAACGAGGTTGTTAGGATACTTAACTTTTACCGAGCGACCTATGCGGCACCGATAGGGCTAGTGTTTCCCCTAGACTATGGTACGCAACTTAACGAGGTTGATGCCACTGGTGTTCCACGCATAATGAGGTGGAGGGTGCTCACTCAGGCGAACGCTAAGACGAAGTGATGAGGGATTGGTAAACATGAATATAGTTGAATTTATTGGATGCTTAACAATATTCATATTAGGGTATTTATATATTAAACATAAAAAACATGTGAAGTGATAAAGGATGGAGAAAAAAGAATATAGGAAGTATAGTATAGATGAGTTGAAGTTGGCAGACGAGGACTTGCAGATGAAACTCACCATGGGGGTTACCATGGCTGGGACATACCTCGATTTGCTCAGGTTGAAGAAGTATCTGACAGAATTACCGGACTTTGAAATCATATATAATACGATAAGTTCAGTACATCTACGGATAGTGAAAATTGAGGAGTGGGAGGAGTTTATTTCTTGGAAAAAACAGAAGAACAACCAAGTGTAGAAACCAACGAGGATCGGTTAAAGCGACTAGAGGGAGTCGCAGATAAAACCGAGGAGAAGGAACAGTGGGATAGAGCAGAGGCTCAGAACCTACTAGACGCGGATGATTTAATCAACTACGCGAACATCAAGAAGAAGTTGGTGCTGCCAACGATAGGGGGGCACGTCATGTACTGCCCACTACGCATAGAGGATCGCAGCGAGGTAATGAAGATTAAGGACAGCGACCCCGACGTACAACTTGATAAACGTAACCGGCATGTCGTGTATATGATGCTGAAGCGGGCTGACGATAGGTGGACACAGGATAAGGTCTACGGGTTACCCGCCGCGTGGATAGATGCCATCCTCATCGAGTATACTAAGGAGGAGCAGGACCGTTTTTTGCTTCCGATCTATCAACGAAGGCTCGATGGGTTAGCGTCAATCCGAAGGCGCAGAAAATCATCTTAGTGGCTAAACACTACGGGTACACTCTCAGGGAGATAGGTGAACTAGCGGAGCCTCAACTGGATGCACTTGTAGCGGGACTCATGTGGCTTAAGGAGATTGAGTTGAAGAATGAGTGAGTACAGGGTAGCGATAACTGGCGTAGCGAATGTGCAGGAAGCGTTCGAGAAGATCAGGTTATCGGCTCTAAGGGAATGCGTAGACGCCGTGAGGATTACCGCCAAGAAGATTGTGGTGGACGCCAAAACCATAGCCCCTGTGGGTACACCTGAGTCAACTGGTATGCCTAACTACGAGATTTCATATGCCTACATGAGAAGCATCAGGGATACGCCGCTAGAGATAACCTACGATAAGAGAAAGATAAGGGCGGGTGTGACGGCGGGAGGCAAGATAATTAACCCTAACACGGGGCGTCCCGTAGACTACGCTGTCGCACTTGAGTTCGGCAGAAGCAGACAAGCCCCGAACGGGGTACTCACACCATCAGCACTTAAAAACATAACATATTTAGTGGTTGAGGCGAAGAAGGCTGTTGTGAGGGGGATACTGAGCGTATGAGTACATATGACGTAGGAGAAATAACCGTCTACATAGTGGCGGACACCACTGGATTCGACAGAGGCATCAGTCGTTCACGCGACACCATGAACAGTTTCCAGCGCAGCATGCAGATAGCGGCAGGCGTAATGATGCGCGATCTCTTCTACGGCTTCATCGGGGCAATACAGGAGGCAACCGATTTAGGTGCCGAGATGCAGACTCTCCGAAACAGTTTTGAGGCATTCACAGATGCGGCTGGTGCACAGGGAATAACTCTTGAACGCCTCAGAACCGCCACGATGAACATGGTGTCCGACGTTGACTTACTTACTCAGGCTAACCGTATGCTCTCAGCGGGTATGCCCATCGACCAGATAGAGGAGTTGTTCGGCGGTGCAATTAAACTAGGTAAAGCCATGGGTATAGATGCGTCGATGGCTATAGAGAAACTGACTCTGGGTTTGGTTCGGCAGAGTTGGCGGCTGATGGATGACTTAGGCATCATCATGAGGGCTTCACAGGCATACAAGGAGTACGCGGAGAGCATCGGCGTGTCCACGTCGAGCCTCTCGGCATCACAGAAGCAGACGGCTTGGCAGATATATGGCATCAACCAGTTGCGTGAGAGGGTCGTCATACTACGTGACAACATAGGTGAAGCCGACAAAATGCTTGACCAGTTCGCAGCGTCCATGAGGAACCTCTACACAGCCATCGGGGAGAACATAGCCGCTGTACCCGTGGTGACAACTCTCCTTAACGCCTTCGCCCCTGTGGTAGGCATCGTGCTCGCACAGCAATTTATGGTGATGTCAGCCGCAGCATCCGCAGCGGGAAAGGCATTAACCGGGTTCCAGGCAGCGGCGGCGATGGGTGTAGCCCTATCCCCATACCTCGCATTCGCCGCCGTGATAGCGATGCTTCCTACATCCATCAAAGGCTACAGTATGGCGCTGCATGACTTGAGGATGGCTACTGATGACGTGTATGCGGCTCAGGAGCGCCTTAAACAGTCAACTGATGAACTGGATAAACTAATACAGCGGGTGGACACGACGGCATCCGCCTACGAGGACGCCCAGAACAAGGTGGCGGCTAACTATCAGGCGTTGCTCAGCGCCGTGGATGCTTACTCTGATGCGTTGAGTAGGCAGCAGACTATTGAGGATGACCTTGAGAATGCGTTGCGCGTCAAGACGGTTGCCTACGCTGATTTCATTGCGGCGTTGCAGTTTGCTCGCGGCGAGACTGAGGCTTACCACGCTGTTCAGGCTGATTTGACGTGGGCTACAAGGGAGTCCGAGATGGTTTACCTGAGCCTTCAGAACACGTTGTTTGGTTTACAGGATACGTATAAGGCTCTGAGCGTTGAGATGGATGCGTTGCGTGCGAGCGATGATGAGACAACTCTAGCCACGATGGAATTAAATCTAGAGAGAGATAAACTCACGGTTGCCCATAATAAGGGGCAGATAAGCGACAAGGCGTATGAACGGGGCATGAAGCGACTCGGTAAGGCACAGGATGAACTGCGAGTAAAGAGTGATGAGAACAGGATAGCGCAGTTCAAGTTAACGAACCAGATGGATGATACACAGAATGGTATGACTGAAACTGAGAATAGTATAAATGCTCTAATTGCCGCCGATGACCAGTATGAGCAAACCATGAATAATGTTATCACGCTTCAGAATCAGTTAATTGAGGCAACACAAGACCTTAACGCAGCGTTCGTCGCCACTCAATCCTCACTTGATATATATAATCAGTCGCAGATAGCTCTCGCTACAGCATATACTGATGCGTGGATGGCGGCGAAACTTGAGGCACTGGCAATAATAGAGGTAGATAAAGCCGCACAAGAAGCATGGAATAACACGGTGAAGAGAGATGAAGAGAGAAGAAAAAGAGAACAAGAGGCGAGACCCCCTGATGATACAACTCCGGGTACAAACTCTTTCCCTACTCCTTCAGTTCCCTCACTTGAACCTACCACGCAGGGCGGAGGCGGGGCGATTGGCGGAGGTAACACGTTTAACCCGACAAGTAACTCTACATCCCTACAGGTGAACATCGGAACCGTGGTTGGCACAGATAAGGCTACGGCCGAGAAGACGGGTGAAATGGTCATCGACTACGTTGTACGTGGACTCAGAACTAGGGGCGTGAATGTGCGTTGATGGCTGACCTCATCCTCGGCGGCACACAGAGAACCTACAAGAACCTCGATATAACCTACGATGTGCGTAACCTCGACAACATATCAGGCGACGTAGTTGAGCCGATGCTTCTCCCAGACTTCACCATAGCCACCGTTGACCGCGAAGGCGGAGAGATATTCGGCGGCATCCTCGACACCCAGATAACAAGATATGCATCTGATGGCTCAGAGTTACGCATAGAGGGCAACGACTACCGTGTGAAACTCCTCCAATACTTTACGCCCGTGGCGAGCATCGCCGGAACCACGACAGCCGCCGCCCTCGGAACAATTCTCCTAGACTCCCCGATAAATGTATCCGTTGACGGAGACTTTGGGTACATCGCGGAACTTAGGACATGGGATACGTGGGTTGAGTTCACCACCGAGATAGATATATTCAGTTATACGACGGTTGAGTTAGACCTACAGAAACCTGAATTGAATAACCTTGTGAACGCAGGTACGTGGACGGGGTGCAACGCTGGGCTACGGTCATGCTTCTTCTACGATGGGGTCACGCAACGATACTATATTTTCGTGAAGAATGCGGCTAACGACCTCTATTACTATCATAGTTTGGATGGGGTAATCTGGACGGGTGTAGACACCACGTATAACCCATCTGGGGATGCATGGGGCGTCGCGTGGTATAACAGCAAAGTCTACTTGTTCACATATGATGGAGTATTCACAGACTTTTACCGTGGAACCATAACTGATGCCACGGGCGCAATAGGGTTCGCTGCGATAAGTGCAGACATATTCGCAGCCACAATCACCTTTGGACCTGTGTGGGACGATCAGGGTGACATGTGGGTGATACGAAACAACCTTGGCGGACAGGCTTACGAGTCAACGGATGATGGTGCGACGTGGAACTACAGGTTTGGCCCCGGAGCAAATACGCTTCACGGCATTCTCCCCGTTGGTTCAGATGGAGACATGATTGGTTTTGCGTTAGATGTCCCAAACACAGATCTTGAGGAGTGGACTTGGGATCGGAGTGCGGGAACATTCACATTCACGGCTAAGGTGGAGGATGAGGACGGGGTTAACCAGTTTGATGCCTGCTGCGATGCGGGGTATAACCCTTACATCATCTGGGTTGACACAAACACGGAGACATGGTACGGGGATAGGTTGAGTGGACCATGGGGTACGCATCTTCTCAGCAACACCGCCGTAGAGCAGGCACCCACAATATCATGTGACGGCTACAGGAACGCCTACGTGTCCTACTGTAACCTCAACGGTGTGCCCTTCAAGAAGTACACTGACGGCAACATAGTTCAAAGTACGAGTGTCACGCACGGGCAACCCGTATACATCAGCAGCCCACGGGCGTACCTGCAAGATGGGATGATAGCGGTGTTCTTCACGGAGATAGATAATGGCACACATGACCCCTACATGGTTGCCTTCGGTCCAGTAGGCATACGCCTCATTGAGGGTGCAACCACAGGCTACTTCCAGGGTGAGGCGGTGACTGGCAGCGGAGCCTTCGTTGACTGGGGTTGGTTGGTAGGTGACGGTCAATCACTCACCGACATCGTTTGGAGCATCCTAAAGGCTACTGATGACAGCGTGTTGACTGAAAATCAGTATATACCGTTTGACATCAGAATCGCGGGTGTGCCGTCAACCGAGACGAGCATCAAGATACGGGCAGACTTCACGGATACCGGGGTAGACCCATACGTATTCGAGTACACTCTCAGCGAGAGGATTGACGAGGTTTACCGCGACCTAGATTATGAGGGGTGCTTCGACGCGGTGGTGTGGCTCGCTGACTTGGCGGGAGCCGAAACCTATATGACGTATGTGGGCGGAACCTACACGCTTCACTTCGTCGAGAGCAGAGGCACAGACATCAGCGACATAGTTACACTCAAATCGGGTTACGTTAACCTATACCCAGATATACCCCCCAACATTAAGGCGTTGAGCAGAACCCTCGACTTAACCAGTTTCGCTAACAGCGTCAGAATCATAGGCGGCTTAGAGGGCGGAGTCACCCGCATAGACGTTGAGTTGCAGGACTGGGACGACTTGACTGCTAGAGGCGGCGAGGAATACTGGGCGGTGATACGTGACAGTGACATCATCACGACGGGCATGGGGCAGACGAGGGCAGCCATAGAGTTAACTAAACGTAACGCGGTTGTGGAGAGGGTTGAGGTGGAGTTCGTAGACCCGTATATAGCGGATATGGTTGGCATAGGTGACACGGTGCATCTGGTGGCGCACTTCGTAGATGAGTTTCTGGATGTGGATGGAGACTACCGGATAATCAGTTTGACGAGGCGCTATGGCGCGGATGGGGAGACGGTTACCGCGAGTCTGGTTAACAGGATGAGGTACACGGAGTTCTGGAACTATATGAAGAAGACGAATACGCTTGAGAGGTGGGCTACGGCATGACAACCATAGGACCAGTCACATTAACAGTGCCCTCAGAGTACCGAAGAAGCGGATGGGATGTGACGGTGACTGTGCTACAGGGAACAGAGGCATTATTCACGAGTCTCCACGAGTTATTCGGAAAATGCAGTTACGGCACCACGATTCACGGCGTTCCCGGTGCATACCCGTGGGGCGAGGACTTGGCTGCCGACGAGGTTAACACTCAGTACTGTGACTTCACGGACGGCACAAGCGGGAAGCCGATTGACGGGTGGTATCTGCTGAGAGGATTTAGCTATACGGAGGATGAGACTCCGGAGGGACACCACTACGTGATGGTGCTGAGCCTATTCCTCGTCGGCACGAACGCATTGTATGAGTGCGGGGAAATGGTGATAGACTTGGAGGATGTAGTCAATGACTGGCTTATGTGAAGTGACTTAATATACCTAGCAAAGAGTTTGGTTTACCGATAGGAGTTACGAGTGTACGTGCGGTTAAAGATGGCGTTGAGTACCCTATTGACACTACTCATATACATAGTAGGACGGGTTCGGCTGGCGTAGTCAGGGTGCTCACACTCAACACTGGTGACTATTATAGCGGGGAAATTTTGGAGGCGGCATTTAGGAAAAATTGGGATGCCAACATCGGGGGCACTCAGCCCTTTGTGGCTAAACTGGATACTACGAATAAGTTGCTGATGCTGTATGGGACGGCTAAAGTGGCGGGTACGGCGGGTAACGGTTGGGCTAATAACAGGAACCCGATTGTATTCATTGATGACACTGAGATTGTCGTCGAGTTAGAGTCACCCATCAGCGACACGGGTGCGGTAGCCGCCAGAGATATAATATTCAACTTCTACCTAATTCCCTCATTCGTTGAAACCATTCCAAGTGGAGAGACAAACTATCTACAACTCAGACTTGACGTGGATGAGGATGGATTACTCGCCGTCATATCAAAGTACGTAAACTCTGTTGCTACGACTTTCTGGGATGGCTCAACTAAGGACGGCAACAGCGCACGCGACCCCGCAGCCAACAAGTTCTGGAAGTTCAAACTGGTGTTCAACGGTAAACCGGGTACGGCTGGCGCAACTGTATCAATCTACGCTAAGGTGGGGGTGACGAGGGTTGCGATGGAGGCTGATTCATGGATAGAACTCTATGACACGGTGGGTACACAGAACAGCCCCTTCAGTATCAGCGACCTCGCCTTCCACATCGCATATCCTTGTTATCAGATTTATACGCAGAACGATACCTACTTTGGGGCGGCTACGGCTGCCCAGAGCACCGAGTTGACAGTCACGTACCCTGACTTCCAGTTAAAGTGGAGTGACACGGACACCGACTACACGGGCGGCGTAGAATTATTTGATGGCGACCCTGCGACTGGTGGGCAGAGGGTGTTGAGTCTTGACCACGAGTTCTCTGTGACAGATGACATCTACATTCAGAATGGTTTAATTCGGCTCTACATTGATGAGTTGGCTCAATATGGTTTAAGAACTCTCTGTTATTCAACTTCATGGCTTGATGCATTTGATAGATTCTACCCATATCTCGTATCTTCTACTCAGACTCTTAGTTTTCCCCACCTTCTATCAATCACCAAGATAACACCTGAAGAATGTAAAGTTAAGATAAGGTTCCTTGATTCAGCAACAGTGAATCAAGACTATTACCTTGACGCTTACCTTACTTTACGGAGAGGCGAGTACGTTGTAGAACTTGAAATAATCAACGTTTACCCTACCCAGAACGTGAGATTCACCTATACTGATGCCACCAAATATCGTTTTGGGTATGCTGGTAACAACTATATTGGAGACGATGATTTAGACGTAACAGGAAATAATGCTATCCTCGGAGATAACTATCTCGTAGCCTTCGATGATGCGGGTGTAGCTGTAATTGGTTTCCTATTATCAAACCAGAAACCCGCAGGAGGTAATGTAAGGTTCCAAGCCTCGGATGGCGGGGTGCTCGTCTACGAAGATGCACTTGTAGCAGATTTAACAATAACTAAATTATGGTTTGGTGCTGTACCATTTGCTTTAAAGGCTAACCTGTTTAAGGAGGCTGAGTCGGCTACCATAACGGCTGCCGTGAGGCTGTACCTCGACGGGGCGGGTGAGGACACTGACACCGAGAACACAGGCGTCTGGGCGGCGACAACCAACTGCGCCAAAGACGAGAACGACGCCACAGACCCACAGGTAGGAGCCAAAGACGTAAAGATAACGTCGTCCGCAGGAGGAGCCGTAGTAGCCACATGCACCCCCGCCGCACCACTCGGCAAGTTAACGAAGTTTGACAACCTGAAACTTTGGCTGTGGAGCGCGGCTGGGCCAGAGGTGGCGACAGTAACCATCAGACTCGTAGATGCGGATGGTGACTCATGCACTAAGGCTCAGGCGATAACGGATACGCCTACACAGTACAGCATCGCGTTACCTCATTCAGCCACGGATTTGCAGGGGTGGACACAGGTAGGAACATACGATTTCGCCACATTCACAAGCCTAACAGTTGAATGGACGGCGGTGGGAGCTAATGAGGATGTCTACGTTGACGGGCTTCACGAGTACATTGGCACCACCACCACGAGAGGCAGAGGAGAAACTCTAAGCGGAGGTTCAGCGGTGGTGCTGGATGCTATAAATGAAGATGTTCATTATCATGCTGTAAATGTCTTAACATTATTACCTATCGGAAGATATCTCCTTATAGAACGCGTTAAGAGTCTGGATAACGTAGCCAGCGCAGTAAGGATGGCTGCATTTCAGGGTACACATGCAGACTACAACAACGAGGAACATATAGAAATCGCACGAACCCCCGGAGCAACTTTCAGTTACATTGCCACTGTATTTGATTTATCATCAATAGATTCTGGTGATACCATAGACTTTTATTGTATCAAGCGCTTAGTAACAGAGGATACTTTGATTGTTGACTACTTCTTGATAATTCCTCTCGGTGATGGGCGTGATGGTGCAATGGATTTGGCTCACTCGGCTCTCCGTACATCAGATAACCGCCGCAGAGTCTACCGCCGCTAACCTAGCCTTCTTTCTTCTGTACTGAGTCCACTTCTTATATTTTGGACGCGTGACAACCCGTTTATTACATCCCTGTTTTGGGCACCTATACCCAGAGTCACTGTCAACACACTCGCCTTGAAGAATCCATCCATGTGAAGGACAACGGTAATCTGTTTTATAACTGTGGGGCGAACCGCGAACCATAGGGTTAACAACTAGCCGTTCTAGACATAAAAACCTTACTACGAGAAATAAAAATCTGTGACAAGGCTAAATCTATTATCCTAGTTCTCTCCAAACTGTTATGGTTTTTCTCTATCTTCATTCTTTCACCATCAACAAGTTAACTAGAATACATCCAATACACAGAACTAATTCTATAAATGCAATATACTTGTTTGGTTCCATCATTACAAAGTATTTTCCTCTAAGGTGTTCACTGAACCTAACCGCATAACCAGCCAAGGCAGATATGTTTAAACCAATTACAACTATTTTTAGATAGGGATTAATCTTCATTCAGTTTCCTCCTTGGTACTTGACACAGAACTAAGATTTATGATGGCTCCTTTTACCACAAGCATAAAAATATTATGGTTTTTGTCTTTGAATAGGATTGTAATGGTTCCATCAACGTTTTCATAAATATTTGTAATTTTATCAAAATCACTCATTCTCTCATCTCCTTCAAGGGATTACCCTCATTCTCCTTGTACTGTCCACGAATCGGGTTCCACCTACTCCACGCCCCCTTCGGCTTAGGAACCCACTTACCACACGAAACACAGTAATGGCTAACATAGGTTTTCTCCTTATAAGGATACTTTAACTCTGATACAAGTTCACTATAACAATCAGGACATATCTCTGTCATCCTACGTGCCCCCCATGGCGACTACTATTAACATCTACATCCAATTCCTCAAGCACCCGATTAGAGTAATATTGAATATCGCTTAAAACATCATTAATATGTTCATCAGGAATCCACGTAACTAAAGCGTGAATAACGGCCTCAGCCATGCGCCGATGATATTCTGGCAGTAGTCCCAGAAAACGTGACGTTGCAACTACTTCTAGTTTCTCGGTGCGATCCATATCTCTCGTCTCCACATCCATAGAGAAATAAGGGAGTAAAGAGGATAAAAGGCTATCGGTGCGGTGGATAGTTGTCATTGAACTATGAAAAAAA
>Ga0307380_10001229_pt1 | contig 38379 bp, 32 predicted proteins | sample UN3MG_FD_202239 | JGI IMG/M metagenome (GOLD analysis project Ga0307380, IMG submission 202239) | Soil microbial communities from Risofladan, Vaasa, Finland - UN-3 | ecosystem: Environmental > Terrestrial > Soil > Coastal area > Acid sulfate soil | place: Finland: Risofladan, Vaasa | collected...
AGGATCCCGATAACTATCGGGAGGGGGGGTGAGTACGTGTGATCAAAAAGCAGAGAGAGGGGTTGGGGGGTGAGAACATGTGACCAAAAGATAGAAACGGTGGAGGATGTGGGAGATGGGTATGAGATTACAGGGAGAGGTAAAAAAGTACTACCTTTGCCCCATCAAAATCAGAACAGCCGTGGAATCAAATGAATCGACAAGGCAGAAAAAAGTATCAAGACTTATCCAGAAGGAAATTGCCGAAATTTTCCTAAGGAAGGGCAATGAATATGCTCACGGGAAAATGGTATCAATAACCAGGGTAAGGATAAGTCCCGATCTCTCTTTTGCAAAGGTCTATTTAAGCATATATCCTTCGGGCAATCAGAACGATATCCTGCATTCAGTTCAGGATCACGCAACCAAAATTAGGTTTGATCTTGGTCATAAGGTGCGATCACAGCTTCGTATTGTTCCCGAGATAGCATTCTTTATTGACGACAGCCTCGACTATATCGAAAACATAAATAAACTGCTGAAATCCTGATACCCATGCAGTACGAGCCGATAAAGAGATTGCTGGGAAGATACATTTCAGGGCCTTTGTTTTTAAGAAAGACAATCTACCGGCTCCTCGATCTTCTTCTGCTCCGTACATGGCATGTAAAAAAAGCCCTTGGAAAAATAAGCCGGGAACTGCCAGGAAATGCAAATATCCTTGATGCAGGCTCAGGTCTGGGACAATATACCTGGCGAATGTGCAGGATGAATAAGAACTGGAATATCACCGGTGTCGATATTGACGGCGAACAGATAGAGGACTGCAAAAGATTCTTTAAAAAATCAGGTCTGGAAGAAAGAACCTCTTTCAAAACAGCCGATCTGACAGTCTTTGAAGATACTGATGCATATCATCTCATCCTTTCGGTTGATGTTTTGGAACATATCAGGGATGATGAAAAAGTCTTTTTAAATTTCAGCAGGTCATTGAAGCAAAACGGATTTCTGCTTCTTTCAACTCCTTCGGATAAGGGCGGTTCAGATGCCCATACAGATAAAGCCGGATCTTTTATCGATGAGCATGTAAGAAACGGGTACGGTATCCCTGAAATAACCGATAAGCTGAACAGGGCGGGATTCAGGGATATTGAGGCATATTATACTTACGGAAAGCCAGGCAGTATCTCATGGCACCTCACAATGAAATATCCGGTGAAAATGCTTAATGTTTCATATATTTTCTTCATTATTTTACCGTTTTATTACCTGGTTTTTTTGCCGGTTTCAATCATACTTAACATTTTTGATCTCAGTTTAACCCATAAGACAGGAACCGGCATACTGGTGACCGCAAGAAAATAGCAAAGGTGAGGCTTTCATTGTACATAGCAAAAAGATATCTCTTCGCGAAAAAATCACGAAATGCGATTAATGTTATATCGGCGGTGTCAGTTGCAGGAGTAGCTGTCGGCACGATGGCGCTGATAATAATACTTTCGGTGTTTAACGGGCTGGAAGTGCTTGTAACCTCCATTTTCAACACATTTGATCCCGACCTTAAGATAACTGCTGCCGAAGGCAAGACTTTTATCCCCGACACTTTAAAGCTGAACCTGCTGGCCAGAGTAGATGGTGTATCCTGTTATTCACTGACCATTGAGGAAAATGCCCTTTTAAAGTATGGCGAAAGGCAGACCATCGCCACCATCAAGGGAGTCGATGAACACTATACAAGTGTCACGAATATTGACAGTTCGATGTGGGAGGGTGAATTCATTCTGAACACCGACAAGGGACGGCCATATGCCATACCCGGAATAGGCATTGCAGAATACCTGGGAATCAGAGTGAATTTTATCACTCCTCTGTTCATTTATGTTCTCCGGAGGTCAGCAGAAAGCACTTTATCCCCCGAAGATGCATATAACAGGGATTATATATTCCCGTCGGGCATTTTTCAGATTGAGCAATCATATGATTCAAAATATGTTTATGTGCCTTTTGATTTTGCCAGCGGCCTGATTGAAAACAACAATGGAGTCAGCTCTGTTGAAATCAAATTTACAGATGACGCTGAAGCCGTAATGGTTCAGAAAAATGTTTCAAAGATCTTCGGGGAAAACTATGTTGTTCAGAACAGGTTCGAGCAGCAGGAGATTTTTTACAAGGTCATGCGTTCGGAAAGGCTGGCTATCTTCTTAATTCTCACGCTTATACTTATCATTGCGTCATTCAATATCATTGGTTCCCTTACAATGCTCATAATTGAAAAGGAAAGGGATATTGAAATACTGAAGAGCCTTGGGGCAAACAAGACCCTGATCAGGAAGATCTTTATTATTGAAGGCTGGCTGATCTCAATAATAGGAGCGATTATCGGATTGATTCTGGGGTTCCTGGTATGCTGGCTGCAGCAGACTTACGGGATCGTGGAGCTACCCAGCGAATCACTGATAATGGATGCATATCCAGTAGTGATGAAGATGAAAGATTTTATTATTGTCCCGGCAACGGTTCTTCTGATAGGTTACTGGGCCGCCTGGTATCCGGTAAGGTACCTGACAAAAAAATATCTGAGGGAACATGAATAGGAAACCATCATATATTATCGCTTTATACGGTAAGATAATCTTTGTATCATTCTTTATCCTGATGACTGCCGGTTCATGTTATAACAGGAAAGAAAAAACAAATTACAAGGATATCATTCCTGAAAAGGATTTTATCTCAATACTGACTGAGCTTCATCTTACGAACGGTCTGCTTGCTCTTCCGGAAATGAGGAGACGTTTAATGATAAACGACACCTCCCAGTTATATGTTAAAATAATTGAAGGTTACGGATATTCAACAGCAGCAATGGATACAACAATTCAGTATTACTACATTAAAAATCCCAGGAAGCTTATCCGGATTTATGATCAGATGCTTGGAAAATTCAGTGAAATGGAGACCCGCCTGGAACATGAGTTTTTAGCATCACCGGATTACGTTGATGATCAATGGGAAGGAGAGTCTTCATATCTGCTGCCCGATCCCCGCGGAACAGAAAAACCCGGCTTTGAACTTAAACTGACATCACCCGGTACTTATGCACTCACATTTTCAGTAACCATATTTCCGGATGATCAGTCATATAATCCCTGTTTCACAGCCTGGCTGTGCGATGCCGACAGTTCTGAAACAGGCAGGAAGAACTATCTTCCGTCAATCAGGTATATAAAAGATGGCCGTCCGCACTATTATACAGTAACCGGGACATTTACCGATAAAGCAACCGTTATATTGAAAGGCCGGCTGTATGATTTTGCAAGCAATCCGGATAGCGGTGAACAAAATGCCATTATTGAAAACATATCTTTTTATTATTCCGGAGCTGTAAAATGAAACGATTTTCATCCCAGTTCATTTTTACTAATTCAGGTCAGCCGCTTAAAAGAGGCATAATCACAGCACACGATAATGGCACAATATTAAGTGTTGATGATATGAACGGTTCACTGGCAGAGAGCCAGTCCGTGGAATTCCATAATGGAATAATCATTCCGGGATTTGTAAATTGCCACTGCCATCTTGAGCTTTCACATCTTAAGAAGGCAATTGCTGAAAAAACAGGTCTTGGCGGGTTTCTAATTCAGTTACAAAACATAAGGAACTATCCTCCTGAAGATATTTCGTCATCTGCAATTTCTGCTGACAATGACCTTTACCGCGAAGGGGTTGAAGTATGTGCCGATATCTGCAACACGTCCATAACATTCGGCCTTAAAGCAAAAAGCCGGATAAGATATCTGAACATGCTTGAGGTATTCGGAACAGATCCCGAAAAAGCAGACAGCAGAATGAATGAAATAGTCAGGTTATTTGACGATTCCGAAAAAGCAGGTTTGCCTTCATTCATTGTGCCTCATACAGTCTATTCAGTATCTCTGCCCCTGTTCAGGCTGATAAAGGATAAAGCTCTTGAGAACAGGATCAGTTCGATTCATTTCATGGAAACTGAAGGTGAGAGGTCCTTTGTTTCTGATCATTCCGGACCCCTGGCAGAAACATTTAAAATGGCAGGAATGCTGCCCGGAGAACTTAAAACACCCGAAAGTATCACTTCCGCAATACTCAACGAGGTCACACCTTCCGGCAATCTTATTCTTGTCCACAATACCTGCGCTGACAGGGAAACAGTAAGGGAAATCCTTAAAAGAAAAAATACATTCTGGTGCCTGTGCCCGAATGCGAATCTGTATATTGAAAACAGGGTTCCTCCGGCCGGTATGCTTTTATCGGAAGGATGCGAAATAGTGATCGGAACTGACTCTCTTGCTTCAAATCACCAGCTGAGTATTCTCTCTGAACTTAAGGTCCTTCAGCAATATTTCCCGTCTGTCAGCCTTGAAGAACTGGTTCGGTGGGCTACAATAAACGGAGCCAGGGCTCTTGGCGAGGAACAGAGATATGGTAAGATTGAACCTGGTAAAAAACCCGGATTGCTCCTTCTGGAAAATCTCGATCTGCTCAATCTAAGACTTCTTCCGGAAACAACAGTAAGAAGATTATTATAGTAATTTTGGAAGTATATAATTAGCTGAATGGCTACTTTCCTTTTTGATAAGATAATATTCGGTCCGGTAAGAAGCAGAAGGCTGGGAGTATCACTGGGGATAAACCTTCTGCCTTCAAACAGGAAAATCTGCAATTTCAACTGTATTTACTGCGAATGCGGCTGGACACATAATTCTGATGCTTCAGGCAAAGATCTTCCTTCAAGGAAAGAGGTGTATGACGCTCTTGACAGGAAGCTCTCCTCAATGAAGAAGAAAAACCAGGAACCTGATGTAATAACCTATGCCGGTAACGGAGAACCTACGCTCCACCCGGAATTTCCCGGAATTATTGACGATAGTATAATAATGAGAGACAAATACTTCCCTAAGGCAAGAATTGCAGTACTTTCAAACTCGACAGCCATTTCAAAGCCTCATATAAAAAAGGCTCTGCTGAAAGTTGATCAGAATATCCTGAAACTCGATTCGGCTTTCGACCTTACGGTAAAAATCCACAACCAGCCAAGAGTAAATGTAAAAGTCGACAAGCTGATCAGAGATCTGAATGATTTTAAAGGACAACTAATAATTCAAACACTGTTCCTTCGCGGAACATTCAAGGGTAAGAAGATTGATAACACTACAAAAGAAGAATTGAATGCATGGCTGAAAGCTATTAGCAGAATAAGGCCGGCTGAAGTCATGATATATACGATATCAAGGGATACTCCGGACGGAGGAGAGCTGGCAAAAGTTCCTCTGGCAGAGCTTAGGCATATTGCTTCCCTTGTTAATGACCTTGGCATAAAAACACAGGTTTCAGGCTGATATTGGAACAAACCCGTAATATACTGATCTGTCCTCTTGAATGGGGTCTGGGACATGCCGGGCGTATGATCCCTATTGCAGAAAAACTCCATGAATCGGGGAATCATATCATTATAGGCGCCGGTGAAGAACATCTGTCATTTTTCCGGAAAGAATTACCAGGTCTTACATATATTGATTTCCCGGGATACAAACCAGGCTATTCAAAATCCCTGCCTCAATATCTTAAGCTCCTTTTTGATATGCCGGTTCTTATATATCATATCATCCGGGAACACCGCAGATTGAAGAAACTGATCCGGAAGCATGACATTGACATTGTGATCAGCGATAACCGTTTCGGTCTGTGGAACAGCAAGATCATATCGGTCTATGTGACTCATATGCCGAGGATACCATTTCCTGCGCCATTCTCCTTCCTTGAATTCACAGGTATATTACTACACCGGGCAGTAATCAAAAAATATTCATTCTGTTTTATCCCTGACCTGCCTGGTGAACTTAATGTTGCCGGAAGATTGTCACATGGGCTCAGACTCCCGGGGAATGTCAGATATACTGGACTGTTATCACGATTTTCCGGGATCAAAACGACAATCACTGATAATCCAGTGAATGTCAGGCACAATACAGTTATCCTGTCCGGACCTGAACCCCAGAAGGGAATATTGAAACAAAAACTGATCGATATTTTCCACGATAAAGAACCTGTTACGGTTTTTCTTGGCGGAAAACCTGACGGCTCACTGGAAATGTCAGAAACCGGTAATATAATATGGTATGATCATCTTCCTTCCTCAGCAATGAAAGAGGTGATAACGACAAGTGAATCCATTATCACCAGAGCGGGGTATACAACGATAATGGAGCTGATAAGCCTTGGTTGCAGCGCCATGCTCATACCAACTCCGGGGCAGACTGAACAGGAATATCTTGCACGCAATCTTGATGATAAGGGCTGGTTTAAAGCCATTTCGCAAAAGAAATTAAAAGGGGAAACAGATCATGTTTCTGTAAAACCAAATTGGACTGAAGAGTTGATCCGGCATAGCAATTTGCTGCTTGACAGAGCAATTGAAGAGCTTTTAGTAAAGGAGCAGAAAAAGACCTGAACAGAGAAATCCAAGCAGAAAACCGGACCATACTTCCCTCGGATTATGTGAATTAAGCCATAATCTTGATGTCAGAACAAGTCCTGACGACAGGATGGCTGTTATCAGGAGCCATGGAAGGGGAGCATCCATGTTTATTGAAAGTACGGTGACAAGCGCTACCACAACTCCGGATCCGACGGCATGGATTGAAATTTTCCACCAGAAATTTATTATAGTGACCGCAATTGCAAGTAACGCAACAGCAAGTATGAAAGATTTAATAAACGCAGGAATATGATAACGGAACGTAACGAAGACGGTGACTGAATAGAAAAATGAAGTTGTTATGAGGGGTATTATTCTTTCTCTCCTGTTATCAATGGTCCATGTAGAAATAAGGTTTCTTATTTTGAAGTAAGGAATAAAGGAAAACGGCAAAAAAACATTATTGATAACGGTTATTATTAACAATGTTTTTTTGACACCAAAAGGAAGATAACCGATGAGTGTGGGGGCGGAGATAATTATTAGCAGGCCGTAAAGCGGCATGAGCAACGGGTGGAAAATCACTGAGATCGCTTTTGCTGTGACATCGCCGGCATACTGTCTTTTCCCGGGCATCATCAGATCTCCTTTCTTAATCTGGCAACCGGAATGTTAAGCTGCTCCCGGTATTTGGCAACTGTCCTGCGTGCTATCTGGTATCCTTTTTCCTGAAGGATCTCGGTAAGCCTTTCATCAGTAAGGGGACGACGTTTTTCTTCATTGTCGATGCAATCCCGGAGGATCCTCTTTATCTCCCGGGTTGATACCTCTTCACCGCTGTCGGTCTGTAATCCTTCTGAAAAGAAGAATTTCAGAGGATAAATCCCGAAATGGGTCTGAATATATTTGCTGTTGGCAACTCTTGAAACTGTTGAAATATCGAGACCTGTCATCTCAGCGACATCCTTAAGGATCATGGGTTTAAGTCTTGTCTCATCGCCATCGATGAAATACTCCTGCTGATATTCGAGAATGGCATTCATTGTGAGAAGGAGCGTGTTCTGTCTCTGTTTTATGGCATCAATGAACCATCTGGCAGAGTCAATTTTCTGCTTCACAAAGAGAATTGCTTCCTTCATTTCCTTTTTATTTCCCTTATCCCTTGTATATGCCTGCAGCATTTCACTGTATGCGGCACTGAGCCTCAGCTCAGGAAGGTTACGCGAGTTGAGGTGAAGGTCAAAGCCGTCTTCAGAATGTTCCAGTATGAAGTCAGGAATTATTGGCTGGGCAGTTTTGGTAAAGGCATCACTGAAAAGGCCCCCCGGCTTGGGATTAAGTTTAAGAACTTCGTCGATAGCCGATTTAAGGTCGTCTTCACTTATGCTGAGCCTCGCCATAATCTTATCATAGTGTCTTTTAGAGAATTCTTCAAAGTACTGATCTATGATTAAATATGAAAGCTCTACGGTCGGATCCGACATCTCCTTTTTTTCAAGCTGCAGCATCAGGCATTCCCTGAGTGTTCTTGCTCCGACACCTGCAGGTTCAAGATCCTGAACTATTTTAAGAACTTCCTCAAGCTCCTCTTCGGTGGTATTTATATTCTGAAGGAATGCCAGATCATCTACAATGTTCACTGGTTCTCTTCTCAGGTAGCCGTCCTCATCAATGTTTCCTATGATATATTCTCCCAGGATCTTTTGTTTGTCAGTCAGGTCTCTCATTCCCAGCTGTGCCTCAAGATGTTCATGAAATGACGATCCGGCAGAAAAGGGGATTTCAGCTCTCTTTTCATCATCTTTGCTGTAGTTGCTTGTTTGCAGCCTGTAATCGGGAATCTCATCATCCTCGATATAGTCATCGAGAGTAAATTCTTCCTGGTCCCTGTCCTTTTCTTCAAAATTATCATCCTCGGGTTCTTCAGCGGATATCTCCTCATCTTCATTTCCTTCTTCAAGGGCAGGATTCTCCTCGAGCTCCTTCTTTATCCGTTGTTCAATCTGTAAAGTAGGGACCTCCAGCAGCTTTATCATCTGGATCTGCTGCGGCGAAAGCTTCTGAAGCAATTTCTGCTGTAACTTCTGCTTTAACATCCTCCTTACTCAACAATTATTAAACGGAAAAGCATCATTAAAATTCTGCGTTTTTAGGTGTTCTTGGGAAAGGAATGACATCACGAATATTTGACATACCGGTTACAAACTGGATCATTCTCTCAAATCCGAGCCCGAAGCCGCTATGAGGCGCAGTTCCGAATTTCCTTGTTTCAAGGTACCACCAGAGATCTTTTTCAGGCAGTTTCAGCTCCCTGATGCGTGACAGAAGCTTTTCATAGATCTCTTCTCTCTGTGAACCGCCGATTATCTCACCAATTCCGGGGAACAGCACATCCAATGCCCTCACGGTCTTTCCGTCATCATTCTGTTTCATATAGAATGCCTTGATATCCTTCGGGTAATCAGTGAGTATTACCGGCCGTTTGAAATGTTTCTCAACAAGATATCTCTCATGTTCTGCCTGGAGGTCTTTTCCCCAGCCGACAGGGTATTCCCATTTTTCTCCTGAATCGACAAGTATATTAACAGCGTCAGTATATGTCGTCCTCACAAACTCATTATCGATTACAAACCTGAGTCTCTCAAGCAAGCCTTTGTCAGTCATGTTATTCAGGAATTCAAGATCATCATGGCAGTTATCAAGCGCATACCTGATAAGATATTTTACGAATTCCTCTGCAAGATCCATGTTATCATTATTGTCATAGAAAGCCATTTCAGGCTCGACCATCCAGAATTCTGCAAGATGGCGCGGTGTATTCGAATTCTCAGCCCGGAATGTTGGTCCGAATGTATAGATCTCACCCAGAGCAAGTGCTCCAAGCTCTCCTTCAAGCTGACCGGAAACTGTCAGGTTTGCAGGCTTGCCGAAGAAATCAAAACTGAAATCAACTGCTCCTGTTTCTGTGCGGGGTACGTTTGCGAGATCGAGTGTTGTAACATGAAACATCTCTCCGGCACCTTCAGCATCGCTTCCTGTAATGATAGGAGTGTGAAGATAAAAGAATCCTTTATCGTTGAAATATTTATGAATTGCGAATGAAATTGCATGCCTTATTCTCAATACTGCACCAAAGGTGTTTGTCCTGGGACGCAGGTAAGCTATTTCCCTGAGGAACTCCATTGAATGTCCCTTCTTCTGCAGAGGGTATGTTTCAGCATCGCTTTTTCCAAGAAGCTCAATTGAGGCTGCCACTATCTCCACATTCTGTCCCTGTCCCTGTGATTCAACAAGCTTCCCTGTGACAGCAATACATGCCCCGGTAGTGATTTCCTTCAAAAGATTTTCATCAAATGAAGCAGTTTCAGCAACTATCTGAATGTTTCTGATGGTCGATCCGTCATTCAGGGCAATAAAGGCAATATTCCTGTTTCCCCGTTTTGTTCTCACCCACCCTTTCACCAGCACATCTTCACCTGTTTTGTGGGAGGATAACAATGTTTTGATCTTTGTTAGTTTCATTGTCAAAAAAATATAGCCCCAAAATTAATAAATTGTTAGTCGCAAACCTCCATTCCTGATCTGTAATGCAATATAATGGCACCATTTTTGTTCGAAAGAAGCCTTTTTTTCATAATTTTTCACAGATATAGAAATATTTCCTGGTTCCGGGAGTTTTAATCATAAATCCGGTATATGATCTTTTGAAACGGTTTGAAAATTGGTAAATTCTGAATAACTTTGAGTATAATTTGATAATAAACACCAATTATGGAAGAGAGTAAGAAGCTTATAGTTGTACCATGGGATTTTACTCCTGTTGCTGAACATGCGCTTGCACATGCTGCTAAAATAAGCCGTATGGTAAGGGATGAGGTATGCCTTCTTCATATTGTTGACAAGGGGATTAAGCCTAAGGAGGAAGGAGAAAAGAAAGTACTCATCCGGCATGTTGCTGACGAGAACAGCAAAAAATTCAACATGCCGATCGGTGCTGAAATTTCGAAAGGAAGCATTTTCACTGCAATTGCTGAATTTGTAAATGAAAAAAGTGCCAGCCTTGTGGTTATGGGCACGCATGGCATGAAAGGAATGCAGAAACTTACCGGCAGCTGGGCTCTGAAAGTTATTGTGAAATCAAAAGTGCCGTTTATAGTTGTCCAGGATCCGCCTGCTGACCAGGAAAGGTATCATAATATTGTCTTCCCCGTTGATTTCAGAAGGGAAAATAAGGAGAAAACCCAGATGGCAATTTATATGGGTAAGTATTTTGACTCAAAAGTTCATATACTCGTTACCACTTCTACAGACATGAGCCTTATTAAGAAAACAAAGATAAACCTCAATTTTGCGATCAGATATCTCATTCAGAATAATATTGATTATGAGATACATGAGATCCCCAGAGGCAACTTTGCAGAGCAGACACTTGACTTTGCCCAGAGGATAAATGCCGACCTTATACTTATTATGACCACAAAGAACATAACATTTGCTGATTATATGGTAGGAGCATCAGAGCAATATATAATTGCCAACAGCTCCAAGATACCGGTATGTTGTGTTAATCCGAGAACCTCTTTTGCAAAGTCGGGACAGTTTATGGGCGGCTGGGGCGATTAGAACCTGATGGCGAAATAATAAAGGTGGAAAATATTGCCACCAGCAGTGAAAAAACAAATGTTGTAAGCCTTGCAGGTATCCCTTTTGCTGTAAATGCAGAAGTAATGACTGCAAGCTTTTTTTCATCTCCCGTATCTTCAAGATTGTTTTTAAGAGCAGTTTCAAATTTTGTCGAACTTACAAATCTATGACCCTCAAGGATCAGCAGACTTTCTTTTTCCTGATCATTAATAATACTCTGATTTACAAGAAATTCTGTTTTTGATTCAGTAACCCTGTAATGCTGTTCAAAACCTCCGCTTATCCAGAAAACTGTGAAAATCAAACCTGCTGCAACTGTCATAACTGCCGCTTTCCCGTGAAACCGTTTCCAGAATAAGGTGAAGAGTATTACCACTGAAAATGTGCATCCTATGCCCGCCCAGACATAACTGACAATGGTGAAAATAAGCTTTGATGGCGAGATGTAAGAAAGGATAAGGGCTATAACTGCTATAAGGGCGGTTGTCAGTCTGTGTCTCTTTAAACTGTTTGAAGTGGTTTTTAAAGCAGTGCTGGTCTCTCTTTTCTTTAAAATGCTTTCTGAAAGTTCAGTTGCTGAAATTATGAGCAGGGAGTCGCCCGTAGAGATCATGGCTGCAATTGCACCTGTAATAAGCAGTGCCGCAATTGCCGGAGGGAATAGCCTTAGCATAACACTTGGCATTACATACTCAGGATCGGCGAGCCCCGCAGGACCGAAGATCGCAATTCCTATCCAGCCGATCATAAGAGCTCCCAGGTAGGCAATAATTGTCCAGGCAATGCCTATGTTCCGTGCTTTTTTTGCCTGTCGGGGATCACTTATTGCCATGAACCTTACACTTAGCTGAGGCTGTCCCCCGAGGTACCCGAAAAACCAGCTGAATCCCCCGGTTATCAGGAGTCCCGCACCAAAACCTTTTGCGGCACCGGTAAGAGATGTATAAGTACTGCCTGATTTTACAAGCGCTTCCGTAATACCTGATGCATACAGGTCAGGTGCATTGATTATATATATGATGCCTGCAATTGGTCCGATGATGAGTGTGATTATCATAAGTATCGCCTGTATAACATCGGTATATACTACGCTTCTGAATCCCCCGTAAACTGAATAAGGTATTATCACTGCTGCAGTAATAAGACCGCCAATTACAGGCTTCAGTCCAAACAGGGTGTGCAGTGTTTTTCCTCCTCCAAGAAACTGGGCGCCAACATAGAAAAAGAAGAAGAATACAATAGCGAGGCTGGATATAACCCTGAGGATTCTTCCCTGTTCTCCATGCTTCGCCTCGAGAAATTCAGTAAATGTTGATACATTGTATTTTTCAGCTTCATCCCGGAGCCTCCATGCCAGGAGTGCCCATGCCGTGATGATGCCCGCAACACAGCCGGCAGCTGTCCATATTTCCGTAAGCCCCATGGCATAGGCAGCTCCGGGCAGTCCAAGAAGTGCCCATGAAGATTCTCCGGTCGCCCTCTCCGATAAGGCAGCAACCCAGCCGGGCAGTTTTCTGCCGGCAATGGCGAAATCACTGCCTGTCCTTACTTTCCTTCCCTGGTAAACTCCCCATAAAATCAGGAGTGTGATATAAGTTACGACTACAACTAATACTACTGGCTGAAAACCCATGATGCAGGATTTAAAGTATCTCTATCCAAAATTAATAATAATTGGGCTAAAGCCCCGGATGCTTCTTGAATTCTTACCCGTCGGCTTCAGCCGACGGCGATTGAAATTATTGTTACGACAAACACTCTTAAATAATTGGTAAAACCTACTTTATCGGTGATTATCTTATGTCATCAATTTTCTTTTGCCGTCGGTTTCAACCGACGGCTGAATAGAAGTCATTCTTTGGGCTTTAGCCCAATTTTCAGAGCCTTGTTAAAATAGCACACTTATGTTATCTTAGCATTCTTAGAGCAATGATGATTTGTAGGCTATGTCCATTGTAGTTCAGGAAGTTACAAAACTCTATGGTGAGCAGAAAGCTCTTGATAATGTCTCCTTTGAAGTAAAGACCGGAGAGATCGTTGCTTTTCTTGGCCCTAACGGGGCAGGAAAAACGACAATGATGAGGATCATCACCGGATTTATTCCGGCTACTTCAGGTTCAGTGTTTGTCAATGGTATTAAAGCGTCTGAAGATAATACTGAAATAAAGAGAAATATAGGTTATCTGCCTGAAAATAATCCCCTGTATCCTGAGATGTATGTAAGAGAATACCTTGGATTTGTGGCTTCCATATATAATTCAGGCAATTCAGTTAAAAAACAGATTGACAATATAATAGAAATCACCGGACTGACTAAGGAACAGAAGAAGAAGATAGGATCCCTTTCAAAGGGATACCGGCAAAGGGTTGGTATTGCCCAGGCGCTTATACATAATCCGGGGGTTTTGATTCTTGACGAGGCAACAAGCGGCCTTGATCCAAACCAGATAATTGAGATAAGGAACCTTATCAGGGATGCCGGCAGGCAAAAGACAATACTGCTGTCAACACATATCATGCAGGAGGTAGAGGCGATATGCGACAGGGTAATCATTATAGATAAGGGTGTTATTGTCATTAACGAGAAGAAAAGCAATATCTATTCATTAATAAAACGGCAGAGACAGATAGTTCATGTTGAGTTTGACAGGGAACCTGATGAACAGGCTTTAAAAAGTCTCGGTAATGTAGTCAAAGCCAGGCAGGTCAGATCATGTCTGTGGGTTGTTGAAGCTGAAGGAGAGGAGGATATACGGCCGGCTCTTTTTGCATTCGCAGTGAGCAACAGCCTGACAGTGCTTTCCCTTAAAAAGGAAGAAAGCAACCTCGAAGAGGTCTTCAGGCATCTTACAGGCGGATAATATTTTTATTTTACGGATTTTTTTATTTGCTTTGTGCCTTAATTATCTGGTGGAAAGATTTGAGCTGATTGCAACCACAGGAAAAAATGCTAAAATGCGGAAAATTCCTTTTTTCAATCAACCAATCTTCCCATCTGTTGTTAAATATTAACTTATAATAAGACAATGGGATATTTTTTTACTTCAGAATCAGTTTCAGAAGGGCACCCCGATAAGGTAGCCGATCAGATTTCAGATGCATTGCTTGACGAATTCCTTAAATGGGATCCAGAATCAAAGGTGGCATGCGAAACCTTTGTTACAACAGGACTGGTGGTCTGCGGAGGCGAGGTCCTGACTACAGGCTGGGTTGATGTCCAGGAAACAGCCCGCAGGGTGATCCGCAACATTGGTTACACAAAAGCAGAATACCGGTTCGATTGCGACTCGTGCGGTGTGATCTCTACGATACATGAACAATCATCTGACATCCGGCAGGGAGTGGTTCGTGAAAAACCGGAAGAACAGGGAGCCGGTGACCAGGGTATGATGTTCGGTTATGCATGCCGGGAAATGGATAATTATATGCCTCTCAGCATTGAGCTGGCACATTCATTTCTCCGGGAGCTGGCAGCAATCAGACGTGAAGAACGGCACATGAAATACCTCCGGCCTGATTCAAAATCGCAGGTGACCATTGAATACGACGATAATAACAAACCCCTGAGGATCGATACAATTGTGATCAGCACCCAGCATGATGAATTTATTCTTCCAAAAAACAAATCGCATGCTGCAGAAAAAAGTGCCGAAAAAGCTATGCAGAAGAAAATAAAGGAAGACCTGGAAGCAATTCTGATTCCGAGAGTCAAAAAATCACTTCCGGCAAGGATCCGGAAACTCTTCAGGGCAGATCTGAAACTTCTTGTTAATCCGACAGGCAAATTTGTTATCGGCGGTCCCCACGGAGATACAGGGCTCACCGGCCGTAAGATCATTATTGATACCTACGGTGGTCACGGAGCCCACGGTGGCGGTGCATTCTCAGGAAAAGATTCATCAAAGGTAGACAGGTCGGCCGCGTATGCAGTACGACATATAGCCAAGAATCTGGTTGCAGCAGGTGTCTGCGACCAGGCTTTGATACAGGTTGCCTATGCGATCGGAGTTGCACAACCTGTCGGCTTATATGTAAATACTTTCGGAACAGCTCATGTAAAAAATGAAAAGGGAAAAATATTGAATGACGGGGAAATAGCCCGGAAGCTAAGCAAGCTTTTTGATATGCGCCCCTATTCAATCATCAAAAGACTGGGGCTCAAAAATCCGGTTTTTTCACCCGCAGCATCATACGGACATTTCGGCCGTGATCATTTCGTCAGGAATGTGGAAGTTTATTATGAGGTTCCGGGAAGTAAGCCGAAGATAGTAAACGAAAACGGCAAGAAAGCATGGATGAAAAAGGTTGAATTCTTTACCTGGGAGAAGCTGGATTATGTTGATAAGATAAAGAAAGCATTTAAACTTTAACCACCCCGTCCCGATTTACATCGGGACACCCCTCCTTTGAAAAGGAGGGGAAATTTTTAAAATATTTTTCTACTTTCTCCTCCTTTTTAAGGAGGAGTCCCCTGACCGAAGGGTCAGGGGGAGGTGGTTTCATGATTCACTTTTCAGAATGCTGCCTTAACAATCCTGGCAATATTATCCGACCGGCCGAGGGTATAATAATGTATACCGGGAACACCCTCTTTTATAAGCTCCCTTGATTGCATCGTCGCCCATTCAATCCCGACCTCCCGGGCTTCTTTATCTGTCGAGCATCTTTTTATTGCCGATACAAGATCACCGGGAACATCAATATGAAAAGTCTGAGGCAACAACTTAATATCATTTAACGTTGATATCGGCTTCAGCCCTGCTATTACCGGAACATTTATTTCCATCCTTTTGCATTCATCCCTGAACCTGAAAAATTTACTGTTATCAAAAAACATCTGAGTCACAATATAGCTTGCCCCTGATTCAACTTTGTTTTTCAGGTTTTCCATATCTGTATTAATGTTGGGCGCCTCGAAATGCTTTTCAGGATAACCGGCAACACCGACACAAAAATTAGTAGAGATAGTATCTACAAGTGATTCTTCAAGATACCTGCCCTTATTCATGTTCACGATCTGTTTAACAAGCTCATAGGTATGAGTATGTCCGTCTTTTTCAGGGATAAAGGACCGACTGCCCCTCTGCGGATCTCCCCTGAGTGCCAGGACATCATCAATGCCGAGGAAATTCATTTCTATCAGCACATTTTCAGTCTCTTCCCTGGTAAATCCGCCGCACAGAATATGGGGAACAACAGTGATATTATATTTATATTTTACTGCAGCCGCAAGTGCAATGGTTCCCGGCCTGAGCCTGGTCACCCTTTTCTCAAGCAGACCGTCAGGCCTCTCTTTATATGTTATCTCATTTCTATGGGTTGTGAAGTTAATATAGGCAGGCTCAAACTCTATCAGCCTGTCAATTGCCGTATAGACTCTATCAATACTGTGTCCTTTAAGTGGTGGCAGCAGCTCAAATGTGAATAATGGTCTTCTGGAATTTTTAATCTTATCTATAACGCTCATCTTCAATATATTATAAATTGGGTGCGAGCCATCTCGCAGCTTCATCAATTGTCATGTTCTTTCTTGAGGCATAATCTTTCAGCTGATCCTGCCCGATCTTCCCGATATTGAAATAAGAGGAAGCAGGATGTGAAAATATATAACCGCTTACCGATGCAGGAGGTGTCATTGCAAAATTCTCCGTCAGTCCGGCTACGATCGTCTTTTCTGCATCAAGGAGATCAAAAAGAACACGTTTTTCGGTATGATCGGGACATGCCGGATAACCGGGAGCAGGTCTTATACCTCTGTATTTCACTGCCAGCATCTCTTCTACAGTAAGGTTTTCATCCGGTGCAAAGCCCCAGTATTCCTTTCGTATCTTCTCATGAAGCCATTCTGCGGAAGCCTCAGCTATACGGTCGCTAAGTATACGTATCATAATGACGGCGTAATCATCATCCTTATAATTGCTGATTACATTTTCATTGATAAAGGCAGATACGACAAAAACTCCAAGGTTATCAACCTTGCCGGAAGATTCGGGAGCAATGAAATCTGCAAGAGAAAGATTGGGAACACCCTTATCCTTCTGTTCCTGGTTCCTCAGAAAATGCAGGACAGTTTCTCTGGAATTGATTCCCCCTTTGAAGAGCCTCTCCCGCGACAGCGGGAAGGAGAGGGGGATGTTTTCAGGATATACTATAACATCATCCTCATCCGAAACAGCCGGGTATAAACCAAATACTGCTTTTGCCGCAATTATCTTCCGGCTTATTATTTCATTAAGGTAAAACTGTGCATCATCGTACAGTTTCCTTGCTTCACTTCCTTTTACCGGATCACTGAAGATGGCAGGATATTTTCCCGACAGCTTCCATGCAAAGAAAAAGAAAGTCCAGTCGATATAATTTACCAGTTCTTTCAGATCGAGTTCATAAAGAACATGATGTCCCGGTTTCAAAGGTTCAGTCAGTTCCGTCTTATTCCAGTCAGTGACGAGTTTGTTTTCTCTTGCCCGGTTTATTGTCAGCAGTTTTCTTTCCTCGCGCCTTGACTTATGCTCATCCCTCATCCTGCTGTATTTTGCGGAAACCGAAGATACATACTGACTGTTATCATCACGTAGAAGCTGAGAGATCACCCCTGCAGCTTTGGATGCATCCTTTACATGGATGACAGGCCTGGAGTATGCCGGTGCAATTTTAACCGCGGCATGTATTTCGGAGGTTGTAGCCCCGCCGACAAGCAAAGGCAGGGTTAATTTCCTGCGCTCCAGCTCTGATGCTACATGGACCATTTCTTCAAGTGATGGGGTGATCAATCCGCTGAGACCTATAATATCAGCATTTTCTGTGATTGCGGTGTCGATGATCTTTTCAGAAGGCACCATTACGCCAAGATCAATCACTTCATAATTGTTGCATGACAGGACAACACCGACAATATTCTTCCCGATATCGTGAACATCTCCCTTTACTGTCGCCAGAAGGATCTTCCCGGCTGTTTTCTTCTCCCGGCTTTCACTCTCTTTTTCAATATATGGTGCCAGCTTTGAAACAGCTTTTTTCATGACCCTGGCACTTTTTATTACCTGCGGAAGAAACATCTTTCCGGATCCGAAAAGATCGCCCACTTCATTCATACCTCCCATCAGGGGACCTTCAATAAGTTCCATGGATCTGGAAAAAAGAGAACGTGCCTCTTCAACATCCTGTTCAATATGTTCATCAAGACCCCTGATTAGGGAGTGTTTTATACGGTCAATTACCGGCAATGATCTCCATTCATCGCTTTTTTCCTCTTTTTTAGCTTCGCTTTTTAACCCTTCGGCAAATTTTACCAGCCTTTCAGTTGCATCCTTTCTCCGGTTCAGTACAACATCTTCGGTAAGTTCAAGGAGATCCTGAGGTATTTCACTGTAAACCTGTAACATACCCGGATTTACAATACCCATATCCAGGCCTGTCTTTATGGCATGGAACAAAAACACTGAATGCATCGCCTCACGCACCCTGTCAATTCCCCTGAAAGAAAAAGAGAGATTGCTAATGCCGCCGCTCACTTTTGCATATGGCAGATTTTGTTTTATCCACTGCGTTGTGCGGATAAAATTCACTGCGTAATTATTATGTTCTTCTATGCCTGTGGCAACAGCCAGCACATTAGGATCGAATATCAGATCCTCGGGAGGAAATCCCATTTTGTCAACCAGCAGACGGTATGATCTTTCAGCCACTTCAATCCTGCGTTCATAGGTATCCGCCTGACCTTTTTCGTCAAAAAGCATTACCACTGCAGCAGCGCCGTATTTCCTTATCAGGCGTGCATGATGAAGGAATACCTCTTCTCCTTCCTTCAGGCTTATTGAGTTCACAACTGATTTGCCCTGAATGCATTTCAATGCAGATTCTATTATATTCCACCGGGATGAATCTATCATCAGCGGAAGCTTTGCTATGTCAGGTTCCGACATGATAAGATTAACGAATTTCACCATTGCCTTTTCTGAATCAAGCATTGCCTCATCCATGCAAATATCGATTACCTGAGCCCCTCCTTCAACCTGGTTACGTGCAATTGCCAGTGCTTCACCATATTTCTCCTCCTGTATGAGCTTTGCAAATTTTCTGGAACCTGACACATTTGTCCTTTCCCCTATATTTACAAAGTTTGTTTCCGGAGTTATTGTCAATGTTTCCAGTCCGCTGAGCCTTGTAAACCTGGTAATTGCCGGTCTTACCCTGGATTTGTATTTTTTTGCCCCGTCGGCGATCTTCCTGATATGCTGTGGTGTGGTTCCGCAGCATCCTCCGATGATATTCACCCATCCCTCTTTCATGAAATCCTCAGTCACTGAGGCCATGAACTCAGCCGACTGGTCATATTCACCAAACTGGTTCGGAAGCCCTGCATTAGGATGTACTGATACATAAAAGCCTGATTTTGCTGAGAGTTCCTGAACAAATGGTCTGAGCTGCTCTGCGCCAAGCGCGCAATTCAGCCCAACACTGAAGAGCGGGAAATGCGATACTGAAATGAGAAATGCTTCAAGGGTCTGACCTGTCAGGGTTCTTCCGCTGGCATCAGTTATTGTGACGGAAACCATTACAGGAAGCCTGGTATTTTTTTCCTCAAAAACAGATTCAATCGCAAAAAGAGCTGCCTTACAATTCAGAACGTCAAAAATTGTTTCAACCATCAGAATATCAACACCTCCGTCAATCAGTCCCCTGACCTGCTCAGAATATGCTTTGACAAGATCATCAAAGGTTACGGACCTCGCCCCGGGATCATTTACATCAGATGACATGGAAGCCGTACGGTTTGTAGGGCCAAGGGTCCCTGCGATAAAGTGTTCATTATATACTTCTTTATTCTCAAAACCTGTAATTGCCTTCCTTACCAGCCCGACCGACTCGAAATTCATGTTGTAAACATGATCCTCCATGCCGTAATCAGCCATTGATATCCTGTTGGAATTGAAGGTATTGGTAGTGATAATATCAGCACCAGCCTCAAGATAACCTTTATGGATGTTCAGGATTATCTCCGGATTGGTCAGAGACAGCAGATCATTATTACCTTTCTGAGGTTTCGGATGATCCTTGAATACAGTTCCGCGATAATCATCCTCCTGAAGCCTGTGTTTCTGGATCATGGTGCCCATTGCACCATCGAGGACCAGGATACGCTGCTGAATTATGTTTTCGAGTAATGAGTTCATGATTATTGGCTTTTCCTTCTTGTTACATGTACTCACCCCCTTTCTTTTTTCCCCTCTCTCCTAAAGCAAATAGGGGGAAATTAATTGTTTATCAGGTTTTTACTCCCCCTTCTTTGCTTCAGCAGAGAAGGGGGTTGGGGGGATGAGTACGTGGATCTAATTTATTCCCTTTCTTCCCGTATTCACTATAAAAACATCCATCATGGGAAGTTGTTCCCTTAATTCATATAATCTGTTTAGATTTACTATTCCAATCGCATACTTGTACAACCTGCTGCTAAAGTATTCCGACACTTCCTCAAATCCAAATAAATCTTTATCCTTTTCAGTGTTATACCTTAAGTAGATCTCCAGCCTGAAGTTGCGTGTATAATCCGTGACGGTCCCCTGCTGGTATTTTTTATATTCATACTTGTATCCGTATGAGTTGGCAGAAATGTCAGACAATACAGCACTTCCAGTTGCATGACCCCCGGCACCTTTGCCTGAAAAGAATTGCTTATCGGCGAAAGCAGCCTCTGTGATCACACCATTATATTCATTATCAACATTATAAAGGTATTTGTCAGGAGAAATAAATCTCGGGAGGACAAAACTTGTGATTGTATTTTCATTGGTTTTTCCCACGAAGGGGACAAGTTTTATTTTTAATCCTTTTTCTTTTGCATACTGGATATCAAATTTTGATATTTTGCTTATTCCGTAGTGAAATACCTCCCCTGGATCCAGGAACATGCCATATGCATGCCCGGTTATGATGCAAAGCTTGAACTTTGCATCCCATCCGTCAACATCCAGTGTGGGATTCGACTCTGCAAATCCTTTTTCCCTTGCTTCATTAAGAGCAATATCATATTCGATTCCCTGATTATGCATAAGTGTAAGGACATAATTCGTTGTACCGTTGAGAATGCCTCTCAGGGAGTATAACAGTTCGTTATCATAATATTCTTCAAGGTTTCTGATGATAGGGATGCTTGCTCCTGCTGACGCTTCATACAGGAGCGACACCTTGTATTTTTCCTGCATATCAACGAGTTCCTTAAAGTGATTTGCCACCATAACCTTGTTTGCCGTAACCACATTCTTGCCTTTTTTCATAGCTGTTGTCACGATCTTGAATGCCGCATCGGCATCGTCAATCAGCTCAACAACAAGATTGATTGACGGATCATTGAGAATGTCATTCTTGTCAAACGTGAAATTCGACATAGGTATCCTTCTCTTTTTCTTCCTGTCCTTTACACAGATCCTTACTATGTCGGCCCTGAAGCCCTTGCTGCTGTTCAGTACATCATGCAAGCCCTGTCCCACACAGCCGTATCCGAACATTCCAATTCTTAATTTTTCTCTTGTCATTGTTATCTTAGTTTGAATTATTTTCCCAGAATTTCCTGACGACATCTGTAACGATGTCCGTTTCTATCAGGAAACCGTCATGTCCGTAAAATGAATCTATCTCAATGTATTCTGCATTTTCGGTATTTGCAGTAATGAATTTCTGATCATCAGTAGGGAAGAGGAGATCCGATTTTATCCCCACGCACAGGACTTTTGCCTTAATGCTTTTAAGGGCAGTCACTATACCTCCTCGTCCTCTGCCGATGTTATGGGTATCGGAAAGGCATGTCAGGCACCAGTAAGAATAGGGATTGAACCTTTTTACCAGCTTTTCGCCCTGGTAAGCCTGGTATGAAGCTGCTTTAAAGGAAGTAAGCTTTTCATCATCCTCTTCCTGCTGGGTCTTGTTATAGGCGGCCATTGTCCTGTAGCTGATCAGGGCAATTGATCTTGCAGCTTTAAGTCCTTTTTTACCGCCATCAGGATCACCTGATGTAAAAGTATGATCGGCCTGAAATGCAAGCCGCATCGATTCGCTGAAAGCCAGAGCCCATGGTGTTTGCCTTGCTCCTGAAGCCAGCAGAATCAGCCTTTGGATAAGCTCAGGGAACATGATGCTGTATTCAAGCGCCTGATATCCGCCGATGGATGCTCCGATGATCGTATGTATCCCTTTTATCCCAAGATGATTTCTCAGTATCTCATGGACATTCACAAGATCCCTGACTGTAATAAGGGGGAATCTGTGCAGCCAGGGTTTTCCTGTTTCAGGATTTACCGACGCGGGACCGGTTGTCCCGTAACATGAACCGAGAACATTGGCACATACTATATAATACTTCTCAGGATCAAACAGCAGTCCTTTGCCCACCATACCCGGCCACCACGCTTCAACATCCGAATTGGCGGTAAGGGCATGGCATACCCATATCACATTATCAGCTTCAGTATTAAGCCGGCCCCATGTATTATATGCAATTTCCAGGGATGGCAAAGACGCTCCGGTCTCAGTCTTAAACGGTTGATTATATTTCAGTGTCTTCATTATATTACCTGTTTGAATGCCTGTTCAAAATCATAAATGATATCATCGATATGCTCCAGTCCTACAGAAACCCTGAACGATCCCGGTTCAACGCCTGCTGCAAGCTGATCTTCAGCGGAAAGCTGGGAATGAGTCGTTGCTGAGGGCTGAATTATAAGAGTCTTCGCATCTCCGACGTTTGCAAGATGACTTACAAGATCCAGATGCTCAACCAGTTTTGCTGCTCTCGGCTTTTCAGCTTTCAGTACAAAGCTCAGAACACCTCCGGCACCCTTTGGCAGATATTTTTGTGCCAGCCTGTAATGCTGATCGCCGGGCAATCCGGGGTAATTGACTTTTTCTACACACGGCTGCTTTTTCAGCCATTCGGCAAGGGCAATTGTATTCTGAATATGCCTCTCCATCCTGAGTGAAAGCGTCTCAAGCCCCTGAAGCAGAAGGAAAGAATTAAAGGGACTTATGGCAGGACCCAGATCCCTCAATCCTTCAACTCGTGCTTTTACGATGAATGCAATATTGCCTGAGTGTGACTTCTCTGAGAATAATTCACCAAAGATCAACCCGTGATAACCTTCAGATGGCTCGGTAAAGAGAGGAAAGTTGCCGTTATTCCAATTGAAATTGCCGGCATCGACAATAACTCCGCCTATGCTGGTACCATGTCCTCCGATCCATTTAGTGGCAGATTCGACCACAATATTGGCTCCGAATTCTATAGGACGGCACAAATAACCGCACGCCCCGAATGTGTTATCCACAATCAGGGGAATACCATATTTTACAGCCAGTGTTGAAAGTGCCTCAAAGTCAGGGATATTGAAGCCCGGATTACCGATTGTCTCAACATAAATTGCCTTAGTATTTTTATCGATAAGCGATTCAAAGGAGTGAGGCTCCAGGTTCTTTGCAAACCTGGTTTCGATACCTAAACCGGGAAATGTTACTTTGAACTGGTTAAAGGTTCCACCATACAGGTACGGCGAACTAATAAGGTTTTCATCTTTCCTTATGATTGTTGAGAGAGCAATGAATTGTGCAGCATGACCTGATGCCACTGCCAGTGCAGCAACGCCGCCCTCGAGCGCCGCAACCCTCTTCTCAAAGACATCCGTTGTGGGGTTTTGTATCCGTGTATAGATATTCCCGGGTTCTGTAAGGCTAAAAAGGTCTGCTGCATGTTTTGCATTTTTAAAAACATATGATGATGTCTGGTAAAGAGGAACTGCCCTGGAGTGAGTCTCCTTATCAGGGTGATGTCCTGCATGTACCTGTAAAGTCTCAAAGTGTATTTTTCTCTTTTTCATTTTGATATTATTGTATTGATATTATTCTTCCTGCTGACAGGTATAATAATCCTGTCATAGCAATGATCCGGCTACACAATAAAGGTTGATTATTTCCAAATCAGGATCCTTACCGGCGCATGTCCATAGGCATGAACGGTATCGTCAGATTCTTGCGGGTCAGATGAAATGATTTCATGGTTTCCGTGTTTATTTTTATCATCTCCCGGCTTTTCCGGGATTAGGTTTTGGCACCGTTCTCCCGATAAACCGGGATTGGTTGCCAGGGTTTCTCAGAGCCTAATCTCTCCGCCCTTCTTAATAAAAACCAAACACCCTTAATTGGAAGGAATATTTGATTTGTGGGGACAAATATATAAAGGAATTTGGAAAATACAAAAAAAAATGCCTGATAACCTTAATCTCATGTACCAATGCCCCTTGTTCCTCTTTCTACTGTTAGTCACATGTACCCTTCCCCCAACCCCCTTCCCTGCTAAAGCAAGGCAGGGGGAGTTATATTGTTGTATATTAATAAGTTCCCCCTCTTTACGTAGTAGAGAGGGGGAATTTAAGGGGGTGAGTACATGGACATTCAGGGGGAGAGTGGATGAGGGGGAGAAAAGAATGCGTATTTTTGTAGAGAAAAATAGGTATACATGGACAATAATTTCACAATCTATAACAGCCTCACCCGAAAAAAGGAACGCCTCGAACCTCTTCATCCGCCGTTTGTCGGATTATATGTCTGCGGACCGACGGTTTACAGCGATGCCCACCTTGGCCATGCAAGACCTGCAGTAACATTCGACCTGCTTTACCGATACCTTTTGCATCTGGAATATAAAGTCCGATATGTACGTAACATAACTGATGTCGGGCATCTTGAAAATGATGCCGACGAAGGCGAGGATAAGATTGAAAAAAGGGCACGCCTTGAGCACCTGGAACCTATGGAAGTGGTACAGAAATATATAAACTCTTTCCAGACGAACATGGAGCAGCTTAATACCCTGCATCCCTCAATTGAACCAAGGGCGTCAGGACATATCATTGAACAGCAGGAACTTATTAAGAGCATACTGAAGAATGGATATGCGTATGAAACAAATGGTTCGGTATATTTTGATGTAGATAAATACAGTAAGAAATATAATTACGGAAAGCTGTCAGGACGTGTCCTTGATGAATTACAGATCAATACCCGGAATCTTGAGGGGCAGGATGAAAAACACGGTCCTTTTGATTTTGCATTATGGAAAAAAGCGACTCCCGAACATCTTATGAGATGGCCGTCACCATGGAGTGACGGATTCCCCGGATGGCATCTTGAATGTTCTGCCATGAGCACAAAATATCTTGGTGAAGTATTCGATATTCATGGAGGAGGCATGGATCTGCAGTTTCCGCACCATGAATGTGAAATTGCACAATCAACAGCAGCCCAGGGAAAGGAGTCTGTGAGGTACTGGATGCATAATAACATGATCACGATCAACGGTCAGAAAATGGCCCGTTCACTCAATAATTTCATTACCCTCGATCAGTTCTTTTCCGGTAATCATCCGTTGCTGCAGCAGGCATATAGTCCGATGACAATCAGGTTCTTCCTTCTCCAGGCACATTACCGCGGCACTGTTGATTTTTCCAACGAGGCACTCCTGGCAGCGGAAAAAGGATTTCAAAAGCTGATGAAGGCAAATGAAACCCTGGCCAGGCTGAAACCATCCCTTTCATCTTCAGTTGATATTTCCTCACTTAAAGCAAAATGCTATGAGGCAATGGATGATGACCTCAACAGCCCGGTGCTGTTATCATATCTTTTTGAAGGAGTCCGGTATATTAATGCTGCCAGCGATGGAACTGAAAGATTCTCCCAGGGCGATACTGAAGCTATGAAAAACCTTTTTGAAACATTCATCTTTCAAGTACTGGGGCTTAAGGATGAAGAGGGCGGAAAATCAGGAGATAAACTTACTGACGACCTGATGAAGATAATTATTGATCTGAGACAGGATGCAAAGAACAGAAAAGAGTGGGGGATATCGGATAAGATAAGGGAGGAGCTTAGAAAGGCAGGGATCATTCTGAAGGATATGAAGGATGGTGCTGAATGGGAGGTTGAATGATTTGTTTTGGGAGTATGCCCCCCTGTGATCCCCCCCTGAGGGGGGATAAAAGGCTTTAAATTAATAAGTTAATGTTATGATTGGAGAGGAGAAGAAGGAGTTAAGAAGGAAAGCCAGGGAATTAAGAAACAATATGACCAAAGCCGAAATAATACTTTGGTCAAGAATAAGATCAAAACAAATAAATGGTTATAAATTCAGAAGACAATATCCTGTCCTTGATTTTATTGCTGATTTTTATTGTCATGATTTGAAAGTGATCATTGAAGTTGACGGTGAAGTCCATACTTTACCAAAGCAAAAAAAAACCGATGAGTATCGAGATAAAATTCTAAAAATTAATGGTTATCATGTTCTTCATTTTACAAACCATGAAATTGAAACTGACTTAAAACACTCAATATCAAGAATAAGACTCTTTTTAAATGAAATTTTGTCCCCTTCCCAGGGGGGCCACGGGGGTAAATAAAATGATTAACAAAATTATAAATACTAATCTGTCCCCCTCCCAGGGGGACCATAGGGGGTCCTTATACACCTCCACACCTGTACTCATCGGCTCAGTACCTCTCGGTGGCGATTATCCCGTTCGCATCCAGTCAATGACCAGCACCAACACGCTTGACACCCATGCGTCCGTTGCCCAGTGCATAAGGATCATAGAGGCAGGTGCAGATTTTGTAAGGCTTACCGCACAGGGTGTAAGAGAAGCACAAAACCTTGAAAAGATTAAGAAAGAACTGCATAAAGCAGGTTTCAACACGCCTCTTATCGCTGATATACACTTTAATCCTGCCGCTGCTGAAACAGCTGCAAAGATTGTCGAAAAAATCAGGATAAATCCCGGTAATTATGCAGATAAAAGAGCAGCTTTCCAAAAAACGGAACTCACTGATAAAGAATATGAAGAGGAGCTGGAACGTATACATGAACGTCTTCTTTCGCTTATTGATATATGCCGGCAGAACAATACAGTAATACGTACCGGCATCAATCATGGTTCACTCTCCGACCGGATTATGACCCGGTATGGAAACACTCCTGAAGGAATGGTAAGGTCAGCTGCCGAATTTATCAGGATATTCCGTTCGGAGAATTTTAATAACCTTGTGCTTTCCATGAAATCTTCGGATACTAATATTATGGTAGAAACCAACAGGTTGCTGGTTGGTGTAATGAAGAAAGCAGGAATCGCTTACCCAATCCATCTGGGTGTAACTGAGGCCGGTGAAGGTGAAGATGGAAGAGTGAAATCAGCAGCAGGTATAGGCGCCCTTCTTTCTGAGGGTATTGGAGATACCATAAGAGTGTCATTAAGTGAAGATCCGGAGCATGAGATACCGGTTGCAAAAGAAATACTGCAATTTCTTGGAGGATCAAAAGGACGGGTAACAAATCCAGTCAGATCACAGGATTTTAAAGTCAGGGTCGGACTTTATAAACCTGAAGTCCTGACATATTCTGATGGCAGATACCTGAATGAAGACAGCAAACCGTTCCAGGGAGAAATGCTGATTTTCAGCTTTAAAACTCCTCCGCTTCTGTCAGACGAATCGGAGAAGAAAATTTATCTCAGCCCCGTTTTCTCGGAAGATGATCCTGAGAAGCTCGTCATTGATGCCGCTGCATTGCTTGGACGGTATTTCATCTTAAAACAGGCAGACGGGATTTGTATCACCAACAACGGCAAGGTTCAGGGAGAAAAACTGAAAGAACTGTCATTCTCCATTTTACAGGCAACGGAAGCGAGAATAACACGGAACCGGTATATTTCATGCCCCACCTGCGGCCGTACAAAGTTCAACCTTCAGGATGCTGTTAAGAAGGTTAAAGAGGCAACCGGCCATCTGACCGGACTTAAGATCGCAATTATGGGATGCATCGTAAACGGACCCGGAGAAATGGCAGGAGCTGATTACGGATACGTGGGAGCGGGAGAAGGGAAAGTGCATATTTACAGGGGTATCGTACCAGTAAGAAAAAATGTGCCGGAAGAAGATGCTGTTAATGAATTACTAAAGATAATTAAGGGGGATTGCAGGTTTTCATGAACCCATCCCCCATCCTTCGCTCCACTCAGGATTTTCCCCCTTCCCTGGTAAACCAAGGAAGGGGGCCTATATTACAGTAAATCAATAATATATCCCCCTCCTTGCGAAGCAGGGAGGGGGACAAAGGGGGTGGGTACATGTGACTACACCAACCTGTAGTCCAGCTGTTTCTTTTGCAGGTCAGCCCTTACAACTTCAATCGTAACCTTATCGCCGAGCGTATATACTTTTCCGGCTGACCGGCCTCTGATACAGTAATTATCCTCATCATACTCATAGTAGTCATCTCCAAGCTCACGGATGTTGACCATCCCCTCACACTGATTCTCAATAATTTCCACGTAAATGCCCCATTCAGTGACACCTGAAATGATCCCTTCAAATTCTTTGCCTGTCTTATCGCTCATATACTCTACCTGCTTGTATTTGACCGATGCTCTCTCCGCTTCGGCTGCTAGCCGCTCCATCTTTGATGAGTGTTCACACAGCTTTTCGTACTTTTCCTTTCCCCCGGGATTTTCATTATTCAGGTATTCTGTAAGCAGCCTGTGGGCCATCATATCCGGATATCGCCTTATAGGGGATGTAAAATGAGTATAATATTTAAATGCTAAACCATAATGTCCGATATTGTCGGTTGAGTATACCGCTTTGGCCATTGCTCTTAAAGCCAGCGTTTCAACTATATTCTGCTCTTTTTTGCCGGCCACGGCATTCAACAGCCTGTTCATTGCCTTTGGCAGAGATATTCTTTCGTCTTCAACCAGCTTGTAACCAAAACGGGTAATAAAATGACCGAAGCTTTCAATTTTTTCAGGGTCGGGTTTGTCATGGATACGATAGACGAAGGTTTTTACCTTTAATTTTTTCCCGACAAGTTCTGCTACATGCCTGTTTGCCAGCAGCATGAATTCCTCAATAAGCTGGTTTGCGGTGCCCATATCGCGGAACCTTATCCCCAGAGGTTTCCCTTCCTCATCAAGATCAAACTGCACTTCCGATTTTTCGAATAGAAACGCCCCTCCTGAAAAACGTCTTTTGCGGAGCTGTTGTGCAAGATCGTGGAGAACCAGTATCTGTTCCTTCATGTCGCCTTCTCCTGTGTCAATAACATCCTGCGCTTCCTCATATGAAAACCTCTTATCTGAATTGATGATAGTTCTTCCGAACCATTCATTTATCACCTCTGCTTTGTCATTCATCTCAAAGACAGCAGAATAGGTCAGCTTATCCTCAGATGGATTCAGTGAACAGATATGATTTGAAAGTCTTTCCGGCAGCATAGGCACTACCCTGTCAACAAGATAAACTGAAGTGGCTCTCTGTTTCGCTTCTTCTTCAGTGAGAGATCCTTGTTTTACATAATGTGTAACATCAGCAATGTGTATACCAATTTCATGGTTGCCGTTTTCCAGTTTCCTGAGCGACAGGGCATCATCGAAATCGCGTGCATCTGCAGGATCGATCGTAAATGTGGGTACGTCACGAAAATCACGGCGTCCTTCAATATCATTTTCAGTTATCCCTGAAGGTATCTTTTCAGCATCTTGTTCAACATCTTCGGTAAAATGATAAGGAAGTTCAAATTCCGCCAGTATGGAATGCATTTCTGTTTCATGCAGTCCCGGCTCACCGAGGACATTTATTATCTCTGCAACCGGATTTTTCGATTTAGGATCCCAGTCAATTACTTTTGCTACAGCTTTCTGTCCCTGCTTTGCTCCGTTCAGCTTTGATGACGGAATAAACAGGTCAAAAGGCATATTTTTATTGTCGGGAATGAGAAATGCAAAGTTGGGCATTATCTCAACAGTCCCCACGAATGAACTGCGCCATCTTTCAATGATCTCAACAACCTCGCCTTCAGGCCTGGAGCCCTTTCTCCTGGCAAAAAGCCATACTTTTACCTTGTCACCATGAAGGGCTGTGCGCAGATTTCTTGCCGACACGAAAACATCTTCCTCAATGTCATCGGAGGTGACAAATCCATATCCCATCCTGGTCATATCAACCGTACCGGTGATATAGCCACGGCTTGCCCTGACGCTGAATTTTCCCTGATAGATCTCCTTGATGGTACCTTTCTTTGTCAGTTCCCTTAATATTTCGGAGATCATCTGCTTTTCAGACGGATCATTGATGTTAAGTCTTTTGGCGATCTGCTTGTAGTTGAAACCCTGCTGAAGGCTTCCGGATAGTATTGTAACTATTTGTTCTGTGGCTGACTCCCTGGAAATCCCTGACCTCTTTCCCCCCTTATCCTTCTTCCTGCTCATAAATTTTGGTTTTTGCGAAGGTAAGAAAATGAACTATTATTTTCATAAATTTGATTTATAATATGATATATATGGCTGATCTGAAATCTGTCCCTTTACAATCACCTTCTGTCGTCACCAGGAAAACCGGAAATGAGTATATTCTGGTTCCCGTTACCGATAATATCGCTGATATGAACAGTGTCTATACTCTCAATGAAACCGGTGCTTTTCTCTGGGAACTTATTGACGGTGAAAACAATATCGAAGATATAATTGAAGCTCTTATAAGAGAATATGATATTGACGAAAAGACCGCGACAAATGATGTTTTAGAATTTATCAATGAAATGAGCAGATACCTTATTATTAATGAATAAAGAAATTATGCCACCAAGGCACTAAGGCACCAAGAAACACTAAGAAATGTACAAAGAAGTTTCAGATGAGGAAGATAGGATAGGAAAGGAAATTGTAAATTCAGCCTATCATGTTCATAAAGAACTTGGTCCGGGTTTACTGGAAAAAGTGTATGAAGTTTGTTTCTGCCATGTATTAGAGCAAAAGGGGTTTGAGATAAAAAGACAGTTAGACATACCAATTGTCTTCGAAGGAATTACTTTCAATGAAGGTCTCCGATTGGATGTTTTAGTTAATGATTTGGTTATTTGTGAATTAAAAGCACTTGAGAACGTAAATCCCGTTTGGGAAGCCCAGTTGCTTAGTCATCTTAAGTTGACCGGGAAACGTTTAGGCTATCTTATTAATTTTAATGTTCCATTAATAAAGAATGGTATCAGGAGGATGGTTGTTTAATTCTTGGTGAACCTTTGTGTCTTGGTGTCTTGGTGGCAAGTTTTTATTTAATTTATTATTAAGTGAGGAGCTTTAATTTAAATATCGCAGGTTATAAGATAAGGTTTGAAAGTGCAGAGAGAGGACCTGAGATGTTCCCTTCCGAAAGATTCCATAGTTTTATTGTTTCTGAAGCTAATCAGGATATTCTTATAAGGGTGCATTCCGGCAAGTTCAATATGCCTTTGGATGCAAAAATGATTTTCGATGCCCCGTATGTTGAGGAGACAAATGGCATCCGGCTGAAGAAAAATGACGAGTTCTGGAGTATACTAAAGCACGGAGATCATCTTTTTATAAAGACTATATTTCCTCATACCGGACACGAGAAGCAGGCCGTTTTGAGGTTTTCATTTACAGGGAGGGAATGGGACTTGTGGATCAACGGAAAAGGCATGAAAACTAACCCCATGGAATATCCGCTCGATGGTCTTATACTTTACTACCTTTCTGTGGTCTTTGGCGATATCATGATACATGCTTCAGGTGTAAACCATGCGGGTCGCGGATATCTGTTCAGCGGTGTCTCCGGCAAGGGGAAAACAACCATGGCAAAGCTCTGGGATAAGCAGGGCGCTAAGATAGTTCATGATGACAGGCTGATCCTTCGTAAAGGAGAGAAGGGATATTATATGTTCAACACACCGGTATATGATAATGATAAACCAATCGAATCCAGGCTGGACAGGATCTTTATCATTGAACATGGCACCAGAAACGAAATAATTCCTGTCCGGGGCGCTGAGAGCATAAGCCTTATCATGGCAAACTGCATTCAGCATAACTGGAATCCCGAAATCGTTGCAGGACTGCTTGATTCAGTATCCCAAATGAGTGAATCAATACCGGTTGCAAAACTATTTTTCAGATCCGACAAAAGTATAATTGACTTTATTCTTGAAAATGAACGGAGATAATCACAGCACAATAAAGGAGGTTGGATTTTCCCTGCTGGCTGAGGGTAAAACCGTCAGGATCAGAGCAGATGGTTACAGCATGTTCCCTTCCATTAAACCCGGATCTGTAATATATATAGAACCTCTGACCGATGAACAGAATCCGGCTCCGGGCGATATTATAGCATGGAAAAGGGAAACCGGTTTTGTGGTTCACAGGCTGATAAGGATATTAAGAGAGGAGAATAATATACGTTTCATTACAAGGGGTGACAGCTGTGTGAATGAAGATAAGCCGGTATTAAAAGAGCAGATTGCAGGAAAGGTAATCCATACAGAAAGCTCTTCGGGAAAAAGAAAAGAAGCCAGGGTTAAACATATCAGTAAACCCGGTTATCTTTATAACAGATTACTGGTTTGGTTTATAATAAGGTTATATAAACTAAGCAGAATTATAAGACAAATTTGAAATGGACCGGACTATCAGATACTTCAGGGAGGCAGTCAGACTCGTATGGAAAAGTGCACCGGGCTGGGCATTGACAAACTTTTCCATCTCTTTTCTCCGAAGTTTTCTGCCCCTTATCCTGATCTGGCTCCTGAAAGGTTTGATTGACGGCATAACCAGGGCAGTATCAGCAGCACCTCAGACATCAGTTGATGATGTTATCTGGTTTATTGCAGCTGTGGTTATCATTTGGTTCCTCGATGAAGCCTCTTCCGACTTTGGCAATTTCATTCGCAAAAAGCAGTCAATGAAGCTTGAAGCTTATATGTACAGCCTGCTTCATGCAAAAGCTGTAAGGCTTGATCTCATAAACTTTGAAAGACCTGAATATTTTGATTGTCTTGCCCGTGCTTCACGGGAAGCCCCATGGAGGCCGAACAGCATCCTGAATAACCTGGTTTCAATGTTCAGGGGGCTGCTCTCCCTTCTCCTTATGGCAGGGGTGCTTGTATCCCTGCACTGGACCATTGCAGTTCTTTTGCTGGTTTTCAACATCCCCGGAATCTGGCTTCGTCTTCATTATGCCGGTGTCCTTTATAATTTTCAGCGGCAGCAGACAGCTGAGGCCAGAAAAACTGCCTATTTCAACTGGCTGATTACCGGTGACCGGCCTTCCAGGGAAATACGACTCTTCGGGCTGGGAAATTATTTTATCTCACTTTTCAGAAAATCATTCCTGAAAACAAAGGAGGAAGAGATCAGCATCGTCAAGAAAAGGGCGCTGATAGAGCTTACTTCCGATCTTCTCAAGGCAGCCGCCGTGCTGATAACCCTTTTATTCATCGCAAACCGTACAATCAATGGAAGCATCTCCCTCGGTCAGATGGCAATGTTCCTTCTGGCTTTCAGGCAGGGCATGGTCTATATCAGGGATCTTTTCGGTTCTGTGGCAGGACTTTATGAAGACTCGCTTTTCATTGGTGATACATTTGAATTCCTGAACCTCAAAGAAAATATACAGGCAAACCCGCCGGTCGTAATACCCGGAGATCTTCAAAAATTCATGTCTGCTGAAAATCTTTCTTTTACCTATCCTGGCAATAAAGCCAGAACAATTGATAATATATCATTTGAGATACAAAAAGGAGAGATAATTGCACTGGTCGGGCCTAATGGTGCCGGAAAAAGCACACTGGTACGGCTTCTTTGCAGGCTTTATGAGCCTGATTCCGGATCAATAAAATATGACGGGAATGATATTAAAAACATGGATCCCGGGCAGTACAGGAAATTCCTGTCAGTTATTTTCCAGGATTTCATGCTCTATAATCTGAATGCGGGAGAGAACATACGGCTGGGTAACATAGATGAATCAGATCCTGACGGGAAAATCACTGCATCTGCATCGGTCACAGGAATACACGACCTTATAAGTAATCTTCCTGAGGGTTATTCAACAGTTATCGGAAACCTCTTTGACGACAGCCGTGAGCTCAGCTGGGGTGAGTGGCAGAAGCTGGCTCTTGCCAGGGCTCTCTTCAGAAATGCTCCTGTGCTTATCCTCGATGAACCCTCAAGTGCTCTTGATGCGGATACTGAATTTGATATCTTCAGCAGGTTCAGGAATATTGTAAAAGGACGAACTACAATACTCATCAGTCACAGGTTCAGCAACGTAAGCCTCGCCGACAGGATCATTGTGCTTGATAAGGGAAAGATCATCGAAACGGGGACACATGATGAGCTGATGAAGAAAAACGGAATGTACTGCGCAATGTATACAAAACAAACCTCCAGGTTTGTCAGATGAACAGCGACTTTAAAATAAGGGACGAAGAAATATTTCTTATCAGGCTGTGCCGGCTTGAATTCAGCGGGGAAGAATCTGAAAAATTGAAAATTCTTGCATCAGTGATAGCAGACTGGAGATATTTTGCTGACCTTGCCAATTCACACGGTGTGGGAGCACTCGTATACTATAATCTTGAGAAGCTGGGATTTCTTCAGCATGTGCCGCAGGAAGCGGCTGAATTCCTGAGGAATGTGATGATGTTGAGCCTGGCCCGGAATACCCGCCATCTAAATGAGATGAAAGAGGTCCTGAATCTCCTGAATAAAGCCGGCATTAAAACAGTGCTTCTGAAAGGACTGGCTCTGGAGATATCAGTCTATGGGAATAAAGGTATCAGGCAAATGACAGATGTGGATGTTCTTATTTCCAGGGAAAATTGTATCAGGGCACGTAAGATTCTTTTGGCCGGGGGATTTGCTTCACTGCCCGTTAAATCTCCTTTTCATAAGCTGATAATTACTCACACCGGGAAACACCTGCCATCCCTTGTTAAGAACGGATTTTCAGTTGAGATTCATCATGAGCTTTTCGGAACAGGGAAAGGAGATCTGACCAGGGTGCTATATAATAATAGTATTGAAACGGAAATAAGCAATGAAAAGGTTTTTATCCCGGCAACACAGATATTCTTAATTTACCTTGTGAAACATCTCAATTACCATGAGATGAACAATGAGTCACAGCTGAGGCTTTATACCGATCTGGCTGTTCTTATTGAAAAGCTAAGGGAAGATATCTTAAATGATGGCCTGATCACCCTGGCAGATCAAGCCGGGATCAGAAAAGTATTTGCATGCAAGCTTGGACTTCTGAAAGAATTCTGGGGGATTTCTTTCCCTGCTCAGATTAATGATTTTATTCTGAAATGGAACGATCCTGATTCAACCGCGAAGTTTGTGTTTTTTCTCAGAAGTCCTAAAGGTAATCCTCCTCCTGATAAAGCAGTTCCATACAGGAGCACATTAAGGGAGATCCCTGGAATTCACCGTAAGATCATTTATCTTCTGGGTGACCTTTTTCCATCAATTCATTTCATGAAGAAAAGATATAATTGCAGCAGCAATTTGAAGGCATTGCTGTATTATCCTCACAGGATTGGGAAGCTTTGGTATCTTATTAAACCATCACCGGGGGTCTTGAGGGATCAGGGGTAAAGACAAAAAAAAGAGGCGGTCAAAAACCGCCTCTTTTATATTCTAGTATTCCCAGAGGTCATGTTCAAAATCGAACAGCTCCGTCTTAATTCGTTCAGCTTCAAAAAGTGAAGATTTGCCAATTGTATATTCACTTACATATCTGTCGTTAAATACGTTGGATTCGCCAAAAATAATGCTGCTGAATCTTCTCTGCATGAAAAGATCATCGAAAGAAATTCTCTGGGCATCATTATTAGAAGTAAATGCTTCATTTTTTGCCAGAACATCCCTGATTTCATTAAAATTGACCCAGAATAAAGGTGTTCTCATATTTCTACCCAGTTCAGCATCATACCCCATATAATACGGACAGATTGCAATAATTCTTACGTCAAGTTTGCCGAGCTTCTTATCAAAATACCACTCTTCATAAACGAGTAACTGTTTTATCTCTTCAGGTTTTGCTCTTTCAGTGATCATTGAATCACGTGTGTTCCCGTATGCGTCAATCTGGATCTGCTGTATCCGTGTTTCAGCGCCCATATTATTTTCAATGTCCTCGTACGTGGTAGGAACATTATCGTTAATTGGATCGTAACCAGTAATTGTTCCTGCTTTTATACCTTCGAGTATAACTGAAATAAAATTTTTTCTACCATCCTTGGTTGGTAAAGTAGGATAATATAACGGATGGTTGACTTTTTCCCTGAGGTCGATCAGGCGGTAATACCTTTTTGACCATATCACCTCGGCTTCCCTGAGGAAGGAATAATCAATCTTTTTGGCATCCGGTATTGATTTCTGGTAGATATCGCCGAAAGACTGACCCCGGGCCACTCCCGTTAAAGCCAGAACGATAAGACCAAAACCTATTTTCTTGTTCATAATGCAGATTTTATTTAAACTAATCAATTTTCAGTACAATTGAAGACAATTCCTTGATTCCGTCAGGCCCTTTTGCTTTTATATCCTTGATAATAAGGTTTTTTCCTCTTGTAAGCCTGTTCAGAAGATCCTTCTGATCGCTGGTGAGAGTACTTGAATTACTTGATCTCTCAATATCACCCATCCTGTCGGAATAGAGAATTGTGAAACCGGTTATTTCATATATCAGGTCAAAGTCAAAATCAGGCAGTACCGCAAATACACCTTGTTGTGCAACAGCAACTGCTCTTGAAATTGATCCGGAATTTTTACCTCCAAATCTTGCTTCAGGTGGCGGTATCGGTTTGACCCTGAATGGGTATGGTGCATAGTTGGTGACTTTGCCGTCAATATCAGTGGAAACTATCACCTGAACATTTCTCCCCACAGCCTCAGGTTTGACAGCCCAGTTTCCCCTGAAATATTCACCTCTGGGGTTTTTAATCTTTTGAGTTGAATAGGTTCCGTTGACAACTCTCACCCTGATGTTCGCAGGATTGACACTTGGCACGGAAACATCAAGCGGGTTTTCAATACCAGCATACATCACGTTCATTGCGGTGGGGGAGCAGATAACATTAGGTTCTCCCACATTATAGGTTTCCGAGAACGGAAATGATTTGACAGTGCCGTCAGGAGATTTCATTGATATTATACCGCCCCAGGATTTTGGTCCCAGGGATGATGCCTTGACAGCATAGAGACCTTTGCCTGTTTCATCTATAGGGAGCATCTGATCGCCCACTGTAATATTAGGTTGTTGTGTAGTATCAGTAGCGGAAATGAACACCGTTGCTTCATAGTTGCTTCCAAGTGTAACATAATTTGACTTGGGAATTACAATAGCATTGAGTTTATTAAACTTGAAGGACGAAGCATCTATCTGTGTGTAAAGAAAGTTCAGAACCTCGGTTTCTGCATTTCTGACATCAACCTGCATTTTGGTAAGGAGAGCAGTGGCTCCTACAACAGGGAGAAGTTGAAACATAAGATTTGGCCACTGTTCAATTTCACCGTCTTCATTTTTTGCATCGTCAGTATTCAGCATTTGTCTCAGGGATTCTTCAGATGTAGGATTTTTCCCTTCAAGGGTCGAAATCAGGAATTCGCGGTACTCATTTAATAAAGCTCTTAAAGTATAAGCTTTCCCGTTTTCATTTGCCCCAACAAGAATTTCAGATGGCACGTTGTTCTCATCATATCTTTTTACCAGCTCAATGTCATAAGTTGTGCCAGTAACAGCCGGTGTATTTTCATCTTTTTCAGCTGTTTTGATTATTTCAATCTTGAGGTCCTGGATAAAATTGAAAAGTTCATCCGCCCGTTCCTTTGCTGCATATGCTTTTGTTCTGTACGGGCCTGCTTTTGCCGGATTTTCGGCTGCAGATCTATCAAATTCACTGTAAATAAGGTTATTCTTCTTAGCATAATTTTCAACAGTAAGTGAAAGACCCTTATCAACTTTCATAAACGCTTTCACGACATCCTTTGATACGTTAAGAGCAAGCATGGCGGTAAGCACCAGGTACATCATACCGATCATCTTTTGTCGTGGAGATAGCTTTTCGTGAGCCATTTTTCAGGTAGTTTAGTTAAGTAAAACAAATGCTGTATTATTTAACATTCATAGCAGCAAGCATATTTCCATAAACATTATTCAGAGCTGACAGATTATCATTAAGTTTTGAAATCTGTTCACGGTATTTTTTGGTATCACCAGCTGAATCGGTCAGGTCTTTCATCAAATCCTGGAGGCCTTTGTAAAGTGATTCAGATTCTTTAAGATGATCATCTGCTCCTTTTTTCTGCAGTTCATATACTGTATTAAGGGCAGAAAGGTTTTTATTAAGCGTTTCCAGCTGCTGCTGGTATGACTTACCTCCGACTTCAATTATCGAGAATGAATCAGCCATATTC
>Ga0307380_10001230_pt1 | contig 38356 bp, 35 predicted proteins | sample UN3MG_FD_202239 | JGI IMG/M metagenome (GOLD analysis project Ga0307380, IMG submission 202239) | Soil microbial communities from Risofladan, Vaasa, Finland - UN-3 | ecosystem: Environmental > Terrestrial > Soil > Coastal area > Acid sulfate soil | place: Finland: Risofladan, Vaasa | collected...
TTCGGCGGCTCGCCCTCGAACCTCGCCATCTCCGCCATGGAGCGGCCGAATGTCGAGGTGATCGCCGGCGTCAATCTGCCGATGCTGGTGAAGCTCGCATCGGTGCGCGGCGAGTGCGGCCTCGACGAGGCCATCGGCCAAGCGCAAGAAGCCGGTCGAAAATATATCAGCGTCGCAAGCCAAATTCTGGCACCGAACTAGCCGGTGACGAAGGCGCGCCACATCGCCGGCGAACGGGAAAAAGGCGTATTCTTCGCCGAGGTGACGATTCCCAACAAGAAGGGCCTGCATGCGCGCGCCTCGGCGCAGTTCGTGCGCCGCGCGGGCGAGTACAAAGCCAATGTGCGCGTGAGCCGCGAGGGCCACACGGTGGGCGGGACCTCGATCATGGGCCTGATGATGCTGGCCGCGGGCCAAGGCCATTCGGTCCTCATCGAGGTGAACGGCGAACAGGCCAAGGAGGCCATCGAGGCGCTCGTCGCCCTGGTCGAGGACGGCTTCGGCGAAGAGGACTAGCGCCGATGATCGCCGACGTCCTAATGGTCCTTGCGCCCTAGTGGCACGTCTTGACGTAGCCGCGGCCCGTTTCGTTGATGTAGAGCTGGGCGGTGGCCTTGTCGAACGGTCCTGCCGCGGCAACCCAATAGCCATTGGTCAGATTCGGGCACGTATTTGTGTTCATCACTACCCAGCCGGGACCGAGTTGGCTGGCGCGGCCTTGCGCCTCGCCACGCGACTTGAACGAGCCGCCAATGGCATACCAGTCGCCGCCGGAAGGGACCGGCGCCGGCGCTCCCCCGGCGACACAGAGCCCTTGCGAGAGGACGTAGCCGGGCGGACAAGACGGGGCGACCACAGCGGGCCCACCGGTCGGCGGCGGCTGGACCGCCCCCTGCAGCGTGAACAGCAATTCGTCGTGCCGGTACCCGATTACCCGGCAGTTTCCGTCGACCTTGGGCGCATTGCCCCGGAGGATGATCGAGCCGCCGTGGTTGTGGCCTGTGACGGGGTAGAGGACGGGCCCACAGGTCTTGTCGAAGCGGCGCGCCTGACCGCTGATCGCGCCGCCGGCCTGCTCGACGCCCTCGAACAGCAGGGTGCCACTGGTCACCCCGACGCCGATGAGGCCCCGGCGCGGCCGCGTATATGAAATGGACATGCCGCCGCCGTCGCAGACCTGCATTTCCATGAGCGAGCCGTTATGGTCATACGCGTCGGTGGCGCAGTTGCTGGCCTCTACCGGCGACGCGGCGAGCCCCAAGGCCAATGATGCTGCAACGAGAAGCAGGACACGCGTCATTCAAACCCCCAAGCTGAGCTCACATAGCCGCTCACCTTAGGATGTTTTGATGCAGCCGGGCCAAAAATCCTCAGGAAGGACGAACCTTGTCAGGGCCGTTTCTTCCCGGTCACCATGGCGCGTACCAGGTTCTCGTGATGGGCGAAGCTGGCGAAGATCACCGCGGCGATGTGCACCAAGATCAGCGCCAGCGTGATATTGGCGATGACCTCGTGCCATTCTTCCATCGCCTCGCCCGTCGCTTCGGTGAACATGCCCGCGAGCGGCCCGGCCTGTTGGTCGCCGCCATAGACGACGAGACCGGTGACCACGGTGGCGCCCACGAAGATCAGCAAGAGGATCACCATATAGCCGCCGCCTGGGCTGTGGCCGAGATAGCGGGTGCCACGAAAGCGCAGAAGATCGCGCACGTAATTGAAGGCAGCGCTTGGCGCATAGACGAAGTCGGAGAAGCGGGCATGGCGCGACCCGATAAAGCCCCAGACGATGCGCGCCACGACGAGGATACCGACCACATAGCCGGCCCAGACATGCACGGTCAGCAGATCATCCTCGGTCAGATAGGCGACGGCAAAGCCGACAACCAGGGTCCAATGAAAGACCCGGACGAAGGGATCCCAGACGGAGACTTCGGAAGCGGGCGGTGTTTGTTGTGGATTGAGCATAGGATGTTCCCTACTCGGGCCTGCGCCACGCGCCTTGAGCAAAATCAAGGCCCTCCGGCGCCGTCGCGATCACTCAAGGCCCCAAACGATTGGCGCACTCGGGACGCCAGAGGTATCGTCAGTCTTGCACCGTTCACCAGACAATTGCAGCAACGACGCGGTGTTCACCGCCCGCGGCCTGTCGAAGGTCTATGTCGTGGGCGAGATGGAAGTCCGGGCGCTGCACGATGTGGATCTGGATATTTACCCGAGGGAGTTCGTCGTGCTGCTCGGCCCGTCTGGCTCGGGCAAATCGACCCTGCTCAATATTCTTGGCGGTCTCGATTCGCCGACCACGGGAGAGGCGCGGTGGCGCGATCATGATCTTGTCAACGCGGATGAAGCGGCACTAACCCATTACCGGCGCGAACATGTCGGCTTCGTATTTCAGTTCTTCAATCTCATCCCAAGCCTGACCGCGCTGGAGAACGTGCAGCTGGTCGCAGAGATCGCCGAGAAGCCACTCGACCCCCGCGTGGCGCTCGATCTCGTCGGCCTGTCCGACCGTCTCGATCATTTTCCCTCGCAACTGTCGGGCGGCGAGCAGCAGCGCGTCGCCGTGGCCCGCGCCATCGTCAAAGCACCCGACGTGCTTCTGTGCGACGAGCCCACCGGTGCCCTCGATTACGAAACCGGCAAGCTCGTGCTGGCGGCCATCGCCCGTGCCAATGCCGAGCTCGGCACGACCACGGTGGTCATCACCCATAACAGCGCCATCGCCGGCATGGCCGATCGAGTGCTGCACCTGGCAGGTGGCAGCATCGCGCGCATCAAGCGCAATGCCCACCGCTTGACGACGCAGGAGGTGCGCTGGTGAGACTACTCGACCGCAAGCTTGCCCGCGAGATCATCGCCATGCGGGCGCAGGTGCTGACCATCGCGCTCGTCGTCGCTGCCGGCGTCGCCGTGTTTGTGGCGGCGATCTCCACCTATCATTCGCTGCGCACGGCGCAGAGCCAGTTCTATGACAGCAGCCGTTTTCCCGACATCTTCGTCACTGTGAAGCGCGCGCCGCTGTCGATCGTGCCTCGGCTTGGAGCCATCCCCGGCGTGGCGGCGATTGAGCCGCGGATCGTGGAGGACGTGATCGTCGACTGGCCGGGGTCGCGGCTGCCGGTCTCGGCGCGCATGATTTCGCTGCCGGAGAGCGGCGAGGGCTTGCCGCGCCTGCATTTCCGCCGCGGCGCGCCGCCCTCGTCCGGGGCGACGCGTGAAATCGCGATCGGCGAGGCTTTCGCCGAGGCGAATAACGTACCCTTGGGCAGCGAACTTCGGGCAATTCTCAATGGACGCCTCGAGACATTTCGCGTCACGGGTATCGCGCTCTCGCCCGAATACGTGCATGCAGTGCGACCGGGCGTGTCCATTCCCGACGACAGGTTCTTCGTCGTGGCCTGGATTGACCGCGACGCTGCCGAGGCGGCGTTCGACATGGAAGGCGCGTTCAATGATGCGGTCGTGCGCCTAGCGCCAGGCGCGGACCCCGACCAGGTGATTGAAGCGCTCGACCGCTTGCTCGAGCCCTACGGCTCGGTCGGCGCCATCGCGCGTCGGGACCAGACCTCGCACCGGTTCCTCGACGATGAGCTCAACCAGCAGAAGGTCATGTCGGTGACGGTGCCGTTCATCTTTTTCGGCGTCGCCGCCTTCCTGCTCAACATCGCTCTCAATCGCTTGGTCATGGCGCAGCGCGAGCAGATCGCAACGCTCAAAGCGCTCGGCTTTCCGAGCCTTCCCCTAGGGTTGCACTATCTCAAGCTCGTGGCGGCGATTGTTTCCCTAGGCTCTATCCTCGGAGTGGCGGGCGGATATCTGTTCGGCCACGCGATGATCGCCAGCTATCACGCCTTCTTCCGCTTTCCGACTCTCGATTTCATCCTCACAGGCTGGTCGATTGTGGTGGGCGTGGCCATCAGCCTGGCCGCGGCATCGGTGGGGGTGCTTACCGCGGTGCGGAGCGTGGTGGCGTTAAAACCGGCTGTCGCCATGCGCCCGGAGGCGCCGATCCGCTTCCGCCGCAGCATATTCGAGGCGCTCCTTCCGGGCCGGTCGCCGCGCGCGAAAATGATTGTCCGACACATCGCCGGCCGGCCACTGCAAACGGCGCTCACCACGATCGGCATCGCCTTCGCCGTGCCCATGGTGGTACTCGGCCTCTTTTGGCGGGATTCGGTCGATCACATGATGGATGTCCAGTTCAACATGATCGAACGGGGCAACGCGCTCGTCACCTTCCCTCAGCCCGTCGACAGCGACATCCTTGGGGATCTCGTGCGGCTGCCTGGGGTGATGAATGTGGAGGGGCAGAGATTCGTGCCGGTGCGCCTGCGTGCCGGGCAGCGCAGCTATCTCACCTCGATCATCGGCCTACCGCGCGATGGCGATTTGCGCGTGCCGCGCGATCTCGACTTGCGTCCGATCGAGGCAGCGCCCGACGGCATCACACTCTCCGAGCGACTGGCCGAACGGCTTGGCGTGACAGCGAGCGACGAGATTACCGTCGAGGTCATGGAAGGCGAGCGGCGCCATATTGACGTGCCCGTCACGGCGATCGTCGAGGAGATGCTCGGCATGTCGTCCTATATGGAAATCGGCGTGCTAAATCATCTGACCGGCGAAGGCGACGTGGTATCGGCCGCCGCGCTCTATATCGAGCCTTCTGCTATCGGGCCGGTATCCGAGCGCTTCAAATCGTTGCCGGTCATCTCCGCGGCGACCATGAAGGCCTATTCGATGGCGATGTTCCTCGACAAGATTGCCGGCCTGGTGCTGGTGAGCGCCGCGATCCTGACGGTATTCGCCATCATCATCGCCGTAGGGGTGGTCTATAACAGCGCCCGGATACGCTATCAGGAACGTGCCCGCGAGCTTGCTAGCCTCCGGGTCCTAGGCTTTACCCGCGCGGAGGTATCCCGGCTCCTATTCACCGAGTTCATGGTCGAAATCGTCATTGGCATTCCGTTCGGCCTCGTGCTGTCTCGGTTCGTCGTGGACCTCATCGCCCGGTTCCACTCCAATGAGAGCTTCCAGGTTCCCGCCGTGATCGAGCCTCGCACATATGCCGCCGCCTCCATTATCGTCCTCCTGGCTGGGGCTGCGAGCACATACATGCTGCGCCGCAGAGTCTATGCCCTGGACCTGGTGGCCGTTTTGAAATCGAGAGATTGATGACGAATTTCAGTCCTGGCCGCATTCTGACAGCATTACTGGTCGTGGCCGTTGTCGCGACGGCGATCTGGTCGTTCATGCCGAGCCCGATCCCGGTCGAGACCGCGACGGTGACGCGGGGGCCGTTCGTGGCCACCATTGACGAGGACGGCAAGACGCGGGTGCGCGAGCGCTACGTAGTCGCCTCACCGCTCGCCGGGCGCACCACGCGGGTCGATCTTTCCGCCGGCGACCGCGTCGACGCCGGCGACCCGATCGCCTCCATTCTGCCGTCCCCCGCGCCCTTTCTCGATCCGCGTAGCCGGCGTGAGGCCGAGGAGCGGCTGGGCGCGGCGGAGGCGGCGCTGGAGCGCTCGGAGGCCACGATGGAGCGCACCACAGCCGTGCTTGCACAAGCCGAGAGGGACTTGGCGCGCGCCCGCGAACTCTTGAAGCGCGGAGTCACCACAGTGAAGGCCGTGGAACAGACCGAGCTTGCCCACCACGTGGCGGATCGCGAACTCAGCGCCGCAAAATTCCAGTATGAGGCCGCGGAGCACGGGGTGGAGCAAGCCAAGGCGCTGCTTGCCCTCTACGACCGGAGTGCCGGCACGGCGCCTGAGTCCTTCACGGTTACCGCGCCGGTTTCGGGCGAGATCATCCGCGTCTTGCAGGAGAGCGAGACCATCGTCGAGCCCGGCACGGTTCTGGTCGAGATCGGCGATTGCTGTGACCTCGAAATCGCCGTCGACGTTCTCAGCACCGATGCCGTGGAGATCAATCCCGGGGCTAAGGTGATTATCGAGCACTGGGGTGGTCCCAAGCCGCTCAAGGGCCGGGTGCGCAAGGTCGAGCCCGGCGCCTTCACCAAGATCTCGACTCTCGGCGTCGAGGAACAGCGCGTCAACGTCATCATCGACATTGTGTCGCAGCGCGAGAAATGGGTGGGACTTGGCGACGGCTACCATATCGACGCGCGCATCGCGGTATTCAGCGTGGACGATGCGCTCGTGGTGCCGGCTGGAGCCCTGTTTCGCACCGGCAATACGTGGAACACCTATGTCGTCGAGGACGGGCGGGCGGTGCTCCGCCCCGTCGAGCTCCTGCGCCGCTCGGGCGGCCTCGCTGCGCTCACCTCGGGCGTGGAGCCAGGCGAAGCGGTCATTGTCTATCCGAGCGACAGCGTTACTCCGGACGTAAAGGTCGTCGTCCGGTAACCAAACCGTGGCCTTTTGCCACCGCCGCCGGGCCCCTTTTGCGGGCGGGTGGTCTTGACTCCCCCCGGGCCGGATAAGATATAAGGACTTCTTTATATCTTTATACAGCCAAGCGGAGACCGCATGAACTACCACGTCAAGGATATCGGGCTCGCCGATTGGGGCCGCAAGGAAATCGCCATCGCCGAGACCGAGATGCCGGGGTTGATGGCTGTACGCGAGGAATTTGGCAAGGCGCAGCCGCTCAAGGGCGCCCGCATCGCCGGCTGCCTGCACATGACCATCCAGACCGCGGTCTTGATCCAGAGCCTCGAGGCGCTCGGCGCCGAGGTGCGCTGGGCTTCGTGCAACATCTTCTCTACGCAGGACCACGCCGCCGCCGCGATCGCCGCGGCCGGCACGCCGGTGTTCGCGGTCAAGGGCGAGACGCTGGAGGAGTATTGGGACTATGTGGACCGCATCCTCGAATGGCCGGGGGGCGAGACCGCCAATCTGATCCTCGACGACGGCGGCGACGCCACGATGATCGTCATTCTCGGCGCGCAAGCCGAGACCGATCCGTCGGTGCTCGCCAAGCCAGGCAATGACGAAGAGATTGCGATGTTCGCCACCATAAAGAAGCGGCTCGCGCGCGAGCCCGGCTTCTACTCGAAGGTGAAAGCAAACCTGAAGGGCGTGTCGGAGGAGACCACCACCGGCGTGCACCGCCTTTACGAGATGCAGAAGAAGGGCATGCTCCCCTTCCCCGCCATCAACGTCAATGACAGCGTCACCAAGTCCAAGTTCGACAATCTCTATGGCTGCCGCGAGAGCCTGCCCGATGGCATCAAGCGTGCCACCGATGTCATGCTCGCCGGCAAATATGCCGTGGTCGCCGGTTATGGCGACGTGGGCAAAGGCTGCGCCGAGAGCCTGAAGAGCCAGGGCGCGCGCGTGGCGATCACCGAAATCGATCCGATCTGCGCGTTGCAGGCGGCGATGGAAGGCTATGAGGTGATCACCATGGAAGAGGCCGCGCCGAAGGGCGACATCTTCGTGACGGCCACCGGCAACAAGGACGTCATCACCGTCGACCATATGCGCGCCATGCATGACCGCGCCATCGTCTGCAATATCGGTCACTTCGATTCCGAGATTCAGGTGGGCGGTCTGAAGAATTTCGTCTGGCACAACGTGAAACCGCAGGTGGACGAGGTCGAGTTCCCCGACGGCAAGCGCATCCTGCTCTTGGCCGAAGGCCGCCTCGTCAATCTCGGCTGCGCCACCGGTCATCCGAGCTTCGTGATGAGCGCATCGTTCACCAACCAGGTGCTGGCGCAGATGGAGCTGTGGCAGCATGTCGGCAAATACGAGAACAAGGTCTATGTGCTGCCGAAGCATCTCGACGAGAAGGTCGCGCAGCTTCATCTCGGCCGCCTCGACGCACATCTCACCACGCTGAGCGACGAACAGGCCGCCTATATCGGCGTCAAGACCGAGGGGCCGTTCAAGCCGGAGCACTACCGCTACTAGGCGTCATACCGGCGAAAGCCGGTATCCAGACCACAGACGTTTCGCGATGGCCGGGCCCTTGCCCGGCCGTTTGCGTATGAGAAGGCGCGCGCAAGACCGCGGCCGCCATAGAGATCCCCTATTGCCACAGCCGGGTGTTTCGATTGGGCGACACACGCGCGGCTCCCTACCTCCAGACTGTCAACAAGACCAACAGTCGAAAGGAGGAAATCGCCATGAAAATACTGATCGCAGGCGCATTCGCTTTCGCCGTTCTTGCGGCCGGACCGGCAACCGCCACGGAGAGCCTCTACTTCGTGACCGTCGATACGGTCGGCAACTGCTCGGTCTCGCAAGGCAAGCCCAGCGCCGGACAGAAGGCGCTCGGCGAAGCCAGCGGCTACGAGAACATGGCCGATGCCGAGACGATGCTGGGCAAGGTCCGCGACGACGGCTCCACCTGTAAGGGCGTGGTCGAGTAGAGCGGTTCTCCAAGGGCGTTCGGAGCCAGGCATGCGGCGCACCGCTCCCCCTGTGCCGCAAGCCGCTCCGAGCGCCCGCGCTCAATCGAACTCGGGCCCGGCATCGCCGATTAACCAAGGCGCTTCGGGCTGTGGGCAAGAGTTCACGAAGCGGCTAGTCTAGTTCGTGATTCGCCTTTGCGGTTCGCGAGAGCCACCCGGCTCCAGCGTTCAAGTCTGTGGCAGCGTTTGCGGCGCGAGGCGAGGCCATAGGCAATAGCGTTGATGCGGCGGCGTTAAAGCGGCGGCGTGGAGCGAGGGGGACCATGCGGACCAGCAGAGGCGAGGCGACACCTGATTCAAGGTGGCCCATCGTGCTGTCTCGCGTACTCGCATATTCCATTCCGGCTTCGTTGCTGCCCGTCGATACCGCACACGCGGCGGAGGCCGCGAGCTTCGATGCGCAAACCTTGCTGACGCTCGGCATCAATCTCGGCATCATCGCCTTTGCCGTGGGCACGGCCATCGCCTGCATGCGGGCGACGAAACGCGCGCGCGCGCAAGAGGCCAAGGCCGCGAGCGAGGCGGAACGCTATGCCTTGAGCGAGAGCACGCTGGAGACCGTACTCGCCGCCGAGCCGCAAGCGCTGCTGACGCTGACGGAGGCTGGCGAGCCCGAGCTTCTCGTTTCCAACCTGCCTTCAAGCTTTGGCGTGCCGCGCGATCCCGAGCGCCTTCTGACCTTCGGAGACTGGCTCGATGCGGGATCGACCGCCGAACTCGAGCCGGCCATGCAGGCCCTGGCCGAGACGGGCGAGCCCTTCAATCTCATGCTGCGCACCAAGCGCGACAGATATGTCGAGGTGGACGGCCGCACCGCGGGCCGGTCGCTGGTGCTGAAAGTCCGCAACATCGCCGGGCAGCGGCTCGAACTTGCCGAGCTTTCGGTCAAGCACAAGGCGCTCGAGAACCAGGTCACATCCTTGCGCGCGCTGCTCGACGAGGCCAAGCGAAGCGAGCGCGTACCCGCCGAGACCAAGCCGAGCATGGAAACACATTTCCGCAGCTTCGACCGGCTGGCGACCGCGTTTGCCGTGTTCGACACCTCGCAGCGGCTTGCACATTACAATCAGGCCTATGTGGATTTGTGGCAGCTCGAATTTGATTGGCTCGATACCCATCCCCGCGACGGCGAGATCCTCGATCGCTTGCGTCAGGCGCGCCGCCTCGAGGAGCGCGCCGATTATCGCGAGTGGAAGCAGGGTTGGCTTTCTACTTACGGCACCGACGAGCAGATTGAGGATCGCTGGTACCTGCCCGATGGGCGCTCGCTGCACGTGATCGCCGACGCGGACGGCGACGGCGGCGTGACCTATCTCTACGAAAACGTCACCGAGCAGATTGCGCTGGAAAGCCGCTACAACGCGCTGATCCAAGTGCAGCGCGAAACGCTGGACACGCTGCGAGAGGGCGTGGCGGTGTTCGCCTCCGACGGGCGGCTCAAGCTCTATAACAGCGCCTTCGCCAGGATTTGGGAGTTGAACCCAAACCTGCTCGACGTCGAGCCGCATGTGGAGGACGTCATTACGTCGTGCCGCGAGCTCTACGACGCGCCCGAAGAGTGGGAGCGGACCAAGGCGGCGGTCACGGCGATTGTCGCCGAGCGGCGGCCCTACGAAAGCGAGTTCGATCGGCCCGACGGCACCGTGCTGGCTTGCGCCGCGCTGCCGCTTCCCGATGGCGGCACGCTGCTCACCTATTCCGACATCACCGACACCAAGCGCGCCGAGCGCGCTCTGATCGAGATGAACAAGGCGCTGCAGGCGGCCGACCGTCTCAAGAGCGACTTCGTTTCCCACGTGTCCTACGAGCTCAGGACGCCGCTCAACAGCATGCTTGGCTTTGCCCAGATGCTCGCCGAGCCGGCATTCGGTCCCCTGAGCGTGAAGCAGCGCGAATATATGGACGACATTCTGTCATCGGGCACGACGCTGCGGGCCATCGTCGACGACATTCTCGACCTCGCCACCATCGACGCCGGCACATTGGAACTGAAGCTCGAGCCGATCCATGTCCGCGAGGTCATCGAGGCCGCGCGGCAAGGCGTCGAAGAACGCTTGAAGCAGAACGGCGTGACGCTCGAAATCGAGATCGCGCCCGGGGTGGACGAGGTCGCGGCCGACGCTAGCCGGATCACGCAGATCCTCTATAATCTGCTCTCAAACGCCATCGGCTTTTCGGCGCCGGGCGAGGCTGTCCAGCTCGCTTGCGGCCGCGAAGGTTCGATGATCGCCTTCACCGTCGCCGATCGCGGCGTCGGCATTCCGGAGGATTTCCAGAAATCCGTGTTTGACCGTTTTGAAAGCCGCACGCAAGGGTCCCGCCATCGCGGCGCCGGCCTTGGCCTGTCCATCGTCAAGAGCTTGGCCGAGCTCCATGGCGGCACGATCGAGCTCACCTCGACGCCGGGTCAGGGAACGCGCGTCACGGTGCTCTTGCCGCTGACGCACGAGCCTGAAGCGGCCGGGTTCGAACCGCCGCAATATAAGGTCAACCGCGCCGGATGAGCGCAGTCTGGCGGCTCGACGACGTCGATCTGAAGCGGCTCGACATCCTCGCAAGCCGGGCCGCCCTTTCCCTCAAGTCAGGTGATGTCATCACGCTGAGCGGGCCGCTCGGCGCCGGCAAGACGACGTTGGCTCGAATGCTGGTCACGCATCTCGGCGGCGAAGGCGAGGTGCCGAGTCCGACTTTCGCGCTGATGCAGCGCTACGACACACCGCGGCTCGTGCTTTGCCATTGCGATTTCTACCGGCTCGAACCGGGAGAGTTCGGCGAGCTTGGGCTCGACGATGCGCTCAGCGAAGGAAGCCTGCTCATCGAATGGCCCGAGCGTGCCGGCGATTGGCTTCCCGCCGACCGGCTCGACATCGCGCTTGAGGAGATTGCGGCACTGGACAGGCGCCGCGTGGTGCTGACGGGGCACGGGGATTGGGTCCCGCGTCTCGAGCGCTTGCGGTCGCTCGCGGCATTTCTCGACGAGACATCTTTTGCCGAGGCCGACGCCGGTTACCTGCAAGGCGATGCCTCGACGCGATCTTATGCGCGGCTTGATGGGCGCGAGAGAAACGCCATCCTCATGAACGCGCCGCGCCAGCCGGACGGGCCGCCGATCCGCGACGGCAAGCCCTATAGCGCGCTCGTGCATCTCGCCGAAGATGTGACGCCGTTCGTCGCCGTCGCGGCGGCTTTGCGGACACGCGGCTTCTCGGCACCGGAGATTTACGCCTTCGATCTCGACGAGGGATTCATTCTGCTCGAGGACCTCGGCAACAGGGTGTTCGGCGCGGAGATGGACGAAGGCACGGACCAGCCAACGTTGTGGGGCGCCGCGGTGGACGTGCTGCTCGCGCTGGCGACCAAGCCGCCGTCCACGCCCCTGCCGATCGAAGGCCACGCCCCGTATCCATTGCCCGCGTTCGATGCGGAGGCGATGCAGATCGAGACCTCGCTGATCATCGACTGGCTCTGGCCGGCGCTGCACGGCAAGGAGACGCCAGACTCGCTGCGCCGGGAGTTCGAGAACCTATGGCGCCCGCATCTGGAACAGGCCGCAGCCGCCGATCCGGGCTGGGTGTTACGCGATTATCATTCGCCCAATCTAATCTGGCTGCCTGAGCGTGAGGGAATCCGGCGCGTGGGACTTTTGGACTTTCAAGACGCCCTGTCCGGGCCGCTGGCCTACGATCTCGTGTCCCTGCTCCAAGATGCCCGGCTGGATGTGCCGGAGGCGCTTGAACGGGGCCAACTCGACCGGTACTGTGCGGCCCGAAGCGGAAGCGCGCAGAGCGAAGCCTTTTCGGACCATGATTTCCGCGCCCTTTTTGCAACGCTCGGCGCCCAACGCAACTCGAAGATCCTCGGTATTTTTGCGCGATTGGCGAAACGTGACGGCAAGCGCGGCTATCTCGCCCATATCCCGCGGGTCGCGCGCTATCTTGCTCGCGACCTCGACCACCCGGCTCTGTCGAGCTTGCGCGCGTTCTACGCGCGGGAGTTTCCGTCAGTCGCCGACCTGCCACCCACGGCGCTCTAGAAGGACGCATCTATGACGATCGCACGCACGGCCATGGTGCTGTCTGCCGGCTACGGCGCGCGGATGCGTCCGCTGACCGCGACCATGCCGAAGCCCCTGGTGCCGCTCATGGGCCGGACACTGATCGACCACGTGCTGGACCGGCTCGCCGGGGCCGGCGTCGAGACGGCGATCGTCAACGTGCATTATCTGCCCGAGCAGATCGAGGCGCATATGCAGGCGCGCTCAGGCCGCCCGCCGAAGACGGTCATCTCCGATGAGCGCCCGCTGCTTCTCGATACCGGCGGCGGCGCCAAGAAGGCGCTGCCTCTGCTGGGCGAGGGGCCGTTCTTCATCCACAACTCGGATTCGGTGTGGGCCGAGGGCGTCACACCCGCGCTCCCGAATATGCTGCGCCTGTGGGACGCGTCACGCATGGACTGCCTTTTGCTGCTCGCGCCGTTGTCGACCAGTATCGGCTATGCGGCGCGCGGCGATTTCGACATGGCGCCCGATGGCCGCTTGAGCCGGCGCGGGGAGCGGCAGATGGTGCCGTTCGCCTTTGCCGGCGTGTCGCTATGCACCGCAGCACTGTTCGAGGATGCGCCCGATGGCCCCTTCTCGCTCAACGTGCTGTGGGACCAGGCGCTGGCCAAGGGTAGGCTCTATGGCGTGCGGCTCGACGGGCGCTGGATGCATGTGGGAACGCCCCAGTCGCTTGAGGAGGCCGAGGCCGCGTTCGAGCATGAAGGTGCCTGAGCCCCGCGCAAACGCCCGGCTCTACACCATCCCGCCCTCGGCGCCGTTTCTCTCGACCCTGGCCCGGGCGCTCTTGTCCGGCGACCTGCCGGTCCCCGGGGGCGAGAAGCCAAGCCCGCTCACCCTGCCGCAGACCACGATCTACCTGCCGACGCGCCGCGCCGCGCGGGCCCTGCGAGAGGCCTTTTTGGCGGAGGCCGGCGGCCAAGCGCTGCTCCTGCCGCGCATCCATGCGCTCGGGCACGCGGACGAAGACGCGGCGCTGATTCTGAGCGCGGAGGCGTTCGCGGCAGCAGACGCCGCACTCGGTGCACCGGCGATCGGGGGGCTCCAACGCAGGCTTGCCCTGATGCGGCTGATCCTCGCTTGGGCAAACGCGCCCGCGCCGAGTGCGACGGAAGCAGAGATCGAATCGGTGCGCTGGGTGAACAGTCCCGGCCAGGCCTCGAACCTTGCCGACGATCTCGCCCGACTGATGGACTTCGTGGAATCCGAGGAGGTCGACTTCTCCGCGCTCGACACGCTGGTGCCGGAGGATTTGGCCTCGCACTGGGAGGCGACGATCGAATTCCTGGCGATCGTGACCGAGCACTGGCCGGACTATCTCGCCGACAACGGTCTGGTGTCGCCGGTGACGCGCCGCAACCTACTCATGGCGCAGGAGACCGAACGGCTGGCGCAAGGCTCGCCCTATCCGATCATCGCCGCGGGCTCGACAGGTACGGTGCCGGCGACGGCGCGGCTCCTCGAGACGATCGCCAATCTGGAGAACGGCGCCGTGGTGCTGCCCGGTCTCGATCTCTTTCTCGATAACGACAGTTGGGAGTCGCTGGCGAAACATCCGGAGCATCCACAAGCCGGCATGGCGGAGCTGTTGCGCAAGCTTGGCGTCGAACGAGGCGACGTGGGTTACGTCCCGGGCTGCGCACCCGACGGCCCTGCCCGGGCACGCCTACATCTCGTCAGCGAGGCCTTGCGCCCCGCCGAGACGACGGAGCACTGGCAGCATTACCTCGAGGCCGACGAGCTCGCGCCGGAGGGCCGGGCGAGCTTCGCCAACGCGCTCACCGGCCTGCGTCTCGTGGTGGCGCCCACCGCGCATGACGAGGCGGAAGCCATCGCGCTCATTCTGAAGGCGTGCGTCGACGTGCCGGGAGAGACCGCGGCGCTGGTGACGCCCGACCGGGTTCTGGCGCGCCGTGTCGCGGCAAGGCTCAAGGGCTTCGGCCTGGCGATCGACGATTCCGCCGGCATGTCCCTGGCGCGCACGGTGCCGGGCGCCTTTCTCGATCTCGTGCTCGGGGCGGTGGAGACCGATTTTTCGCCGCCTGCGCTCATGGCGCTGCTCAAACACCCGCTGGCGCGGCTTGGGCGGCCGCCCGCCGCGATTAGGGATATCGCGCGGGTTCTGGAGCGCGGCGCGTTCCGAGATATCTATGTGGGACAGGGACTTAGCGGTATCGCGCAGGCCCTTGAGGCCACGCGGTCCGCGCCACAGCGCCGGCGGCTTGCGCTCACGGACCAGGAATACGAGGCCGCCCGCCGCCTGGTGGAGGACCTTCAGCGCGCCTTCGCGCCGCTCTCAGGCGTATTCGCGGACGGCCCGCCGCGGAGCGCCGCGCGGCTTGCAGGCGCCCATGCGGCAGCGGCGGAGGCCCTGGCGCGCGACGAGACCGGAACGTCGTCGGGTCTCTGGCAAGGCGACGCTGGGGAAGCGCTCACCGTGCTCCTGGCCGAGATGATCGCGGAGGCCGGAAGCCTCGACATGGCCCCGCGCGACTATCCGGCCTTCTACCGCAGCCTGCTTGGCGGTGAGGTGGTGCGGCCACGGGGTCCCGCTCACCCTCGGCTGTTTATTTGGGGTCCGCTCGAAGCACGTCTTCAGCAGCCCGACGTGGTGATCCTCGGCAGTCTGAACGAGGGCGTGTGGCCGCGCCCGCAAGAGGCCGGCCCCTGGCTCAGCCGGCCCATGCGCGAAAAGCTCGGGCTCACGCCGCCGGAGCGGCGCATCGGCCTGTCCGCTCATGACTTCGCCCAGGCGCTCGGCGCCAAGTCTGTCTATCTCACGCGCGCCCTTAAGGTCGACGGCGTGCCGACCGTGCCCTCGCGCTGGCTGCAGCGGCTGGAAGCCTTGGTCGCGGCGTCGGGTCTTGCGCAGAAGATCGCACCCGAGCAACCCTGGATCGCCTGGGCGCGCGCACGCGACTCCGTCGAGACCTTCGTGCCGGCGGACCCGCCAAGCCCGCGCCCGCCCGTCTCGGCGCGCCCGCGCGAACTGAGCGTCACCCGTATCGAGCGGTGGATCGCCAATCCTTATGAGATCTTCGCGCGCAACATCCTAAAGCTGGAGCCGTTGAAGCCGCTCGGCGCTGAGCCGGATGCGGCCATGCGCGGCTCGATCGTGCATGACGTGCTCAACCAGTTCTCCCGGGCGCATCCGAAAGCGCTGCCGGACGATGTCTATGGCGCACTGGTGCAGCTCGCGGACGATCTCTTCGCCAAGCTCGGCGGCTCGGCGCGGGTCGAGGCATTCTGGCGGCCGCATTTCCAACGCTTCGCCCGCTGGTTCGCCGCTACGGAGCCCGCGCGCCGTGCATCGATTGCCGCCACGCATACGGAAGTCGACGGCGTGCTGGAGCTGTCGCCGCGCTTCCGCCTGAAGGCGCGCGCCGACCGCATCGACCTGATGGAAGACGGCGGCGTCGCGATCTACGACTACAAGACCGGCAAGCCGCCGATCTCGAAGCATGTGGACGACCTCTATGCGCCACAGCTTCCCCTGGAGGCGGCCATCGCCGAGGCCGGCGGCTTCGCCGATCTCGGCACGCGCCCGGTGCGGTCGCTGGTCTATATCCAAGCCTCGGGACGCCAGGACGGGGGCGAGGAACGGCTTGCCGGCAGCGCCGCGGCCGAGATCCTGGCGGCCAAGGCGCTTCAGAACCTCACCAACCTCGTCGCTCATTTCGAGAACGAGGAGACCGCTTACGAGGTGAAGCGGCGCGCGGGCGCTGGCTTTGCTCAAGCTTATCGCTATGACGAGTACGAGCAGTTGGCGCGCGTGAAGGAGTGGCTGACGCAAGAGGCCGAGGAGGAGTGGCGATGAACACGCTCGTCCACGAAGCCGACGCGAACCAGGCCCGCGCCTCCGATCCGAACGCGTCGGCCTGGGTGTCGGCCAATGCGGGCACCGGCAAGACAGAGGTCTTGGTGAAGCGCAGCCTGCGGCTTCTGCTGGCAGGCGCGCGGCCGGAATGCATTCTGTGCCTCACCTACACCAAGACCGCCGCGGCGGAGATGCAGAACCGGCTGCTGAAGGACTTGGCCGCTTGGGCGACATTGCCGGACGAGGACTTGCGGGGTGGACTGACCGCGCTGATGGGGCGCGCGCCGGAGGACAGCGATTTGCGGCGCGCGCGGCGTCTCTTCGCCTTGTCGTTGGAGGCGCGCGGCGGGCTCAAGATCCACACCATCCACGGGTTTTGCGAACGTCTGTTGCAGCGCTTTCCGCTCGAATCGGCGGTGACCCCGCATTTCACCGTGCTCGATGAACGCGGCGCCGCGCTCCTAAAGCGCACCGCCTTCGACGCGGTCATTTCGCGCGCGGCCGAGAACCGCGATGGCGCGTTGGGCCGCGCGCTGGACACCATCATCACCGTGGCGGGCGAAGAGTGGTTTCGCCAAGTGGTCGATGCGGTTTTGGCTAAGCGCTCTGAGCTAACCCGCATGGTCGCCCACCACGACGGGCTGTCGTCCTGGGCTGAAGCCGAAGGCGAGGCCTTGAAGCAGCTGTTCGGCGTGGCGCAGGACGACGAGGCGGCCTTGCTCGCCGAACTGTCGACCGTCCTCGACGACGCGGCGATCGAAGTCATGCTGTCCGCTCTTGTCAGTCACGGCAGCACCAAGGACGACGCCAAGACCGAAGACGGCTTGCGTGGGGTGCTTGGCAGCACGGACGAGGCGCGCGCCGTGGCATTGCGGCTCACCTTCCTCACGGCGGAGGCGAAGCCACGCGCCAGAGTATGCAGCAAGGGCCTTTGCAAGGAGGCGCCACAGATTGCCGAGGCGCTCGAAGCGGCGCGGGATCGCGTCGCCGAACTCGATCTCAAACTGGCGTATCTTCGCGCGGCGGAGGCGAGCAGCGCGGTGCTTCTCCTCGCCGACGCCATCCAAGCCGATTACACGCGCCGCAAGCAGGCCGCGGCCGCGCTCGACTATGACGATCTCATCGTCAAAGCGCGGCATCTGTTGTCGCGTGCGGGTGCGGCGGCCTGGGTGCTCTACAAGATCGACGGCGGCGTCGACCATATCCTGGTGGACGAGGCGCAAGACACGAACCCCGAGCAATGGTCCATCATCGAAGCGCTGGCCGAAGAGTTCTTTGCGGGCGCCGGCGCCCGCGAGCACTTGCGCACGCTGTTCGCCGTGGGCGACGAGAAGCAGTCGATCTACAGCTTCCAGGGCGCCAACCCGGCCCGGTTCGGCGCGGTCGGCCGCGCCTTCAAAAAACGCGCGGTGGCGGCCGGCGTGGAATGGCACGAGGTGCCGCTCAACCTCTCGTTCCGCTCTACCGTGCCGGTGCTTGACGCCGTGGATCATGTTTTTGTGAGGCCGGAAGCCGCGCAAGGGCTCACCTTCATCGAGAGCGCGGTCATCAAACACCACGCCAATCGCCAGGGCGAGGCCGGGTTGGTGGAGCTGTGGGAGGTGCAAACCGAGACAAAGCCGGAGCCCGCGCCCGCGTTCGAACCCTGGAGCGAAGGCGCCAGCGGCGCGCGCGCCGTGGATGCGCTGTGCAAGCACATTGCCGCCACCATCAAAGGCTGGCGAGAGCGCGGGGAGATGCTTCCCTCCGCCGGACGGCCGATCAAGGCGGGCGACATTCTGATTCTGGTGCGACGGCGGGAGCCTTTCACGGCGCCGATGATCCGCGCGCTCAAGCGCGAAGGCATCGCGGTCGCAGGCGCCGACCGCATGCGGCTGATGGATCAGCTCGCGGTGCAGGACCTGGTGGCGCTGGCCGACGTGCTCTTGATGCCGGAAGACGATCTGGCGCTCGCGGTGGTGCTGAAGAGCCCGCTCTTCGGCCTCGACGACGCGGCGCTGTTCGATCTCGCCCATGGGCGCAAGGGTTCATTGTGGACCGTGCTGAAGGGCAAGGCCGACGACCCCCGTTTCAGCGAGGCCGCAGCGCGGCTGAAAGACTGGCGGTCTCAGGCCGACACGATGCCGCCTTATGAGTTCTTCGCCGCTCTGCTCGGCGCCGAGGCGCAAACCATGCGCAAGCGCATGCTGAGGAGGCTTGGGCCGGAAGCCGCCGAGGCGATCGATGAGTTCCTCGACGCGGCGCTCGCCTATGACCGGGATGCGGCGCCCTCGCTGCAAGGCTTCGTCAATCAGCTTCGCGCCGGCGATATCGAGATCAAGCGCGACATGGAGCAGGACCGCGACGAGGTCCGCATCATGACGGTGCACGGCGCCAAGGGTTTGCAGGCGCCCATCGTGTTCCTGCCGGACACCTGCATGCTACCGCGCGCGCAAGGGCCTCGGCTGTTCCCGGTGCCGCGCAAAGGCGCGCCGCCGGACGAGGTCACCCATCTCGTCTGGACACCCGGACGCTCCGACCTCGAGGCCGTCGCGGAGGCGAAAGACGCGGTGCGGCGTGGCGAGCTCGACGAGTATCACCGGCTGCTCTACGTGGCGATGACGCGCGCGCGCGACCGGCTCTATGTGTGCGGCTGGCAGGGCCAAAAGGAGCCGGAGAGGGATTGCTGGTACCACCTGGTGCGCGACGGATTGGACGGACATCTCTCGCCCGTGGAAGACGGCGCGCGCCGGAGCGTGAGCGCGCAGGAGAAGCCCGCCAAGGCCGACGACACGAAAACGCAAGCCTACGAGGCGGCGCCGCTGCCCGATTGGGCGTTGGCGCCGGCCAAGCCTGAGCGGGTGCGCACGCGGCTGGCGCCGTCGCGGCTCGCCCTCAACGCCGAAGGCGATGGGGCGTTTGGTCCGGAGCAGCCGCCGCTGGGGCCAAGCGCGCTTGCAGAGAATATGCGGTTTGCCCGCGGACGGCTGGTGCATGCCCTCCTCCAACATCTGCCGGAGGTGGCGCCAAACGATCAGGACCAGGCGGCACGGACGTTTGTGGCTGCGCGGGGCGCAGGTCTTCCGGACGATCTGAAAGACGAGATCATCGGCGAGACACTCGCCATCGTGCGGGACGAGAACTTCGCCCCCCTGTTCCAGCCGGGCAGCCTCGCCGAAGTGCCCGTGGTGGCGCGAATCGGCGAGGGCGAGGATGGTTTCGACCTCGAGGGCCAAATCGACCGGCTGGCGATTCTCGACCAAGACCTCCTGATCCTCGACTACAAGACGAACCGGCCGCCGCCCTCGACCCCCGATGAGGTGTCGCAAGCCTATATCGACCAGCTCGCCGCCTATCGCCTGGCGCTTTCCGGCCTGTTTCCGGGGCGAACCTTGCGCGCGGCGCTGCTGTGGACCGACGGGCCTCGGCTCATGGAGATCCCATCAACTCTGCTTGATGTGGCGGAGCGCGACATGTTGAGCCGCCGGGCAGCCTTGACGCCATAAATGGGCGCACCTAGGTTCCGATCACTGGGCGACACTTGAAAGCCCGTGCCGGCGAGGAGAAGCAAATGGCGACTGGAACGGTTTCCGACGATACTTTCGAGGCCGAGGTGTTGAAGTCCTCGACCCCTGTCGTCGTCGATTTTTGGGCCGAATGGTGCGGCCCGTGCCGGCAGATCGCCCCTGCTCTTGAGGAAATTGCCAAGGAACTCGACGGCAAGGTGAAAATCATCAAGCTCAATATCGACGAAAGCCCCCGCACGCCGGGAACCTACAATGTCCGGGCGATTCCCACGCTGATCCTGTTCAAGGACGGCGAGGTCGTGGACACGCTCCGGGGCGCCCTCCCCAAGAACCAGCTCGCGGCCTGGATCGGCGGCGCCATCGACGGCACCGCGTAAGTCACGCGTGCAGCTTGAGGACGTGGCCCGCGAGATAGAGCGAGCCGCAAATCAGGACGCGTGGCACCTGCCCGCCCGCGGCGGACCGGAGCAGTCCTTCAGGCACGCTGTTGACGGCGACGGCGTCGAAGCCTTCGGCGCGTGCAATCTCCGCCAGCGGCTCCGCGGCGAACGCGTTCGGCTCGTCGGGGATCGGCACCGTGTAGACGCGCTCCACCAGCCCCTTGAACGGGGCGATGAAGCGCCGCGCGTCCTTGGTTTCCATCATGCCCCAAATGATGTGCACGGGACGCGGCACGCGCTCATCGAGCTCGGCAAGCGCATGGGCCACGGCTTGGCCGCCGGCCTCGTTGTGGCCACCGTCGAGCCAAATCTCGGTGCCGTCTTCCGCATAGGCATGCAGCCCACCCACCGGTAAGCGCTCAAGCCGCGCGGGCCAGTGCGCATGGGTCAAACCATCTTCCAGGGCCCGCTGGGTGAGCAGGTCCCCGAAGACGACGCTCGCAGCCGCAATCGCCGTGCCGGCATTATCGATCTGGTGCAATCCGGCAAGGCGCGGGAGCGGCAGGTCGAGCAAGCGCGAGGCCGTCTGGAACACCAGCCGGCCCTGCTGCTCGTAAACGTCGAAGTCCCGTCCCGCCACATGCAACGGCGCGCCGATGTCTTCCGCCTTTCGCGCGATGACGTCGAAGGCCTCGGCTTCCTGGCGGCCGACGACGCAAGGCACGCCGGGCTTGAGGATGCCGGCTTTCTCGCCCGCGATCTCGGCAATGGTCTCGCCAAGAAAGGAGACATGGTCGATGGAAATCGGCGTGATGATGGTCAAGAGCGGCGTCTTGACCATGTTGGTGGCGTCGAGCCGGCCACCAAGACCCGTCTCCAACAGGAGAAGATCGGCGGGCGCCTCGGCGAAGGCAAGAAAGGCCGCGGCCGTCGTGATCTCAAACAGCGTGATCAGCTCGCCACTATTGGCTGCCTCGGCACGGGCCAGGCAATCGACCAGCACTTCCTCGCTGACCGGTGCGGAGCCATGCGGGCCGGCAAGCACGATGCGCTCGTGAAAATCGACGAGATGGGGAGAGGTGTAGACATGCACGCCCTTGCCCATGGACTCGGCAATGGCGCGCAGGAAGGCAAGCGTCGACCCCTTGCCGTTGGTGCCCGCCGCATGCACCACCGGCGGAAGCCTGTCTTGCGGATTGCCCAACGCCGCAAGCAGGCGTTCGATACGCCCGAGCGAAAGATCGATCGACTGGGGATGCAGCTTCTTCAGGCGCTCCAGGAGCGTCTCGCTCATTGTGGAGCGAGGACGGGGTGGCCCGGCGCTATAAGGAAGTGTCGTCAAGCCTCAAGAGACCTTAGGCGTTATGCGGCGGATGTTGATTAGCGCCATCCTCTGAGGCGCTCGTCAAGGCCTCGTCGTCATCCGGTTCCTCGGCATGCTCCACGGCGAGACCGTTTCCGCTCTTGGCATTGCCCTCCATGGGAGGGGCTTGCACCTCATCGTCCACGCGGGACGAGATCTCGATCTCCGCGTTGAGGCGCGGATGGGTGAGAAGATTGCAGATGCGCGCCAGCGTACCGCGCAACTCGTGACGGTGAACCACCATGTCCACCATGCCGTGGGCGTGGAGATATTCGGAGCGCTGAAAGCCGTTCGGCAGCTGCTCGCGGATGGTCTGCTCGATAACACGCGGACCGGCAAAGCCGATCAACGCACCGGGCTCGGCAATATGGACATCGCCCAGCATGGCATAAGACGCCGTCACGCCGCCCGTGGTTGGGTTCGTCAGCACCACCACATAGGGAAGGCTCGCCTCGCGGAGTTCCTCGACCGCCACGGCGGTGCGCGGCATCTGCATGAGCGAGAGGATACCTTCTTGCATGCGCGCGCCGCCCGAAGCCGCGAATAGGATGAATGGAGCCTGGCGCACGAGCGCGGCGCGCATCGAGGCAATCACCGCTTCGCCCGCGGCGGTGCCGAGCGAACCACCCATGAAGTCGAAGTCCTGCACCGCGGCCACGACCGTGTCGCCGTGAAGCTTGCCGATGCCGGCGTGCACCGCGTCGATCAGTCCAGTTTTGCTGCGGGCGTCCTTTAGGCGGTCTGTGTAGCGGCGCTCGTCGCGGAATTTGAGCGGGTCCACGGGCACATCGGGCAGATGGATCGCCGCGTACTTGCCACCGTCGAACAGCGACCTGAGACGCGCCGGCGCCGTCATCCGCATGTGATAGTTGGAGCCCGGAACGACGAACTGGTTCGCCTCGAGATCCTTGTAGTAGATCATCTGCCCGGTCTCGGGGCACTTCACCCAAAGATTGTCCGGCGTATCCTTCTTGCGAAGGATGTTTCGGATTTTGGGTCTTACGAGGCTATTGATCCAGTTCACTGATCTGACTCTCTCAAAGTATGCCGCTCTAGACCGCGGCGGCCTCCGCCGGCTGGCGCAGCGCCGCCGAGAGCCGCTCCACGAGGCCGAGCAGCTTCGGCTGGGTCTCGCCCGTCGCCTTGCCGTCTTTATCCAGGCTGTCGGCGATGGCCGACACCAATGCCGAGCCCACCACAACGCCTTCCGCGACGCTTGCCAAATCGCGCACCTGCTGCTCGGTCTTTACGCCAAAGCCAACGGCGATCGGCAGATCGGTGTGCTCTTTAATGCGCCCGACATGCGCGCCGACCGAAGCGATATCCGGGGCCGCCGTGCCGGTAATTCCCGCGATCGACACGTAGTAGACAAACCCCGAGGTGTTGGCGAGCACCGCCGGCAGACGCTTGGCATCGGTCGTCGGCGTGGCAAGACGGATGACGTTCAGCCCGGCCGCGGTGGCGGCGGGACGAAGTTCCTCGTCTTCCTCTGGCGGCACGTCGACCACGATCAATCCATCCGCACCGGCCTCGCTTGCGTCGGCGACGAAGCGATCCACGGGATATACATATATGGGGTTGTAGTAGCCCATTAGCACTATGGGGGTCGTATCGTCCTGTTTCCGAAATTCCCTAACCATTGACAGCGTCTTTTTCATGGTCTGGCCGGCCTTCAGCGCCCGCTGGGAGGCGGCTTGGATCGCCGGGCCGTCGGCCATGGGGTCGGAGAACGGCATGCCGAGCTCAATCACGTCGGCGCCCGCCCCCGGTAGCCGTTTGAGCAGGGTGAGCGAGGTCTCGTAGTCGGGATCGCCGGCGGTGATGAACGTGACCAGACCGGCCCGGCCCTCGCGCTTCAAAGCGGCAAATGTCTTGTCGATCCTCGTGGCCACTCAGTTCGAGCCTCGTGTCTTGGCGTGTGTCTTGGCGTCCAAATAGCTCGCGACCGAGTCGAGATCCTTGTCGCCGCGCCCTGACATATTGACCACCATCAGATGATCCTTCGGCTTCTTCGCCGCGATATCGATTACGCGAGCGAGCGCGTGCGCCGGCTCCAGCGCGGGGATGATGCCCTCCAGCCTGCTGCAGAGTTGGAACGCCGCCACCGCCTCATCGTCCGTCGCCGATAGAAATTCGACGCGGCCCACATCGTTGAGCCAGGCGTGTTCGGGACCGATGCCCGGATAATCGAGACCCGCTGAGATCGAATGGGCCTCTTCGATCTGGCCGTCCTCATTCATCAAGAGATAGGTCCGATTGCCATGCAGCACGCCGGGCTTACCACCGGCGATAGACGCCGCGTGCTGGCCGCTATCGAGGCCGTGACCGGCGGCCTCCACACCATAGATTTCGATCCCCGGCTCGTCGAGGAAGGGATGGAACAGACCCATGGCGTTGGAACCGCCGCCGATGCAGGCGATCAGCGAGTCCGGCAGCCGGCCTTCGGCCTCCAATATTTGCTCGCGCGTTTCGCGGCCGATGATGGACTGAAAATCGCGCACCATGGCGGGGTACGGATGCGGTCCGGCTACCGTGCCGATGCAGTAGAACGTGTCGTGCACATTGGCGACCCAATCGCGCAGGGCCTCGTTCATCGCATCCTTAAGCGTCTTCGAACCGGATTCGACGGGGCGGATTTCCGCGCCGAGAATCTGCATGCGCAGCACGTTCGGCTTTTGCCGCGCCACGTCCACGGCGCCCATATAGATGATGCAGGGCAGACCGAACTTGGCGCACAGCGTTGCGGTCGCCACGCCATGCATGCCGGCGCCGGTCTCGGCGATGATCCGGGTCTTGCCCATGCGCAAGGCCAGCATGATCTGGCCAAGCACGTTGTTCACCTTGTGCGCGCCGGTGTGGTTGAGCTCCTCGCGCTTGAAATAGATTTTCGCGCCGCCGCAATGTTGGGTGAGACGCTCGGCGAAATAGAGCGGCGATGGCCTTCCGACATAGGTCGCGAGATGACCGTCCATCTCGACCTGGAACGACGGATCGGCCTTGGCGTCGTTATAGGCCTGCTCCAGATCGAGGATCAGCGGCATCAAAGTCTCGGCCACGAAGCGTCCGCCGAACAGGCCGAAATGCCCTTGCTCGTCGGGTCCCGCGCGATAGGTGTTCAATGCATCGGTCATCGTGCTCATGAGGCCTTGGTGTGACTTAGGGCGCTCTCGCGCCCCTTGGCGTGTTGTGGGGCGCCCGACCGCGCCGCCTGAATGAACTGCGTGATCAGGGTCGCGTCCTTCTCGCCGGGCGCCGTCTCGACACCGGAAGAGACATCGACCAAGGCGGCACCCGTCCGGCGGACGGCTTCGGCGACATTGCTCGCATCGAGCCCGCCCGAGAGCGCAAAGGGCGCGCTGGCCTTGGTCAGCACGGTCCAGTCGAAGGCGACACCATTGCCGCCGGGCAGCTCGGCACCTTGTGTGGCCTTGGCGTCAAACAAGATCTGATCGGCGATAGTGGCATAAGCATCGGCGGTGGAGACATCGGATGCGGCGGCAACGGGAATCGCCTTGAAGACCGGGATGCCGGTCCGTGCCTTGATGGCGGCGACCCGGTCCGGTGTCTCGGCCCCGTGTAGCTGGAAGAAATCGGGGCGGACCAGCTTGGCCACCGCATCAATAAGGGCATCGTCCGGGTCCACCATGACAGCCACGGTGCCAACGCGGCCGCGGGCGTCGTCGGCGAGCGCTTCAGCCTGCTCGATCGTCAGGTTTCGCGGGCTCTTGGCGAAGAAGACGAAGCCGACCAGATCCGCGCCGGCGGTGACCGCAGCGTCGAGAATGGCAGGCGTTCGCACGCCACAGATTTTGACCTTGACCGTCACGGGGGCTCTCAAGCGCTCTCGGGTGAGTTTGCCGGCCTTTATGAGGCCTGGCGCGGGCTCACCCTATGAAATCCGGGCCCTCAAGTCCATCGCACTGCAACATTGGCGTTGCGGATTGGTCAACCGCCGCCAGCGCCCGGAAAAGCCCGGATCCGCCAGCGCCAAGCGGCCACGCCGGCCCAGACGGCTTCCAGCACGCCAAAGGGCCAGGCGCCTTGCAGGAAGCCGTAGGCGGAGCCGAGCAAGCAGGCGACGGCAAAGGCCAGAATGTACCAGGGGCTCCTGTCCTCCAGCGCGTAGGTGACGAGCATGGCGGTGACCGCGAGGAGACCGAAAGCCGTGAGCAGGTCCATGGCCCGGAGGCGCTATTCAGCCGGCAATTGCGGGCGGTGATGCGCCGGATCGAGGCTTTCGAGCTCTTTCTCCAGCCGGTCCGCCTGGCGGCGCCAATCGCGCGCCTCGCGCGCTTCTTCCCGCGCGGTGCGGCGCCATTTGCCCTGGTTGAGCCAGGAGGCCATCCCGCCAAAGACGAGGCCCAGCGCGAAAGCTCCGAGAAGGAAGAGGAAGAATGGCGCTTGGATAGACAGATTGGGCTCGGCCCCGCCGAACGGGTCGAGGATCAGCACGGCGGACGTGCGATTGACCACGGCCAGCGCGATCAGCACGATGCCGAGCGGCACGACTACAAGTGCGAGGATGAGCTTACGCCACACGGCTGCTCCTTAGGCGACAGCAGGAATACTAGGTTCCGCCATGATCGCCGTCGGGGTTCAAGCGCTCGCGAAGTTCCTTACCGGTCTTGAAGAAGGGCACGAACTTGTCCTCGACAAAGACCGTGTCGCCGGTGCGCGGATTGCGCCCTTGCCGAGCGGCGCGGTGCTTCACAGTGAACGCGCCGAAACCACGCAACTCCACGCGATCGCCACGGGCAAGCGCACCGGTGATCTCATCGAGCACGATATTGATAATCCGCTCGACGTCGCGATGAAAGAGATGCGGATTGGCAGCCGCCACCCGCTGAATCAATTCAGATTTGATCATATATACGCCCCACAGGGCTGCAGCCATTGGTTGCCGCTAGCCCACGCCCCCCACTAATTGGACGCAGGGTGCCAAACCGAGACCAGACCGTCAAGCTCCAGGGTCGTCGAAACCTGGCCCAGCAGAGCGGCGATCCTACTGCCAGACAAGCCCAAAATCGCGGCGCCCGAGTTCATGAACCAGCCGAAGAATCCGTCTGACTCCTCCTTGGGCGTCCACTGGAGAACTTTGAGGCCCGTCGGGAGCCCCCGCTCCTTGGTCAGCCAGCTCAGGGCGGTGCGCTCATTGCCGATCTGGTCAACGAGCTTGTAATCGACGGCCTGGCGCCCAGAGTAGATACGGCCTTCGGTGAGACCGGGAACCGCGCTTGGCTGGATCTTGCGGCGCGTCTCGACCAGATCGAAGAACCACACCTTGGCGTCGTCGACCATCTCTTTCGTGACGGCGCGGCCGCGCTCATCGGTCGGCTCGAAGGGGCTCGGCACGGCCTTCAACGGCCCGCTCTTCACCTCCTCGACCTTGATGCCGAGCGTATTCAAGAGCTCGGTCACATTGGCCCACTGAAAGATCACGCCGACGGAGCCGGTAATGGTGTTGCCGTAGACAAAGATGCGATCGGTGGCGAGCGCCACGATGTATGCAGCGGAGGTGGCAAGCGTGCCGCAGGTGGCGACGACAGGCTTCTTCTCGGTCAGGCGGCGGATGGCGTCGTACACCGCTTCACCACCGGTCGTGGTCCCGCCGGGGCTGTTGATGTCGAGGATCACGGCCTTGACTTGGTCGGCGTTGCCCACCCTGTCGATCAGCTCCAGCAGCTTGCGGTCGTCGGTAATGACGCCGGCCACGCTGATGCGCGCGACATGGGGAAGAATGCCGGCCGACCCTACTTGCCTGTCGCTCAGCACGAGCACGCCCAGGAACAAGAGCCCGAGCACCACCGCGGCGATACGCCAGATGGTGACGCGCCGCTTGAGGCGGCGGCGCTCGATCACGCTTTCTGCGTCGAGAACCATTTTTGTTGCTCAAGATGTGGCGCCAGAAGCGCCTTTATGGGGAAGCGGCCTAATTGCCGCTCCCGCTTATTCCTCGGCGGCGCCGGATTCCGCCGCTTCGTCATCCGCCTTGCTCTTGGCCGCGCGCTTGCGCTTGGGCTTGGCGGCAGGCTCTTCCGCTTCAACAGCTTCAGCCGCTTCGTCGTCGTCCTCATCCTCGTCGCCGTCCTTGGCCTTGTTCAGGGCCGCGCCGAGAATGTCGCCGAGCGACGCACCGGAGTCCGTCGAGCCATACTGGGCCACGGCCTCTTTCTCTTCGGCGATCTCCAGGGCCTTGATGGAGGTCGAGATCTTGCGCGTCTTCGTGTCGACCTGAGTCACCACGGCATCGAACTTCTCGCCGACACCGAAGCGATCGGGGCGCTGCTCGGAGCGGTCGCGGGACAGATCGGAGCGGCGGATGAAGGTGGTGAGGTCGTGATCCAGAAGCTTCGCCTCGATGCCGTTGTCCTTGACCGCGATCACTTCGCAGGTCACACGCGCGCCCTTCTTGAGCTTCGCAGAGCTTGCATCGCCCTCGAACGGATCGGGCGTGAGCTGCTTGATGCCAAGGCTGATGCGCTCCTTCTCGGAGTCTGCCTCCAACACCGCGGCCTTTACCGTGTCGCCCTTCTTGAATTCTTTGAGGGCGTCCTCCCCAGACTTGGACCAATCGAGATCCGACAAATGCACCATGCCGTCGATCCCGCCCTCGAGGCCGACGAACAGGCCGAACTCGGTGATATTGCGGATTTGCCCTTCGATGATGGCGCCGGCTTCATGGCTCCCGGCAAAGGCAACCCACGGATTTTCTTGGGTCTGTTTCAGGCCAAGGGAAATACGGCGCTTGTCGGGATCGACCTCCAGCACCTGCACTTCGACTTCCTGGCTCGTGGAAATGATTTTTCCGGGATGAATGTTCTTTTTCGTCCAGCTCATCTCGGAGACGTGGATCAAACCCTCGACACCAGGCTCCAGCTCCACGAAGGCACCGTAATCGGTGATATTGGTGACCAGGCCCTTGAAGCGCGAGGCGACCGGGTATTTGGCGGCAATGCCCTCCCAGGGATCGGATTCAAGCTGCTTGATGCCGAGGCTGATGCGCTGGGTCTCCGGATTGATGCGGATGATCTGCACCTTCACCGTATCGCCGACATTGACGATCTCGCTCGGGTGGTTGACGCGCCGCCAAGCCATGTCGGTGACATGCAGCAGGCCGTCGATGCCGCCGAGATCGATAAAGGCACCGTAGTCGGTGATGTTCTTGACCACGCCCTCGATGACCTGGCCCTCTTCGAGGCGCGCGACGATCTCGCTGCGCTTCTCGGCCCGGCTCTCTTCGAGAACGGAGCGGCGTGAGACGACGATATTGCCGCGGCGGCGATCCATCTTGAGGATCTGGAAGGGCTGCGGCGTATTCATCAGAGGCGTCACGTCGCGAATGGGACGAATGTCCACCTGGCTACCAGGCAGGAAGGCCACGGCACCGTCGAGATCGACGGTGAAGCCGCCCTTCACACGATTGAAGATGACGCCTTCGACCTTCTCGGCAGACTTGTATTTTTCCTCGAGCCGGGTCCAGCTCTCCTCGCGGCGCGCTTTCTCGCGCGACAGCACGGCCTCGCCGGCAGAATTCTCAACGCGCTCGAGATAGACGTCGACCTCGTCACCAACGGAGAGTTCGGACGGGCGGCCCGGAAGGCTGAACTCCTTCAGAGGAACGCGGCCCTCGGTCTTTAGGCCGACGTCGATGAGGGCGACGTCCTTCTCGATGCTAACGACGGTGCCTTTGACAACACTGCCTTCCTGTAGAGCGGTGCCGGCTAGAGATTCCTCAAGGAGGGCTGCGAACTCATCGTGGCTCGGCTGGGCGATACTGGTCTGCGGCTCGGTCATCTAGGCTCCTACTCGGCGTTCAAGTCTTCGCGCATGCCTGCGGCGCTTGAACCCGAGGCTCGATGTTGATCCAAAGTGCGGCAAAGCCTGGCGAAAAACGTGGCAGCCACTCCTAGGCCGCCCGGTTCTCCGCTCGCTTCAACCGCGGAATACATTCAAAGGTGATGGGCCAACGCCAAATGGGCATGGCCTTAATCGCCCTGCCCTGCCCGGCCCATCGCAGCCTCGATCAAATCGATGGCCGCCCTGAACGCGGCGTCTATATCTAAAATCGTGGTTTCGAGCAAGGCTGCGTCTTCGGCTTGGCGCAAGGGCGACGCGTCCCGGGACCGGTCTCGCTCGTCGCGCGCCATGATATCGGCCAAGACCTCGCTTTCCTCAATCTGGACCCCGTTCTGACAAAGCTCCAAGAAGCGGCGGCGGGCGCGCTCTTCGGGGGTGGCGGTGACGAACAGCTTCACGTCCGCATCCGGGCAGATGACCGTGCCGATATCCCGGCCGTCAATCACGGCCCCCGGCGCTGCAAGGGCAAAATTCCTTTGATATTCAAGGAGTACAGCGCGAACCTCAGGATAGCGCGCCACCACCGACGCCGCCTCGCCCACCCCGGCCGTCCGTAAGGCGGGATCGCTCAGGGTGTCGATGTCGAGCTGGGAGGCGGCCCTGGCCGCCGCCTGGGCGTCCGCCAAGTCGCCGCCTAGCGCCCGGGTATCGCGCGCAACGGCCCTGTAGAGGGCCCCCGTATCGAGATGGCGGAGGCCATAGTGGATGGCAATGCGTCTGGCGAGCGTGCCCTTGCCGGAGGCCGCCGGTCCATCGATGGCGATAATCATGCCAGAGAAGCCCCAAGTTCGGTCATGAGGCCTGCGAACCCGGGGAAGCTCGTGGCGATCATGCCGACATCGTCGACCGTGACCGGCTCCTCGGCGCCAAGCCCCAGCGTCAGAAAGGCCATGGCGATGCGATGGTCCATATGGGTCTCCACACGCCCTCCGCCTTTGACCGTGCCCGTGCCCTCCACAATCAGGTCGTCGCCCTCGACATGCGCCACGACCCCGCAAGCTTCGAGCCCGGCCGCCGTCGCGGCAAGACGGTCGCTCTCCTTCACCTTCAGCTCGGCCAGACCTTCCATGCGGGTCTCGCCTTCGGCGAAGGCGGCGACTACGGCCAGTACGGGATATTCGTCGATCATCGAGGGTGCGCGCCCGGGCGGTACCCGCACGCCCTTCAGTGCGCCCGCCTTGACGCGAAGATCGCCGACGGGCTCGCCACCCTCATCGCGCAGATCGAGCAGCGCAACATCCGCGCCCATCTCCCGCAGCGTCTCGAAGAAACCGGTCCGCGTCGGGTTCATCAGCACATTCTCGATGACGACCTCGGAGCCGGGACAGATGAGCGCGGCGGCAACGATGAACGCGGCGGAGCTCGGGTCGCCCGGCACGGCGAAGCGCGCACCTGCAAGCTCCGCATCGCCGCACACCGTGACTGCGCGCGTGCCGTCCGCCCGATCCTCGACTTTCAGCTCCGCGCCGAAAAAGGCGAGCATCCGTTCGGTGTGATCGCGCGTCGCTAGCGGCTCGACCACTGTCGTCCTCCCCGGCGCATGCAGGCCCGCAAGAAGTATCGACGATTTCACCTGCGCCGAGGGCACGGGGAGATCGTACGCGATAGGAAGAATGTCCAGCGTGCCGCGCACGGCCAGTGGAAAGGTTTCGCCTTCGCCTTCGACCTGAAGGCCCATGGTCGTGAGAGGACGGAGCACGCGGCCCATAGGGCGGTGGCACAAAGAGGCGTCGCCGGTGAACTCGACGCGTATGTCATGGCCCGCCACGACGCCGAGCATGAGCCGGCTCGAGGTGCCCGAATTGCCGAAATCGAGGGGACCGCGAGGCGCCCGCAGGCCGCCGACGCCCTGACCGAGGACCTCGAACACACCGTCGTTGTGGGTCACCTCGGCGCCGAGCGCCATCACGGCGCCTGCCGTCGCCATCACATCCTCGGCTTCCAGCAAGCCGGTGATGCGGGTACGGCCAGTGGCAAGCGCGCCAAGGATCAGTGCACGATGGGAGATTGACTTGTCCCCCGGGACCCTGACGCGGCCTGAAATGCGCGCGGATCGGCTAGCGGTCAGGGGCTGCGGCATAGATTCTCAAGATGGTTTTTTGGGTGCTCAATAGCTTTTGACACTACGCAAGAGGCGTGGCAATGGGGAGTCAAACAAGGCTAGCTTCGAGGAAAGTCATGTCGAATCTCGCACGGGGAACCAAGCGCGTTTGCCCGAGCTGTGAGGCGCGGTACTACGACCTGGGTCGTTCACCAGTCACCTGCCCCGTCTGTCAAGCCGCTTATCCAGTCACGCCGCCGGCTTCGTCGCGCCGGAGCGAACGCGCTCAACCTGCTCAGCCGCCAAAGCCGGAGGTTGCCGAGGCCGATCCCCCGGCGGCAAGCGGCGGCGCGGTGGTCGTCAGTCTCGACGAGGTGGCGGAAGCCGAGGAAGCCGCGGTCGGTGACGAGGAGATCGTGGATCTCGGCGGCGATGACGACGACATCCCCGACGACGACGATGACGACGATACCTTCCTCGAAGACGACGAAGAGGGCGACGACGACGTGACCGACATCGTCAAGGGCGGCCCGAAAGAGGAAAGTTAGGACTCTGGGCAGCCAGGGCGGTTAGGACACGGTCCTGCCTGCTCGTATTTCTCTTGAACGAGCGGGTCGCCCGGCCTAAGTGAAGCGTCTGATTTTTGCGGTCGGCTCAAGGCCCCGCGAAATTTCTCTGTTCTCAAGGGGCCATAGCTCAGTTGGGAGAGCGCGTGAATGGCATTCACGAGGTCGTCGGTTCGATCCCGTCTGGCTCCACCAGTTCCCTTCTTGGACACATGAGATGAGGCGTCGCCCCAAACGCGACCCGGGGCGCGACCTTGCTCTGCCGCCGCTACGCGTGCCGGCGGTCGCCTCGGGAGCGTTTGCGGTCGGGGCTTTTGCAATCGGGGCGCTGGCGATTGGCGCGTTGGCTATCGGGGCGCTCGCGATCGGGCGCTTGGCCATTCGGCGCGCCGACATGCAGAAGCTTCACCTCGGCGACGTCGAGATCGACGACCTGACGGTGCGGCGCCTTCGGGTGATCGAGGCCGGCAACGACGCCGCGGACGGCGAAGACACCTAGTGGCCGCCGACCACAGCCATGGTGACATGGGCGACCCGCGCGGCACCGACGAGCTTCGGCAGATCCTCGTCAAAAACCCCCGGAACGAGCAAGATCGCATCGCCGGCGGTCGCGGCGCCCAGGGCATGAGAGAGGTTCTTGAACGCCGTCTCCGCGCTTCGGCCGTCGTTTGAATCGCGGCCGGTCTTGGAATTCACATACCAGGTCATGCGTACAGGGCTCCGTTCGGGTCATCGAGACGTTAGAGCAACGCGGCGCGCTCCGATAGGACCGCCATCGCCGCCGCCCAAGCCGTTTGCCTATGCGGCGCGAGGGCCGCACGGTCAGCCGCCCGCTCTGCTTGAATTCGGGACCAGATTTCCCCATATGCCAGCTGGTTCTTAAGGCTCAGTGCCGCGTCAGGGCTGAGGGCGATGAGGCGCCGGTTAGGGCCTCTCTGTACGTTCCCACCAGGATGCGCGGCGCTGACAGGAAAGGGCTTTCGGGCCGCATGTCGCGCATGACACTTCTCGACGGCAATCTTTGGTTAAGCTTGGCTGGCAAGCGCGTGGACGCCTCGGCAAGAGCCGAGGGCGGCTACCCGCCTTACAACATCGAGCTTCTGCCGGAAGATGGCGGCGGCGCCGAGATGCTGCGCATTACGCTTGCGGTAGCGGGTTTCGCGCGCGATGAGCTTGATGTCACGGTCGAAGACGGCGAACTTCTGATCCGGGGCGCCAGGCACGAAGACGGCTCCAAGGATTACCTTCACCATGGGATCGCCGCGCGCCAGTTCAAACGGTCCTTTGCCCTTGCCAAAGGCGTGGAAGTGCGCAAGGCAGAATTGCACAATGGTCTCCTCGCCATCGAGCTTGAGCGGCCACATAGGGAGAGAGGCGTCCTCAAGGTCGGGATTACACCGTCCAGTTGATACCTCTGCATGAGGAACCGGAGTACGATGAATAGGATCGAAAACGAAGAGACCAGCCCGTTGATGAGCCTCAAGGAGCTTGCGCTGCTGGGCGACGGCGAGGTCGCCTATATCAGACAGGTCGACTCCGACGCTGCCGAAATGCTGTTCCCGGCGCTTGAAGACGCGCCCGAGGGCATCGATCTTTTTGCCGTGCTCGGCGCGGACGGCACGCCTATTGCGCTGACCGACAGCCGCACCGCGGCTATCGCCAACGCCATCGAGAACGATCTCGTGCCGGTGAGCGTGCACTAGTTCGCCTTCGCGCCGCGGCGGCGCGTTCGCATCCATCAATGTTCGATTTTGGCGCGGCCATGGGAATGGCCGAAGCCGTCAACGAGATGATCACGGCGCTTGCCCCGCGCTAGGCGGCGTGGGAGGCGGGTTCTGCTTCGGTGAGAACGGCGTAAAGCGCTTCTGCGTCCTTCGAGGCGCGGAGCTTCTCGACCGCGGAGCCCTCGCGGAGCAGGCGTGAGATGCGCGCCAGGGCCTTCAGGTGGTCGGCGCCCGCCCCTTCCGGAGCAAGGAGCAGGAAGACGATGTCGACCGGCTCCCCATCCACGGCGTCGAAATCGACCGGCTCGGCAAGACGCGCAAACACGCCGACGATTTGCTTCAGCCCCACCATCTTGCCATGGGGAATGGCGACGCCTTGACCCAGACCGGTGGACCCAAGCCGCTCGCGCTGAAGCAGGACATCGAACACGTCACGCTCCTCAAGGCCGGCAATGCGTGCGGCCTGTGACGCGAGCTCGGTCAAGAGCTGCTTCTGGTTCTTGACCTTGAGCGAAGGCATGACTGCGTCGGGTGAGATGAGGTCACCTAAATGCATTCGACTACCCGTGACTTCGAGGGAACGGATGGGGCCTTCGGCCGCCGGTTCATCCGCCCGCGTTTCATTTGCCGCAGAAGACGTCGCTGCGGAACTAAGGGTGCTCTTGTTCAATCGTACATGCCCCGACGACGCGTGCCCCGTGTACTTCGGTTGGTACAACTACTTCGGCGTCCAACGCGTTCCCGGACGCCTGCGTACCGTCTTGCCAACGTCCAAAAATGTTTTTCGGTAACTGGTGTCGTCATTGCCCGTGGAAGTGTGTCAAATCCTATGACCAGCGCTTCCCGGGGCGCATACCGCATTTCGAGGTCCGATTCGTCAGAGCGCCCGTAGCACGCTCCGGCCCATTCTCAATTCGGCCTCCACCGCGGGCCGGAAGCTAGACCCCCGTCCGGGGGGTGTCAAACCCAATCAATTTGATCTGCCCTCTTTACACGATTCGTCCGCGTGAACAGTGCGTTAGGCGTCGTGTCAGGCGCTTGCGCCCGTCGCGATACGCTTCAGGCGCCGGCGCTGAACCGAAGATGGAATCCGCAATGCCTCACGGTATTTGGCGACCGTGCGGCGTGCAATATCGATGCCGTCGGCCTTAAGGCGTTCGACGATCTTGTCATCGGACAGAACGTCGGCCGCGGCTTCTGCGTCGATCATCTCGCGAATGCGGTGACGCACCGCCTCCGAGGAATGGAAGTCACCGTTGGCGGTCGCCGCGATCGCCGAGGTGAAGAAGTATTTCAGCTCGAACAGTCCGCGATTGGTCGCCATGTATTTATTGGCGGTGACGCGGCTGACCGTGGACTCATGCATGGAGATGGCGTCGGCAACGGTCTTGAGGTTGAGCGGCCGTAAGTGGCGTACACCATAAGTGAAGAACCCATCCTGTTGACGCACGATCTCCTGTGCCACCTTCAGAATCGTCCGGGCGCGCTGATCCAAACTCTTCACCAGCCAGTTCGCCGTCTGCAGGCAGTCGACGAGATAACTCTTATCCTCCTTGCGCAAGGCCGACTTGGAGACCGTGGCATAGTAGGACTGATTCACCAGGACGCGCGGCAGTGTTTCGCTGTTCAGCTCGACATGGAAGCTTCCGTCTGGAAGTGAACGGATGAGCACGTCCGGCACGATGGGCTGGGACGGACTTGTTCCGTATTTCAGGCCGGGCTTCGGGTTCAACCGCTTCACCTCGGCGATCATGTCGCAGAGATCCTCGTCGGAGACACGAGCGGCGCGCTTCAAGGCAACCAGGTCGTGCGTGGCAAGAAGATGGAGATTTTCGATCAGCGCCGCCATTGCGGGATCGCAGCGATCCTGCTCCTTGAGTTGCAGCGTCAAGCACTCGCGAAGGTCACGGGCAAACACACCGCACGGCTCGAACCCTTGCATGACGGCCAACGTCTCCTCGACGAGTTCCAAGGGCGCGCCAAGCAACTCGGCGAGCACGTCCAGCTCGCCGCGGAGGTAGCCTGCCTCGTCGGTCATATCGATGATGTGCTGGCCGATGAGCCGTTGCGCGGGATCGGAGAAGGCAAGAACGAGTTGGTCGGTGAGATGATCGCGTAGGGTTTTCTGCTCAGCCACATAGGCTTCGAGATTGGTTCCCTCCTCGACATCCGCGCGGGGACCTTGCGTAAGTCCGCTCCAGCCGGAGTCGGTTATCGCGCCAGGCGTGAAATTCTCCGCGTCGGGAAACATGTCTTGCGGATCGGCATCGAGATCTTCGGTGCGCCCTGAGTCGTTCCCCTTCTCGAGGTCGACCCAGTCATCACTCTCGCCTGACTCGGAGCCGCCATCGCTCTTGGCGTCGCTATCGCCCTTGGCGTCGCGCTCACTCTTGGCGTCCTTGGCGTCGCTGTTATTCTTCGCCTCGCCGTTCTCGGCAGGCGACTCACCGGCGGCACCGCTCTGCTCTTCGGCATCATCCCGCTCGAGCAGCGGATTGCGCTCCAGCTCGCCCTCGACAAAGGTCGAAAGTTCCATGTTGGAAAGTTGCAGCAGCTTGATCGCCTGCTGCAATTGCGGCGTCATGACCAGACTGTGGGTCTGGCGGAGTTCGAGCTTTGTATTGATCGCCATGTACGAACTCACTCGCGATCAGGCACTTAGATCTTGAATTGATCGCCAAGATAGACGCGCCGAACTTCCTCGTTATTGACGATGTCGTCGGTGGTGCCGTGCGTCAACACCATGCCGTCGTGAATGATATAGGCGCGGCTCACAAGATCGAGCGTCTCGCGTACATTGTGATCGGTGATCAGAACGCCGATGCCGCGCTCGGTGAGGTGGCGCACGAGGGCGCGAATATCGCCGACGGCGATCGGATCGATGCCGGCAAAGGGCTCGTCGAGCAGCATGAAAGACGGACGCGAAGCAAGCGCGCGCGCAATTTCGACGCGGCGGCGCTCACCACCGGACAGCCGCATGGCAGGCGACGTCCTGAGGCGCGTGATGCGGAATTCCTCGAGCAAGGAGTCGAGCTGAATCTGACGCTCTTTCTTGTTGGGTTCGACCATCTCAAGCACGGCGAGAATGTTCTCCTCCACTGTGAGTCCCCGGAAGATCGAGGCCTCCTGTGGCAAATAGCCTATGCCCAATCGCGCCCGTCGGTACATTGGCAGTTTCGTTACGTCCCGGCCGTCGATCTTGATCGAGCCTTCGTCGGCGGGGATCAAGCCGGTGATCATGTAGAACACCGTGGTCTTGCCGGCGCCGTTCGGACCCAAGAGACCGACCGCTTCGCCGCGCGCCAGGTCGAGGCTTACGCCACGTACGACCATGCGCTTCTTGAAGCTCTTGACGACGGAACGGATCGTCAGCCAGCCGTTGCCGGGCTCTGCCTGGCCGTGCGGACCATGCACCAGCGTCTGTCCTTGCAGGGCACCCTCCTGGGCGGCGACTGCCTGTTGACCTGGAAAAGACAGCAACTTGCCCACTGACCCCTTTTCGCTCCTCAGTTGAAGCGCTGGCCGGTTAACATCGGTTGAAGCGCTCGGAGAGTCTTAGCGATACTCCGGTACGATCGGCAACGGCTCGCCATCGTCAACCACCGGCTCGTCCGGCGTGCGCTGCTCGCCCCCCGAAACATTCCCTCCGCCCCGCGCTGGCTTCTTGGGCTTGGCGCCTGGCTTGCCGTCGTCCTTGGGCATGAAAAGCGCACGAATTCGGCGCCCGCCCGACGCGGCTGTTCCGGTGTTTTCGAACCGGCTCTCGCCCGTCCTTAGGTCGATCACAAGCCGGTCACCCTTTAGCACACTCTGACCTTGCGATAACACCACATTGCCACCGATGGTCACGAGCTGTGAAGGCAGGTTGTAGATGGCCCAATCGCTGGTCGAGGTCTCGTCCTTTTCGCTCACGATAACCACGTCGCCCGTCGCCTCTAGCCTGGTGATTTCCCTTTTTTTGCTCGTCGCTGGAGGGGTGCCTTGCGAGGCCGTCGCGCTTTGAGGCGTTGCGTCGGCGACCTTGGTGCCCGCGCTGGCCGCATCGGGTTTTCCGCCGCCGGACGTCAAATCCCGGGCGGCCGCGGCTTCAGGCGCGGTTTCGGCCGGCTGCTTGGCGGTTTTGGTATCCTTCCCTGCCCTCGGCGCGAGCAACGCATGAACACTGCCCCTCGCCACGATCTTCGTGATCTGAGTAGGCGGCCCAGCCTCCGCCTCGGAAGTCGCTGCGAGACTGTCACCGCCGGAATAGTTCACCTTGAGCTCTTCGGAGCGCAGCTTCGTGTCGCCGCGCACGACGCGCACATTGCCCTTGAAATGGGCATATTTTTCTTTGTCGTGAACGAGTAACCAGTCGGATTCGATGTCTATCGGATCCTGTATGGTGGGTTGGGTCTTATCCCCGGTCACCGTTTCCGCAGGCGGCTTGGTCGCGCTTACCGGTGCGCCCTCATCTGCCTTTGGTGTGGCCGCGCTCCCTCCGGTGGCCGGCGACACAACCCCGCCACCGGCTGCCGGCTGTTTCGCACTTTCGGCGTCAGCGCCATCGCTGTTGCCCTCGCCGCGATAGTGCACCTTGAGCTCCCTTGCTCGTAGGGTCGTGGTGCCTTGCACTGCCTTCACGTTGCCGCTGAACAAGATATACTCGTCCGTGTACACTGTAAG
>Ga0307380_10001233_pt1 | contig 38329 bp, 26 predicted proteins | sample UN3MG_FD_202239 | JGI IMG/M metagenome (GOLD analysis project Ga0307380, IMG submission 202239) | Soil microbial communities from Risofladan, Vaasa, Finland - UN-3 | ecosystem: Environmental > Terrestrial > Soil > Coastal area > Acid sulfate soil | place: Finland: Risofladan, Vaasa | collected...
TGACAAGGTGACAAGGTGACAAGGTGACAAGGTGACAAGGTGACAAGGTGACAAGGTGACAAGGTGACAAGGTGACAAGGTGACAAGGTGACAGGGTGACAGGGTGACAGGGTGACAAGGTGACAAGGTGACAAGGTGACAGAAAGCGTTCGGTCCTCACGCATCCGCACCGTGAGCTTGTCCCCCTTCACCCAGTCACCCTGTCACCCCCTCACCCCGTCACTTCCTCACCCCGTCACCTTGTCACCGTACGGGCTGCTCGGCCGCCGCCGGTTGGATCGGCGGGCCCACGCGATACAGGGCCTGCCCGCCGCGGCGAACCGGCTCCAGCTCGAACAGATCGTCCACCTTGACGACCACGTGGGTGAAGTAGACGGGCCGCGTGGGGGCGGTGCGTCGAACGTAGTCCACGGCGGAATCGGCCAGCTCGCGCTGATACGGAAGTGGATAGTCCTGAAAGAACGCCATCCGGGTGCGGCCTTGCTCCACGCGGGCTACATAATAGCACGGGTAAAGCCAATCCCAATTGGTGAACAGCACGGCGTCGTCTTCCAGATGGGCGACCAGCAGGCGGACTTCCTGGTGAAACTCCGCGGAATCGTTCGGCCGGGACGGCTCGGCGTCGGGCGGCACCCAGCACCGGCGACGGCCCGCCTCGTTCCAAGCGCCCGGAAACGCCATGGGCGAGGCGACCACGGCCACGCCGAGGATGCCCAGGATCGCGTTCAGCACGGCGGGTGAGTGCCCTCTCTGCCCGCTTCGTCGCGCGAGCACCGCCCAGAGATCGACGACCAGCGCCAGCCCGGCCACCCCGAACACCACCACCGGCACGTAGGTGGCGAGGTAGAGGAGATGGACGTGCGGCGTGTCGTAGTGCAGGTCGAAAACGAGGTGCCCGAGCAGCGTCAACACCAACAGCAGCGTCATCCTCCAAGACTTCCTGCCCAGCCAGAGCACCCCGCCGGCCGCGGCCGCCAGCCACAACGGGGGAAACTCGCGGGGGAGGTTTTCCAGGTAGTCGACGGCCTTCCGCCCGGCGACCTTGCGCGGCTCGGCGAACAGACTGTCCCGGTAGGGCAGGGCCGCGAGGCTCAGTCGCACGCGGTCGGGGAAGCCGTCCACGTCTTCCAGCCCCAGCCCCCATACGGAACGCGAAGGAACAATCACGGTGTGGTAGTAGCTCGTAGGTGACTCACCCCGATCGATCGTCCAGAACGCGACGGCCAGCGCGGCCAGGCCGACGGCCGTCCCGGCCGCCGCTGCCGCCCAATGGACAAGCCATCGCCGCGGGGTGACGACCAGCAGGACGAGCGCCGCCGGAACGATCAGCAACACGCCGGCATGGACGCCCAGGCTCACGGCGGTCAGGCACGCCGCGACCGCAAGCCAGCGCGATCGGCCGCGCTTCTGCCACGCGCTGAGCGCGAGGAGGATCGCCAGCATGAACACGATCGCGCAGGGGTACGCCTCGGCAACGGTCGCCTGGGACCAGAACGTCGGCGAGACGGCCAACGCCGTCGCCCCGGCAGCCGACACCGAGCGCCGACCCACCAGCGATCGACCCACCAAATACGCCAGCGCGACGGCCGTCGCCCCCATGACGGCCGACAACAGATTGACGCGGTACGCCACGTCGCCGACGGGCAGGAACGCGGCCAGCCGGGCCAACAGGACGTAGACCGGCGCGCCGGCCGGATGGGCATAGCCGGGCGCGGCGGCCAACGTCTGAAACTCGCCGCTTGCGCCGCCCAGAAGCCCCGGGGCCAGCGTCGAGAGGTAGACGCCGAACGAGGCGACCGCCATGGCCGCGGCGATCGCCAGGTCGGCCCCGTCGATCCGAGCCTCGGGCCCGAGAGCCCTATCCGCAGGTTGTGTTTCGCCCGCCTCGTCGGCTTGGTGCGACCGTTCGGCCATGGGAGCGTTGCCCGGTTGAGCAAGCGGAGTCTTGCCACCTTCGAGGATACCACGGCCGCCTTGCCCACGCCACGGGGGCCCGGCCACCGTCTCGCCGCCGGGCTCCGCGTGGGCACGCACGGGGCGGACGCCTCGCTTCCGGCGCGGCGGTACAATGGGACTTCGCTTGAGAAACGATTGAACCGATCCGGCGGATCGAGCGACCTGAACCTGAGACGATGAACCGACGCACGCGGATCGAAGATGAGCTTCTGGTGTTGAGGTCGCAGGAGGGCGACGTCGCCGCGTTCGACCAACTGGTCGGCCGGTGGCAGGAGCGGCTCTGGCGCCACGCCTGGCGGCTCCTCGGGGATGAGGACGCCGCCTGGGACGCGCTCCAGGAGGCGTGGATCGGCATCAGCCGGGGCATCCGTCGCCTGGAAGTCGCGGCCGCCTTCCCGGCCTGGGCCTACCGGATCACGAGCAACAAGTGCCGCGATCGCATCCGCCGCGAGCGGAGACGCCGGCAAGCGGTCGAGGAGTACGCCGAGCAGGTCCGGCAGACGGACGACGACGCCTCGCACGTCGACGACCGGAGCGCCGACCTGCAAGAGGCGCTGGCCCGTCTCCCCGGCCACGACCGCGCGATCCTCTCCCTCCGCTACGAGGAGGGATTCGACACGGCCGAGATCGCCGCGATCCTCCGCGTGCCGGAGGGCACGGTGAAGTCCCGATTGCACTACGCCCGAAAACGACTCCGCAAATACCTGGAGGGATAGACCAATGACCGAATTCGACGACGGCCTCGCGGAAGCCCTTGGGCAAAACGGATCCTTCGACCCGGGCAAGGCGGAGGAGCTGAAGCAGAACGCGCTCGCCGCGTTCGACGCCAAGATGAAGAAGGTGGAGCGGTACCTCCGGGTTTACCTCTGCCTCTGCGTCTGGCTGTTCGTGTTCTCGCTGTTCCATTTCTTCCACAGTTCCACCACGAAGGCGCTGCTCTTCTACGGGCTGCTCACGTTCATCTTCTTCGAGACGACCGTGTTGATGAAGCTCTGGTACTGGATCATGAACGACAAGATCACGGTGCTCAAGGAGATCAAGCAGCTTCAGTTGGCGAGGATCTCCGGCGATGAGGGCGATGCGACGACGGGCATCGACAGGCTGAGGGGGCCGCTGCGGGGCCTTTCGCGCCGGGAGCGGACCGCCTGGTGGGCCGCGCTCGTCTGCGGCGCGGCGCTGGTCGGGGCCGTCAAGAGCTGCGGCGACACCTACTGGCAGCCGAGCAGCGACGCGAGCTTGATGAGTCGAGGATGTGTGACCCTCGCCGCCGACGGCAGCGGCTCGGCGGTAACGGAGCTGTCCTCCGTCTATCAGGGCATTGAAACCAGGGACTCTTTCAGCTTTTTCGCTCCGAGGGGAGCCGTCCTCCGCGTCGCCGACAGTCACGGTCGGGAGTTGCCCTTCACCACCTTGCTCCAGGACGGACGGGTCCGCTGCGAAGTCCGGCTCATGCGCACCGTCTTTCCCGGCCAGCGATTCAGTTGCACGCAAGTCCAGGAGTGCCCGGATTTCGCGACTCACGAGGGAGGCGTTTGGACCTACTCCACGGAGTACAGCCACAACTATGCAACCAACGAGTTCTCCGAGACCGTGGTGCTTCCCGCGGGGGCCGAGATCGTGTCGGTCGACCCCTGGCCCGTGGCGAGCTTCATCCTGAGCAGAAAGCCGACCGTCCGCTTCGAGGCGACGCGGGGGCGCAACGAGCCGTTCAAGTGCGCCATCCAATACCGCCTGCCCTCCCAGTCACCCGCCGCCACCAGCCCATGAGCCCCCGGCGGCGCTCGGCCGGGAACAAGCCGGCCACAGTCTTGACTGTCAGCCGGCCCACTTGTATTCTGCAAGCGGGGCGTCGGAAGGCTCTCGCACGTCGCTGCCGCGGGAAACGTCTCCTGAGGCCGCTCGTTCTGCGAACGCTCGGACGGAGCGCCCTGCGTACCGCAACCATACTGGAGCGAATCAACCATGACTATCCATCGTCGTCAATTCCTCCGTCGGACCGTCCGGGCCACGCTTGCCGCGGGCGCGTTCGGTGCGCTCGGGGCTCCGTCGAGTGGCGCGGAGCCGAGCGAGGCTTCCGCCGAGCCCGCCCCGCTCCCCATCGTCGACACCCACCAGCACCTCTGGGACCTCGACGTGGTGCGACTGCCGTGGCTCGAGTCGGCCGGGCACCTCAACCGGAGCCACGTGACCAAGGACTACCTGGAGGAGACCCGCGGCTTGAACGTGGTGAAAGCCGTCTACATGGAAGTGGCCGTCGAGACGAGCTGCCTGGTGACCGAGGCGGAGTACGTCGTCGAGCTCTGCAAGCGGGACGACAATCCCACGGTTGCCGCCGTGATCGGCGGACGGCCCGCCGAAGAAGGCTTCGCCGAATACATCACGCGGTTCAAGGACAGCCCGTACGTCAAAGGCGTCCGGCACATCCTCCCGGGCAACACGCAGGACCTCTGGACGCAAAAGCAGTTCCTCGGCAGCATCCGCCTTCTCGGCGAGCTGGGCATGCGCTTCGATCTCTGCATGCCGCCGGCCCGGCTGTTGGACGCCGCCCGGGTGGTCGACCAGTGTCCCGACACGCGGTTCATCCTCGACCACTGCGGCAATGCCGACCCCGTGGCGTTCATGTCGGCGAAGCGAAGGGAGACGGCCCAACCGAGCCGCCCGCCGCAGCACGATGCCGACCAGTGGCGCCGCGACCTGGCCAAGCTGGCCGAGCGCGACCGGGTGGTCTGCAAGATTTCCGGGATCATCGCCAGGGCACCCAAGGAGAACTGGACGCCCGACGACCTGGCCCCGATCATCAACCACTGCCTCGACACGTTCGGCCCGGATCGCGTGATCTTCGCCGGCGACTGGCCGGTCTGCACCCGCGTGGCCAGCCTCCGCGAGTGGGTGGGGGCGCTCGAGCAGGTCGTGGGCGATCGTCCTGAGAGCCAGCGGCGAAAGCTGTTCCACGACAACGCCGTGCGGTTTTATGGGCTGACGTAGGTCGAGAGGTCGACGAAGGTCGAGAGGTCGACGAAGGTCGAGAGGTCGACGAAGGTCGAGAGGTCGACGAAGGTCGAGAGGTCGACGAAGAGGCCAGCGGAACGGAGTTGCGGAGCCATGGGCCGCCGGAACCTGCACAAGATCTGCCTCGTCTGCGTTGTCCTGCTCGCGGCAGTGGCCGTGGCTTGTCTTGTGGTTTGGCTCGTGCCGTCGCGGCCCAATCGGGCCAGGCCGCCGGCGAGACACCCGCTCGTCGGCACGTGGACCCCTGCGGGATCCGGAGCTCCCACCGCCATTCTGGACATCCGCGCGGATGGGACGTCCTCGCGGACCGATTTCCAGAACGCATCCGGGGCGAATCCGGTCACCGTCACGATGCGCTGGCGCGTGGAAGGCGATACGTTCGTCTTCGAGATGGACGCTCGCAGCGTGCTCGGGAAGCTGCAGCAGTTGGCAGGAAGCGGACCACCTTGGGAGCGCGTGCCGATCCTCTCGGTAAGTGAGGATGAGATCAAGTTCGGTGACCCGAAGAGTCCGACCGTCTTCCAACGCTACGAGGGGCACCTCACGAAGTACTTGAACCGGAAGTAGGGCGGGTCGAGGCACGAGACCCGCGTGCTTGTTGCGTTGTGCTTGAACCGGAAGTAGGGCGGGTCGAGGCACGAGACCCGCGTGCTTGTTGCGTTGTGCGCGCGTGGGTCTCATGCTTCGACCCACCCTACGCGAACTGCGTGAACTCACGGTGCGCCGTGGCTACTGCACCTTGAGCATGTAGTGCGTCAGCACGATGCGGAATCGTTGCGGGGAGGGCGGGTCGAGGCACGAGACCCGCGTGCTTGTTGCGTTGTGCGCGCGTGGGTCTCATGCTTCGACCCACCCTACGCGAACTGCGTGAACTCACGGTGCGCCGTGGCTACTGCACCTTGAGCATGTAGTGCGTCAGCACGATGCGGAATCGTTGCGGGGAGGGCTGGGCGGCGGACTGGACCTGGGCGGTCTGCGGCGAGACGAGCCCGATCACCAGCCAGTTCGTGCCCCGGGGCGACTTGCTCAGCGAGCCTCCCACCGGGACGACGACGCGCTGCCCGGTGCCCTGGATCTCCAAGAGCAGGGCGTTGCCGGCGTTGCCGGCGACCGTGGTAAACAGCATCACGCCTTCCCCCGGCTCGTCGACCGATTCGACGGCATACTGATTGATCGCCTTGGATTGCCGAGACCCCCAGCCGGCACTCCGCATCTGGAAGAAGAGCTGATCGGTGAAGCCCACCAGGTTGCGAACCGCTTCCGGCGGCGCTCGCACCGTATGAGGAACCGCCTGGAGGTGCTTGGCCAGGAACATCTGCTTGGCCAGCTCGGCGAGGGTCTGGTACTGCTCGGGCTCTTGCGGGGTCCAGGCGAAGCGGCGGCCGGCGTCGAAAAGCTGCTTCATTCGTCCCGCGGAGATGAGCACCTGCCCGGGCCGCACTTCCGTGTCGCCTTCGCCCAGGGCCTGCGCGACGGGTTGTGCAGGCGGAAGCGGCGTGACTTCCTCGGAGGCGCCGGCCACCAGCTCGCGGAGATACCGGACGTGACTGGCATAGCCGAACTCGGCCTTGACGTTGATAAACGTGTTCACTCCAACCACCCGGCCGTCCTCCGCCAACAGCGGGCCGCCGCTGTTGCCGGGCGAGATCTTGGCGTCGTGCTGGACCCAGACGAGGTCCTCCGGCGCCTTCATCGCCCGGACGACCTGCGCCTGCGAGCCGGAGAGCAGGTCCGCCGTGGTCAGCACCCGGCTCACGCCCCCCTTGGAGAGCGAGAAGTCGGCGTTGAACGGGTGGCCGAACGCGGACACCTGGGAGCCGAGCCGGGGGGTGCCTTCGTAGCTGATGTCCAGGACGGGCAGCCCCGGCGGGGGATCGACGAGCTTGACGATCGCCAGGTCGTGCTCCGGGCGCGTGGCCACCAGGCCGGCAAGCCGGCACTCGGTCCCGTCGGCAAACGTCACCCGCGCCGCCGTGGTGGCATTGGCGACCACGTGACGGTTGGTGGCGACCCAGCCCCGGGGGTCGATGAGAAAGCCGCACCCGTACTGTATCCGGGCCTGGCCGGCCATCGGGATCTCGAACTTGACGATCGCCCGCAAGACGTCCTCCAGCGACTTGGCGGTTTTGCGCTCGGGCGGTCCGGCCGTCTCGCCTTCCTCCGGCGCGGCGACTTCGCCCTTCCTCGCGCTGACGGTCTCGGCGTCTTCGATGCCATCGGCGTCAACGGCGTCGATCGCACGGGGGGCTTGGGCGGGCTCCTCGGCGGGCGCGGCCGCTTCGGCTGCGTCCCCGGGGTTCTCGGCGGGCGGGTCGGCTTGCGAGTCCGGTTCGGCGTGATAGGGCGCGGGCTGCTTGGAAGAGGGTTGTTCGGCGTCCGTCGGCTCCGAAACTGGACCAGGCGACGCCGGCAGATTGGGCGGCTCGTGCGGGCCCGCTTCCGCAATGACGTTGGGCGACGCCTCCGGGCCGGATGCAAGGTACAGTCCGATGCCAACGATCGTGCCGAGTAGGACGACGGCCACTGCAATGAGCGACGCGCGCAGGGCGGTGGGGCGAGAGCCGGAGGCGGCAGGAGGGCTTTGCGGCAACGGGGGAGGAGACGGCGAAGCGTCGGGAGCCGAGGCTTTAGACGGGGGTGACTCGCGCAAGCCGTGCGCCGAATTTCCGGCAGGTTCCGCGGGCGGCGCTGGCGGAGGGATCGCGGCCGGCTCGCGCGGCGGCGCCCCGCTTGGCGAAGAAGACGGTTTCGCCCGAGACTCCTCGCGCGGCTCCTTCGGGCCGGGTATTTGGAGCAGCAGGCCGCAGCCGGGGCACTTCCCGCCCGTCTGGGTGAGCTCGTCAGCCCGCCCGAACGCGTAGCCACATGCGGGGCAGTTCGTGCGACTGGCCATGCGTGAAAAGGAGTCCGGTGCCCACTGTTGGGGGGCGAGAAGAACCGACTTGCACCCGCCGCAAACCCAAGTTCAGTCTACCCCAAGCGGGAAGATGCGGCCAGCGGAGGCTCCGATCGACCCGAGCGAGGGATTCCCGTCAAGCCGTGAAACTAATCGGGCCTTCGCGGCGTCCTAACCTTCGATAGGGCAGAAACCAACGAAGTCGGGTAGGCAGTCGCCTTCCGACCAATTCGTCTCGACAACCAAGGAGTCCTGCAATGCGACGACGTACTGCCGCGATGGGAGTGGTTGTGCTGGCCGTGCTGGCTGCGATGCCCACGGTCGCCTCGGCCAGGATCAAGCTGATCACGCTTCCGGTCCGCCAGCGGGTGGAGATCCAGTTGGACAACCCCAACGCCACGCTGGTGGAAGAGGAGCGGGTTGTTCCCTTGGTCAAAGGCGTGAATCAGGTCGACTTCTCCTGGGCGAACACGCAAATCGACCCGAACACGATCGTGTTTCGCGTCGTGCCCCGAGCCGAAGGGGCGGAAGGCGAGCGCCCCGAGGGCGAAGCTGCCAAGCCGCTCGACGTGTCCGTCCTTTCGGTCAGCTATCCCCCCAACGAGGCCGCCCTGGTCTGGCAGGTGGCGGCCAGCGATTCGGGATCCGCCCGGGTGCGGATCAGCTATCTGTTGGGCAACTTGACCAAGAGCTTCAACTACCGGGCGGTGGCCTCGCACGACGAGAAGACGCTCACGCTCCGGCAGTACATGCGGCTCCAGAACCTGGCCAACGAGGAGTTCGGCTCGACCGGCCTGTGGGCGGGGTTCGGCCCGCGGTTCTTGAAGCCGATCGGGATCAACGAGACCAAAGAGATGCTGATGGAGAAGTACGAAAGCGTGCCCGTCCGCAAGACGTACACCTGCGATCCGCAGGAGTTCGGCTACTTCGACCGGCCGAAGAACAAGCTCCTCGTGCCCATGCACTACGTGCTCAAGAACGATGAAGAGAACAAGCTGGGCCGGGCGCCGCTCCAATTCGGCAAGGTGCGGATCTTCCAGGACGACGGCCACGGCTCGACCGCCTTCCTGGGCGAGGACTGGGGGAAGTTTACGCCGCTGGACGACGAGATGCGGCTTTCCGTGGGGACCGCCCAGGACGTGGTCGTCCGCCGGACCATCGACAAGAACGAGCAGAAGCGCGTGGCCGGCAACCTCTACCACCGTGAGGTGATCGTGAAGTACGAGATCGAGAACTTCAAGGACAAGGCCGTCACGCTCGACGTCCAGGAAAGCCTCCGCGCGATTCGCAACGAGGTCGGCGGCGATACGGGCCGCGACGCCGAGTGGGAGCTGGGGGAGCTGACCACCTTCGAGGGCGGGCCCGACGAGGAGAAAAGCGATTTCGACCGGGTCGTGTTCCATGCCGACCTGCCCGCCCGCGGCGCCGACGACAAGGCCACAAAAATCGTCCACAAGCTTCACCTGCTCATCAAGAACGAATGGTAGGGGGACAGCGCCATGACGAATAGACGCCTTTCGCAAGCGGTCGCGCTCCTATCGGTTCTGGCCGTCGGGGCCGTCGAGGCCCGGAACGTCGATCTCTCGACGGTGCCCGACCGCGACACCGTCCAGCTCACGATCTACAACTCGGAAGACATTACCCTCGTGCGCGAAACCCGCAAGGTGAGCTTCAAGCCGGGCGCCAACCCGCTTCAGTTCAGTTGGGCCAACACGCTGATCGATCCCACCTCGGTCGAACTCCGGTTCCTGACCGACGCCGACAAGCTCGACGTGCTGGACACCACCTTCCCGCACGACAAGCCGCAGATGCTCTACTGGAACGTCCAGAGCGAGATCGACGGCGAGGCGACCGTCGAGATCACCTACTTCACCAGCGGCATCACCTGGTCGGCGGATTACGTCTGTATCGCCAACCCGGAAGAGACCGAGATGGGCTTCGAGGGGTTTGTTCGGGTCTTCAATAACTCGGGCGAGGAGTATGAAGACGCTCAGATTCGGCTCGTGGTCGGCAAGATCAACCTCGTGGAGAAGATCGCCGAGCTGGCCAAGATCCCCGTGTCCGAGGTCGTCCTGCTGGAGGAGCGTAAGCGAGAGGAGCTCAAGGCCAAAGCGATGAAGAAGGCGATCGCGTACGGGGCGCGTCTCGGGGGGGCCTCGGCTCCTGCCGACGCGGCCCAGGAAGCCCGGCCCAAGGAAATCATCAAGGAGGGCCTCAGCGAGTACTTCATCTACACGATCGAGGGCACCGAGACGATCGCCGACGGGTGGTCGAAGCGGACGCGCTCCTTCGAAGGCACGACCGTCCCCTTCAAGATCCAGTATCGCTACCGCGAGCCGGAGTACGGCCCGCAGTTGGTGCGCATGTATCTCTTGGCGAACGACGAGGAGTCGAAGCTGGGCACCACGCCGCTCCCGGACGGCGTGGTCCGCCTGTTCCGCCAAACCGGGCGCGACGGCCTCAGCTTCCTCGTCGCCCAGCCGATCAAGTACGTCCCCATCGGCGACAAGATCGAGCTGAACCTCGGGCCGGACCCCGAGGTGATCTTCGAGCTGGTCAAGCGGCGGGTGTGGCGCGACACGATCTGGATGCACATCCACGGAGCCGACGTGTTCCGCCGGGCGGACCAGCCGGGGGTCGAGATCGAAGTCAACAGCACCGTGGCCGGTTGGGACGACCACACGCGGTTCGCCCAGCGCGTTCGCAACTACTCGAAGAAGCCGATCGACCTGGAAGTCCGCCGCACGCTGCCGGGCCACGTCGTGTTTCGCAGCGGCCTGGACGCGAAGAACCACGACTACCGGACCGTCCAGTACACGGCCGCCGTGAAGGCCGGCGAGAAGACCGACCTCGTGTACGAGATCCTCGAGCATCAAGGTCGGAACAAAAAGCAGGACAACGTCACCGTCGAAAAGGCCGCCGTGGGACGATAACCCTAATCGTTGGTCAGTGACGGAGCCATCCAAACCACACCCTCGTTCCCAGGCTCTGCCTGGGAACGGGCGGAATTGGCAGGCTCCGCCTGCCTTCCGCGTGGTCGGTCAGGTTCGCTCCTGATGGGCTGCGTGGGGCGAGGCGGAGCCTCGCGGAAGTGCGTTCCCAGGCAGAGCCTGGGAACGAGAGCTGCCGTAGCTGCCGTCGAACGATAACGCCAAGCGATAACCACTTATGGAGCCACCCAAACCATGTTCGTGACAAGGCAAAACCGGATCGCAGGGCTCGCCGCGTTCGCGATGATACTGGGGCTGTTGCCCGCGGCAGCCGTCCGGGCCAAGAACGTCGATCTGTCGACGGTCCCCTCGCGCGACACCGTCCAGTTGACCATCTACAACTCCGAGGACATCACGCTCGTGCGGGAGACCCGGAAGGTGAGCTTCAAGCCGGGCGCGAATCCCTTGCAGTTCAGTTGGGCCAACACGCTGATCGACCCCACCTCGGTCGAGATCCGTTTCCTCACCGACGCGGACAAGCTGGAGATGCTCGACACCACCTTCCCGCACGACAAGCCGCAGATGCTCTACTGGAACGTCCAGAGCGAGATCGACGGCGAGGCGACCGTCGAGATCACCTACTTCACCAGCGGCATCACCTGGTCGGCCGATTACGTCTGCATCGCCGACCCCGAGGAGACGGAGATGAGCTTCGAGGGCTTCGTTCGGGTCTCGAACAACTCGGGCGAGGAGTACGAGGACGCCCAGATCCGCCTGGTGGTGGGCAAGATCAACCTGGTGGAGAAGATCGCCCAGTTGGCCAGAATCCCGATGGACAAAGTCGCCGAGATGGAGAAGGGTGCACGGGACCACCTCCGTCGCCGGGTCGCCAAGGAGGCCATGGCGGCGCCGGAGATGCCCGCTCCCGCGGCCGCGCCCGCCGAGCCACAGAAACCCAAGGAGATCATCAAGGAGGGCCTGAGCGAGTACTTCATCTACACGGTCGAAGGGACGGAGACGATCGACAACGGATGGTCGAAGCGGATGCGCTCCTTCGAGGGCACGACCGTTCCCTTCAAGATCGAATACCGCTACCGCGAGCCGGAGCACGGCCCGCAGTTGGTGCGCATGTATCTGCTGGCGAACGACGAGGAGTCGAAGCTGGGCACGACGCCACTCCCGGACGGCGTGGTCCGCCTCTTCCGCCAAACCGGGCGCGACGGCCTCAGCTTCCTCGTCGCCCAGCCGATCAAGTACGTCCCCATCGGCGACAAGATCGAGCTGAACCTCGGCCCCGACCCCGAGGTGATCTTCGAGCTGGTCAAGCGGCGGGTGTGGCGCGACACAATCTGGATGCACATCCACGGAGCCGACGTATTCCGCCGGGCGGACCAGCCGGGGGTCGAGATCGAAGTCAACAGCACCGTGGCCGGTTGGGACGACCACACCCGGTTCGCCCAGCGGGTCCGCAACTACTCGAAGAAGCCGATCGACCTGGAGGTGCGTCGCACGCTGCCGGGCCACGTCGTCTTTCGCAGCGGCCTGGACGCGAAGAACCACGACTACCGGACCGTCCAGTACACGGCCGCCGTGAAGGCCGGCGAGAAGACCGACCTCGTGTACGAGATCCTCGAGCATCAAGGTCGGAACAAGAAGCAGGACAACGTCACCATCGAAAAGGCCGCCGTCGAACGATAACGTCAAGCGACGAAAACCGATGAACCCACATCACCCTCGTTCCCAGGCTCTGCCTGGGACCGGACGGGACCAAATCACCCTCGTTCCCAGGCTCTGCCTGGGACCGGACGGGACCACATCACCCTCGTTCCCAGGCTCTGCCTGGGAACGGACGGGACCAAATCACCCTCGTTCCCAGGCTCTGCCTGGGAACGGACGGGACCAAATCACCCTCGTTCCCAGGCTCTGCCTGGGAACGGACGGGATTGGGAGGCGCAGCCTGCCGTTCGCATGGTCCGCCGGGCTTACTCGTGATGTCCCGTGTGGCGCGAGGCAGAGCCTCGCCGGCCGACGGGCGCCGGCCATCCCCTCGACCGCGGCATACGCCCACAGGGCGACCGGGACCTTCGGGTCGACGGCCGGACGACCGGCATGGCCTTCCACCGGATTAGTCTTCTCGTATAATCCGGGCATGTCCAATTCTTCGACCAGCTCCCCGACGAGCCGAGCCGGTCGCAACGCTTCGCCTCGCAAATCAAGACGCAAAGCATCCGGGAAGTGCGTTCGGCACGAAGCGTCGGAACGATGAGAATGAGTCGCCGGTTGGCCGAGCCATGAAGACGTACTTCTGTGACCTCTGCGGTCGGTATCTCGGCCGTCGCGAGTGCAAGTACGACATCGACGAGATAACTCCTTTTCCAGCGGGACCGCTTTGCCCGGCGTGCGATTGTTTTGTGCGGGCCCGGGGGCTGATGTACGTTTTGGTCGGGTTGTCGGTGGCGCCTTTGCTGTGGCTGTTGCTGTGGGCCGTCCTGCCGTCGATTGCGACGTTGCCGAGCATCACCGTGGCCTGCGGCATGTCCGCCGTCGGCCTGGTCAAGATGGTTACGGAGCAACGGAGGCGCCGGCAACTGGCCGGCCGTGTCGTAGAAGGATCAGGCCGCAGGGAAGAGACCGATAATCGTGGTCAGCCCGACCTCAAGGAGCAAGCCAAACGATGAACCGACTGATTCTCGCGACGGTTGCCGTGACCGCGCTGGCCGCCTGCCACGTGGCGCGGGGCGACTGGTATGAAACCAGCTTCTACCTCCTCCACGAAGACCACCACACCTCGGATCAACACGAAGTAGGCCGCGACGCGAGCTTCGACGAGACCGCGCGGCTGGTGGCCCTGTCGAAGCCCGACGTGATCCAGATCCACGCCAAAGGGAACCCGGGCTGGACGACCTATCCGACCGAGATCGGCCACGCGCCGCCCAAGCTCGCCCGGGACGTGCTCGGCATCTGGCGCGACGTGGCCCGACGCGACGGCTACCACTTCTCCGTCTACTACAACATCGGGCGCGACGGCGTCGTCATGAAGCGCCGCCCCGAGTGGAACCGCTCCCGGGCGGACGGCGGCGAGTGGGACAAGGCGATCTGCTACCACTCGGGCGTGGCCGAGGGCTACTTGTGGCCGATGATCCGGGAGATCGTCAAGCGGTACGGCCCCGACGGCTTCTGGTTCGACGGCTCGTGCTTCACCGTCCGCGTCTGCTACTGCGACCCGTGCCGCGAGCGGTTCCAGCGCGAGCAGGGCCTTGCGCCGCCGGAGAGCCCCGGGGAGCCCGGCTGGGCCGCGTACCACGAGATGCAGCGGCAGGTCTACCGCGAGTTCATCCACGAGACGGCGGCGTTGATCCACCGGCTCGATCCCGAGTGCCTGGTGGCGTTCAACTGGGCCTATTCGCTCCGCATGCCGGAAAAGCCGGCCGAGGGCATCGCCTACCTGACCGGCGACGTCGGCAACCGCGTCGAGGGCCTCTCGGCCGAGGCCCACTGGTACGACTCGCTCGACGTGCCGTTCGACCTGATGACGCAGGTCAGCACGCTCCACCAGGACGCGGAGCCGCAGCCCGGCCGGCCCGCCCAGCGCATGGCGCCCAAGCCGCCGGAGCAGATCGAGCAGGAGATGGCGATCATCGTCGCCAACGGGGGCCGCTACTTCGCCTGGGACAACCCCACGCCGGAAAGCGGCCTCGTGCCCGAGCGGCTGGAGTTCCTCGGCCGGGTCGTGGCCCCGTTCCTTCGCGCGCGCCAGCCGTGGTGCCTGGGGTCGAAGCGTCTGCCGGACGTCTCGCTCCTCAACGGCGCCGCCTCGCACTACGCCGTGACGGAATCGGCCACCACGAGCTTCACCAAGCAGGACAACCGCATCGACGGCGCCGCGGAAGTCTTGCCCCGCCTGCACCTGAACTACGAGATGCTGCCCGACTGGCGGCTGGAAGCGATGGACGTGCGTAGCCCGCTGGTCCTCGTGGAGCATCCCAAGCGGCTCAATCGCAAGACCGTCGATGCGCTGATCCAGTACGTGCGAGGCGGCGGGCGCCTGTTGATGACCGGCATGGGCATCGGCCTGGACAAGCGGCTGGAAGAGGTGTTTGGCATCGCCGGCTTCACCGGCGCCCAAGCGGCCGAGCCGCTCGTGTTCACCGACGGCGACGCGGCCGCCCGATTCGACCACTGGCTGTCCCGGCTGAAGCTCTCCACCGCCACTCGGCTCCTCGCCGTCCAAGACGCCCAGGGCGAGACGCACCCGGTGCTCACCGAGAACCGGTTCGGGCAAGGGACGGCGTTCTACGTCCCGCTGCCGCTCTTGTCGAAGCACGGCAAGAACGTCGTGCCGAGGTCGCTCCTGGAAGCGGTGTTCGACCACGCCCTCCCCAAGGACGAGCGTCTCCTCACGACCGACGCCCCGGACTCGGTCGAGGTCGTCCTCCGCGAGAAGGACGGGCGATACGTCGTCCACCTGGTCAACATGCACCCGGGCAAGCGCGAGATCATCACCGGCGGCCCGCGCCGTTACCCGATGATCACCGACGTCCCGCCCGTGCCTGAGTGCCACGTCTCCGTGCGCCTCCCCGCCCGGCCCAAGTCCGTCGCCCTCCAGCCGCAAGCGACCCCGCTCGACGGTTGGACCTACGAAGCCGGCCGGCTACGGGTGACGGTGCCGAGCTTCGGCATACACCAGATGGTGGTGATTGAGGGGGGCGAGTGACGGAATGGCGCAGTCGTAGGGTGCGTGAAACGCACCAATCCGCTACCCGGGCCGTCTCCTTCAGCGATATGGTGCGTTTCACGCACCCTACGATGCTTATGGAAGAATATCCTTCACAATCCCCTCGCCCCCCGAAGGGCTGGTTTGATGGCTTGTTCCGGCGTGAGGTCCCAATTAACACGTCGCGCAAGTGCGCTCGGGCCCCAGCGCACGTGCGCTGGGGTTCCATGGTGAATGCGCGCTGGTCCCATGGTGAATGCGCGCTGGTCGCAGGCCACCTGCGCGCACGCCATGTCGCGAGCGAAAACGCCTTTTTGGACGCGCGCTCGGCGCAACGTGTTGATAGGAAACAACTTGTATTTTCGCACGGAACTCACAATTCTTGCCCAACAATTGGTTTTGACGTAACGTATTTCGCACGAATGACTTACGACCGGTTCTTCGGGCCTTTGTTGGACGTTTGGACGGCCTTGTTGGACGCCTTCTGGACGCCCCGTGGTCGGCCCAACGTGTTCGAGCATACCACGTTAGCGCCGAGCCGCAAGGCCCTTTCTGGCCGAGGCGCACCGCGTCCACCTTCCCTCGGCCGGCAGGCGCGCGGCGCGCGACGGCGGGGCCCGCGTTGTGGAGGTCATTCTTCCCAAAGGGCAACGCGCGCGCTGAGGCATGCTCAAGCATGCCCGGCCCGTGCGGCGTCATGGAAGAACGTCTTCCCGACCGCCCGCCAGGCGGACGCACGCCTCACACCCTCCGCCGAAACACAAGGAACGTCAAGTCGTCCGGCTTCGACGGCTGGCCTTCTTCCGGCTGGGTCATGCGTAGCCGGGCGTCGTGCGCGAGTCGTTGGGCGGCTTGGGCGAGCCGGCCCTTTCGGATGCGGTCGACGACTTCCTCGGCGTAGAGGTTGTCGACCAGCCCGTCGCTGGCCAGGAGGACCGTGTCGCGGGGGGCCAGCTGGATGGTGGGGCCGATCTCGATCTTCATCTCGGCCGAGCCGATCACGTTGGAGACCAGGTGGCGGTCCTCGTGGTGCATGGCCTGCTCGGCGTCGAGGAACCCGGCCTCGACGGCCTGGCCCACCGGCGAGTGCGACGTGGTCCGGAGCTTGATCTTCCCCCGCTGGCCGACCACGAGGATCATCGAGTCGCCCACGTGGTACGGGCGGACCGTGGCCGCGTGGATTTCGACCACGGCCAGGGTGGTGGCGGCGCCGACGCCCATCGCCAGCACGGCCTGGTTGGCGGCCTCGATGCCGTCGAGGATGGCCGAGCGGAGGACGACCTGCTCGCGGACCCGGGCTTCGACGGCCGTCTTCAGTGTTTCCAGGGCGAGACTGGCCGCGTGCTGGCCCGCCGCCGCGCCGCCCAGGCCGTCGGCCACGACCAACAGGCCCGACTCGGCGTCGGAGCGAATCACGGCGGCCGCGTCCTCGTTGGGCGTCTCTTTCTCGGGCGATCGCGAGGAGAAGACCGCCAGCGATCCCACGCCGATCTCCAAAAGCTCGCTTGCGACCATCTGCTGGTCGACGTAGAGCCTGGTCGGCTCCCATCCATGCTCACTCATGCGAGCGTCCCTCATCGGCTCGGGAGGTGTTTGCCACACCAGGGACAGTGGTCCCAGAACGACTTGAGCACTCCCCAGCCGCACGCCGGGCACGTGTCGCTCGTGCCGGGCACCTTCCACGCCCGACGCACCTTGCGCCGACACCACGGACAGTACCGCATGAACGGCATCAGCAGGCGGCGCGAGCAGCCGGAATTGGAGCAGCGGGCCGTGTAGCGGGCGTCGGTATACCGCCGCGTCGTGGTCGGCTCGAATCCCGGCCCGTAGCACCAGGGACAGTAGCTCCAATCGAGCTTCATGCCGCGGCCGCAGCGAGGACACTGCGAGGGAAACGGCGTCTCGTCGCGGTGCACCGCCCGCTTCGCGCCGCACCAGGGGCACACCATCATGCTCTCGGCCACGGGGCCGCCGCAGCGGTGACACGAGAGCCGCGTCTGGAGTGCCTTCCCATAATCCTGCTGGAACTGCTTGCGGCGGACCGTCTGCCAGTCGTACCGTTTCGTGGTCCCGGTGGCGGGCACGGCCCGGTTGGCGCCGCGCCGGAGCGCCCGAGGTCGTACGCGCCGGACGGCGGCCCGCATCGGCTCGGCGTCCTGGAACCGCTTGCGAGGATCGACCTCCATCGCCTTGCGCACGACGGCGATCAGGTCGGGATGCACGCGGCGACGAAGCCGGTCGAACCCGGGCGGCGGCCACGTGTACGGCCACTCGGGCAGCCGGCCGGAGAGCATGCGGTAGAGAACCAGGCCCAGGGAGAAGACGTCGGATCGGAACGAAGGCTTGCCCATCGCCTGCTCGGGCGCCACGTAGCCCACGGTGCCCGAGCCCGACGCCTGCACGGTCCGCCGGGCGAGCTTGGCGATGCCGAAGTCGGCCAGGCGGAGCCGGTTGCCGGGGAAGAGGATGAAGTTCTCCGGCTTGATGTCGCAGTGGATCACCCGATTGGCGTGGGCGTGGGCGACGCCGTCGAGCATCTGATCGGCGTAGTCGAGCACGGTGCGGAGCGACATCCGCCGCTGCATCCGATCGGCCAGGGTCCGCTCGCCGAGCGGGAAGACGATCACGAAGTGCGAGTCGATGATGCTCGCGTCCTTGACCGGCAGGATGTTGGGATGATCGAGCCGGGCCACCAGGCGGACCTCGCTGCGGAAGTCCTCCATCACCTCCTTGCTCAATAACTGCGCGTGCGGGACCTTCAAAGCCACGCGCAGCCCCTCGATGGTGTCGAGAGCCTGGTAGACGTCGGCGAAAGGCCCTTGGGCAATCCGCCGCCCCACGCGATACTTCCCCAGGCGTTGCCCTCTTCTCAACACGCTTCGCACTCCTGCGTCACGATCCCCCAGACTGCTTGGTTACTCCATTATGGCACAAACGGTCAATACCCCCAAGTCGAGATCACTGCGCGCGTGCCGACGCTCCGCCCGGCTCTTCCCTCTCCGGTTCCTCGAGCAGGAGGTCGCCGCGGGGATCGTCGTTGCCCAGGCTCCAGTCGATCGGCTCGCCTCGGTCGTCGACCCGGTCGGGGCCCACGCTGTAGAGCAGGTGGCCGGTGTCGGTCCGGCGGTAGACGAGGGGCTTCCCGGTGTAGGGGTCGATGAGTAGCTCGGGCAGGCAGTCGGAGACCAGGTCCGCCAGCGTCTCAGGCTCGCGCTGGTGCTCCACCCGGTACTGCCGCACGGCCAGCTCGCAGATCAGGAGCCGCATCTTGGCCTGATGATGGACGGCACACTCCTCTAGCCAGGGCCCTTCCGTGTGCTCGAAATCGAGCCCCGTTGCCTCAAGTGCCCGACCCATCTTACCCCAGCCATGCTCGTCCCAGAGGGTCTGGCGTGCGAGCAGTTCGTCCAGGGGCTCGCGGTTTGCCTCGATCGACCTGGCCAGCTCGATGGCCCTGCGGCACTGGTCGGCGTTGAGCTCTTCGGTCAGGGGAGCCAGCGCTTGGATGCCCATCTCGTGGAGTGCCCAGCCCGTAAACGCGTCGACCAACAAGCCTCCCTGGGTGCACGCGGTGCCGAGCCGCATCACGTCGAGGTAGTCCTCCACGGCGTCCTCCGTGCGACCTTCCCACTCGGCCAGCTTGCCCTCCGCCAGAAACGCTCGACTCAGTTCGCGCAGGGCCCGGTTATCGGTGCGAGCAAGGTCGGCCTGCGTGTACGTGAGGGGGACCTGGCACTCCCGGGCAAGCCCCTTGCGAGCCTCGTCCAGCACGTGGCCGTGCTTGGCCACGAACTGCCCAAGCTCCGCGGCGGTTGCCTCGTCGACGTTCGGCACCGTGCCGTTCACCAGCCGGCTCCCCGCCGCGACCAGATCGTCGTACCCGTTCGGGTCGGGAAGCGTGATCGGCGGGATCGGCGTCGGATGGATCACGAAGTGAAAGATCGCGGCGGCGGGGCAGAGAAAGAGCATCACGAGGCATATCATTAGGGGGTACAGGATTGAGACCAGGACGACGGCGATTCTTCCTCGCTTCTTCTTCTTGCCCGCCGGATAGGTGCCTAGCCGTTCTCTGCCGCTTACGAACAGCACGGTGTCGGGAATGAGAGCCGAGTACAGCGCACAGACGAGCCCGAGAAGCCCGATCCCCTTCCATTCCGCCCACACGGCCGCCGGCACGCGCGAGGCCACGGCCAGCACGGCGGAGATCGCGGCGGTCATCAGCAGCAGATCGCTCAGCGTGAACCGGAAACGGGGTCGCTCCAGCGCGGGCGCCTGGTCGCCTGCTTCAGGGCCCGCACGGCGGAGGGCGCGGATGCGGCGAATCTTGGTAAGCGTCAGCAGGACCCACAGGACGGTCGCTTGGATGGCGAAGACCAACACGAGGTCATAGCCGGGGATGAGGAGTGCCGGCGCAAGGGCCGCACCGACCACGGTCGTCTTGAGAAACCAGTGTCGGCTGCAACATACCGCCCACATTGTCGCCACGCCCACGGCGAGGAACAGGACCGCGCAGACAACGATGGGGTAGAGCAACTCGCCCGTGAGGATGGTCCGCAGCAGTTCCAGCAAGCGTTCGGCCTCTGAAGGGGGGACTCGCCGCGCCGGGGTTCTCTCCCCAGAATCGTCGAGAAACGGCCGTGCGTCAACCGTCCAGCGCCGGTCGCTACGCCTTGGTGACCACGATCCGGCCGTTGTCCGCGTCGACCTCGACGTGATCGCCGGATTGGATGACCTCGAACGGATCCCGCTCCAGATCGGCGACCATCGGGATCTGGTTGACCACGCAGCCGAGCACGGCCAGGCAGTCGACCTCGGTGTTGACGAAGGCCACCGGGGCGTTGCCTTCGCGATGGGCCAGGCCGATCACCATGGGCGTCGCCGAGGAGCCTTTGGTGGAGCGGATCACCAGGACCTTGCCGCGCAGGTGCTCGCCTTCAAGCGGGTGGCCGGAGGCGATCACGCGGCCCTCGACGGGGTCGACCTCGCCCCAGAAGGAGAGCGTGGTCGGGGCGACCAGGGCCTCGCCCGACGCCTTGCCCTTGACCAGTCCCCGGCACTTGATCTCAATCACCTCGGGCATCGGTCCACCTTCCGGTTAGCGCGGCCTTGAGGCAGCCCCAGACGTTGTCGACGATCACTTCCGCCCCGATCATGCCCCGGGCGTAGTGGGCCTGCTTGAACCCGGCCGTGACGATCCGCTTGGCCTTCACCCGCATCGAGTTGGTCGGGCACGTGTCGCAGAAGAGGTACCCACCCGCGTCGCGGATCAGCCGGGCGTACTCCAGCCGCTCGGCATTGGCCCGGGTGGCATAGGCCATGCATACCCAAAGCGTGACGCCGTCGGCGACGTGCTTGTCCTTCAAGTGGAGGGCGATTTCGGCCACCTCGCGGAGCGAGGCGTGGGGGCAGCCGAGGATCACCGTGTCGACGCGATCGCCCGTGTGCGTGCGGAGCTGGGCGTACGTGTCGCGGAGATCCCGATCGCCGAACGTGATGCGTCGATTGGGCGGCTTGCCGCCGAGTGCCTGTTCGAGCGTGGCCGCCTCGGGCGTGACGCCGGCGACGTGGCACATCGTCACCCCGCCGCCGGAGGCCAACGCGGCGCATAGCTGCTTGGCGTCGTCCTGCGAAGGCTGCGGCGCGCCCTGGAACACGGGGATTTCCAGCCCGGCCGCCTTGCCGGCGAAATAGCCCAGGGCTCCCCAGTCGGTCGGCGTGGCGAGCCTCGCGGCGACGTCGACCTGGAGGGTCGCCCGGCGGTTCTCGTCCAACAGCACGCCGAACTCGGGCACGTAGCCGGTCAGGGCGGCGGCGATCGCGCTTTCGGTGCCGTGCCGCGTGGTTCGGGCGCCGAGGATCGAGTTGGCGTAGACGACCGCCGACGACTCGGTCCACGCGCAGATCTCGCCCTTGAGCGGGACGTTCCCCACCAGGTACGGGGCGCAGGTGTACGTCATCAAGAAGCCGGCGTCGCGCGCGGCGCGCTGGATTTCCTGCTGCGCGGCGACCTGCTCGGCCGGCATCTCGATCTCGTCGTACTGGTCCTCGTGGGCGAAGGTGATGTGGGACGTGCTGTGGCAGCAGACCTTGTGCGCGCAGGCCGGGCGGAGAAGCTCCATCGACTGCGCGAGCGCTTTCTCGCCCGCGCCGTGCACCAGGTTCCCCGGCACCGTCACCAGGGCGTGCGTGTTGGCCACGGGGACCAGGCGCCGTGCCCCCATCGCCTCGCCCCACTCGACCAGCCACCGCATGCACTTGGCCGGGAAGGGGCCTCGGGCGCCGTCGAGGATTTGACGCTGCTGGTCGGTCAGTTGCATTTGCGGTCTGTGGATTGGGTTGTGTCCGTCACTTGCTCAACCGCTCAATCGCCTCGGCCACCTGCGCCCGACGCGCGTAGATCGGCGCCGGGTCGGTGGTGAACGTGGTCATGTCGTTGGTGATCGACTCGGGCACTTCGAGCAGGGCTTCGTACTTCGCGGCCTCCTGGGGCGAGAGCTTGCCGCGGTGCTTGGTGACCAGCTCCCGCAAGAGATGGAGGTACTCGTAGTCCTCGATCCCCTCGCGGAGCATCTCCCAGCGGATGCTGGAGACCGGCGGCTCGAACACCGGGTCCGGGCCGGAGATGCCCGGCGTCGCGGCGGCCAGCGGCGGGTAGACGAAGCGGCCGTCGCCGTTCCCCCAGAAGCGCTTCACCCCCTTGGGCGTCGAGTAGCCGCTCACGTAGCCCATCGGGTCTTCGTACGGGTTTTGCGGCTCGTCGGGATAGGCGGCGCTGGAGGTCCAGTACATGGCCTGCCAGACGAGGTTGCCCACGATGCGGCGCTGCCACGTCTGCCAGAGCCACACGCGGAGCTCCGTGGCCGGGTGGTCGATGAAGAGCGTGCAGTACGGCGCCTTGGGACCGCAGCAGACGTACCACCAGAAGACGTCGCCCTCGGCTCGCCGCTTTTCGGCCGCCTCGTGGTCGTAGTTCGGGCTGACCGGGCACCAGACGTCGACCGGTCCGGCCAGCGCTTCCTCGGGCTGCTCGGTGAGCATCGTGCGGAGGCCCGGGGCGTACTTCTTCAGCCGCTCGAACCCGTTCCGCACGAACTCGTAGTCCTTGGGCGCCGGCTCGTCGAACCAGTAGATGTAGGGCATCTCCAGCCAGCCCTTCTCGCGGAAGTGCGCTTCGAGCTGCTTCACGTAGCTGGAGAACATGGCCTGATACTCGGGCGTCTTCTCACCGTAGCCTTCGATCTCCGGCTCGTTCCGGGCGTGGAACGTGCCGCCGCCCATGCCGTGGATCGGAAGCCGGAGGCTCGTGAAGTGGAACTCGTCGATCGCCCGGGCCATCGCCCGATCGAACGCCGAGAAGTCCAGCTCGGCCCGGGGCGGGTCGGCCTTGGGCAGGAACCTGACGCCGATCGGGTCCATGGGCGTGAGGTCGTAGGGGCTCATCCGGTGCTCGGAGAAGATCTTGAGATACATGTCGAGCACGCGGCGACGGTCCTCGTCGGTCTTCAGTTGGTGATACCGGAAGACGTTCCCCGGCGAGAGCCCGAAGGCCGTGTCGATGTGGTTCCGCTTCGGCAGCGCGAAGTCCCACACGTGCAGCTCGATCGGCACGGTCGCCGACCAGCCCTCCGCCTCGAGTCGAATTTCGCCCGAGTAGTCGCCCGGCTTGGCGTCGTCGGGCACGTGGACCAGCACCCACAGCGGCTGGTTCGCTCCGGCGGCCACGTCGACGGGCGCGTCAAGCGGCGGGAGGGCGTCGGGCCACCAATCGCGCACGCCGGTGCGGTCGGTCGGGTGATCGACGAAGTGGTAGTAGACGCGGAGGACCTGGACGTTCTCCGCCGGGATGCTGCTGCCGTGGGGGCCGACTAGCGCCCCGGCCTTCGCCCTGAGATTTTTGAGCGGCTCGCCGGGCCGGACGACGATCTGCACCGCCTCGTAGTCGTTGCGGGCGGCGGAGAGCCGGGCGGCGCTGCCCGCGACAACCGCAGGCGGCCGCTGCCGGGGGACCTTGTGCACCGCATCGCACCACCAGACGGCCGGACCATCCTTCGCACCGGGCCCGCCCGTGCCGCCGACGAGAAGCTCGCCATAGTCGGACCGGTAGAAGTCGGGGACGGAGAGGGCCAGGGTGGTTCGGGCCGACTGACCGTCGGCCGACTCCAGGGCCAGCGCAACCTGGTGCTCGCCGGGCCCCTGGGCCGCGACGTCGATCGTGAAAGTAGTCCGCCGCTTGGCGGCCAGGTCGCCTTGTTGGGTCGGCAACTCCACAGGCGGCTTGTCGGGCGATGAGAGCGCGGCCCGGAGCGTCGCGGCGACGGGCTTCTCCGTGTTGTTCTTCGCCGCCACGAGCAACCTCGCCCGGCCGGCCCCCTGCGCGTCCTCGAGCGTGATTTGCTCGATGGCCAGGTTGGGGCTGGTGCCTTCGACGTCGGCGAAGTCGGTCTTTCCGGCCGCGTCGGACGGCTCGCCGCTGAGCTTCGCCTGGAACTCAACGCGGTTGACCTGGAACGAGCCGTTCTCGGTGGAGGGGCGGAGCCGCAGGAAGAGCACCCCGGCCGGCACGAGATCGGCCGGCAGCTTCGCTTCCCCGACGCCCAGCCCTTCCTGCGTCGCCAGGGCATGCCACTGCTTCCCGTCACGGCTCACTTCGGCCATGCAGCCGCCGCGGGTGTGATAGTTGACGTTGAAGCGGACGTCGCCTGAGAGGAGTTGATGTCCGGGCAGCTCGAATCGGTAGACCACTTCGCTTCCGGGCCCGAGGCACCACCGGTCGCTGTTGAACCCGGCGGTGGCCCGCTGGAGCGTGCGATGGTAGTTGCTCCCCTCGTGGCCGAACGTGCCGAGGAACCGGTAGAGGCCGTCGCGGATCGTCTCGCCTTCGCCGAGGATCAGATCGCCGACCTTCCGATGCACCGGGAGCGAGGGCGTGACGCGCGCGGCGTCGAACTGCACCGTCCCCTTGGCCTGCCATTGGCCGAGCCGCAGGTAGGCCCCGGCCGTGCTCTCCGGCGCTCGAAACACGTGGCCGTACCATTTCCATTCGTTCGGGGTGCCGTGGTGGTCGCGGTTGGCGAAGCTCGGTCCGGAGACGACGCAGCCGCCCGCGATCGAGCCCCGGGCCCGCATCTCGAAGTGGTACAACCGGCCGGGCTCGAACTCGTACCCGTCGCACTGCCAGTAGTTGGAGTTGTCCGCCGCACCGGTGCCGGTGATTTCCAACACCTGCCGGTCGACCCAGCGGCCCTGGCCGCCGGAGAGCGTCCAGCCGGTGGGTGCGTCGCCGCCCTGGTCGAGCTCGGGATTGGGGACCTGCGTCCACGCGGCCGACGGAGCGGCAAGCCCAACCAGGCAAACTGCCAAGATTACGATCGTCGCGTACGTGAAACGCACCGCATGGCAGACCGTAGGGTGCGTGAAACGCACCATACGACAAAGGGCAGAGAAGCGATTGGTGCGTTGCACGCACCCTACGGCGTTGGCTTTCATGAGAGCACCTTTTCGATCGTGTCGAGGACGTCGTCAATCTGCTCGGGGCTTTCGAAGCCGATGGGGAAGGCGTCGACGCAGCCCAGCCGGAGCACGAACTCGAGCGACTGGCGGCGCTCGTCCGGCGTCACGTGCCCTCCGCAGGCGAACAGCTTCATGCCGAGCACGCCCTTGCCTTGGTCGTGCAATGCCTGGAAGCACTCGGTGTATTCTTCTGCGGGAGCGTCCATGACCGCGCCGAACGGATTCATCGGGGCAAGCTGCGTATCGAGCCAGTCGCAGCCGGTCGAGGCCCGAAGCGGGGCGATGCCGTGGCACGAGATACCGACCGCGCGGACGATCTTCTTCTCCTTGGCCTCGGCGAGCACGTCCATCACGGACCGCATGTCGGCCGGCCAGGTTTCGGTTCCCATCCCGTGCATCAAGAGCGAGTCGATGTAGTCGGTGCCCAGCTCCTGCCGAAAACGGTCGAGGTCGACCTTGGCCACCTCGGGGTGTAACGCCCGGGTCTTCGTCTGGATGAACAGATCCTCGCGGGGCACGCCCTTGAGCGCTTCGCGCACGAAGATGTGCGTGCCGTACTGGTCGGCCGTGTCGACGTATCTCAAGCCGCGGTCGATGCCGTGGCGGATGACCCGGGTGAACTCGGCCTGGCCCAGCCGGAGCTGTCGCGACGAGCGCCGAACGCCGTTGCTGCCGGTGCCCATGCCGAGCACCGAGGTCCGGATGCCGGTGTTGCCCAGCGTGACGAGGTCGGTGCCGCGCCGGATGCGGGGGGCCGTCTCGGCGGCTTGTGCCCGATGTCCGGCTATTGCGGCCGCGCCGGCGGCGATCGCGGTTCGGGTGAGAAAATCGCGACGTGAAATCTCAGGCATGGCAATATCCCCGGCAAGTCAGGTGGACCACAGTGAAGCACGAAAACGTCGCCATTGTAAGCCGGCGCGACGGGCGCGGTCAAACAGGCTGAGCCCGAAGAAAGCCGGCGCCAAGTCCGGCTAAGCGGGACAAGGAGAAGCCTGCACGACGCGGGTGCCACTGGCGTTTCGCCAGTGCACGGGCAAGATGCCCGTGGCACCCGGCTTGTGCGTGCTACTGAATTCGGGGAGTTACTTCACGGCCGATCAAGGAGCTTGAACTTCCAGTGGCCTCGGGCGTCGCGCCCGGCATCCAGGCGAAAGCGGCACGCCAGGACGTTCGACCTCAGGTAGCCTTCCGCGTCGGCTGGGGCCAAGGAATATGCCCCCTCTATGAGATGATGGATTTGGAAGACGACCGGCTCCTTGCGGGCGTCGGCGAGCCAGAACTCGGGCACGCCGGCCACCGCGTACGCCGCCGGCAGACGCTGCGTGTCTTTCGTGAGGGAGCTGTCGCTGACGATCTCCACGATCAGATCCGGCGCCCCTTCCACCTCGACGTACCTTCCCGGCTCGCCGCCCGACTTGGGCACCAGGCGCACGCGGCCCGAGTCGAGGCACTCGTGGGAGATGAAGACGATGTCGGGCTCAACGGACAGACCGGCGGCGGGGACGGACACCCGAGTGCTGTCGATGAACAGGTGCCCCAGGTCCTGACCTTCGGTCCGCTGAAACAACGTCGCGTAGATCAAGCCTTTCAGCGTGCCATGACAGAAAAGGTCTTCCGGAGACATGTCGACCTCGATCTTTCCGGCCACGAAATCGATGCGGCCGCGCTCGGGGAACCCATCCGAAAGGGCCCAGCGGCGGAAGTCGTCCAGGGAACGAATACCCAGCGGAATCTCAACCTGCTCTTCGATAATCACCGACGTTGCCATGATCGCACCTGCCGTGCTCAGAACGGAAAAGAGCCGCCGATCGCACCTCCGTCTGCTGAGGATAATTGCATTGTAGGCGAATTGCTGGAGCGAAGCAACGGATTCCTCCAGGTCCATTCAGGGGGGAACCCCGTGCGCGGACCCAAAGGTCAACGTCTCGCGTGCGGCGGGGCGGCGCGCTCTCGGCCGGCCCCGAGGGCCACGGCGGGAAGCACCGACGCGGCCGACCCGGCGTCGAGGTTGAACACCGTAAAGCCCGAGGCGCCGAGCGCGCGGGCGTGGTGGATCTGACCCACGACCCGGTCGGGCGTAAGCCGAAAAGCCCCAATGCCCGGGTAGACGGGGATCCGGCCGTCGACCAGGCGCAACTGGTTTTCAACCAGGCCGATGAAGTTCGGGTCGCTCTGCGTGTAGTCCATCGGGCAGAGGAAGTCGAGATAGCCCGCCTTGACCCATTCGACCCAGTCCTGCCCCACGTTCTCCCGGCAGTCGGGATAGGCCCCGAATACGGCCGCCGAGATCTTGATTTCGGGCTTGAGCTTCTTGGCCTCCCGATGCACGGCCTCGACCAGCCGCGTGATCTGCTTGCAGCGCCAGTCGTGGTACGGGTCGTGCAGCTCGCCCGAGTAGCAGTCGCGGGGCCAATTGGCCACCTCGAGCTTGGTGTCGGCCTCGAACCGCTTGCGGCAGCCGTCGCAGTAGCAGTGGCTGCGGTTCGGATAGCGGATGTAGTCGAAGTGGAGGCCGTCGACGTCGTACTTCCGCGCGACCTCCAGCATGCTTTCCAGCTCCAGCTTGAAGTTTTCCGGGTGGGAGGGGCAGAGCCACCTCTCTTCCTTGCCCTCGTGGCTCGCCTGGAGCCGGCCCTCGGCGCGCAGCTTGTCGACGAACTCCCTAGGCGCCCCGGAGAGGTTGTAGTTGACCTTCCAAACGTGGACCTCGACGCCGTGCTTCTTGCAGGCGGCGACGCACTGGGCGATCTGGTCGCCGTGCTCTTCGTAGGTCTTGCTGCGGGGAAGCACGTCGCTGGGGTAATGCGCCCGGCCGGCCCAGAGCAGGTTGGGCACCACCATGTTGAACCCGGCCTCGGCCAGCTCCTTGGCCGTGCGCTCCCAGTCGCCCGGATAAGCGCCGGTTCCCGAGTGGTTCCAGATGGCCCGGCCTTCCGTCGACGAGCTGGGGGCGGCGAGGCAGTAGGCTTCGACGAGCGCCTCGTGAGCCCGGCGTGCCAGCCCGACCACGTTCGGGTAGTCTTTGCCCGCCAGCTTCGCCTGGGCCGCTTCATGGACACGGACGGCTTCGTCCAAACCGCGGATCGCCGCGGCGTTCCCGCTCGACTTGATATGACCGGCGATCGCGTCGATCCCCTCCAGGTGGCCGACCTGGCCGACCCGCTCCAACTCGCTTCGGGCCATGGTTTCCCAGAGGGGCGGGTGCAGCTTGCCGAGGACCGCGGCCAGGAGCTGCTTCTTTGCGGGGCGGTCGTCGGGGAGCACGAGGTGGCTGAAGAACGCCCCGCGGTCGCTCAGCACCATCGCGGCGTGGCCCGTCGGGTTGCCTTGGTCGTCGTACCAGTGGCCGATCACGCGGGCATCCGGACGGCTCGGCTCAGGGACGGTGACGTTCCAGGAGGACTGGCGGACCGACTTGGGCAGACCGGGGACGTCGGCCGCGTCGAAGCGAATCTCGGCCAGCCCGCCGGGCTTTTCCGGACGCACGTACTGCATGCCCCCTATGCCTAACGCGCGGGCGAGCGGCTGTGGAAGCGAGTAGCATGCGAACAGCTTCCCGCCTCGCTCGACGAACTGCTCCAGGGCCTCGACGGCCTCGGGAGCGATTCGCGGATTGTGCGCGAGGATCGCGACGTGCCGGTCGCCCAGGGCGCCGTGCACCAGGGCGGCGTCCTCGACGGCGTCGGAGCCCAGGCCCAGCTCGTCCAGCATATTGCCGAGGTCCTCGGCGGCACGCAGGGCGCCTTCGATTTCGCGGTCACCCTCGTGCGCATAGGCCGCCGGGATGACCAGGGCGACGTCGTGCCACACGGCGGCCAGCCGGCCCAGGCGAACGGTGCAATCCTCGGGCGGACCGCGCCAGATGGAGATGCGGATCGCGTCGATTTGGTGCCATCCGGCCGGCTCGCCTTCGATGCTGAACGAGGCCTTGGAGAAGCGGAGCGTCTGCCAGCCCGCTTTCGCGAAGCCTGCGCCCGAGGCGTACCAACCGTCTCCGCTCCGGAAATAGAGGCTCAACCGCCCGGCGACCTCCGGTTTCTCCACGGCGACTTCGACGAAGAACTGCCCGGGCGCGGCCAGGTCGAGCTTGACCTCCCGGTCGAGGATGGTCCGCGGCAGCTTCTCGTCGCTGGCGAAGGGCGCGTCGAAGCGGAGCACCGTTCGGTCGCCCTCTCGAACCATCTCCACCTCCGGCGTTCCCGAGCTGGCGACCCAAGCCTCCCGGGCCGCCTGGGAGTCGGCGTAATCAAACGCGTCGATCACTTGCTCGCCCGCAGTCGCACTCAGGCTGACCAATAGAAGCAGCGAATGGACCATCATGATTGGGTCTCCTCAAGGCACGGGTTGGACGTCCAAGGAGTATCGGGCCGCTGTGCCGCATTGTACCTGCCGGCCGAGCCGTCCGAAAGCTTCGGAGAATCACCGACGACGCGAACGTCGGACTCTCGTGCGACCACGGCCAGCGCGGAGCGCGTCGCGGTTGGTGGGGCGACGGCTTCTCAGTGGCTATCCGGAAAGCGCCAGCGTCAGGTCCCCTCTCCCTGTGGGAGAGGGTTAGGGTGAGGGGTTTTGTAGGGGAAGTCGCCTTCCGAGTTTCTGTCGTTTCACCATTTTGCCCTCACCCCGACCCTCTCCCAGAGGGAGAGGGGGGCTTTCCGGACAGCCACTCAGAACGTGCCGGCTATCGCCAGGAGGCCGGCCAATAGGTAAGAGACGAACATCGCCCACCAGAGGAGGTAGAGGATCCTCCGTTCCGGCTGGAAGTGTTCGAGCACGACCAGGCTGACGAACAGGCCGATTCCCACGATCCCGAGAGCTACCTGGAGGCGGCCTCCTGAGGGCAGCGAGCACACGATGCCCAGGCAGATCGCCGCCGCCGTGACGACGCCCATCAGCTCGGCCAGCGAGAACTGGAAGCCCTCCCGCTCCTCCGGGGCCTCGAGGTCGGGCAGGTCGTCCGGCAGGGCGCTGTAGATCGGCGCGGTGGGCTTGGCCCGCACGGGCTCGGGCGGGAGGACGCGGTACTCGTCGTCCGGCTCTTCGTCGCCGTTGGTGCTCTTTGGGTCTTCAGCCATGGGGTCCATTCTGCACCTCCGCCCTGCGGCGAGTCAATCCCGCGGGGGGCGTGGGGACGCGGTCCGGCCGCGATCGGCGTCCGTTCAGGCCGGGGCCGCGGCACCGGGAGGGCAATGTGGTTGGGGAATTCGCGAAAGATCCGACGAGGCGGATCGTGTCGATTCTATCGCTCGAGCGGGCTTTGTCGCGATCAGCCTGTCCACCCTAAACAGCGTGATATGAATAGGTTGCAGTTTTTGTCCCATAAACATGACTCAAAATAATCACCCCAATTCTAGACGGGCCGCCGCGGGGGACGGCTTTGTCCTCTGATGCGTCCTTGGTGTTTTGACCAGCTCCTCGCGGCGGCCTACACTTGAAGGAACGGAGTGGGTTTGCGTTCGAAGATCGCGCGCCTTCGGCGAAGGCGAATGTCGCGAACCGGGCAGGAAACGCGAGATGTCCACCGTCTCAACGCAAGAATCTGCAAAAAGGACCGGTACTCGGGGGTACCTCCCGATCGCGATCGAGACGCTCGTCCCGACGTCCAAGCTGGAATTCGACTTGTACATTCGGCCGGATCGGGCGGGCGCGGTGGTGATGTTCCGTGAACGGCGATATCCCCTGGAGTCGGACGATCTGGAGCGGCTCGGCGAGTCCGGGATCACGACGCTCTACATCGCGGTGGCCGCCCACGTCGCCTATCGCCAGTATCTCAACGACGAGGTCATCAACAACGACCGCGTCCCGCCGACACAGCGCTACCGCGTGCTCCGCACCGCGAACCGCGCGGTCTTCCAGACGGCCTTCCGCTGCGGCAACGTGGACCGGATGGTCGGGTTCGCCGGCGAGTTCGGCCGTCAGATGACGGATCTTGTCTGCGACCAGGGGCTTGTGCTCAACGACCTGCTGCCCCTGATGACTCACGACTACTACACCTACACCCACGTGACGAACGTCTGCACGTATTGCCTCGTGCTGGCCAGCGGGTTGGGAATCCGGGAAGAGGCCGACCTGCTGGACATTGCCGAAGGCGCCTTGCTCCATGACCTCGGCAAGCGGAAGATCCCTCCCGCGGTGCTCAACCATCCCGGCCGCCTCAACGAAGAGCAGTGGGAGCTGGTCCGACGTCACCCCGGCGACGGGTTTCGCGACGTCTGCCTGCGCCCGGACCTCAACTGGGGGCAGTTGATGATGGTCTACCAGCACCACGAGCGCCTCGACGGCCGGGGCTATCCCGTCGGGCTGGTGGACGAGGAAATACACGATTGGGCCCGCATCTGCAAGGTCGCCGACGTCTTCGACGCGCTCAGCTCCGATCGGCCCTATCGTAAGGCCGAGCCGCTCGACAAGGTGCTCGATTTCCTCGTCGAGCGCATCGGAACCGAATTCGACAAGGACATGGTCCAATGCCTCCGGGCGATGATCAAATCCGAAAGCTGAGCGAGTCGGTGGGCCCGCTCGTGTGCGAGGTTGAGCTGCCCTCCTCGTGGAACGACTTCTTTGACCGCCGCGGGATGATGCCGACCGCCCTCAACGAAAAACGCCGCTTTCCCCGCAGCTATCTTCGGGTAAGCGCGGCCCTGCAATATCGTCAATCGTTTCCCGCCTTGCACCGTGGCGAGACTTGGCACAAGGTATACGCCAAAGACGTTTGCCGCACCGGCGTGGGATTCCTGCACAGCCAGCAACTCTTCCCCATGGAGCAACTGGCGCTCGTCCTGCCCGACGGCCGATGCCGCCGCATCGAAGTCGTCCGGTGCCGCCGCATTCAACCGCGGTGCTTCGAGATCGGGGCGGTCTTCATCACCGACTTCCGTGTGGTGGATATCGTGGATGAGGCCCCGGACTGACGGGCGCAGCAGGAAAGCCCGAGGCGACGCAGCCGAGCCCCCGACCCCTCCGTTAAATCGGGATCGGCCAGAACAGCCCGCAGACGGTGCCGCCGTCGATGTAGAGGACCTGGCCCGTAACGAAGGAGGCCGCGTCGGAGGCCAGGAAGATGCACGCCCCGACCATGTCCTTGGGGAGGCCCATGCGTCGAAGGGGCGTGTTCGCCACGCGCCACTCGTTCATCTCGGGGTTGTTCTCCCAGAGCGGCCGGGCCAGCTCGGTCAAGGTGAACCCGGGGCCGATCGCGTTGATCCGGACTCCGTGCGGGCCCCATTCCATGGCCAGGCACTTGGTCATCTGGCTCATGGCGGCCTTGGCCATGGCGTACACCGCCACCCGATCCAGCGGCGTGTGGCTGTTGATCGAGTCGATGTTGATCTGCGAGCCTCGTCCGGCCTCGATCATGTGGCGGCCGGCGGCCAGCGAGAGGAAGAACGCGCCGCGGATGTTGATGTTGGTGATGAAGTCGTAGGTTGCTTCGTCGTACTCCTCGACCTGCATCCGCTTGTTCACCCCGGCGCAGTTGACCAGCGTGTCGATCCGGCCGAACTGGTCGACGACTTCGTCGACCAGGCGCTCGGTGGCCTTCGCGTCGGCCACGTCGCACTGTTTGCCCACCACCGTGGCCCCCGACGAGCGGATCTCGCCCGCCGTCTTTTCGATCGTCTCGGCCGCTCGGCCCGTGATCACCACCTGGGCCTCTCGGACGGCAAACCCCTCGGCGATTGCCCGGCCGATCCCGCGGCTGGCCCCGGAAATCAGCACCACCTGGTCCTTGACGGAGAAAAGATCATCGGCCATCGATCGACTGCTCCCGAAAATGCGAGGAAAGAAGCGAATGAGCCCAGCCGGGATCATTCGTCGAGGTTGTAGCACAGGCTTCCAGGCCGGGATCATTCAGCGAGGTCGTAGCACAGGCTTTCAGCCTGTGCCTGGGCAAGACGGGCAAGATGCCCGTCCTACGAGGGCGGCCAGTCAACGATCTCGGCTAGGACATCCTGTAGGCGTTGATCTTAGCCGGTTTCCAGGCCGGATCAAGGGGAGGGGTGAGCGAGGGCGAGAGCATGCCCGGAACCGCACAGAGGGCGTTCCCTACAGTAGCCCGCGCCTCGCCGTTTTGGGTAGGTCGTTTGTCCGCAGTCCCTATCCGATCTCCGGCAGCTCGTAACCCTTCCGGCGCGGGCGGCTCAGAAGCGAGTTGGCCTCCTTGTCGCCGGGGAACGTCTCCTGCTCGGGGTCCCAGCGGAGCTTGCGGCGCAGCTCCCGGGCGATGCCCGCCAGGTGGCAGATCGTGACCGAGCGATGACCCGCCTCGACCGGGGCGTTGGGCCGGGCGCGGCTTTTGATGCAGTCGAGCCAGTTCTGGATGTGCGGCCGGGCGACCGTGCCCGGACCCTTCTTCCCCGGGACTCTCCACGGCTCGACCAGCGCCGGGTCGGGCCGCTCCGTGACCAGCTCAGGCGGATCGGTAGCCAGCTTGTTGCGGCCCATCACCAGCTTGCCGTGCTCGCCGTGGAACGTCCACTTGTCGTCCGTGTGGAGGTGGAAGCGAAGCTCGACCCCGTCGGCATAACGCGCGGCCAGGGGACAGAACCGCATCTCGCCCTGGTAGTCGTCCGCCAGTGGCCATATCTCGACGGGGCCCGTGCCGTCGGTGCCCAAGGCGAGCTGCACGATGTCCACACTGTGGGCGCCCCAGTTGGTCATCAGGTGGCCGGAGTAGCTTCGCCAGAGGTCCCAGCCGCGCCAGAGCTTGTCGTCGATCTTGAATTCGTCCTTCACCCAGAGCTTGCGGTTGTGGGGCCGAAGCGCCGTTTGTCCACAGAAGAGGTCCCAACCGAGCCCTTCGGGGACCGGCTCTTCCGGCAGGCCCCCGTAGCGCATCGGCCCGGGGTAGTTGGGAAGCTCGATCAGGGAGATCTTGCCGAACCGTCCCTCGCGGACCATCCGGCACCCGAGCCGGTTCATGGCCATGGACCGGTTCTGGCTCCCCACCTGCACGACGCGGCCGTGCCGCTTCGCCGCCTCGACCAGCGCCCGGCCTTCGGCGACGTAGAGTGAAAGGGCCTTCTCGCAGTAGACGTCCAGCCCGGCCTGACAGGCCAGCATCGCGGGCAAGACGTGGTTGTGATCGGGCGTGGCGATCATCACCGCGTCGAGCTTCTCGCGGTCGAGCAGCTTGCGGAAGTCCTGGTAGGCGGTACACCGCTCGGCGTCCCGTTCGCGAAACCGGGCCAGCGGCCCTGCGTATTGGCCTTGGGGCGCGAGCGTGTCGGCGACGCGGGGCAGATACGAGTCGCAGACGGCCACCACGCGTCCCTCTTCCGGAAGGTCGGCGATCAAGTGCTTCCCGCGGATGCCCGTGCCGATCACGCCGACGATCACGCGGTCGTTGGCACCGGGCTTGCCCGGGGCGGCGAGCACACCGCCGGGCACGAGACTCGGCAGCGCGGCCCCGCCGATCGCAATCGACGCCAGAAAGCGGCGACGCGAGATTCGCCCGAGCCGGTTTGCTCGCAGCACCACGGTCAAGCCTCCTTCTATCGAGATGCCAGGGACTTGCGGTTCTTCCCAATGCTCCTCTTGCAGTCCGCCGGCTCCGATTGTACGTCCCTTGAATCAGGAAGGCAAAGCGTTGCGGCCGGGCGGGGGAGCGAGTACCATGCGGGCGACGGCGCGAGACTTGATCGACGCCACAACGACGCGAGGTCCAACGGCAATGAACGTGACAAGAATCTCCCCCTCAGCGGCGCCCGCACGGTTCACGGCGACCGTGCTCGTGCTGGCAATCCTGGTGGCGCCGTCCCTCCTTGGGGCAGAGAATGGCCCGGTGCGCAAGCCGAACGTCGTCCTCGTCATGGCCGACGACATGGGCTTCTCGGACCTCGGCTGCTACGGCGGCGAGATCGATACGCCCCATCTCGATCGGCTCGCTGCCGGCGGCCTGCGGTTTGCGCAGTTCTACAACACCGGGCGGTGCTGGCCCACGCGGGCGTCGCTGTTGGCGGGCCTCTATCCGCACCAGGCGGGCCGGGCGATGAGCTTCGGGCCCAGCGCCCCGCGGGCGTACAGCGGGATTATTCCGCCGGCCTGCCGGATGATCCCCGAGGTGCTCGCCCCGGTCGGATACCGCAGCTACCACGTCGGCAAGTGGCACCTCAACTCGGGCCGCGGGCCCAACGAGACCTGGCCGCTCGGGCGCGGGTTCGACCGGTCCTACTTCCTGGCGACGCAGGACAACTACTTCTCGCCCCGCCTGGTCTACGACGAGAACGAGGAGATCACGCGGCCCGGCGGCGACTACTACGCCACGGAAGTCCTCAGCAAGCGAGCCGTGACGTACCTCGAGCAGCACGCGGCCGGCCATTCCGAGCAGCCGTTTTTCCTCTACCTGGCCTACACGGCGCCCCATTTCCCGCTCCACGCGCTGGCCGACGACGTCGCCCGGTTCCGCGGCAAGTACACGGCGGGCTGGGACGTGATGCGCGAAGCCCGATACCGGCGGATGCGCGAGCTGGGGATCGTCAACTGTCGGCTCTCACCCCGCGACCCGGACGCCCGGGCGTGGGACAGCCTCAGCGACGAGGAGAAGGACGAGTGGGACGCGCGGATGGCTACTTATGCCGCGATGATCCACTGTGTCGACCGCGGGGTGGGGTACGTGGTGCGACAGCTCGAGACGATGGGCGTGCTGGACGACACGTTGATCCTGTTTCTCTCGGACAACGGATCGAGCGCCGAGTACATCGTGCGCGGCGACGGTCACAAGCCCGGCGCCCCGCCCGGCTCGCGCGAGTCGTACCGCTGCCTGGAGGTCGGCTGGTCGAACGTGGCCAACGCCCCTTTGCGGATGCACAAGATGTGGATGCACGAGGGCGGGATCGCCACTCCCCTGATCGCCCACTGGCCGGCCGGGATCGAGGCCCGGGGCGAGATCACGCACCAGGTCGGGCACGTGATCGACGTCTTGCCCACGCTCGTCGACGTCGCCGGCGCCGCGTACCCCGAGACGTTCGACGGCCAACGCACCACGCCCCTTCCGGGCAAGAGCCTTGCGCCGATCCTCCGAGGCCGGAAGCCCGAGCCCCGCGAGTTCCTCTTCTGGGAGCACATCGGCAACAAGGCCGTCCGGCAGGGCGACTGGAAGCTCGTGGCCGAGCACCGCGGCCCGTGGGAGCTGTACGACCTGAGCGTCGACCGGAGCGAGACCAACGACCTCTCCGGCAAACACCCCGAGAAGGTCAAGGAGCTGGCCGAGCTGTGGGCCGCCTATGCCGACCGGATCGGCGTGGTCGACTGGGACACGCTCCCCGGCTCGAAACGCAAGCCTTCGCCCGAGTACCGGCGGAAATAGCGCCCGGGCTGGGGCTCGATACGAAACCGGCGCAACGAAAAAGGCGAGAAGAGACCCCGGCCCGGCCGGCGTCGCCGTTTCTGTCTCAACTGACGATCACGTCGTCTCCGAGCAAGGGACCCCCCCATGATCTCGGCCCCAGTTACTCGCGTTGTCGTGGCCTGCGCCGCGTGCACGGCGATCGTTTCTCTCGCGGGTCTGCCGGCCCGAGCGGTCGGCAGTAGCGAGGGCGTGACCGTACGCCGCGACGGCGACGTCGTCGAGATCGGCAACTCGCAACTCACACGAGCGATCTCGTTGCGCCCGCACGTGGCGACTCGCTCCCTGGTGAACCGCCTCACCGGCCGGCGGTTCGACACGCGCGGCGACGAGTTCGTGCTCGAGCTGGATCCGTCGAAACGCGTGCCGGCTTCGGAGTTCGCGCTGGAGGACGTCGAGACCGATCCGGCCAAGGGAACGCTCGCCCTCGGGCTGCGTCATCCGTCGCTCGGCATCCGGGCGGTGGTCCGCTACGAGATCGGGCCGGACGATTTCTTCCTCCGCAAGCGACTGGCGCTGGACACCGGGGAGATCTACGTCCGCAGCGTCGAGGTCGAGCGTCTCCGGTTCGCCGACGCCGAGCCGGCGCCCATGCCGCCAAACAGCTTGAGCCCCGCGCCGACGGAGCCCGTCGATCACCTGCGCCAGGTCCCACGGCCGTGCGTCTGGGACATCGGGCTCGGGCAGCCGGTGCGGGTGGGCGGGCAGATCTTCCTCGGGCTGGAGCACCCGGCGGGGCACAACGGCTACGACGAGGACGGCACGGTCTTCCTCCGCCACTACCCGGGCAAGGCCGGGCGCTTCGAGTGCAAGCCGGCCGTGCTGGGCGTGGCGGCCGATCGGCCCCACGAGCGGCTCCGCGACGTCCTGCTCCGCTACGTCGCCCGGCGCCGCCAGCGCCCGGTCGAGCGGTTCACCCACTTCTTCTTCGACGCCCACCAGTTCGACGACCAGGCCCGCGAGGTTGTCGACACGGCCCGCGAGGCCCTGGTCGAACGCGGCGTGAAGCTCGACTGCCTGATGGTCAACGGCTGGGCCGAGCCCACGCGCGGGATCATGGAGCCCTCGTCCCAATGCCCGGAGTTCCTCCGCCTGCTGACCGCGTACAGCCGGGAGCGCCTGGGGTGTCCGCTCGGGCTGCACGTCTACACCAGCGGCCGGCGGAGCCCGCTTCTGCGAGACTGGATCGCCGAGAGCTTCGACACGATCTTCGTCGAGTCGGGCCCCCAAGGCCGCGCGGCCTACTGCCTGGCCGATCCCCGCGCCGGCCATCTCCTCACCGCCAACCTGGGCCGATACGTCGGCGAGCACGGGGTCGGGATGTACTATTACGATTGGGGCACGTTTGCGTGCCCCGCGGGCAACCACCGCGGCCACATGCCCGGCTACGGCACCGAGGCGATCGCCGACGCCTTTCTCGAACACCTGCAGGCGATGCGCGCGGCCAAGCCCGATATCTTTCTCTGCGATACCGGCTGGTTCAGTCCCTGGTGGCTCGCGTGGTACGACGCCGTCTACTACGGCCCGGGCGGCGACTGGAACAACAACCTCGACGGCCCGCCCGCCTTCGCCACCGTCGACCTCCTCGGCACCTGGCGCGACGCGGCCATGAAAGGGCTCCTCCACGCCCGGCCCTACTACCCCGCCACCGGCTACATCGACCACGGGGCGATCAGCTACCGCTGGCAGCAGTGGGCGCCGCGTGCGGCCCAGCCGCGCCGGGCCTTCGTCAACTACGCGGCCATGATGTTCCTCCTCGGCCCGCAAATCGCCGAGTACATCCTCGCCCTGCCCGAGCTTTCTGAAGAGAACCGCGACGACTTGGCCGCGGTGCACCGCTGGGGCACGGGCCGCGACGACTGGCTGCTGGCCGACACGCGCCCGCTCGGCGGCGATCCGATGCAGGGCCAGGTGTACGGCTTTTCGCACGTCGTCGAAGGCAACCGGGGCGTCGTCGGCCTGCGCAACCCGAC
>Ga0307380_10001235_pt1 | contig 38291 bp, 33 predicted proteins | sample UN3MG_FD_202239 | JGI IMG/M metagenome (GOLD analysis project Ga0307380, IMG submission 202239) | Soil microbial communities from Risofladan, Vaasa, Finland - UN-3 | ecosystem: Environmental > Terrestrial > Soil > Coastal area > Acid sulfate soil | place: Finland: Risofladan, Vaasa | collected...
AGGGCCTGCCGAGCATCACCCTGATGCACAAGGGCAACATCATGAAGTACACCGAGGGCGCCTTCCGCGAGTGGGGCTATGAGGTGGCGCGCGAGGAGTTCGGCGAGCAGACGATCAGCGAGCAGGAACTGTGGGACAAGTACGACGGCAAGTGCCCCGCGGGCAAAGTGATCATCAAGGACCGCATCGCCGACTCGATGTTCCAGCAGATCCTCACCCGCACCGACGAGTACGACGTCATCGCCACCACCAACCTCAACGGCGACTTCATCAGCGACGCCTCGGCCGCACAGATCGGAGGACTCGGCCTCGCACCGGGTGCCAACATCGGCGACTACATCGGCCTCTTCGAGGCGACCCACGGCACGGCGCCGAAGTACGCGGGCAAGGACCAGGTCAATCCAGGCTCGATCATTCTTTCCGGAGTGATGATGCTGCAGTATCTCGGCTGGGACGAGGCCGGAGAGCTGATTATCGACGCGATGCAGAAGACGATCTCGCAAAAGCTCGTGACCTACGACCTGCACCGCTTGATGGAAGGCGCCACCAAGCTCAAGTGCTCCGAATTCGGCGCCGCTATTGTCAAAAACATGGGCTGATACACGGCTTCCGGGCTTCCGCCCGGGGCCGGCTGAGGATTTATAACCGCGCAGCGCGGCCTAAACTAGGAGGAAGGGTATGCGAAAGAAGATTGCAGTTATCGGAGGAGGCCATGTGGGGGAGATGACGGCCTGCCACCTGGTGATGAAGAACCTCGGCGACGTGGTTCTGACCGACATAATCGAGAACATGCCGCAGGGCAAGGCGCTCGACATGTGGGAGCAGGCGCCGGTGGAGGGCTACGACTGCCACCTCACCGGGACCAATGACCTGGCGGACATCAAGGGCAGCGACGTGATCATCGTCACCGCCGGCGTGCCGCGCAAACCCGGCATGAGCCGCGACGACCTGCTCAACGTCAACTACAAGATCATGGCCGACATCGCACCCAAGCTCGCCGATTATTGCCCCGACGGGATCATCATCGTCGTCTCCAATCCGCTCGACGTCATGGTCGCCACATGCTTCAAGATGGCCGGGCTCCCCAAAGAACGAGTCATGGGTATGGCAGGCATACTCGACACCGCACGCTTCCGCAGCTTCATCGCTCTGGAGGCCGGCGTCAGCGTCGAGAGCATCCAGGCCATGGTCCTCGGCGGCCACGGCGATACGATGGTTCCCCTCGTGCGCTACACAACCATCGCCGGAATCCCCATCTCACACTTCATCCCCAAGGATCGCATCGATGCCATCATCGAGCGCACCCGTATGGGCGGCGGCGAGATCGTCAAGCTGCTCGGCACCAGCGCCTACTACGCCCCCGCAGCCGCGGTGGTCGAGATGGCCGAAAGCATCCTGCTCGACAAGAAGAAGATCCTCCCCTGCGCGGCGCGCCTCGAGGGCGAGTACGGCGTCTCGGGAATCTTCATGGGAGTGCCGATCAAGCTGGGCGCAAAGGGCGTCGAGGAGATCATCAAGCTCGACCTCAACGACGAGGAGCGCGCCATGCTCGACAAGAGCGTCGATCACGTCAAGCGCCTGATGGAAGAGATGAAAATCTGACCCATCCCAATGTTCGACGATTCGAGCCCCCGGCATTTGCCGGGGGTTTTTTTGATTGCGACTGCGATTTCCCTCCCGGGGAACAATCACACCGGCCTGATCCGACTCGGGTGGTTTTCGATTTTCCTCAATTATTTTGCCGTTTTTTGCACTTCGGCAATTATGTATAGATGAAAAGCGGATTACTGGGCTTGTACGCTTTTCCCGGACAAAGTCATTAATAAGTATCTTTCTCCACGGTCCGGTTTGGCGAACACCGTGGTCGTGGCATAACCGGCCGCCTAGTCGGGCTGAGAAAAAACGATAACAGGTGCCCCTTGATAAAAGTGCTGCACATCGATGACTGCGAGAACGACTTGGAATTGACCAAGGCCGCGTTAACTAGTCTGAGTCCCGACATCGAGATCGAATGGGCATTTTCCGCCTCCGAAGGTCTCACCAAGCTGCGCTGCAATAGCTTCGACTGCGTGATCAGCGACCTGCGCATGCCAGAAATGGACGGCCTCGAGCTTCTCCGCGTAGTGCGGAGGAAGTTCAACCGCATCCCCTTTATCATGTTGACCGGGGAAGGGGACGACCAGGCCGCCACAGAAGCGATGCGCACCGGCGCCGACGAGTATTACGACAAGGAAGGCGCGCTGGAGCACTTCAGAAAGCTGCTCAGCAGCATCTTCAAATACTCCAAAACGGGGACACTCAACTCCGTTTGAAGCCCGTTGTGTTAATTCTCCGTCAGGATTCTTCTCTCACGATATCCGTGTAGCCGGTCGCCCCAATCTCGCCGATGTAATTGCCCGCATCGCAAGGGCGTGGCATACTTCGGCGACGGCCTTTGGGGGGAGCGAAGATGGAAGACATCGAAAAACTGCTGAGCGACTATTTTCCCGAGTTTGAGCTGATAGAGGACAGGGAGCTCCGTCGCAAGACGGCCGCCGTCTGGAAGCGCGCCATGGAGATGGGCGGCCTCGAGACGCGCGAGGATCTCGACCGCCTGCCGTTCACCCTGCTGCTCGACACCGGAGCCAACTTCATGCAGAAGACCCGCGGCATGGTGAAGCTCGCCGTCGCGGCCACCGGGATCCTCAAGGAAACCTACGGCGACCTGCTGCCTCTGAATATGGATTACATGATCGCCGGAGCGATCTTGCTCGACGTCGGCAAGCTGGTCGAGATCGTGCCCGACGGCCGGGGCGGCTGGCGCAAGAGCAGGGAGGCCCAGGTGGTGCGCCATCCGGTGCTCGGCGCGATGCTCTGCTGGGAGCACGGCATCCCCATCGAGATCTGCAACATGGTCGCCTTCCACAGCTCCGAGGGCGAGAAGCACCCGCGCACGCCCGAGAGCTGGGTGATGCACCACATCGACTTCGTCATGTTCGACCCGTTCAAGTGGAAACTCAATAAATAGGCAAACCTCCTGCATCGCCTCCACAACTGAATATCGAATATCAAACCCATCGGAATTGCGGTTGTATCCTCGTGAACCGCCCCGCTGGCCGGACACTGTTCGGGACAGGCACCACTGACAGGTGGCTCCAGCCGAATTCCCCATGAGTAACTTTATCTGGCGCCTGTTAAGAAAAGCGAAATAGTACTGTGAGAGAATTATTTGAGGGGACACTCTATCTCTGCTAGATTACTGCCGGAAAAGGGGATGCGAATATGGGCATGACATTCACTGAAAAGATTCTCGCGGCTCACGCCGGCAAGAGCACCGCCAGGGCGGGTGAGATACTCACGATCAAGCCCGACTTTGTCATGAGCCACGACAACACCGGCCCGATCTACAACACCTTCAAGAAGATCGGCGCCGAGAAGGTGGTCCACCCGGAGCGCTGCGTCATCGTCCTCGATCATGCCGTTCCGGCTTCGGACGAGAAGCACGCGGCCAACCATGCGGGCGCGCGCGAGTTCGTCGAACGCTTCGGCGTCTCGCACTTCTACGAGATGGGGCGGGGGATCTGCCACCAGGTCCTGCCCGAAGAGGGCTTCGCCGTGCCCGGCGACCTGGTCCTCGGCTCCGACAGCCACACCTGCACCTACGGCGCCTTCGGCTGCTTCTCTTCAGGCATCGGCCGCACCGAGGTTGCAGCCATCTGGGCCACCGGCGAGCTCTGGCTCAAGGTGCCGCAAACACTGCGCTACGAGCTCTCGGGCAGCTTCCCCAAGGGCGTCTACAGCAAGGACCTGATGCTGAGGATCATCGGCGACGGCGGCGCCGACGGCGGCCTCTACAAGGCGCTCGAATTCGGCGGCCCGCTGGCCGACGCGATGAGCATCGCCTCGCGCATGGTGATGACCAACATGGCGGTCGAGTTCGGCGCCAAGAACGGCTACTTCTATGCCGACGACAAGACGATGGCCGCCATCGAGGACGTGGCCAAGATCGAGCCGAAGATCGTCCGCAGCGACCCCAACGCCGAATACGCAGGCGTCTTCGAATACGACGTCACCGAGCTGGAGCCCCAGGTGGCCAGGCCGCACTCGGTCGACAACGTCGCGCCGGTGTCCCGGGTCGCGGGAGAGCGCATCGATATCGCCTTTCTCGGCTCCTGCACCAACACGCGCCTGGAGGACCTGGAGATCGCAGCCTCGATCATCAAGGGCCGCAAGGTGGCCCCCGGCGTCAGGATGCAGGTCCACTGCGCCAGCCGGCCGATCTTCCTCCAGGCCTTGCGCAGCGGCATCATCGAGACCTTCGCCGAGGCCGGCGCGATAATCATGAACACCGGCTGCGGGCCCTGCATGGGCGCCCACGAGGGCATCCCCTGCGACGGCGAAAAGGTCATCAGCTCTTCCAACCGCAACTTCCGCGGACGCATGGGCAACCGCAACGCCGAGGTCTTCCTCGCCAGCCCCGCGACCGTCGCAGCCAGCGCGGTGACCGGCACGCTCACCGACCCGCGCGAGTTCGTAAGCTAGGAGGCGGCGCCATGCAGAAGAAAATCACGGGACGCGTCTTCAAGTACGGCGACGACATCAACACCGACGTCATCTTCCCCGGCAAGTACACCTACACCGTCAGCGATCCGGCCGAGATGGGCAGGCACGCGCTTGAGGACCTCGATCCCCAGTTCGTCAAGCAGGTGAAGCCGGGCGATGTCATCGTCGCCGGTAAGAACTTCGGCTGCGGCTCCAGCCGCGAGCAGGCCGCAGTCTGCCTCGTCGCCGTCGGCCTGGGAGGGGTCATCGCGCGCAGCTTCGGCCGCATTTACTTCCGCAACGCCCTCAACCAGGGGCTGATGATTGCCGAGTGCCCCGAGGCCGTCGACGCGCTCGAGGCGGGTGACGAAGTGACGATTGACCTGGAGAGGGGCGAGGTGATCACCCCGCGCGGGACCTTCAATTTCCCGCCGCCGCCGCAGGAGGTGATGCACATCATCGAGGCCGGCGGACTCGTGCCCTACGTCCGCGGCAAGCTGGGCATCGGCGAGTGACGTAGTCCCCGCCGACGGCCTTGAGGCGAGTATGTGCGACTGCGTCTAATTCAATTTGACCCACTGCAGGTTGGTTCTTATAATCGAGTTTACACAATATCTGGATAACGTGCTGAGGTAGTAAAATGCCGAATGCCTTCAGGTTTCTTGCCGTAGGTGCACTTGCCGTGACGGTCCTGCTGAGCGGTTGCGCCACCGCGCAGAAGCAGGAGATTACGGCTTCAGAATACATCGACCATGTAAAATTTCTGGCCTCCGATGAGCTGATGGGCCGCGGCAACGGGACGCCGTCGCTGGACCAGGCGGCACGCTACATCAGGACCGAATTCAAGCGCGCGAGTCTTTTGCCGGGCGGGGACGCCAACTACTACCAGTATCTGACGATCACCATCGGCAGCCACATCGGGCCGGGCAACGCCTTTGCTCTCGGGACGGGCGGTTCGGAGATCGCCTTCTCCCTGGGCGAGCAGTATGTGCCGGTAAGCTTCGGAGAGAATCCGTCCGGAGGGCTGCCGCTCGTCTTCGCCGGCTACGGCATCACCGCTCCGGAAGCGGAGTACGACGATTACCTGGGCATCGACGCAAAGGGCAAGGCGGTGCTGATCCTGGCACTGGAGCCGCAACGCGACAAAGCCGACAGCCGGCTCGACGGCACCGCCGACACGGCGCACGCTCAGATCCAGACCAAGGTGCTCAACGCGCGCAATCATGGTGCCGCAGCCGTGGTCATCGTCCGCGGACCGCTTCACCATCGTGAGCTCGAGGCGGCCGATATCGATGAGCTGCCGCGCCTGAGCGAGGCCTTCAGCGTCGAAGGCATGGGAATCCCCGCGGTGCTCGCCGCTTACGAGCCGCTGGCAAACGCCCTCGCTCCCACCGGGACCGATCTCCGCGCGCTGCAGGAGGGCATCGAGTCCGACTTCCAACCCCGCTCCGCCGAGATCAAAGGGGCCGTCCTCACGCTCAACGTCGACGTCAAGCCGGTCAAGCGGCGCGTCGCCAACGTCATTGGGATGATCAAGGGCGTCGACGCCGAATTAGGGGATGAGGTGATCGTCGTGGGGGCTCATTACGACCACCTCGGCCTGGGCTACACCGGATCGATGGCACCCGGCCTCGCCGGGCAGATCCACAACGGCGCCGACGACAACGCCTCCGGAGTGGCCGGCCTGATCGAGATCGCCGAGCTGCTCGGCCTGCGCCTGCGCGAGCCCCGCCGCACGATCTGTTTTGTCGCTTTCGCTTCAGAAGAGATGGGGCTGCTGGGTTCGACCTACTTTGTCAACAATCCGCCGTTCCCGCGCGAGAAGATCATCGCGATGCTCAACATGGACATGATCGGGCGCCTGCGCGACGGCCACTTGCTTGTCGGCGGAGTCGGCACCGCAAAGGAATTCAACGGGCTGGTGGCCAATGTGAACCGGCAATACGGCTTGAAACTGGCTCTGGACCAGGGAGGCCTGGGGGCCGGAGACCACGCCGCCTTCACGGTGAAAAAGATACCGTCGCTGTTCTTCTTCAGCGGTGTTCACGCCGACTACCATCGCCCCAGCGACGATTGGGAGAAGATCAACGCCGAGGGCGGCACCACCGTCGCGCGCTTCGTCGCCGACATGGTGCGAGCGATCGACGGCCTCAAAAAACGCCCCGCCTACGTCGAGGTCAAGGCGCCGGAACCACCGCCGGGGCAGGCCCGCGGCGGAAACCGGCCCTGGTTCGGGTCGGTCCCCGATTTCTCCTACCAGGGCGAGGGCTACCGCTTCCAGTCGGTGATGCCCGATAGCCCGGCGGCGAAGGCGGGCCTCATGGCAGGTGACATCCTGGTGGAGTTCGGCGGCAAGCAGATCAAAAACATTTATGACTACACCGCCGCTCTGGGAACCTTCCAGCCCGGCGACACAGTCGATGTGGTGGTGCTGCGCGACGGCAACCGCCTGCCGGCGAAGGTCACGCTGCTCAAGCGCCGGTGATCACCAACCGCTGTTGAGCAACAGGTCGCTTGCATTGCCGAAGACGATGCTGTTCTGCATGCGGATGAACCACTTGTTTGTCCTAATGTCGAACACGGCCAGATCGACCACGCCGTCGCCGTCGTAGTCTCCCGGTACCGGCGTCGCCCCCGGCTTGCCGAACTTGACGTTGAAAACTCCCCTGACCCGCCAGCGGTTGTTCCCGGGGCGGAAGATCGCGATGTCGGTCCTGCCGTCGCCATCGTAATCCGCGGGCACGGGCACATCGCTCGCCCGGCCCCAGCGCACGTTCTGCTGGTTCTGGATCAGCCACCTGCCGACGGACGGCCTGAACACCGCCAGGTCGGTCGTGCCGTCACCGTTGTAATCGCCGGGCACCGGTATGTCGCCCTCGCGGCCGAACTTCACACCCGCCTGGCCGCGGATATACCACCGGCCCTCCGAGGGGCGGTAGAAGGCGATATCCGTGTCGCCGTCGCCGTCGTAATCGCCCGGCACGGGCACGTCGCCCTCCTCGCCCAAATTGCGGACAATGAACTGTCCCTTGACTACCCAGCGCCCGTTGTTTGGGCGGAATACGGCCAGATCGGTGGTGCCGTTGCCGTCGTAGTCGCCGGGCGCGGGGATGTCGCCCACCTGCCCGAACCGCTTGCGCAGGATCTCATAGGCTTGCCAGTAGCGGGAGGCGGGGTTGTAGGTCGCCGGATCGCTGTCGCCGTCGCCGTCGTAGTCCGAGCCGGCGGCGCGCTGGATGTTGATCGGCCCGTAGAGCCAGGTCTCGCGCAACGGCACGGTGTCGAAGGACCGCTGCCCGCCGAAGATCAGGGTGATGTTGCGGAGGCTGTCGTAAGCCATCTGGTGGAACATCACCTGGGCTCCGCCGCGCACCTGCCGCCACTGGGCGCCGTCCCATTCCCACGCGTCACTCAGGATGTTGAGGCCGTCGTGGCCGCCGTGAAGCACGGTGATCTTCTTCGAACCGTCGTAGACCAGTTGGAAACCGCTGCGGGGCGGGGGGCCGGCGTTGGCGGCGAGCGTCCAGTTGCCGCCGTCCCACTCCCAGGTCTCGAAGCCGTTGAACAGCACGGTCCGCTCTCGCGCCTCGTCGAAAACCATCGCAAGGCCGTTGCGCCGGGAGGGGCCGACATCGCTCTTCTTGGTCCAGAGGCTGCCCGTCCATTCCCAGGTGTCGGTGAGCGTGGCGGCGGGTCCGATTCCGCCCAGGCCGTCGAGTCCGCCGTAGAGTACCGTCACGCCGCGCTTGCTGTCGTAGGTCATCACGTGGCCGTAACGCGCTGTGGGGCCGAGCAGCGTCTTCAGCGTCCACCCGCGGCCGTCCCATTCCCAGGTGTCGTTGAGAGGATCGCTCGCGCCGCGGCCGCCGAACAGCACAACGCGGCTGCGCTTGCCGTCATAGGCCATGGCGTGATCGCGGCGGGGATTCGGCGCATCGCCCTCGAGCCGCTCCCAGCCGTTCAGCCCCCAAATCCACGTGTCACCCAGGGGGATATCGGCGTGCGCGTTGCCGCCGAAGAGCAACACCACGCCGCGCTTGGCGTGGAAGGCCATCGCGTGCTTGCGCCTGCGCGTCGGCTCGACGTAGCTCAACTGCGTCCAGGACTCGTCGTCCCACAGCCAGGTATCGCTGAGGTAGCTGGTGCCGTCGCTGCCGCCGATCGAGATCGCCTCGTCGCGGCTCGAGTCGTAGCAGACGACATGTCCCGAGACCGCCTCCGGGTCGCCTTCCGCGCTCGCGTGCGTCAGAGTCCAGGCGCTGCCGCCCCATTCCCAGACTTCGCCGGCGCGGCTCATCAGCAGTCGGCCGGTTTTGCCGAAATGGAACATCGCCCAGCCCGAGCCCCCGGCCGGGGAGGTGTCCGCTGGTGTGGTAGACTCCCCGCCGGCCGCCTGAGTCCAGGCCGCGCCGTCCCATACCCAGGTGTCAGCCAGATCGCTTGAGCCGTCTTCTCCCCCGTAGAGAATCGCCTTGTTGCTGTTGGGATCGAAGGCCATCGCGTGGCCCCAGCGCGCCGGCGGGCTTTCCGTAAGCGTAATTTCGGTCCAGGCCGTGCCGTCCCAGGTCCACGTGTCGCCCAGCGGGCCGCCTGTGTCCCTGCCGCCGAACAGCACAGCCACGCCCCGCGCGGTATCGAAGACCATCGAGTGGTTGCTGCGTGGCGAGGGCCCTGCCGGCGAGCTGGTTGTCCAGGTCTCGCCGTTCCAGACCCACATGTCCGCGAGGTAATCGGGATCGCTTCTGCCGCCGAAAACCAGAACCTTTTTGCGCACGCTGTCGTAGCACGAAGCGTGTCCGGCGCGGGCCGTGGGCTGGGAGGAGGAGAGCCTGATCCAGCCCTTGCCGTCCCATATCCAGGTGTCGCTGATGAACGCCTCGCCGTCCCAGCCGCAAGTCAGCATGATCTGATCGTTCTCGCCGTCGAACGCCGCCGCCGGGTCGATCCGCCCCGATACCCGGTCCTGGGAGAGCCACCGGAAATACCTCTCCTGCGCGGCGGCTGAAGGCTGGATCAGGAGCGCGAGGCCGATTAGCGCAGCGGTCGTTATGAAGGTCCTGAAATGATTCCCGACTGATATCCCGTTCATAGCTGCCTCCGTTTCACGTGCCTGCCGCGGAGGTGGCCTGAGGTGGCCTTCGCTGGGGGGGATTCTCTGATGCGGCCGGGGTTGAAAATGAATTGAGGAGCATATTAGGGTGGGTTTTTGTGGAAGTCAATGAACTGAATATATATAGGTTATATTATAACAGTATTTATAATTAACAAACAATTATTTGGCGTGTCTGAGGCCCGCGGCCTTACGACTGCTCAGGCACCACTAGCTTGAATATTACAGCAATGATCAGCAGAATCAGCGCTGCAGGCGTGAGCCAGGCAAGCCGCACGGCGAAGCCGATGCCGATGAAGTGCACGGTCAGCACCGCGAGCACTGCGAAGGTGATGAAGCAGGCGCGTTGCAGCGAACGCAACGGCCAGATCACCGCCGCAGCCGCACCCAGCAGGACCACGAGCACCAGCAACGCCATCCACACCGTGGGATCGGGTATGAGCCAGTATCCGGCCTTGGGGAAGCGAACCACAGCTTTGCTGATCAACTGCTCGAGGTTGTTGTCGACCGGCGCAACCAGCTTAATCGTCAGCCCGCCTCCGCCGGCGAGGGTGCCGGGGTAGAGCAGGAAGCGCTTGTCGCCGCCGCGCTCGGCGGGGAGGAATAATTCGGTAACTTGCTTGTTCGCCGCGCTGATTATCAGCCTCGCCCCCGCCGCCGCCGGCCCGTGCTCCAGCTCGATCAGAACGGGGCCGCCGTAGGAGGCTATCGGAAGGCGGTAGTCGACCTTGAAGCCGTCGCTGCCCGGAGCGGCAAACTGCTCGAGATCGGCCGGCAGCTTTGCCTGGAAAGCGAGAAAGAGCCCGGCCGCGGCCACCGCAGTGACTACCCATGAAACAGGGTCGCGGAGGAAAGCGACGAGGCGCTTGATTATGCCGCCTGCGCGTCCGCCGCTCATTGCCCGCTCACCTTTATCCGCCTGTTGAATGTCTGCCAGCCGCCCTCTTCAAACCAGAAAACCTCATTCCGCACCCGGCTCGCTCCGCGGACCATGTCGATCGTGAGGTCGTAATATTTCGCCTGCGCCGGGGCGAGTATCTTCATCTCGAGGCTTACGATTTCCCCGGGCCCAACGGGCCCTGGAAGCGGCGTACGCTCTCCCCAGAACATGCTGCTGTTGAACTGGCCGCCGGGGTGCTTCCAGTGGTAAGAGAGGAAGAAGGGCTCACCGTCGTCGAGCCAGGCGTTGCGGCCGTTGTTGAGGATCTCCACCGGCACGCCGACGAGCTCGCCGGCGGGCATTTCCGCGGGCAGGCTTGCCCGCCAGACAACGAAGCTGTAGTCGAGCCCGCTCGCTTTCGCCTCGCGGACATTGACATCTTCTATGCTCGACGGGCAGGATGTTGCCAGCAGCGCCGAGGCCGCCAGCGCAATCAAAATTATGTAAGATGGCTTCAATCGGTGGATCATCGAAAGTGTCCCCTCCCAGCGCATATTAGTGGCGGGAGGTGGTCGACGCAAGCGGGTGGTTATGAACAAGGACGCAATCGAGGCTTTCGAAGACCGGCTGCACGAGCTTCTGGAGGACAACCTCAGCGGTTCGCGGTTGATAGCGATCCGCTCGGCGGCTTTGATGGAAGAGGCCGCCGCAAACCCGGAGTTCTCGCGCACCGCGCTGATCAAGCTGCTGAAGGACGCCTGCCGCAGCCTGGAGCGGATCCACGGCAGCATGCGCGTCGTCACCTCGCTCTGCGACGACGTGGTGCTGGTTCTCGACACCGCGCCGCCGGAGGATAAGTTGCGGCGCAAGCTCGAGGAGTTGTTCAACCGCTGGAACGATCTCTACCGCGATCGCGTTGAGCGCAGGCTGCTCTCCAACGCCGTGCCCCTGCTGGCGGAGTGCGGTGTCCTGGTCAGCCACAGCCACAGTTCGACCGTGCTGATGGTACTGCAAGGGCTGGCGGAGAAACGCCCGGGGTTGCGCGTGATCCAGTCGATTTCCTCGCCCAATAACGAGGGCCTGCTGATGGCGCAGATGATAACCGAGGCGGGCATCGAGGTCGAGCTGATCGCCGACGCCGGGCTGCTCGAGGCGGTCTCGAAGGCGGAGGCGGTGGTCGTCGGCGCCGACGTGGTCGGCCTCGACGGCGTGATCAACAAGACCGGCACTTACGGCCTGGCTCTCGCCGCGCAGAAGTTCGGCAAGCCGATCTACGCCGTCTTCGACACCAACAAGCTGCTGCCGCCGGGCAAGTCGGTGCGGATCGAGGAACGCGATCCGGCTGAGCTGGCGAGCCCGGAGAACGAACGAATCCGCGTGCGCAATGTCTATTTCGAATCCACCCCCCTGGATCTCTTCACGTCTTTCGTGACGGACGAGGGCGTCTTCGATCCCGATCAGATGAGGATGGTGATCGAGAACATTGTGGACGGCGGTTAACGCCGGGATCAGCGGATCATCCTGCCCAGCAGTTCATCCATGCGATAGCGGGTTTTGAACGCCTCGTATGTCTCCAGGCGCAGTTGTTCCATCTCTTGAGGGTGCTCGAGGAAGCGGCGGCAGTTGTCGGCAAGCAATTCATGAGGCACCGAAGCGAGCGGCAGGCCCTCGTAGGGGTTGTCGACGGATTCCTCGCTGACGACAAAGCAGGCGTTGTTGAGCAGGAATGAGACGCGCACCTGCTCGAGGATCGCCGTCTCGTAGTAGTGCATGTTGAGTACGATCTTCGAGCGCGCGATGTAGTCGTCGCGCTCCTTGCCGTAGATCGCCGACAGCGTGGCGATGCGGGCGCCGGGGATCTTGCTGAGGTGGTCGAGAATCGCCTGCCGGCGCGCGTTAATGCTGCCGTAAAACAGCACGTCGATGTCCTTCTCCACTCCCCGTGGGATGATCTCGAGATCGGCGTGATAGCCGACGGGTAGAAATTTCGCTGTAATACCCTCCCCGTCCAGGAAAGCGATGTTCTCCCGCGAGTAGTCCCAGACCTCGAGCGCGCCCTCTAGGATCTGCCGGGCGTTTTCGGAATACCAGCCGCCCTGCGCGCCGAGCTGCTCGAGCTGGTAGGGGACATAGCGGCAGGCGGAGAGAGCGTCGCCGTGCTTCAGCAGGTGGTAGCCGATGACGATGTTGATGCGCTCCGGATCGAGCTGGTTGGCCTTGATGACGCAGTCGTGCCCCAGCGATCTCAGCGCCGAGCGCAGCAGGAAGAGCAATTCGCGGAAAATCAGAGAGCCCTGATAGCCCTCGGGAATCATAAGACAGACCTGGTATTTGCCGGGCATGACGGAAAAGAGGATAGGTTGACGTTGCATCTGTGTCCAGCACTTCAACCGATAGAGTTCTCCAGAGTCTGAATCGCCCGAGCCCATGAGAGCTGCCCGGACCGGGAAAAGCATGGTCGACTTACACAATGAAGTTCAAACATGGGTCCCGGTATGACAGGGTCACGTTCTTCAAGCATTTTATGCAGCTTTCAGGCCGCTAAGTCCTTTCGCTGGAGACACTTCGCGGCGCTTGGCGTAAGAGAACCCGACGGTTGTGACATCACTTAGCAATCGGGAACACGAGAACGAAACGCGAATAAGTGTTGATATAATTGCACTTATATATAATTTTACGCTTGATATGGTCGTAAATTCGGTTAAAATAACTGTTGAGGCAACCGTCCGGGGCGCAGAAGGGGAATGGCAATGAGCCGGGAAGCCCGCCCTGGATAAGGGTTCTTCCAAAGATTCCATTAATTTCGTGCCGACAGGCGTGTATTCCAATTGCGGGTCGCACGTATCCATATTTATCGGAATCGTGGAGAAACCGGCGAATTAATCCTCTTCACAAACAAAGGAGACCGCAATGCAAAAGGAAACAACGCGTCGCGAATTATTCAAGATCGCGTCGGTTGCCGGCGTATCCGTGATCGGCGCCGGGCTCACCGGCTACGCTCTCGGCACGCCGGTGAGGGCCGAGGAAGCGACATGGCCGTGGCCCTTGACCAAGAAGCTCAAAACCAAGGTGGCGGCCCAGAAGGCGTACGAGAACTACTACGTAAAAGGCTGCATGTACGGCACACTGGTGGGCATCGCCAAGGACGTGGCCGACAAGCTCGGCGCGCCCTACAACCAGTTCCCTTGGGATATGGCCCACTACGGCGCCGGAGGAGTCGAGCTCTGGGGCTCGACCTGCGGCACGCTCAACGGCGCCGCCATGGCTCTGGCACTCTTCGTGTCCGACACCGCCCTGCGCCGCAAGATGTGCAACCAGCTCTTCAACTGGTACGAGTCGACGGCACTGCCGAGCTGGTCGCCGAAGAAGCCGCTCAAGCCCGTCCCCAACAAGCTCCCCAAGTCCAAATCCGAGTCCCCCCTCTGCCATGTCTCGGTGTCGCGCTGGGCGGAGAGCTCCGGCTACGATGCCTTCAGCCCCGAGCGCGCCGACCGCTGCGGCCGCCTCTGCGGCTCGGTAGCGCTGTTCGTCGTCAACATGCTCAACGAGGCTCTGATCAAGGGCAAGCTCAAGAGCAGGGGCGAGATGAGCACCATCGCCACCGGCTGCCTCGGCTGCCATGGTTCCGGCGACTCGGGCCTCAACGAGCCCAACATTCTCAGCCGCATGGACTGCGAGCCCTGCCACGACGCGGAGACCGACCACACCAAATTCCCCCATTGATAATAGAAGAATCGCGAATCTCAATTGAGTGACCAACGCCGTTCCGCCAAGCCGCGGAACGGCGTTTTTTTCTGCCGGCGGAGCAATCCGGGTGAGGGTCTGCGGCGCCGAGGCGAACGCGGATCAAACGGCGGTGCTAAGGGAGATATGTGCTTGTATATCAACAAAATGCAGGCAATCGATTGATATAAGATTGTGATTGACTACCCCCCGGGTTGGTCGTACGCTTCGCGCTTGTACCCTTGCTCAGGAGGCCCATACGCAAAAACGGGAGTACTGGGGAAGCCGGATCGGCCTGGTGCTGGCGATGGCCGGTAGCGCCGTCGGTCTCGGCAACTTCCTGCGCTTCCCCCGGCAGGCGGCCCTCAACGGGGGCGGCGCCTTCTTGATTCCTTATTTCACCGCATTCATTCTGTTAGGCATCCCTCTGATGTGGGTGGAGTGGGCGATCGGGCGTTACGGCGGCCGGTACGGCCACGGCACGGCGCCCGGCATGTTCACCCGCATGTGGCGACACCCGGCGGCCAAGTACCTGGGCGCGCTCGGGCTGGCGATACCGCTGAGCTTCGTCGCTTTCTACACCTGCGTTGAGGGCTGGACGCTGGCCTACACCGCCTTCTCGGCGATCAAGTACTACTGGGGCGTCGACACCTTCGCCGAGATGAGCCGCTTCCTCGGCGAATTCCAGGGCAAGGCCGACATCTCCGCCGGCCATCAGTTCTTCAACGGCATCTGGGTGATGCTGGGCTTCTACATGCTCACCCTCGGCCTGAATATCTACGTGCTCTGGCGCGGCGTTTCCAGGGGGATCGAGAAGCTCGCCAAGATCGCCATGCCGTTGCTCTTCCTCTTCGCCGTGATCCTGGTGGCCGTGGTCATCTCGATGGGAACCCCTGATCCCGCCCACCCGGAGAACTCCGTCGCCGCCGGCTTCGCCTTCATCTGGAATCCTGACTTCTCGGCGTTGCTCAAGCCGACCGTCTGGGTGGCGGCGGCCGGGCAGATCTTCTTTACGCTTTCGATCGGCATGGGCTCGATCCTCACCTACGCTTCCTATATTAAGAAGGACCAGGACGTCGCCCTCACCGGCCTGGCGACTGCCAGCACCAACGAGCTGGCGGAGGTGGTCCTCGGCGGCTCGATCGCCATCCCGATCGCCGTCGCCTTCTTCGGCCTCGACGCCACACGCAGCATCGCGGCCGCGGGCTCCTACGACCTCGGCTTCCAGTCGATGCCGATCGTCTTCCAGCGCATGGGCGATCTCGGGCCGCTCTACGCCGTGCTCTGGTTTGCCCTGCTCTTCTTCGCCGGCATCACATCGTCGATCGCCACCGCGCAGCCGATCGTCGCCTTCTTCCAGGACGAGTTCAGATGGGCGCGCGGGAGGGCGGTGATGCTGACCGGCGCCTTCATGCTGGCCGGCGGCCTGCCGTGCCTCATCTTTCTCAAGCAGGGATTTCTCGACGAGATGGACTTCTGGGCGGGCACCATCGGCCTGGTCGTATTCGCACTGATCGAGATCGTCATCTTTGCCTGGATCTTCGGGATGGGGAAGGCGTGGGAGGAGATCACCCGCGGCGCCGACATCAAGGTACCGAGAATCTTCCGTTTCATCATCAAATACGTCACGCCGGGCTACCTGCTGATCATCCTCGTCGCCTGGAGCGTGATGGACGCCTGGCCCGTGCTGATCTTCGACGGCAAGGCCGGGGGCGATATCCCATTCCTGCTCGGCGCCAGGGCCCTGATGCTGACCACGCTGGCGATGTTCCTGGTGCTCACGGGCATCGCCTGGCGAAGGAAACGGAATTCGGGGGTGACGATATGACACTCTCGGTTTTCGGTTGGCTGTTCATGATCCTTGCCTGGAGCGCAATCATCGGCCTGTCCGCCTGGACGATGTGGAAGATCATCTTTCCCAGGAAGGAAAGCAGGTGGTAGGCACCGGCGGGTTACGCTGATTTCCCGGCTCGGGATGGCGGGAATTTAATCCTGTCAGCGTTCCAGAGCCCTCAGAGCATCCAGGCGTAGCCGATCTTCATGAAGAACGTGCGGTTGACCTGGGTGAGGCCGTAGTCGATGTATCCGCGGTAGTTGTCGCTGTAGCCGAGGAACAGCACCGTCCTGGGATTGAGCTTGTAGGAAAACAGCAGCTGGGTGAAGAGCCGCCGTGAGAGAGGATCGATCTCCTCCTCGTCGTCTTCGTTGATGTAGAGGGCCGTGTCGCGGCGGATGTCGACGTACTGGAAGATGGCGCGGAAGAACATCCTCGGGTTGAACTGGTAGACCGCGCGGGTCTGCGTCACGTTGGCGAAGTAGAGGCGCCCTTCGTCGACGCTCATGCGGTTGATGCTGTGCTCCAGGTTGACAAATAAATGGCGGCCGAGGTTGATCGAGACTTCTGGCGCGAGCGATATCCTGAAGCCTTCGCGCACGTTGCTGTAGTCGATCTCATCGCCGATGAACGCTCTGATGGCCAGCCTGAGCTCACTGAGAGGCCTGGCTCCGAACCTGATCGAGTGCCGGTTCTGCACGGCTGAGAGCTCCTCGTAAACCTGGCGGCTGCGCTGGAAATTGTAGACCAGCGTCGACTGCATCGCCCCTTCCATGAACAGCATCGTGCGAAATTGGCGCTCGAGCAGGCCCCCCTTTGCCTCGTCCATCTGCGAGTAATTGCCCTCGAGGAAGACCATCTGTATCAGGTCGTCGCTGCCGCCGTACCAGGTCCTGCCTATCCCCGTGGAATATCTCTGGTAGCCGACCCGGGGAATGAAGCCCAGGTCGGCCCTGAAGCCCTCTCCCATGCGGGAATGCGCGAGCGAAAAGTTCCAGTCGCGCGTGTTGTGCTCGTATTGCAGCTGGTGGGCCCAGTCGCTGAATACTTCCAGGGGCTGTTCCTGCTCGAGAGCCGTATCGCGTTCGTACTGCGTGCTCGAGCCGAGAGCCTGGAAGGTGACGGTGTCGGTGTCGGTCAGGCGCAGCTTGCTGTCGAAGCCGAAGAGGCGGTTGTAGTAGTCGCCGCCCTCGCGGTCGGTGAAGAGCACGCCGATGGTCGAGCTGTTCATCACGTCGCGCCTGTAGCGGAAGACCGAGGAAGTCGTCTCTGTCTCGTAGAGTTCCGAGGAGGAGCCGTTGGCTCCGGGAAAGACGAGGTTCGTCACGTCGTCGCGCGCGACGTAGACGCCGAGCGCATTTGCCCCTTCCTTGCCGGTGAGCTTCACGCCCCAGCTGGGGTTGGCAATCGAGCGCGTGTAGACGGCGTTCATCTGGGTGTTGAAGAAGTCGGCGCCCTCGAGAAAGAACGGGCGCTTCTCGTCGTAACGGATCTCGAACGTGCGGTTGATGTCGAGCTGGTAGGCGTCAGCCTCGACCTGGGAGAAGTCGGGATTCACCGCCACGTTGAAGATCATGTTGGGAGTGATGCCCCAGCGCGTCGTCAGGCCGGCCTCGAACTTCGATGCCACCCGGGTCATCTCGCCGCCCTCAGGAAAGTCCTCCCAGTCCTCGGCATTGATGCCGGTTATCGTCGGGTTGAATTCGATGTTCCTGCCGGGGGTGATGCCCGTGAATCCGGAGATCTTAGCCGCCTGGCAGACCTCGCAATTCCGGCCGCGGTCGTTGGGGACGTTCTGGATGCTGTGGTGGACGTTCCTGGCGTAATTGCGCGAAACGATGAATCCCCACTGCTGCTCGTCGCCGTTGGCGCGGGGGAAGCTGAGGGCGTTGAACGGTATCGCCATCTCGACGGCGTAACCCCAGTCGGTGATCCGGCCTGCGGAGTCCCAGATCGCGTCCCAAGAGGGATCGCCTCGCCAGCGCCCGTGGCTGCTGACGGCGTCGTTTCGCATCACGTCCCGCTGGATCCCGATCGGATTGCACTCGAACTGAAATGCGCGCAACTCGTCGTTGAAAGTGTCCAAGAGGATGCCCACATTGTCGTCGCCGTAGATCGAATCGCGGTCGGAAAGATGCGCCCGGATGGCGGCGGGTTCGGGATCGTAGGCCTTGAAGGCGACGTAGAGATAGCTGTGGTTGTGGATCAGGTAAGCTTCGGTTTCCACCGGCGGCTTTACATTTTCTCCGGGGGATGTCTCGTATTTCAGATCAACGCGCAGAGCGTTTTCCCAGACCGAGTCGTCGAGCACGCCGTTGATTTCGATGGACTCGTTTGTCTCCGGAATCCGATAGGCGTAACGCGCTTCGTCCCGTTTTTCTCCCGCCTGGACATTGATGCCGGCCGCTATCAAGATTGGGATCAGCAACAATGAAGACAGAACAACATTCAACTTCATGGTACTGCGGTTCCTCCCCCGAGTATCCGAGAATTTCTTTTTTAGTGCTACCCGAAAACCAAGCTCTACAGTAACACCGGGCACCACGGATTATAGCAGGGATAATCCCAATGAATAGCCCGCAGATGTGCAGCAGAATTGATTCAGAATTACATAAATGAAAAGCACACAGGTCAGAGGCTGAATTTACTCTGCCGGTGCGCAGTGAGTTTTATCGTTTAGTCGGCTGCGGTTACTGCTCTTCAATCTTCTTCGCGGGGAATGCATTATCGCCCTGCCGCAGCACCAGGCCGGTCACCTTGCCGTTTTCATCCTTTGTGAAGCTGATTTGGGAGTCGATCACCTTCAGGAAGAACTCATCCTCCGCCTCGGGGAAGATCTCGACCCGGGGCTGGCCGGTCGCCTGGGCGAAGAGGCTGCCGCCGTCGAGCGTGATGGTGACACTCAACTGTGGGTTGAGTTCGTACTTGCCGACGTACTTCTCGAGCGTTTCCGCGGGAAGCTCGATTGACTTTCGTGTGACGGGAAGCGCGAAGTTCACGCCCTGAATCAAGCGCTCGAAGGCCACCACGTCCCCCAACGGCTTCTTATCTTGCGGCTCGGGCCAACTCTCCGGGACTCCGATGGGGATGATGCAGATGCGCTCGAAGTTGTCGGGGATCCCGAACACCTCTTTCTCAGCATCGAACGGAATGGCATCGGTGATGAACACCGTGCCGTAGCCGAGGGCGCGGGCGGCGATGATCAGATAACCGGCCGCCAGCGTGCCGTCGTAAAGGTTATAGGAGGGATAACGGCTGTTTTTGTCCACCAGCACGGTGACGTAAACCGGTGCGGAGAGGTAATCTGCGATCCTGGCAGCGGTTTGCTCGCGCCGTTGCTCGAGCTGCGCCTCGTCCAGATCTCCCGATTGCCGCAGCCTGGCGACGCTCGATGCGACGATTTTCTCCTTGAGCCTGTCCAGCTTCTCACGGTCCTGCGTGACCAGGAATTTCCAGGGCTGCTGATTTCCCGCCGTGGGAGCGCTGTGAGCGATCTCGAGGATCCTCATCAGGTACTCGTCGGGGACCGGATCGGGCTTGTACTTCCGGATCGAGCGACGGGTCTTGAAGATATCGAACAGGTACTCCTGCTCCGCAGAGAAGGTCATCTGCGGCGCTTTCTCGGGCGAGGGCAGGGTGGTCAGCTTGAGATTCGCGAACGTGCCGGAGGAGCCGTTGCCGACCCACAACCCGAGCGAGCCAGCGCTCAAGCCGCCGAAGAGTTCATCCACCACCAGGCATGGCTGCTCGGCATCGTTGATGTAGACCTCAGCCTTCCTTCCATCTACGATCACCTTGACGTGGAACCAATCCTGCGGCTCGAGATCGGCGCCGGATTCGTATTTCTCCGGGAACTTCTCACGCAGGTGGTACCAGGTGTAGCCGGGGTTGTAGATGTACTGCACCGTGTGGCCGCGTCGCACCGGGTCCGCGACACGCGAATTCTGCGGGCGGAAATAGACGGCCTCGTAGATCTGATCCGACCTGACCCGAAATGCCAGACCCGTGAAAGAAGGTACGGCGGCGATGTCCAGCTCGATCACTCCGTTCTGGAAGCGGAATTCCTTGAGCCAGGCGATCCGTTCGCCCTCGCCCTCCTTCAGCCGCAATGCGGTGACGCCCTTGTAGTCGATGATCTCGAAGCCGGTGTGGGGCATGTTCCACTTGGCGATATCTGTCACCTCAAAGCGGACCTCGTCCACCACGACAACCGGAGCCCCGGACGGGAGCGCAAGGGCGGCCAGCAAACCCCAAATCAGCACAGAATTGGTAAACATACCAGTCCCCCGATGCAGGTTATCTCTTCTGCGGGCGCTCCGTCCTTCGCGTTCGGAGGCGCCTGTGCTTATTTCAATTCATACGCGGTGAGCCCGAAGCTCTGCAGCGACGGCACGATCAGCAGGTCCTTCTCGGGCACATACTCGATGTCGGCGGTGTTGTAGCCCTTTGCCGTCCGGTCGACGATCTTGGTTATCTCGCCCGACGGAGTGATGCGGAAGATCCTGCCCTCGTAATGCGACACGAGATAGTTGCCGTGCTTGTCGACCTGGATGCCGTCGATCAGCCCCGGCCGCAAGTCGGCGATCACGCTGATTTCCTTCGTCGCCAGATCCACGGCCTTGAGGCAGCCGTCGCCGTTGTTGCCCACTATCAGCCTGCCTTCGTGGCAGGCAAGGCCGTTGGGCTGGCCGATCCCTTCGCCCTGCAGCCAGACAGTGAACTCCCCTCCGGCGTTGCTGTAGATCGCACCGGAGCCGGAGTCGGATACATAGATGGTGCCGCCCTCGGCGATGGCGATGTCGTTGGCGAACCTCGGTTGCGGCAGGGCGTAGCGCTTTACGATTTTGCCCGTGGCGATGTCGATCTCCGCAACGCCCATGCGGTCGACCGCGAAGAGCTTGTCGCCGCTCACAGCCAGCCCCGTGGGCCGCACAAGGCCCCTGGCCCAGTAAAGCTCTTCTATCCTGCCGTCGAGTGAGATCTTCGAGACGAACTGCATGCCCCCCGCCCCGTAGGCGTCGTAATTGGTGACGTAGACGGCATCGGTGGCCGGGTCGTAGGCGGCCGATTCGGGCATCTTCAATCCCAGCGGGATGTCCCAGAGCTCGCGCATGCCGTCGGCCAGGTAGATAGCTTCGCTGTCCTGGCACATGAACCCCCAACCGCCGAACACCTCGGCTACTGCGAAAAGGAGCTCGTTTCTGCCTTTTTTCAGCGGCAGGTAGGCGGCATCGAAAAGGCCGACGAGGCCTTGGAAATTGGGATCGCGGGAGTTGAATGAACTGTCGCCGTAGAACATGGGCTTGCCGTTGAGGAAGATGCTGATCTCATCGCTGTAGCCGAATGCCAGCCGCAAGGTCTTTTCCTCTGTGGCCTCGATCGTGGCGCGGGCATAGATATATACCGGCTCCTGGCCCGTCTTCTTGACGTACCTGGAGATGTCCACAAGCCCCGTCCAGTCGCACTCGGCTTTCTTCCATTCCATCCCCGCCAGGGCCGCCCCGCCCGGGTACACAAGCCTGTCGGAGTCGGAGAGCTTGATCGGCTGCGAGAGCTCCCATTCGGCGATGAATCCAGGTGAAGTCTCGGTCCTCGGGGGCTTGCCCAGGTCGATGCCGTCATCACTGCGCACCTTGAAGTTGGAGAAGAAGGCAGCGTTGAATGGCGGGAATACCCAGACTCTGAGCGCCCCCTTGCTGACGCCCTGCTTGAGATCGGTGATCACCAACGCCGGTTCCTGCGAGTTGCCGAGGTAGACACGTCCCTGGGTGCCGGCGATCACCAGCTTGACGTGCAGCCACTCGTTGTAAGGGATGACCGCGACGGACGTGAAGCCCTCGCCGCTGTAAAGCTGCCAGCTCGACATGCCGTTGAAGACCGGCGTGTACTGCAGGGCATCCGCAAAACGGCTCTTGTGGGGCCGGATGTAGAAATGCTCGAAGTTGTCGTCCGATTTCTTGCGGAAGTCGACGCCGGCGAAGGTGCGGTCGCCGGTGAAGGCGACATCGTACTCGATCACGCCGTTCTCGAAGATGAAGTCCTTGAGCGTCGCCGCCCCCGCAAGGCTCTGGCGCCCCAGGTGCTCGACGATCTTGCCGCCCGGCTCCAGTTGCCAGCGCTCGGAGTCGAAGGGAATTACTTCGTCCTCCGCACAAAGTGCCTGGCCTGGCAGCATGCACAGCGCTAATAAAACGGAGATTGCCAGTATTGATCTGGATATTTTTCTCATCATCACTCTTCATCCTCGCAAAACATTTATCTGGAAAAGCCAAAGAGAGGGATAGTCCTGTAAGAGCTGCAAAGGCCTCGCCGCCCCGAAATCAAAGAGTTCGAGCCGCACAGCGCAGGAATTTCCCTTGCGCGAAAAGGCCCGCTGTTTCGAGTCTGGATTTGATTACCCCCCTCCGCCGGTTCCCAACTACTGCGGAAAGCCCGTTAACTAATACGCTCGGCGCTTGACGCAGGTTCCGTAACAAAAAGGACATCTTCGATGTGAAAACCGCCCTGCACGTTTATTTTGAATACATTGTTGCTCTTCTCTTGCAGACTTGACATATTTCTTGAGGGGCATTCCGGAGACTGGATACAAATCGAGGAGGTTGGCGGTGAAGAATACCTGGCTCTTGCTCGTCACGGTGGTTTTGTTATATCCGGCCTGCTGTCTTGCGGTCCCGGTCGCGGACGACGCCAAAGCGGAAGCTGAAAAAGTGGTCGCGGAGCTCTACCGGCTTGTCACCATGGAGCCCGGCACCTCGCCCGACTGGGATGCCGTCAGGCCGCTATTCCTGGAGGAGGCGGTGGTTGTCCTGAGGTCGAGCAGGACCGCGATGACGGTCTTCGACCTCGAGGGTTGGATCCAGGACTTCAAGGACGCGATCGACAAATGGGACATGAGCACCCGCGGCTTCGAGGAGAAACTGCTGAAGATGAAAACCCAGGTCTTCGGCGACATCGCTCACTGCTTCGCCGTCTACCGCGCAGGCTTTATCACCGGAGAGAACCTGCCCAGCAATGTCGGCCTCGACAGCATCCAGCTGATTCGGCGCGACGGCAGGTGGCTCGTCGTATCGATCACCAACGAAGTCGAACGCCCTGATGTGCCGTTGCCACAGGACCTCCGTCCTTGAATCAGCAGCCAGGCCGGGATCAGCCCAGGCTGCCGATCTCCGTCTCTACCTCGTTGAGAATCTCGCAGGTGCGCACAAGCTCCTTCATCGCAGTGTGGTCGGGGTAGAGCGGGCGGTCGACATCGAGGAAATCGACGTACTTGCGCACCACTTCCTTCGCCTTCGTCACGCCGCGGCCGAAGGTGTAGTCGCGGAAGTCGAGCGCCTGCGCCGCGGCCATGAACTCGATCCCCAGCACCACGTCGGCGCAATCGAGGATCTGGAAGTTCTTGATCGCGGTGTTCATCCCCATCGAGACGAAGTCCTCCTGGTCCGCCGCCGCGGGGATCGACTGGATCGAGGCGGGCATCGAGAGTATGCGCTGCTCGACGATCATCGAATCGGCCGTGTACTGGCTGAGCATCAGGCCTGAGAACATCCCGGCGCCCTTGGTCAGGAATGCCGGCAGGCCGATGCTCAGCGCCGGGTTGTTGAGCCGGTTCATCCGCCGTTCCGACATCACGCTCACCATCGTCACCGCCGCGCCGGCAAGGTCCATCGGCAGCGAAACCGGCGTGCCCTGGAAGTTGGCGCCTGTGAGCTGCATGTCGTGCTCGGGGAAGAAGATCGGGTTATCGCCGACGCCGTTGAGCTCGATCTCGACCTGCGAGCGGGCGTAGGCCAGTGCGTCGTGCGCCGCGCCGATCACCTGCGGCGTCGAGCGCATCGAGTAGGCGTCCTGCACCTTGCACTTCAGCTTGCCCTCGTGGAGGTCGCCGCCCTCGACGCACTTGCGGATCGCCGCCGCACTGCGCATCGCCCCCCTGAAGCCGCGCACCTCGTGCAGCATCGGGTGGTAGGGCCGCATGTTCGCCTTAAGTGCCTCCAGCGTCATCGCCGCCGCGATCTCCGCTTGCTTCAGCCATCTGTTTGCATCGACGAGGAAAAGGGCGCTCATCGCCGTCAGCAGGTTCGAGCCGTTGATCGTCGCCAGGCCGTCGCGCGCCTCCAGCCCCGGTATCGGGATGCCCGCGCGCTCCATCGCCGCCTTGCCCTCCAGCAGCTCGCCCTGGTAGTAGGCCCTGCCTTCGCCCATCATCAGCAGCGCGATCTGCGACATCGGCGCCAGGTCGCCGCAGGCTCCCACCGAACCCTTCTGGCAGACGAAGGGGGTGACGCCCCTGTTGAGCATCTCCACCAGCGTGGTGGTGATCTCAGGGCGGCCGCCGGAGTTGCCGTGGGCGTGGACGTTGATCCGCCCCAGCATCGCTCCGCGCACGTAGTCGAGCGGCGCCGGGTCGCCGACGCCCGCCGCGTGGTTGTAGATCAGGTACTTCTGGAAGTCCTTGATCTGGTCGTCGTCCAGCACCATCTCGGAGAATTCGCCGATGCCGGTGTTGACGCCGTACATGATCTCGTGCGCGTCGATCTTGCGCTGCAGCATCGCGCGGCACGCTTTCATCCGCTCGATCGAGTCAGCGCTCAGCTCGACTTTTTCACCATGGCGCGCGACCTGATCGACCATCTCGATCGTCAGGCCGGTGCCGTCTATCTTCAATGCCATATGGTTACTCCCCGGTATTTTGAGGGAATGATTATTTATTTACCGTTACGGTTCTACACCGCAAAAGCCGATTATATCAGCAATTCAGTCCGGGTTGGATCTTCCGTTGCGCAGGCCGCGGGAGTTCCGCATATACCATCCCAATGCCGGCCCGTAAAGACGGCTGCGCCGGATATTCTCGGTATGACAGAACAAATAATGCAAACTCAGCGTCAAATGATTAGGGGATAATACTTGAACCGAATCGCAATCCTTAAGGGGGGAGACTCTATGGCCGATCAAAATGCCATTCGTAAGATGATAATCACGTTCCTGGTCATCACTTTTGTCCTTACTGGCATCTTCCTCTCATTTCCTCTGGCAGCGGGCACCATGTATATCGAAGGAAGCATGATGGTTTTCTTCGGCGTGATGTGGTCGCCCGGCATTGCTGCAATTGTCACCTGCCTGATCTTCCAAAGGAATCTCAGAGGACTGGGCTGGGGGTGGGGGAAAACCCGCTACCAGGTGTTGAGTTACATTCTCCCCGCGGCGGTGGCGTTGATCGCATACTCGATAGTGTGGCTGACGGGGCTCGGCGCGTTTTATCAACCCGAGGGATTCGGCGCTCACAACGCCAGAATGTTCGGCCTGGGATCGAATCCCCCGCTTGCGCTCGGGATCGCACTCAAGGCGACATTCGTGTTCCTCATCTCACTGATCTTTGCGCTTGGTGAGGAGATCGGCTGGCGCGGCTTCTTTGTCCCGAGACTGTCTAAACTCACCAGCTTTACCGGAGTGGGTTTGATCAGCGGCGTGGTCTGGGCCGTCTACCACAGCCCCGGGATCCTCTTCCTCGAGTACTACAACGGCGTCAACCGCTGGACGTCGCTCCTCTGCTTCACCGTCATGATCGTCGCATTGTCGTTCATCATGGCCTGGATTCGCCTGAAATCCGGCAGCCTCTGGACCGCTGCAATCTTCCATGCCAGCCACAACGTCTTCATCCAGGGCGTCTTCGATCAGCTCACCAAGGACACCGGAGTCACTTTTTACTTCACCACTGAGTTCGGCGCCGGCCTTGCGGTCGTTTACTCGATCGTCGCCATCTACCTGTGGACGAAGCGGGGCAAGCTGCAACCGCAGACGGCTTGAGCTACATTTGGTTCCACATTTTGGTCGGCGGGCACTTTTTTCGCGTGGAAGTTGTATAATCCAGGCAGGGACGCCATACAGCCGGGAACCGCCCTCCGCAAAAGCCCCTTTTGGCAAGATGTGCTTCTGCTGCAACGGAGGTGGAAATGGGTCGACGGTTCGTGCCGATCGCGGGGTTGTTGATTATCGCCGGCGCGCTGCTTTTCCTGTTTCTTCAACAACAGAATAATGCGGGCCGCCCTCCGGAGGGCGAACCTGCCCGGGCGGGTGAGTCCGGCACACTCTTCACCGACGCTTCCGGCGGTTACAGTGTCGCCAGCCCGCCGGGCTGGACCCTCAGCGACAACACACGCGCCAACCACATGATTCGCGCCGACATCAATCTCGGCTCCGACACCGGCCTGCAGATCCGCCTCCACAATCTCAACGGAGCGGGATTCGAAAGCTACGCGCGCAGCTATGTCGACGACTTCGCCCGCGGCATGCGCGGCCACTGGGGCGGATCGATCAGCGAGCTCGAGCGCCGCGACACCAGGCTTGGCGCCCACAGTTGCTACGTCGCCGCCTTCCGGGCGGGCCGGCCGAACGGCGAAGAGTGGTTCCTCAAGGAGTACCTCGTGCCGCACGGCAACAAGGTCGTCGTCTTCCAGTGCGGCGCGAAGATGGCGGAGCGGGAACGATACGAACCGGCTTTCGACTCGGTGGTCGAGTCGCTCGGATTTGCGCGCTGACAATCGTCGGCGGACAGGGGGATAGTATGGGTAACAACAAACAGTATAGAGGTTTGATCATTGCCGGGCTGCTCGGAACCATCATTTTCGGCATCCACCTCAGCACGAGCCTTTTCAGCACCTTCTTTGCCGACAAGAGCATCTGGTGGACTCCCTCCAGGCTGGCCCTGCCGTTGAGCGAGACCAAGGAGGTCTTCGAGCTCAGCATCGCGGGCAAGCCGCTGGATCAGCACCTTTCCGAGGGTAGCCTCTTGGCCGTGGATGACTCGGGCGGGCAGGACTTGGTTGCCGCCAAAGACATCTCGGTGCGCCTCAACAACTGGCGGAAGATTCAGATCCAGACGCTGGAGGGAGCGGTCTTCTCGGCCTTCTTCTTCGGGGTCGGCCTCACAATGCTGCTGGCGGGGCTTTACTGCAAGAGGGGCAACGGCCCGGCCGCGGGGGATTAGTGGTTCCCTTTCCTCTGCGCCCTCCGCGGTTCAAAACACACATCAATCGGCAGGGTCTCGCAACGCACTGTAGGGGGGTGCTTTAGTGCCCCCGTCTTTCTTCTCTGTGTCTTCCGTACTCTCTGCGCCCTCCGCCGTTCCGCTCTTCGCCGAGGCGAAGAACCAGGCCGCCAGGGCGATGCCGATCAGGTCCACGATGCCGATGATCACCACCGCCTGCGGCTCGCCGCCGACGTCGCGCACGAGCATCAGGATGGCCATGGCCCAGACGGCCGTCAGCAGCGTCACCACCTTCATCATCAGCACCGACGCCAGCAGGTAGCCCGCCGGCCGCCGCCTCAGCAGCAGCACGCCGCCGATCACCCCCAACGGCACCACCAGCCCGAGGTCCATCGCCTGGATCACCAGCGACTGCGATGTCTGCTGTTGGAAGAGGAAGCTCGTCCCGCGGCTGATCATCGCCTCGATTATCACTTTGACCCAGATCAGCCCCAGCGCGCTCCCCATCGCGATGCAGTAGATGCCCACCGTCCGCCGCGGCGTCCGCTCGCCGAATATCGCCTTCACTTGCCCGAGGTCGAGGCGCGTCAGGCCCAGGATCAGCGCGATCAGCGCCAGTGAGTAGGCCGCCGTGTAGACCAGGAAGAGCGGGTTGAACACCGTGGCGACCGCGTACATCAGGTAGGTGTAGACGAAGTAGAAGAGGATGCCCAGCCACCCCAGGCGGGCCCGCAGCGAGCCCCTCGCCGCCCAGAGCAGGCAGAGCAGGAAGAGCGGCACAGCCACCAGTGCCGTCACGAAGTCCTGCGCCACCGCCTGCGTAGCGAACGACAGATTCTCGTCCTTGTAGATCGCCTCGTAAAAAACACCCGTCGCCGCCGCCGTCAACACCAGCGCAGCCGCAGCCAGCGACAACCCCGCCTCCAACCTCGATAAACTCTTTTTCGCCATCCCTATGCTCCGAGGATAAAAAGCTCTGCTTATATCAACCGACGGATTTGATTTTTAAATGATTCGGCGGTAAATCGCCCCTCTCAGTGCTCCATACAATTATATCGGAACTCCAGCAACCCCGCTGAGATGCATTCGAATCGCCCTTCTTGTAACGCTCGATACATCATTTCTCCTTGGATTTCTGAATAGTGGCGGCAGCCATTCGAGCGTTTCGCTCCTGAGCGAGGGGGGATTTGATGAACGCGAAAACACTCTGCCTCATAGCCTGCCTGTTCTTCATAACCGTCACTGCCACGGCCGACGAAGACATCATCGCCGCCGTCCTGAAGGGCGATACCGGCGCCGTGAGGGCCATCCTCGCCGACGATCCGGCGCAGGTGAACACCACCGACAAGTACGGCTACACGCCGCTCAACTGGGCCGCGACGCGCGCGCAGTGGGAGATCTTCCAACTGCTGCTGGAGAGCGGCGCGCAGGTAAACGTCGTCGGCGCCGACGGCGGCACCACGATGCACCGCGCCTGCCACTACGACCGCGCCGACATGGTCGCCCTGCTGATCGACAAGGGCTGCGACATCGCCCTGCAGAACCAGTGGGGCCGCGCGCCGTTGCACGTCACCGCCCGCCGCGGCTGCCTCGAGGTGGCGCACCTGCTGATCTCCAGGGGTGCCGACCTCAACGCCGTCACCAACGAGGGCTGGACGCCGTTGCACGTCGCCTACAAGAGCGGCCAGCCGGGGATGGTGGAATTGCTGATCGCCGCCGGGGCCGACACCGACGCCCTCGACAAGGAAGGCAAGAAGCCGGAGGATCACGCCTTCGAGCGGTCGCAGTGGATCGCCTTCGATCCCGCCGACTTCGACCAGTACACCGGCCACTACTCTTTCGGCGGCGACTTCGGCGTCGATGTCTGGCGCGAGGGCGACAAGTTTTTCCTCTGCGAGTTCTCGATCGACCGCATCTACCCGACCGGCCCCGACGAGTTCTTCTGCGTGCAGGAGCCGTGGAAGGTGGTCTTCGGGCGCGACGAGGCGGGAGAGGTGGCCAGCATCGACCTGCACTTCCTGCGCAGAACCGTCAGGGCTCAGAAGGTTCGCTGAGTCGGCGGACCTGCTCTATCCATCCGCCCTTTTGGGGCGCAGCAGGTCGAGTATGCGGCGGGGATCGGCCGGGCCGTCCGTCACGCGAACCCCCACGGCATTGGATTCGTAGTTAAACCTCGGCTTTTTCGCCTCTTTCCCGCTCATTATTCACCTCGATTTTCCAAGCCTGCACCTTGCCGCCGTCTGGGTTGATCGAAATAGACCTTTACGGCAGCTCGTGGAATATCGCCCGGCAGCGCGGCAAATACGGTAATAATAATTACACAAAAAAATATCTACATATGTGCGGCGCAGTTGACAACGAGGCAGGTTGCCTGCGGCTCTGGATCAGATTGTCGTGCGGTTCAGACGGCTGATGTCACTGAGAGCTCACCACTCTTTGCGCGGGCCCTTGATCGTCGCCATGAGGGGCTTCAGCTTCTCGACCGAGGCGTCGGTGTGGCAGCCGGTCACCGCGCCGAAAGCGCCGTTGCAGGAGTAGGGCAGGTGCGCCTCGACCTTGAGATCATGAAATCTCTCGACCGCCCGGCCTTCCTCTTGGCGGTAGCCGGCCATATGGCAGTCGATGCAGCGCAGCTTGCCCGATTCCACCATTGCGCGCTTGGCTTCGCTGGTCAGCTCGTGAGAGTCGTGGTGGCAGTAGCGGCACTGGGCGTCGAACTGTTTCGGATCGGACTTGTCGTAGAAGATGTAGCTCTGCGGATCGGCCAGGTCGGCGCCCGGCTTCAGGTTGGCAAGGGTGGACTTGCGCACCTCGCGGCGGACCAGGCCGGGATGGCAGGCGGTGCAGGTGACGCCCTGCCACCCGCCTATTTCGATCGGCACGCCGGCGTCCTCGTCTTCAATCACGTCCTTCATCGTGGGGGAGTGGCACCAGGTGCAATGAGTGTTCATCTCGTCGTGGCTCAACGAGTTGGCGTGCACGCCGGAGAGCCAGCCCTGTCCGTTCGAAACCGGAGAGCCGGATGAGATGTCCACGCCGATGGCGCGGGTCATGATGTCGTCGGAGCTCTGCTTGCAGTCCATGCAACCATCCGCCTCGGAATAGCGGTAATTCTCGGACTCGAGCCCGCGCAGCGTCCACTGGGCCTGCTCCTGCTCTTGAGTTGCGAGACCGAGCAGGACGATGGGCGACACAAGAGCGATCAGGAAAGTGATTTTTCTCATCTTGGGCACTCCAAACTCAAATGTTTGCGCATATTATTCACAGTTATTGTAAAAGAAAGATGTAATGTTTATTCCATTCTCTGAAGCTGGCGATCCGATGGGCAGGCTGCGTTGAGTCAGGTCTCACGGTGCCGTAGGATTATATGCCGAATATCTCAAAATTCAAATGATATCGCAGAGTTTTCAATGTGATATTTATCCTTTTGATGAGTTGGTTGTTATTTGCACGCCTGTTTGCGCCGCGCTCGCTGTGATTTCCCATATGATAGAATCACTGCTATCCCAGGGAACGCGATGGAACTGAAAGCCACAATCGAAGCCGCCGCAAGGGCGGTGCGCGAAGTTGATGCGCTGGTGATCACCGCCGGAGCGGGTATCGGCGTCGACTCTGGCCTGCCCGACTTCCGCGGCCGCGAGGGCTTCTGGCGCGCTTATCCGCCCATCGCCAAACTAGGCCTCTCGTTCACGGAGATGGCCAATCCCTACTGGTTCGATCGCAACCCCCGCCTCGCCTGGGCTTTCTACGGCCATCGCCTCAACCTCTACCGCAACACCGAACCGCACCGGGGCTTCGATCAGCTTCTCGAGCTGGCGGAGAGCAAGCCCAGCGGCTATTTCGTCTTCACCTCCAACGTCGACGGCCATTTCCAGAAGGCCGGCTTCGACGAAGGGCGGATCGAGGAGTGCCACGGCTCGATCCATCACTTTCAGTGTGCCGCGGTCTGCTCGCACGCCATTTGGGACGGAGGCGAAACCGAGGTGGAGGTCGACGAGGAGCGCTTCGAGGCGTTGAATCCGCTGCCGGCCTGCGGGAGGTGTGGTGGGACGGCCAGGCCCAACATCCTGATGTTCGGCGACTGGGCCTGGATTTCGTCGCGCACCGAGGAGCAGGGGATGCGCTTCGGCGCCTGGCTTCGGGACCTGAAGAGCGACGGCCGGAAGTTGGCGGTGATCGAGGTCGGCGCGGGGCGTGCGGTGCCGACGGTGCGCTACCGATCCGAATCCCTGGCGCGCTCCCACGGCGCGTCGCTGGTGAGGATAAACCCGCGGGATTACGAAACCCCGCCGGGCGACTGCCATTCGATTCCGCTCGGCGCGGCGGAGGGCATAGCGGCAATTGTTTGTTGAACGAGGACGGCATGGCCGGCGTGGGGCATCCCGGCGCACTGCGGCAGCGCTCTGAGCGAATACGTCTTCGAAAGGCTGCAACTCGACGGCATCGGCCGCTTCCTCGCCCTCACCTCCAACAACGAGGCCAACTCACTGGCCTGCCTCCACTTCTCCGAGGTCTTCGACAAAAAGGAGTTGTTTCAGCTGTCCCCGGAGCGGATGGAGGAGCGCGACGCGCAGGAGTTTTCCCCCATGCATCTGCGCGGCAGATTCCTCTTCGACAGCAGGGCCGGCTACAACCTCCTTTCCGACCGCCACCACGCCGGAGCCGTCGTCAAGTCGATACCCATCACCGATGAATACGACATCGATTCATTCCGGCAGGCTCACGGCGAAAGCGCCGTCCCCATGTTTGTCGTCAGCGACGACGGCAAGCTGATCGTCAAGACGGCCGACGTGGAGCTCGCGCCGAAGAAAGGCCAGGTTCTCATCGCCCTCGTAAATCACGGGGCATGACAGCCAGCCGAATTCCTCGGGCGGTCATCATCCCATTTCAATCCCCTTAATCACCCCGCCCGGCTTCATGCCGGCTCGACCGGCCTGTTTAAAGAAGATCATTAGTAATTGTGGTTACTGTTATTCGATTCGTGTTTACGATATTGCTTGTTCCGTCCAGCGAACTTCGCTCGGCGGAGTTCGTTAAGTCTTTAGCGGGGGTGATGTACCAGCATCGATTGATCTCTACTTCCACCCATCTGCCGTTTCGGTTTGAGTGCGAGCGAAGTGACCCGCTCGTTGAGAATCCGTGACCAACAATGAGGTGCGAACCATGCTCAACAGAATCGTTCTCTGTGCCCTGGCGGCATTCCTGGTAGCCGCCGCCGGCGCTTCAGCCGACGACATTATCGAGGCCGCGAAGAAGGGCGATTTTGATACCGTCAGGTCAATCATCGAAGCTAATCCCGATGCGGTGAACGCGGTGGACAAAGACGGCTCCACGGCGCTTCACTACGCCGCCGTCGACGCCTACTGGGATGTGTTTCGGTTGCTGCTTGAAAACAATGCCGATGTGAACACGAGAAACAAAGTTAACGCCACGCCGCTACACTATGCCTGCCACCACGACCGCCCAGACATGATCAGGCTGCTGATCGTGCGGGGAGCGAACCTGAATCCCCAGAATCTCTGGGGCATGACGCCGTTGCACACGGCCGTTTTCCGTGATTGCCCGCGCGTGGCCGAACTGCTGATAGACAGCGGCATTGATACAACACTGGCGACCAAAGAGGGCTGGAGCGCGCTGCACTACGCGGCCCTGTCCGGGCACAGGCATTGTTACGACCTGCTGGTGAAACGCGGGCTGTCGGCCGCGGCGAAGGACAACGACGGCAAGACGGCTTTGGAACTGTGGTGCGAGCGCCCGCAAGCGATCGAGGCCGATCCCAACAACCTCAAGGACTACGTCGGTGTTTACGAAAACGTGCTGCCGGTCTGGATCGAGGGCGGCAAGCTGTATCTCAAGGAGACATCCGTCGAAGAGCTCTACCCGCTTGGCATAGATACCTACTTCTGCGACAAGGTGCCCTGGAAGGTCGGATTCCTGCGAAATGAGGAGGGCAAAGTCGACCGCATAGAATTGTATTTCATCCGGCGCACGGCGGTCGGCAGGCGGACTCAATGAACATGTTTAAGCTTGCGGAGCAATTCCGGTTCCATCGGGTTGCTGATCAGTGGAGGAGATCGATGAGAAGTCGCGTAATTATTTTTCCGGCATTGGCGTTACTGCTGGCTGCGGCGGTTTTGCCGGCTGCCGCGGACATCATCGAGGCCGCCAAGAAGGGTGACCTCGAGGTTGTGAAGGCCATCCTGGCTGCGGATCCCGGCAAGATCGACGTCGTCTGCGAGAGGGGCATGCCGCCGCTCTACTGGGCGGGGATCTTGGCCCGCTGGGAGGTCTACGAGTTCCTGCTCGAGCACGGTCCCGATCTGGGTCCGATGGGAGTGGTCAAGGAAACTCCGCTGCACGGCGTTTGCCATCACGACCGCCCCGACATGGTGAAGCTGCTGCTCGAGGCGGGGGTCGATCCGAACGTCCGCGACCTCTGGGGCACTACGGCGTTGCACATCGCCGTCTGGCGCGGCTGCCCGAAAGCGGCCGAGGTGCTGATCGACGGCGGCATCGATACCTCTCTGGCGTCCAACGAGGGCTGGACCGCGCTGCACAGCGCCAACCTCTCCGGGCACAAGGAGTGCGTCGAGCTGCTGCTGCGGAGGGGCCTGCCCACCGATGTGGTGGACGACAAGGGCCGCACTCCCGCCGAACTATGGCGGGAGCGGCCTGAGCCGGTCGAGATCGCCGGCCGCGGGCTTGAAGATTACACCGGCAGTTACTTCGAAGGTTACCTGCCGGTTTGGCTGGACGGCGGCAAGCTCTACCTGGCCGACTACGCGGTCGAGGAACTCTATCCGATCGGTGAGGACACCTTCTTCTGCAGGCAGGCGCCGTGGAAGATCGTGTTCCTGCGCGACGCTGAGGGCAAGGTCGAATCCATCGAGCTGCACTTCCTGCGCCGCACACTCACCGGCCGGAAAACGGAGTAGCTACGTCGATCGACAGCGGACTGCTTTGCTCTTTCGTTAAAGAACCAGTGTCCCCACGTAAAAATGCGTCTTCGACGCCTCGGGATCCCTGGTCGTAACGATTAACCAGTACTTACCGTCCTTCTCAGCCAGCAGGGGCCAGTAGCCCGGGTACTCCTCGCCCTTGAAATCGATGGTTATCAACTCCTCGATTTTCCTTAACTTCTTTTCGAAAGAGAGCAGGATCACGCGGCCCTCATCGAGGTACGCACTTGAAGGCGCTGCGACTTCGGATCTTCTTTCGATATGATCGGCGCGCAAGGCGAGGTAGCTGTCGGCGCCGAGAGCGAGAAAGCGCGAATAGTATTCCCGATAATCCTCAATCCTCATGTCCTGTTCGACAGTGAGCGCGCGGCTCCAGGGCTTGGTTTTTATCAGCCTGGGCTTGCGCACCTTCGATCCTGTGTTCTGGAATTGCTGCACCAGGGAGCCGTTGTTCGACTTGCTGAGAGCTGCGGTATGGTCGGGAATGTCGCTCAAGGTGTGGATCAGCAGGTTTATCATGCCGCCGGCGGCTGGTTGCGCGGCGGCGCCGGCTCCATCGTATAAAGGCAGGAAGTCCACCTGCGAAATGTATTTGTTCGGGCTGCCGCTGTCGTAGATCTCCTCGATACTAAAATCTGTCGCTGATATCGGCGCCGTTGCGACCAGGCTGTCGACGCAGACCACCTGGCAACTGAACCGCCGGGTGGTACCGGGCTCTGTCACCCTTGCCGGTACCATCCATCTCATCCCGCTCCAGATCGGCTTCTGAAAATAAGCGTACTGGTTCTTGTTCGGATCGAAAGGGATCTCTCTGATGCTGCCGATTATGTTGCCGTCGAAGTCCATTTCAAAGAAACGGGCTACGATGCTGCTTTGTTTGGCGGCGTCGACATATACCTCCATACTAACTGCAACTGCAATAGAGTGAGGTCCGACGGCGGTCTGCACACTGTTCATAAGGATTTCATCAAAACCTGTGGGCAAAGGCAGGTACAGTATCTCGGTCGGATTGCTGGTGAATTTCCCGGCGGAACTGAATTTTGCCATCAGAACCTTGACCCAGGCATAATCCTCATCCTCGAGGCCGCAGAACAACAGGCCCCGCGGCGCGGTCGCAGGGCCGGCGGAATCCGGACTGCTGAACATCACCGCCGACAAGTTTGGGAACGACTCGAGCTGCTCGGCAAATGTGTCGGTCACTGTCGACTTACCGTTCTTCGTCAGCTTGAGGATGTATACGCCCCTGTCGTCCGTATTCGGTTTGGCGTCAGCCAATGCCAGGCCGTAATTCTTCTTTATGGGGAAGAAGTCTTGGATGCTGATTATGTTATAGAGCGTTCCGGGCTTTTTGATTAACTTCAACTTGATCTGATTCGCCGGTGCCGGGAATTTTTCCTGCGCCCCGGCGGTCACGGCAAACGATAAGATAACTGAAGACAGGAGTACGGCAGTAATTATCCGGGATCTGGACATGGTCATCCCTCCCAATTCGGCGGTTTGAGCCGAGTATAAGCAAATAAGTAGACAATTTCCATGGATTATTTGATGTTTTCGTTTCCAATACAGCGAAATCGACTGTTGTTCCGGCCCAGGCGCTTCCCTCTTAGCCGGATTTTATCTTCACTCTATTGAATTGGGCGGGGGAGGGATGGGCGGGCTGCACTTCCTCCGATTCAGAGCACGAAAGTGGAGACATAGAACGCCGTGTAATTCGACTGGGGATCCGTCGCTTTGATGATTATCCAGTACTTGCCGCCGCAATCCCGCAGCAACGGCCAGTCGCGAGGATAGCCTCCGGTTTTGAAATCGACCGCGGCCACCTCCGAAATCTTCTTCAACTTCTTATCGAACGAGAACAGGCTCAGGCGGCCCTCGTCCAGTTTGGTCGCCGCCGGAGCCGAAGCTACGGGCACTCTTCTGATGTGCACTGCCCTCGCGGATATGTAGCTGTCGGCGGCCACCGCGTGATAATCCGAGAACATCTCATAGATGGTCTCGAACATCATCCCCTCTTCAACGGCTAATATGCGGCTCCAGGGCTTGACCTTGAGCGGCCTGGGCTTGCGGATTTTTGCGCCCGTATCCTTTATTTGCTGAATCAGGAACTCATTGTTCGATTTGGTCAACACTGTTGTGTTTCTGGGAATCCCGGTTAAAAGATCGATAACCAGCTTAAACCGCTTGCTGGCAGCGGGCCTTGCCGAGGTCTCTCCCGCCGCTTGGTACTCGGGCAGGAAATTTAGGCTGAATATTATCGTCTCCGAGCTATCTAGCCTGTAAACCTCCTCGATGCTGATCGAGGTACCGTTGGCAGGCACCGCGGCCGCCGCGCTGTCGGCGATGATCATCGAACAGGTTCTTGTTATCTTCGGCTCCCTTTCGGTCAGCCGCAACGGCACCAGCCAGCGCTTACCGCTCCACACCGGCCTGTACAAAGTTGCACTCAGGTTTTTACTCGGATCGAACGGAACCTCTCTTATCCCGCCGATGAGGTTTCCATCGAAATCAGTTTCGAAGAAGCGCGCCATTGATGTGATCTTGTTTCCTTCCCAGGTGTAAGTCCTCAGGCTGACCGCCACCGCCACCGAATTGGGTCCTTTGGCCGCGAATACCCTGTCGACCAGGATTTCGTCAACCCCGGCCGGCTTGGTTATGTGGATCAGCTCCACGGGCTCGCCGATAAATTTCCCCTTTCCATTGAACCTGGCCATCGAGACCGCGGCCCATTCGTATTTTTCCTGGTCATGACCACAGAAAAGCAGCCCACGGCTCTTCTCCGCAGCGGGGCTGCCGCCCGCCTCGGTGCCATCCACCAGCAAGGCCGACATGTGCGCGCCATTCTCCAGGGCCACGGGGAAAGTATCGACCAGCTTCGCCTTGCCGTTACCGTTCACCTGCAATATGAAAACATGCAGCTGATCGTCGCTCATCCTGCCATCGGCCAGAGCCAATCCCTTGCGTTGAGACGTGGGGAAAAACTCCTGGATCGTCAGCATCGTCTTTATCTGGCTCGGGAATTTGATCGACTTGAGCAGTAACTTCTTTATCGCCGCAGGGCGGTTTTCCTGGGCCCACGCCGGCACGCAAACTGCGATTATCAAGATAGACAGAACTACAGCGACAGAAATTCTGAATCCGCGCATCGTCTTCCCCCAGGTGGTGAATGGCGGCATTATAAGCAAAACAGTAAACAATCACCACGAATACATTGATACACCCGCCGCAATAGGCTTGAGATCGATATTTTATGCCCGCACGAATCGATTTCCCGCGTCATCACCTCATAACCGATAAAAAAGCCCCCCGCCGCACGGGATCGAAGACGGCGGGGGGCTTCACCCATCGGAAGGGTGCTGTAATGCCTATGCCGCTTTCTGCGGTTTCTCCATCGCCGGAGTCACAGCACCCACGCGTAGCCGAGCTTGATGAAGAAGTTGCTGTCGAAGCTCAATCTGACATGCCTGCCCAAATCGTACCCGATGTATGGAGTCAGCCGAATCTGTTTGTCGGGTCGCAGCCCGGCAAGCATAGATAAGAATTTTTTTCGGATTTGTTCTTGACTAATCCCTTTTCATGGTAAAAAATTTATTCATGGGTAAGTTCCGAGGTGTTATGAGCAGATGAAGGGGAAGAGAAAAGGCCACCTGAGTCGTAGGGAAGGCCAGATTATGGAAGCGGTCTATCGCCTCGGCGAGGCCACGGTCGCCGATATCGCAGGGCAGATTCCCGAGGAGATCGGGACATCGTCGATCTCGAAATTCCTCTGGCTATTGGAGGAGAAGGGGCTTGTGACTCACCGGCGCTCGGGCAAGCGCAACGTCTACCGCCCCGCTCTGCCGCCGGAGAAGGCGAGCGAGAAACCTCTGCGCAACCTGATGAAGACATTCTTTCAAGGCTCGGCGTCGATGACCGTCGTGGCCCTCCTGAATCAGAGCCGTAACAAGCTCAGCGAGGGGGAGATCGACGAGCTATTCGATCTCATCAAGCAATTCAAAGAGAAGGGGAAATAGTGGCTGGAGCAGAGCCGTCTCTATCATCGATTCTCTGCTGAAATCGTTGCTTTTGACACTGCTGTTTCTCTGTTTCGGCTTCCTGTTGCGCGACTACGCGGTGATCAGTCGCGATCACGGCAGCTTCCAGGTGCCTAGCCTTTCGATCAGCCCAGCGACTTGATCGCCTCGACCGGCTGCAATCGCGCCGCCTTGCTCGCTGGATAGACGGCGACGAGGAGCACGGCCACCATGATCATCGCGCAGGTGGTGGCGAGGTGTTCGAAGCCC
>Ga0307380_10001236_pt1 | contig 38284 bp, 25 predicted proteins | sample UN3MG_FD_202239 | JGI IMG/M metagenome (GOLD analysis project Ga0307380, IMG submission 202239) | Soil microbial communities from Risofladan, Vaasa, Finland - UN-3 | ecosystem: Environmental > Terrestrial > Soil > Coastal area > Acid sulfate soil | place: Finland: Risofladan, Vaasa | collected...
TTACGCAGTGAATCGGGGTCGGTGGCACGGAAATAGAGGCCGCCGGTGGTCTTGGCGATCTCCTGCAGCAGGGGTTCGTCGATCTCGACGCTGACCATGACGTGCTGCTGGCGGCCGAAAGAATCGAGGACCGGATAGGGGGCTTGGCCGCGGGTGCCGACGCCGATGGTGTAGACCTTGATGTTGAAGCTGCAGGCCATCTTGGCCGCGTCGCGCGGGTCGATCTCGCCGCGGTTGTTCACGCCGTCGGTAAGCATGATGATGATCTTGGTCTTGGCCGCGGAATGCTGGATGCGGTTGACCGACGTGGCCAGGGCCATGCCCAGGGCCGTTCCGTCCTCAAGTTCACCAAGGTCGGTCTCCTGCAGGTAGAATTTCAAGATGTTGTAGTCCACGGTCAGTGGGCACTTGGTGTAGGATGTGGCGGCGAAAATGACCAGTCCCAATCGGTCGCTGCTGCGCTTCTCGATGAAGGAGGCAATCACTTCCTTGGCTACTTCCAGCCGGTTTTTTGGCTTGAAGTCAATGGCGGCCATGGATCCCGAGATGTCCAGGGTCAGGAGGATATCCATGCCCTTTTGCTCCTCGATCTGAAAGGTATTGAGCAGCTGTGGCCGGGCCAGGGCCATGATAAAGCAGAACAGGGCCGCCATTTTCAGGCGGTTCAGGTTGCGGATCAAGGTTGCTTTCATGATCGGGGCCGCCGCGGAAAACAATTTTTGCGATGCGAACCAGATGTGGCGCTGACCTTTGCGGGCCAGGAAACGGTTCCACCATGAAAGCCAAGGCAGCAGCAGAAAAAGCAGCAGGGCGATATTATTGGCCAGTTTGAACATGGGCCTCCGCCATTGCCGTTTCACGGCGTTTTTTGTGCTTTTCGATCAAAGCGGCGATCATTTGAAAAACCCCGGCCACGGCCTCATTTTCCGGAACTTGACGGGCGAATTTCACCAGGTCGGCCTGCCGGAACAGGGTTTCCATGTGAGCTAGTATCTCTCCATCTTTTTCGCTGTTTTTTAACTGCTCAACAGTCTCGGCCGTGGTGAAATCGGCGGCGTTGAATTCGTAGGCGCGTTCGATAAAATGCTTGATCATGTCGCTCAGGGAGATGAAAAATTGCCGGAATTCACCCAGTTGCGGCAGGTTTTTTTGGCGCAGTTCCCGGATGCGCATCTCCAGTTCGATTTCAGGCGGCAGCAACGGGGCGGTCTCCGGCAACCGCTTTTGCTTCATTTTTTTCAACAAAAACCAAAGCAAGGCCCCCAGCAGGAGCAGCATCATGAAAGCGGCAGCGTACTTGAGCAGGTGCCTGGGATCGCCGCCCATGACCAATAATTCTTTCAGGGGCTTGATGTCGCGGTCGCTCTCGCTCAACAGGGAACGGATGCGGATGGTCAGCTGGCCGGTCTGTTCATGGTCCGGGGCACCCTGGTGCGGCAGCATTTCGACGGTGAAGGGACCGACATTGAATTCACCGGTCTTGAAAAAAGCGATGGTGATGATTTCTTCAAAAGTGGTGACGCCGGGAGCTTCCAGCGTTGGCCGCTTGCTGCGGCCGATGATTTCATAAGCGCCGTCCGTGACCTTGATATCAATGCTGTCGATGGCGCTGTCGGTGCGGACGACCACGCGCAAATCGATATGCTCGGCAATGGTGGCGGTTTGGCTGGAGGCCGACATGGTCACCTGGGCGGGAACCGCGGTCAACGGCAGGAGCAAGTGCAGCAGGATGAACGGCAGCGGTTTCATCGGGCGAATTTTTTCTTGCGCTTTAAAAAAAGATCGAAAAGGGGTTTTTCGTATTCCCGGTCCGAGCAGATGGTCAGGAAGTCGATACCGTTCTTGCGGAACAGTTCGCTTAAAGCAAGATCCTTTTCGTTGCGGATTTTTGCAAATTCCCGGCGCAAAGCGGTGTTGGTGAAATCGGCGCTGAAATCCTTGCCGCTCTCAAGATCCCGCAAATGAAAATTGCCCTGTTGCGGAAGTTCCCGTTCGCGCCGGTCGGCAATATCGATGGCGATCAGATCATGCTTGCGGCCGGCGATTTTCAGAGCCGTGTCGAAGCGGTCGTCAAGGAAGTCGGATATCAAAAAGACAACCGCCTTTTTTTTGATCAGTGAAGTCAGATAAACCAAGGCGTTGCTGATCGAGGTCTCCCGTCCCAGTGGCTTGAATTCTATGATGTCACGGATGAGGCGCAGCAGATGGGTGCGGCCTTTTTGCGGCGGGATGTACAATTCGATGCGATCGCTGAACAGCAGCAGCCCCACCTTGTCGTTGTTGAGCATGGCCGTAAAAGCGATCAGCGCCGACAATTCGGCGGCAATCTCCTTTTTGCTCTTGGAGCTTGAGACGAATTGCAGCGACGCGGAAAGGTCGAGGGCCAGGATGATAGTCAGCTCTCTTTCTTCGACAAATTGCTTGACATAAAGCCGGCCCAGACGTGAGGAAACGTTCCAGTCGATAAAACGCGAATCATCTCCATGCTGGTATTCGCGGACCTGCGAAAATTCCATGCCCCGGCCTTTGAAGGCCGAATGGTATTCCCCGGCAAAGACATCGCGAGCTGCTTTGCGGGAGAGGATCTCGATCCTTTTTATTTTTTTTAAGGTTTCTTCAGCGATCATGGCCGGGTCTGATCAGGCAAAATTGCGGCTACATGGATTCAATGGTGATCCTGCCGTTGTATTTGATCTTGAAATTCGTGGGATAGCCCAGCTTCATGTTCCAGACCTTGGGCAGGTTTTCAGCCATCTGCATGAAAGAACTTTTCAGTTCCAGGGGGATCTTGGCGATTAGTTCGATCCCCTCGACATTGCTGAAATTGAGTTTGATGTTCTTGTTGCGGCAGTAGAATTCCAAACTGTAGTTTCCGACCGATGTGTTCTGGATATAGATCATGGTCACATCAAAAACTTTTTCATCCATCGCAACTGCCTCCCTTGTCTGGATTATGCAATTTATACAAGATTGAATTCTAGCAAAAAAAAGACGTTTTGAGCAACTCGCGGCATGAGCGGGCGGGAAGCATCCGGAAAAATCAGGCGCCGGTCCCGCGTGCCCCCAGTTGCTTGTCCAGTATCCACAGCCCGTTGACGCTGTCCTTGATCTGGGTCAACTTGAAAACAATTTTGGCCGCGGTGGATTCCTCCTCAACCTGTTCCTTGATGAACCACTGCAGCATGATCTGGGTGGGGTTGTTTTTTTCGCTACCGGCCAAGCGGTAGAGTTCGTTGATGCAATTGGTGATATACTGCTCATGCCGGGACACGGCCGTGAACGCCGCCAGGGGGGATTTCCAGTTTTTTTCCGGTTCCTTGACGGCCAGCAGGGATACGCGGCCGCCCATTTCGTCCAGGAAATTGAAAAATTTCATGGCGTGTGACATCTCTTCCTGGGCTTGGGTCTTCATCCAGGCGGCAAAACCATCCAGGTTCACTGACAGGAAATATGTGGCCATTGACAGATACAGATAAGCGGAAAAGATCTCCTCATTGATCTGTTTGTTCAACGCGGTTTCGATTTTTTTGCTGATCATCTTCGGCCTCCAATTCTAAAAATATACCATAAATGATAACTTTTTGCCAGCAGGATATTGTGTTTTTCATGATCCCGTCCTCAGGTCAGGAATTACCTGATGGACCGCAACTATTGATTTTTCTATTTCGCTTTGTTATAAATACCGTGAAGTGGGTAATTATTAAGATAGAGTAATGGGTATGATTAAATCGTACATCGTCAAGTGCTGGCATTGCATGACCGAATTTGACGCGGTTTCGGCCGCCGACTGCAGCCATTCCACCCCGACAAAAATTTGTCCTTTCTGTCTGAAGTGTTTTTGCAACGCTTCAGAAGATTACAAAAAAAAGTATGTGAAAAATTGTCCAAAGGAGATGCTGGCCGAAAACAAAGCAGCCCGAGATTCCATATATTTGAAGATCGGAGAAATATTGGTCAAGGCAGGCAAAATCTCAATCGAGCAGTTGGACACGGCGTTGGACAAGCAGCGCCTTGTCAACAAAAAGTTGGGGGAAGTCCTGATCATGATGTCGCTGATCACCCCGGACGAGCTTCAGCTTTACCTGCTCAACCAGAACAGCATCGAGAAGATCGACTTGAAAAACATCACCGTGGACACGGGGTTGATATTCCAGATCGGCAAGGAATTCTGCCTGGACCAGAAGATCGTGCCCATTGAGATCCAGGAGATCGCCGGCGGGCATGTGCTGCGTTTCGCTTTTTATTCAGTCAATGATCTCCCAAAATTAAAAAATCAGGGAGAACTGCAAAAATATAAACTGATCCCCTACCTGGCCCAGAAGGAAGAAATTGAAAACCTGCTGAAAAACCTGAAAAATACTGAAAAGGATATCAAAATTTATACTTCGCTGGAAAGCACCAAATACATCCGCATTTTGAATTCATTGGTCAAGTCGGCGGTTCAAACCAGGGTTTCCGATGTTTTTTTTGAATTCAAATCCGGCCAACTCGCTATTTTCTTTCGCAATGGAGAATCTCTCTCCCGTGTCGACCAGCCCATCGATGACGCGAAGGAATTTTTTGAAAAGATAAAGGAAATCTGCGGGTTCAAGCGCAAGGAAAAGCAAACGCCGCGGGAATCCTGGCTGAACTTGAGCAAAAAATTCAGTCATTTGAAAATCAAAGTGCTCTACTATTCCGGCGGCGCCCAGGAAAACATCCGCTTTAAATTCAACAACCTGAAGGATTTTGCCAAGAAAATCACCGAGTTGAATCTTGAGCGCGACGAAGTGGAGCGGCTCAAGTCCATCTTGCAAAAACAAAACGGCTTGTTCATTGTGGCGGGGCCTGCTTACAACAAAACCAATGAAACCCTTTACGCACTGATGAATACCCTGATCGGCGAGCGACTCGCCACCGTGGAAAGCGCCGTGGTTCTGCGCAACGAGCGGTTCTTTCAGATCGAAAACCAGGGCAGCGATGTCAGCGACGCCGTGTACAAGAACCTGCTTTTTTACAAACCCGATTCCATGTTCTTGTTTGATTACTTTCAAAAAAGCTACAATCGCCAGTTTATGAATTTTGTGGAAATGGGCAGGCTTTTCATCGAATTGCAGGGTTTTTCCTATGAGGAAATTTTTGAAAAAATGCAAGTTGAAAACGAAGTCCCGCTGTCCTTTCTGGTAGAGAACCTGCGCCTGGTGGTATTTCAGCGCCAGGTGAAAATTCTTTGCCCGCACTGCAAAACACCTCATCCGCAATCAGCCCGTGAACTCTTTAAAAACAAGAAACTGACCATCGACTACAAGATTTTCCAGGAAAAGGGCTGTCCGGAATGCCAGTCCAGCGGCAGCAGCCACGATGAAATTTTCTACGAGATCTTCACCATAGACAACAAGGAGCGGGTCCACTTCCAGCAAAGCCACCTGGTCGCTCTGGATAAAAAAATTTCCGAAGGCGGGGACCTGACCATTGCCCAGAAGGTTTTTAACCGGGTGCTGAAGGGTGAAGTGTCCTACAAGGAAAGTACCCGTTTCTTTTGATCACGCCCTGAAATTCCGGCTGCAATCCAAACAAACAAAAGCGTGTGCCTGTCTTTTTGCTTCCCGGTGCCTTTCCTTTTTGCGGCGCCAAAATAAAAATACTGCCAGGATCAGAATCATGGCGAACGGGAGACTGGCGCGGCTCAGCAGGAAAAGCAAAAAGACAAGGAAAAGGGACAGGAAAAAAATAAATACAGTGAGCATGATCTGGGCAAAAGATTCGTTGCCTGTGGAATCTTCTTCGTTTTCGAACGGCAAGGTAGCGCTGGAGCCGCAGGCCGGGCAAGGTGGGGGAGGCTGGTTCATTTGTCTAGAAGTATCCGGGTTCCCAATGCCTGGTTGAAATCGGAAAAGAGTTTCTGGGTTTCGCCGCTCTTGAGCTGTTCGTTGAAAATGTTCAGGCGCGAATCCAATAGATCGAGCAGATGCAGAAGATATGCTTCTTTTGTCTTTGGGACTTCGGGTGAGCCGTATTCCTTTTCGCCGTGGTGGGAGACGATCAGGTGCTGGATGCGGATGCTTAAGGGTTCCGGGAAATCGGCGATCTTGTTTTTCATTTCCAGGAAAATCGTCAGGCTGATAACCAGGTGGCCGAGCAGTCCGCCGGCCAGGGTTGTCTCCAGTGCCGGTTGGGTCTTGAATTCGGCGGTTTTACCGATATCGTGAAAGAGGGCGCCTATGAGCAGCAATTCCTTGTCCAGGTCGTAATGGGGGGCAATGGTCAGGATCATCTTCAGCAGCGAATGGGTGTGCTGCAGCAGGCCTCCGGCAAAAGCATGATGGATTTTTTGGGCACCGTAGGCTTGACCGAAGACCGGCCCGTATTCTTCCTTGAACAATTCGCTGAGTCTGCGCAAATGGGGATCACTGAGGTTGCCATCCAGCAAAGAAAAAGTCTCAGCCAGCAGCGCCTCGCTGTCAAAAGGCGGGGTTTCACTGAAATCGCCGGGATCGAAGCCGGGGTCTCCGGAAACAATGGCGCGCAAGTGGCTGACGGTAATCTGTTTTTTTCCCCGGTAGTCCCTGATTTCACCGCTGATCTTGTAGATGTCCCCGGCCCGGAGCAGTTTGTGATATTCCCCGACGTTGTTCCAGACCTTGGCCGGCAAGCGTCCGGTCTTGTCCATCAGTGTCAGGTCAAGAAAATCGTCGCCGTTCTTGGTCTTTTTTTTGACGATTTCCTGGACGCGGTAAAACCAGCTCACATTTTCGCCGGTCTGCAGGCTATCGATGAAACGGGGGGTTCCCTTGCTCTTATCAAAAAGGTTCATTGCGGACTCCTTAGCTTGGTCTCGATCTTGTAAGAGGAGCGAATATCGTTCAGCCAGGCGGACAGCTGTTTTTCCGTTCGCAGCTTGCGCAGGTACTTTTCGATTCCCGGAGCCATTTCGACCAGGGTCCACGGTTCCAGGCCGATCTGCTGCTGCGAAGGCAGGTAGTCGTGGTTGAAAAAATCCTCAATCTCATTGAAGGGGATCGTAATTTCCATCTGGAATTTTTCCCTGAGCACTTTTTCGTAGAGGACTTTTTCCCAGATGAATTCTTCAAAATCGCTCCAGTTCATGGCAAAATTGTTCAGCATGGCCAGTAATTTTTCAAGCGATCCGGCCTTTTGCAGGATCTGCCTTTGCACCATTTCGAAATCCTCTTCACTGAGGTTGAATTCGTCGCCAAATTCGAGGGCGATCGTTTTATAAGTGATCAAGTCGCCCAATATGCGGGAATAGAAGTTTTCTTCCGATTCCTTGTTCTGCCTGAGTATGGGGAAAAAGGCAATGGCCCGCTCGATATCGTGGATGGTGATGATCTCCTCGTTGACGGTGGCGGCGATCCTGTCGACCAGGATCGGCCCGGGCTGGAGCAGGATGAACAGGCAAAGCAGGGCTTTAACGATCATGGTCGGACCCCTTGGCAGTAAAGAATTGTGCGGTTTGGCGCATCATGCTTGAATGGTAGCAGAAACCGCTCTTTGCCGCAACGGTCGGCCGCACGGCCGCTTGGGAAGACCAATTTGCATGTTTACCCGGCTTGATTTAAAATCAGCCAGCCGTATTCATGGCTTGGAGGTTGATGTGCGAAACAAGCGTCTGCTCGCTGTCTGGCTGCAGCAAACCCGGGCACCCTTTTTGATCCTGTCGGTGGCCTTGACCCTGGTCGGCATTGCCACGGCATACTGGCATGGTTTCGGCCATCTTACCCATTCCCTGCTGCTGCTGGCGGGAGTGGTTCTGTCCCATGTCGCCGTGAACCTTTTTAATGAGCTTTCCGATCATGAAACCGGGATAGATAATAACACTGCGCGCACCCCGTTCAGCGGCGGCAGCGGCATGCTACAGTCAGGAAAGACGACCCCGAGCCAGGTGCGCTTGGCCGCCTATGGCGCGCTGCTGGCTGCCGGAGCGATCGGCGTGTACTTTTGCTTGGTCAGCGGCTGGCCGCTCCTGGTCCTCATGGCTTGCGGCGCCCTGGCAGTCCGCTTTTACACCTCGCACCTCTCCAGATGGCTGATCGGTGAATTGGTCAGCGGCTTGACCCTGGGCAGTTTCGTTGTCATCGGCGTTCATTACGCCCTGACCCGCTTCATGACCATGGACATCATCTATATTTCCCTGGTGCCGGGAATACTGACAGCGCTGCTGCTTTTTTTGAACGAGTTCCCTGATGCCGAAGCCGATTGCCGGGGCGGCCGTCGTCACCTGGTCATCTTTTTCGGCAAGAAAAAGAGTGCAGTGATCTACGCTTGTGCGCTGCTCCTGCTTTTCGTCTTGATCGCGGCCGGGCCTTTTGTCCAGAATATTCCCTATACCGTACTTATGGCCCTGGCCACCCTGCCCCTGGGCATTGCCGCAGCATTCCAGACCCTGAAACATCACGATGCCCCGGCCCGCCTGGTGCCGGCCCAAGGTTTGAACGTTGCCCTGGTGATCCTGACCGATCTGCTGCTGGCCGTCGCCTATTTTTTGTAAGCGGGAAGTAAAAGATCTAGTGTAGGCGGCCCGGCCTTTTCTCTGGCGCCAAGAAGAAAAATGAATGGGATGCCCTGCGTAAACTTTTTCACCCTTTTAACCGTCTAACTATATTAAGCAAAAGCTATCCAATAAGCAAAGGAAGTGTTTTTTATCATGAAAAAAATTTGTATTTCGGTTATTTTGATCATTTGCTGTGCGCTGCCCGCCGCGGCGCAGGTTGCACCGGCCTCAGATCGTGAAGTTCGGGCCAGACGTGCCGAAGAAGCAATCCACGTCGATGGCCGGCTTAGCGAAGCGGTATGGCAAGGGGCCGGGGTGGGCGATTTTATGCAGCGCAATCCGCTGGACGGCAAACCGGCCAGCGAACGTACCGAGGTTTGGATCGCCTTTGATGAAAAAGCGGTGTATGTTGCCGCCCGGCTTTACGATTCCGAGCCAGGAAAGATCGTCAGCCTGCTCGGACGCCGCGACGACGAACTCGATTCCGACTGGTTCAGCTTCGCGGTCGATCCCTATTTCGACCGGCGCAGCGGCTTCCAGTTCAGCGTCAATCCCGCTGGCTCGATCATCGACATGACCTTGTACAATGATGAATGGACCGATGCCACTTGGGACGGGGTCTGGGAAAGCACGGCCCGGATCGACAAACAGGGCTGGACCGTGGAGATGCGCATCCCCTACGACCAGCTGCGCTTTCCGGTCCGCGAGGAATACGTCTGGGGGGTCAATTTCAAGCGCACCATCCAGCGCAAAAATGAACAGGATTATTTCGCCTGGGTGCCCAAGGAGGAGAACGGCTTCGTTTCGCGCTTCGCCCGCTTGACCGGCATTCGCGGCATCCGTCCCGGCCGCCATTTCGAAGCCATGCCCTATACGGTTGCGCGGCTGACCTTCAGCCCACGCCAAGAGGGAAATCCTTTCCGCACCGGCAGCGACCTGTTCGCCAGTGCCGGCCTCGACCTGAAGTACGGCCTGAAAAGCAATTTGACCCTTGACCTTTCCCTGAATCCCGATTTCGGCCAGGTCGAGGTCGATCCGGCCGAGGTCAACCTGTCGGTGTTTGAAACCTACTATTCCGAAAAAAGGCCGTTTTTCATCGAGGGGTCGAGTATCTTTAATAATTTCGGCTACGGCGGCGCCAACAGCAATTTCGGATTCAACTGGGGCAATCCCGAATTCTTCTACAGCCGCCGCGTCGGCCGGCCGCCGCAGGGCGGGGTTGACAGTGACGACTATGTCCGCTACCCGGAAATGACCACCATCCTGGGCGCTGCCAAGCTTAGCGGCAAGGTGGCCGGCAACTGGAACATCGGCTTCCTGAACGCCGTGACCGCGCGCGCCTACGCGGATGTGGACAGCATGGGCAGCCGCTCAACCCAGGAAGTGGAGCCTTTCAGCGACTACAGCGTCCTGCGCGTCCAAAAGGAGTTCAACCAGGGGCGGCAGGGACTGGGCTTCATCACCACCGGGGTCTTTCGCGACTTGAACGATCAGGAATTGCAGGATATGCTGGGCAGTCAAGCTCTGACCCTGGCAGCCGACGGCTGGCTGCAGCTTGGGAAAGCTCAAGAATGGGCATTGACAGGCTGGCTGGGCGCGACGCGTGTTGCCGGCAGCCGCGAATACATTCTCGACCTGCAGCAATCACCTTTGCATTATTTCCAGCGGCCCGATGCCGAATACCTGTCGCTCGATCCCGAGGCCACTTCTTTGAGCGGTTGGTCCGGGCGCCTGGCCCTGAACAAACAGAAAGGCAACATGATCTTCAATGCCGCCCTGGGGGCCGTGTCCCCGGGTTTCGAAGTCAACGACCTCGGCTACCAATGGCGCGGCGACTATGTCAACTCCCACCTGGTGGCCGGCTACAACTGGCTCCATCCCGGCAAGGTCTTCCGCAGCGCTTCCATAATGGCCGCCCTGGCCCGGGGCTGGGATTTCGGCGGCAATGACATCATGAATAATTACTTCCTTTTCTTGAACGGCGAGTTCCTGAACTATTGGGGCGGCGGCCTCGAATTTGGCTTCGTTGACGCGGCTTACGACAAGGAAGCGAGCCGCGGCGGGCCCCTGCTGCGCCTTCCCCCTGGCTTCTGGGTCGAATTCGAGGCCTACAGCGACAGCCGCAAGCCGCTGGTGTTCTCACTTTACGGCGAGGCCTCGCGGCGCCGGGACGGCACCAGCGAATTCGCCATCGGCCCGGCCCTGCGCTGGAAGCCGCGCAGCAATGTTTCCTTGTCCGTTCATCCCCAGGTGGACTTTCTACACACCTATCGCCAGTGGGTGGCCAACGTGGACGATCCGTTCCAATCCGCCACCTTCGGCCGGCGTTACGTTTTCGCCTACCTGGACGAAAAAGTGCTCTCGGCCGAGATCCGCTTGAACTGGATATTTTCTCCGAAGATCAGTTTGCAGGCTTTCCTGCAGCCGCTGATCGCCGTGGGCAAGTATGCCGAGTTCAAGGAACTGGCGCGGCCGGCGACCTATTCGTTCAACTATTACGGCCGCAATGGTTCAACGGTCTTCCGCAACGACGAGGGCTATACGGTCGATCCTGACGGCGCCGGGCCGGCCCCGAAATTCACTTTCGCCGATCCCGATTTCAACTTCAAGTCGCTGCGCGGCACGGTCGTGTTCCGCTGGGAGTACCGCCCCGGCTCGACCTTCTATTTCGTATGGACGCAGAACCGCCAGGATTTCGCCAATCCCGGCGACCTCGATTTCGGCCGCGACCTGGGCGACCTGATCTCGGCCCGGGGCGACAACATTTTCATGTTCAAGGCCACTTACCGTTTTAATTTGTAGACAATTGCTCCAGCGAATTTTGCAGTGAAATCGGATCGATCTTTATATTGTCTGTTTGCGAGGTAATGTGGCCCTTATAAGAGTGTGGTCTCCAAATGGCCTCGAATTGATGCCCTGGTTATACTCCAGTACGCGTTGTTGATGCAAATAGAGCAAATGATCACAAGCAATAATCTCATATTGTGAGCGGAAGGCTAGAGAGAGGATTTCAGAAGATCGAGTAATTTTTGAGACATGGGGGGAAAGTAATTGTCTCCAGGAAAAAGCTTTGGGTCAGGAAACAAAAGGCGATTTTTCTTGGAGATACTCATTGCTTGCGGATATACGTCGCGAAAGAGTGAAGAGAGAAGGTAGGGATCGTTTGACCAAGGGGGCGAAGATGCAGCAATCAGAAGGCGCGAGTAGAGCTGAAAAAATGGCGGCCAGCTCCAAAATGATGAGGATGATATATTGCTTTGCAGAAACACATCTCCGCTGTCCAGGGAATATTGATTCTGTTTGCCCCTGCTTTCTTTGGTGACAAAACCGGATTCCGCCCAGCGCTCCAGGATGACGTAGATGTTCTTTTGGTCGTAAAAGGTTTCCCGGGCGATCTGGTTGGAATTGCCTTCGCCGTTTACTAGGAGAAAAAGGATCAATTCAGCCCTAGCATTGACACCGAATATGCCGCGCAGATACAGTTGCAGCAGGGGGGGTTTCTTCAGAAGCGGCGGCGTGAGTGTGCGCTTGGCTCTGGAAGTATTTGTTGTTGTTTTTTTTGAGGAAAGCGTCGTCGAAAGCAGCAATTCAACTTCCTGCCAAATTTCTTTCTTGATCAGTGGTTTCTTTAGGTATTCGTCCGGCTTGATGAATGCAGCGGACATGCGCTTGAGCCTGGCTTGGTTCACCCAATCCTGGAAACAGGCAAGCCAGCGAATGACTGCGGTCCACAACCGTTGATCTTGCTCGGCCGCGATCGAGGTGGCCAAGATAAGTGCTTCCAAGTCAATCAATTGTTTAGTTTCTGGACTGTAGGCCGTGATCCCCAGCGTTCGCCACTGGCGCCACAAGAGCACCAGAAAACCCTCTTGCAGGTATTCCTTAAATTTTGCCGGCGAGTTTTTCGTAGCCATGTTTTTTTAAAAAAGAGATCAGAATCATCCTGAATCCGACGGAAACATCCTGAGTCAGCACCCAGCGGCTGGCGGCAAGAAGCTCGACTTCGGAAGGATTCAGCTTGAAGAGATCTTCCACGTGGTAGCCGCCGCGGTCAAGGGAGGCATACAACTTGAAGTGGATCTGGTCGATGCGGCTGATGAAAAATATGGTCAGAAAATTGCCATAGACTTTTTTCACCAGTCGCTTCAATAATCCTTTTGGAAGCCCGGTGTCCAATTGTGATTCAGGCCCGAGATTCAGCCAGTCCGCCGGCAAATTGAAATCCCTTTCGACTTTCGCCGCTGCCGCTTTTAGCCATTCTGGAAACACTCCGATTTTTACTATTTGACCTTTTTTAAAAGATCCGAGAACATCAACATCCTTCGTAGTCCTAGCCACGAGTTGCAGAGCTGCAAGGGCCGTGCCGCCGCAGACGACCAGAGAGATCCTGGCGCCGCTGCTGACAGAAATTTGCCTGTCCAAGGCTGTGAAGATCAATTCCAGGTTCTTGCTTTCGATCATTAAATAGGATTTTATAACCTTAATATAAGGTTGTCAAGTCCTAATCAATATTATCTTGGATATCGTCTTCTGGAGTGAAAAACGCCGGATCGCTCAATACACGTTGCCGATGCCGATGTGGATGAAGAAATTCTGCTCGGCGGCCTTGCGCAGGTTGAAGGCGAAATCGAGGCGGATGGGGCCGAGCGGGGTGCGGTATTTCAGCCCGAAGCCCAATGCCCGCTCCATCTTGTTCAGGTTGAAGTCGCTGGATTTGCTGAAGACGTTGCCCACATCGGCGAAAAAAGTGTAATACAGGTTTTCCATGGGAATGAGCAGGCTGGGGACGGTGACTTCCATGTTGAAAAGCAGCAGGACGTTGCCGCCCTCGGGCTCGTTCTTTTCCAGGTTGATCGGGCCCAGGCGGTCGTTGCGCGTGCCGCGGAAGGAATGGGAACCGCCGGCGAAAAAACGCTCGCTGATCGACATGTCGCCGAAACCGAAGCCGTTCTTAACGGAGAAGGAAAATGTGCCTTCGCGCAGGATGGGATAGTGTCTCTGGTAATTCCAGAAAAGTTTTAAAAACGTGTAATCCTTTTCGAAAACCGGCAGGCCCAATTTCATTTCGGCGTTGAGGAAATGGCCGCTACGCGGGTTGAAGGGATTGTCGCGGTTCTCATTGACGAAAGAAAGCGAGAGGGCGGTGGTGTCGAAGGGCTTGTTTAGCTGGTCCACGCTGAACACCACCGGGATTTTTAAATCGATCAGGGTGGTGCGGTACCACTTTGCCGAGCCCAGAAAATACAGCCTGTCCGAGAATTTCTTGACCAAGGTGGCGCCCAGTCCCCAGCGGTTGAAGCGGTAGCTGGGATAGGTTTCGTCTTCTTCCCAGATCTTGAACGAAGTAGTGATCATGTTTTTGAAAAAATACGGCGTGTCGAAGGAAAGGATGCCGCGGCGCTCGTTCAAGCCCAGCTGCAGGGTGGCGGCCACAGAGGAGATGGAGTTGAAGAGGTTTTTTTCCTGGTACTCCAGGGTGCCGCGCGGGCCGCGCCTTTCCTCCCAACCGAAACCGAAACCGTAGAAGCGGCTGCGGTCGGGAGTGACTTTGGCCACCAGGTCGATGCTGCCCTGGTCATTTTCGATCTTGTCCAGCCTGATCTCGGAAAAAATGGCGCTGTTTTCGATCTCGGAGCGGAAGGCGTCGACCTTGCTGCGGCTGAAAGGCTGGCCCTTGCGCAGGGGGAAGCGTTTTTTGAGCAGGCTTTCCTGGGGGGCGGAGGCGCCGATGATGATCAGTTCGCCCATTTTTTTCAACTGCTTTTCGTCGATCTTGATCAGGAGCGATTTTTGCTGGCCCGGCGACAACTCGTAGCCGACGGTCGCTTCATCATAACCGCGGTCCCAGTAGAAATTCCGCAGGCGGTCGATGTCTTCGCTGAACTGCCTGGGGACATAGGGGCTACCGGACTTGCTGCGGATCAGCCGGTAGAGTTCCTGGCTGGCGAAGGTCCGGTTGCCGCTGAATTCGACGTTATCGACCAGGAATTTCCGGCCTTCTTTGATGACAAAATCGATATCGGCGTATTTGCCGCGGAAACTCGGTTCCAGTTGGATCTCGATAGGCGATATCCCCTGGTAGTAATAAAAAAGCTTGAGTACTTCCATGTCGGCAATAAGAGAATTGAGCCGCAACCAGAATAATTTATGGAAGATCAGGTCATCGGTTTTGATGATCTCCCTGATTTTTTCGTTGCTTACCGACTGGTTGCCGTGCACGGTGATTGTTCCCAGCCGGTAACGGCGGTTTTTTTGGACCGTGAAGACGATGGTTTTGTTTACACCGTCGGTGCTGATGGCGGAAGTGATGCGGGCGTCGAGGTGGCCCTCATTTTTCAGATAGTTCAACAGCCTGGCCCGGCTCTCTTCTTCGGCCCATTTTTCAAAAACCTGACGTTCCCAGACATCGGCGATCAGAGGCATCCTGGCGGCCATGCCCTGAAAAACGAAATTGTATTTGTAGCCGCAACCGATGTCGATGGTGATATCCAGAACCGAGCGTTCGGGATCGAGGAAATCTTCCTGCACTTTTATATCCGGAAAATAGTAGAGATTTTTTTTTAGAAGTTTCCTGGTTTTTTCGATTTTTTTGGCGAAGTCGCTTTGGATATAGAAAACGGAGTTTGTAAAGTAACCCGGGATTATCCGCGAGAGTTCATCATCGTTGACCTGGACCAGCAATTGCCTGATGCGGGCGATCTTGCCATAGGCGATGACGAAAAAGATGGTGCAGCCGGAACGGTTTTTATCCAGGTCGACCCGCGGTGATATCAGGGCGTTGAAAAAGCCCTTACTTTTAAGCAGGGTTTGCAGTTCATCCACGGCCTTGGCCAATTTGCTCTCTTCGAACAGATCGTTCGTGCGCAGGGAATAAAGGGCGGCGCGCATTTCCCGCTTGCTGATGGCATTGGCTTCACTGAAGCGAAGGGCGCGGATGACCGGTTTGTTCTGCAGAATGAAATAGACGTCCAGTAGGTCGGCATCCCGGATTTGGACCTTGACTTCAATGCCGGCAAACACCCCGGTTTTAGACAAGTTCTCGATGCTTTTCCTGACATTCCGGTACTGGTAGGAGTCTCCGCTGCGAACGCTGATCAGGGCGCGGTAAGGGAGCAGGCGGGGATCGCTTTTCTGGTCTCCGTTCAGCATCAGCACCTGTCCGACCTTCAACCCTTCCCAGTCTGGCGCCGCGGCTTGCCGTCCAGGCAGCAGCAAAAGCAGGGAAAATACGGCCCCGAGCAATTGCCGAGGAAATATCTTGCGGCAGTTCACGGCCATTTCAGCGCCGGGTGCGCAGGCGCAGGTCGAGGCTGTAGCGCCCTTCTTCGTTTCTCATGGCGATCAGGGAGATGGCCGGTGACAGTTGATATTGCAGGTAGAGAATTTCCTGGCGCGAGGTGGAAAGGTTGGTGGAGTATACGACGACGAGGTCTTTGGAGATCGTTTTGCCGATGGTCAGCGCAAAGTGTCCGGCTGCCGATTGATCGGAGAGAATGGGATCGATGCGCAGCAGGTTGATGCCCAGCAGCCTGTTGGCCCGCTTCTTGATCTCTTCGGTCAGCTTGGTCGTGACCATGGCCGTGCTGCCCAGTTGCGAGCTGAGTTCCGCCGAACCCGACCTTTTGAACCCCTCGCCCAGGGAGACCAGGGCCAGGATATCCTGGGTTGGCAACGGCGGCGAGGAAACCAATTCGGGCTTGGCGCGTGAGGCGCTGCCGCGGATGTCGAAACGGATGCGGTAATTCTGGATGAACGCTTCCGACTCGACCTGGATCAGCGGATCGATGAAAAAATTGTTTTTGAAAACCAGCTTGGCTTTCAGCAGGTTGAAGGAACGGTCGGAAAAATAGATCTCTCCCTGGCTGCCTTCGCAGGTTCCGCTTAAAATGGGAAAATTGGCATTGCCGGTCAGCCGCAACTTGAATTTGCCTTTGATGCGGCCCAGGGAATTGCTCATCAGGATATTCTCGCTGTTCAGCCCGATATCCAGCTGCAGCATTTCCTGGATCTTGGATTCGGCGGTCGACAGTTCAGAGCGGGTATTAAAGATGATGCGCTCATCGATCTCTCTTTGCCATTCGACCGACTGGAACGCCAGGGTTCCGGACAGCAGTAATTTTTTCTGCCGGTATTTCAGTGTCAGGTCGGGATTGACCAGGCAGGCGGTGCGGTCCATGGGGTAAAGATGCAGGTCCTTTCCCTGGAGGCTGAAGGTCATGCTTTGCAAACTGCTGGGGCCGATGACCAAGCGGCCATTGCCTTCCACCGTGCCGCCGCCCATTTCACCGCGCAGCGACTGCAGGATAAAATTCTTGTTGACAAAAGTGACCGTTCCCTGAAAATTGTCCAGTGAATGGGAGAAGTTCGGCAGCGAGAGTGTCTGGCCGGAAAAGATGGCCACGCCCCGGCTGTTGATGATGCCGCTGCTGTTTGAATAAATTTGTCCCAACAAGCGCATGCTGCCGGCATTGTTTTTCCAGGGAATCAGCAGGTTGAGATCCATCAGGTTCAAATTGAATGTCCCGGAATATCGCGAAGCTTTGCGGCTGAACTCGAGTGAAAACGGGGAAACGCCGTCCTGGTTGAGCACTTCACCACTGGTGTTCAGGCTAAAATCGGAAAAATCGGTTACTATTTTGGCGCTGCCATTGACGCTGAATTCGCGATCGCGGTAAAAATTGATTTTGCTGAACCGGTAGGAGAGCTGCAAGGGATCTTTAAGGAATTCACCGCGGCCGTCGATCTCCATGTCGGCCCGGCCGCTAAATTCGCCGTGTAGCCGGGCTACGTCCATGCCGTCGATGCGGCCCTGCAGGTCGAACTTTTTCTGCCCGTAATCGATGCTGACCTCGGCGTGGGCCTGGCCGCCCTTGTATTGAAATTCCAAACCGCTCAAGGTTATATTTTGCAGATTGGAGCGCAGGGCGCTCTTGACCTGCGTGAGTGCGTATCCCATAAAATTCAGCCGCGGCGCCGTTATGGAACCGAGCAGTTCCGGTCGTGGCAAGGCCCGGCCCGAGTTGTAGGTGAAATCACCGCTGATCATGCCCCGCAGTTCCAGGTCCATGCCCAGTATCTTCATGATTTTTTGTGCTTCGCCTGTCACGTCCCGGAAGCGAATGCTGGTCTTTTGGGCGGCGATGTCCAATTCGGCCCGGCTGCGCAGGTCGGGTGCGGTGACAAGGAATTCTCCCCGGCTGCGCGGCGGCGTGCTGCGGACTTCGCCCTGCAGGGATGAGATCGCCTGCTGGTTGGCCAGGAAATTTGTGATTTGAAAACGGCTGTCGATCTGCTTGTGACCCGGCCGTTTGTCCAGATCTAGCTGGAACGACCCACTCCCCCGGCTCAGTTTCCAGGGCAGCAGATCAATGCCAAGGTAATACGCTGAGTAGGCCGCCATGTTTTCCAGGTTCACCAATTCGGCGCTTATTTTAATGTTTGTTGTCTTGGCCAGCGAATTGGTCTTGCCGTTGATGCTGACCTGCCCGCCGTTGAACTGCAGCCGCTGTCCGGAAAACGTGGTCTGCTTTTTTTTCTTTTCACGCAGGAAATCGATGGTCCCCTTGGCCACAAAGGGCCTGTTTAAAGGATGGGATGGGCCGGCGTCCAGTTCGGCCCGGCCGCGGAGGAATTCACTGTTGATCTGCAAGGTGCCGTTTGAAATGATCCCGGCCATGGGGGCGTCGCCTTCAATGTCCAATATGCGGGATACGTACGCGGCCGGTATGTCCCGGACCGTGATGATGATTCCGCCGCTTTTGCTGCCTACGCGCAGTATAGACCTGGTCAGCGGGGTTGCAAATTGGGCTTCCAGGTCGAGGTTGCGGCTCTGGCTGTTCCAATTCATCCTGCCGGAAAGGCCGGAGCAGGCGTTTTCCTTGACCAGGCAGGAAGGGGACGTGAAATCGGCCTTGATCTGCACCTTGCCTTTCATGTTCCTGGCAATCTTGGCGTTCACATAGGTCAGGCCGTTGACCGTCAATTCTCCCAGCAGGGGGCGCAGGATGGCTTCGGGATTGCCCTGGGCAAAAGTGTTGAAATAATAAGAACCGTCATTCAGGATGCGGCCGTTCAGGTTGAAAAGAACTTTCTTCGTCTGCCAAACGAATTGGTTGATCCTCCAGGAATTTTCCTGCCGGCGGACCTCGCCGGACAGGTTGCCTTCCAGCGTGACCGGTTTGCCGCTGACGGGAAAGGTGACCTTCAAATGCGGCGAATCGAGGCGAACGGCCAGTCCCGCGGTCATGATTCCGGACTGCAGATTGAAGTCGAGCATTTGCATCTGCACGTCCTTTCCATTATAGACAAGCTCACCGTGGCGGATGCGGATACGGTTCACGGTAAAGGCCGAGCCGAGCGCTCTCTCTCCTATTTTGCTTTTCAGCAGACTGTCGTTGAGGATGAAAAGCGGTTTTTCGATTTCGATGCTGACCGCCTTTTTTTTCATGAACAATGACGTGGGCGGCAGGTAGACATTGACCCCGGCGAACGAAACCAGGTTTTCGTTTTTGATCGGGAAGTTCTTGATGTTGCGGATCTCCAGCCCCAGGGGGAAAAGCGAGAGGTGCAAATCACTGAAGCGGATTTCGGCGCGGCTGCCGGAAACGATCAAATGAAATATATAATATTTGGCGGCGTAGTAGGCGCCGCCCAAGAAGAAAAGTATAAAAAAAAACCGATCAGGATTTTTATTTTTTTCTTCATCCGTCAGGACTTGACCTTTTCCCAATCCTTTAAAAAGCGTTCCATGCCACTGGCGGTCAGGGGGTGGCTAAGCAGCTGTGCTAGGGTGGCAAAGGGGATGGTGGCTACGTCGGCCCCGATCTTGGCCGCCTGTACAAAATGCAGCGGGTGGCGCACCGAGGCAACGATGATCTCGGTGGCGATGTCGTAGTTGTCGTAGATAAGGGCGATGTCCTCGACCAGTGCCATGCCGTCGCCGGAAATGTCGTCGATGCGGCCGACGAAGGGCGACACGTAAGTCGCTCCCGCCTTGGCGGCCAGCAGTGCCTGGGAGGGGGAGAAGATCAGGGTGACATTGGTCTTGATGCCGCGGCCGGCCAGGGTTTTGACCACCTGCAGGCCTTGCAGATTGATGGGCACCTTGATCACCACGTTGGCGGCGATGGCCGCGTATTTTTCAGCCTGGGCGATCATTTCCTCGGGCTTGCTGGCCGTGACTTCGACCGAAACCGGTCCCGGCATGGCGGCGGTGATCTCTTTGATCAGCGGCATGAATTCCCGCTGTTCCTTGGCGACCAGGCTGGGGTTGGTGGTGACGCCATCAATGACGCCGAAGGCCAGACCCTTTTTGATCTCAGTGATGTTGGCCGTGTCCAAAAATATTTTCATGCCGTTTCTCCATAATAAAACTCATTATAGCAGAAGTGAGAAATTTAAAAAAGGCTGGGAATTCATTTCCTTTATTTCGCTCAAGCGAGAAAAATTAACAATCAATATTATGGCCCGCAGGGGCAGGGTTGAGGTCATTATCCGTATTGACGGCTTTTTAAAAATACTTTTTTTGAATTCGGGCCATTGGATTTGTTCAGCGGTGTCCACATAGGTTTTTGTGGCATTGAAGTCAAGGTGGCAGCGCCGCCATGTGCATTTCATGTTCAAATAATTGAATTCTATTGGCCGCCAAATCCAAATTTTTGAATTCCGGTACCGGCCTCCGCCTGTCAATGCCTGTATTAAGGTCATTCTGCGAATGGCACGGTTATTGCTTGAAGTAAGTGTCACTAAAATTTTTAGGAGGTACGAATGAAAAAACTCGTGCTACTTTTTGCAGCCCTGGCACTGATCAGTTCAGTCGCCATGGCCCAAGTGCAGCTGTCCGACGTTTACGGGACAGTTGTTCTTCCCGACGGATCCACCATCCCCGGTGTGGCCGTGACTCTAACCGGTGATACCACTGGTAAGATGACGGCGGTCACTTCCGCAGATGGCAACTTCAGGTTCCTGAGGTTGAGTCCTGGAAACTACGAGTTGCGGTTCGAACTCGATGGTTTCAAAACCGTTATCCGCAAAGGCATCCGGCTGTTTGTCGGCAAGAACGTCACCATGACCATCCCGATGGAAACCACCACCATCCAGGAAGAGGTCATCGTTTCCGCCAAAGCCGCGATCGTCGATACCAGAAAGAACACCGTGGCCATGAACGTGACCAAGGAGATGATCCAGTCACTGCCCACGGCGCGCAACCCCTGGACGGTAATGAACCTGGTTCCCGGTCTAATGTTAGACCGCGTGGACGTGGGCGGCACCGATTCCGGCCAGCAGTCGAACATGATTGCCGGCGGCGCTGACCGTGACGATTCCACCTGGAACGTGGACGGCGCCAATATCACCGACCCCTCGGCCATCGGTTCGTCCCCGGCCTACCTGAACGTGAACGCCCTGGAAGAAATCCAGGTAACCGTTGGTGCCAACGACATCACGGCCCAGACCGGCGGCATCCAGCTGAACTTCGTCACCAAGAAGGCCGGCAATCGCTATGCCGGAGATTTTCACCTGTATGTTTCCGACAAGGCCTGGGAATTGAAGCAAGACCTGACCCCCTATATGGAACGCAACAATTTTGTCACTCCTGGCGTCGACCGCCTCTACCAGTACGGCGTCAATTTCGGCGGCCCGGTTATCAAGGACAAGTGGTTCTGGAACGGGTCATGGGGCATCCAGGACATTCATGGCCGTACCATCACCAACGTTGAGGACGCCACCTGGCTGGTGATGGGCTACATGAAAACCAACTTCCAGCTGGGCAACACCTCGGGCGATTTTCACATGACCTATGACAACAAGCAGAAATGGGGCCGCACCCATCTTTCACCCGCGCAGCAGAACAACGGTTCGCTGTGGGACCAGGCCACTCCCGGCTACCTGTACTACGGCGCCTTGCAGCAGATCGTCGGCAACCTGATGCTCGAAGCCAAGATGGTGTACACCGACGGCGGCTTCTCGCTCGATCCCCGCGGCGGCAAGATCAACCCGGAAAACGGCCACTTGGAAGGGGGCGAATGGCGTTTCTTTCGCGTCCCCAGGCTGACTTTAGATAATTATGTTTGGTACGGAACCAACCGCAACATGATCAATGCCTCGCTCACCGGCAACTACTTCGCCGAAAACGTGATGGGCGGCGACCACGAGATCCGCTTCGGCGTCGACTACGTGACGGCCAACACCACCACCCAGTCCCTCTATGCCAACCAGAGAGCCGTTTATACCTATTTGCAAGCCGATCCTACCTATTACCAAACGATCTGGCTGATCCCCGACTGGACCTTCGACGTCGGCTTCAAACGCACCAGCTTCTATCTGCAAGACACCATGTCATTCGGCAAGCTTGTCGTCAACCTGGGTCTTCGTTACGACAAGGAACAGGCCAACTTGAACGACTACGAAATGAAAAAGTTTACCTGGTATGAGCCCGGCTCCGCCTACCACGGGACCGAGATATTCCCCGATAAACTGGGCGCCTTGACGATTCCCAAAACCACGGTCCCGGCCACTTACAATCTGCTCTCTCCGCGCCTGTCGCTGACCTATGACATCACCGGCGACGGCAAGAACGTGGTCAAGCTCTCTCTGGGCCGCTACGGTTCGCAGAGCGGCAACTCCCTGGCCTACTACCTGGCGCCGCCCGTCCGCGAGATCGACGTGATGTGGTACGATGACGGCGATAGCATTCCCGAATACCCCGAACTGGAACTGGGATTCGACGTGTGGAACAACACCGATACCTTCGACTATGAAAAGAAACTGCAAAACGTGGTATTCGCTTCCGACTTCAACACCCCGATACTCGACGAAATCACCGTGGCCTACGAGCGTCAATTAGGCGAGGACATGGCCCTGGCCGTGACCGGTTTCTTCAAAAAACGCCACAACCTGATCACCACCAAGGGCATCATGGATGCCGCCGGCACGATCGAGACCAAGGACAATTGGTATCTGTACCGGACCGTGACCATCGACGGCGTGGCCACACCTCTCTATGCCCGCCATGACTCTCCTATTGGCACCTACTATTACAATTATGATAAGGCCTATGACCAGTACCTGGCCGCGCAGGTAGTGCTGACCAAGAAGCTGTCCAAAAAGTGGATGGCCGACTTCTCGTTCTTCTACATGGATTGGACCGCCAAGCGCTTCGCAGAAGAGACTTTCGACATGAACAACTTCGATTACTTCAACGGCGGCGTGACCGCTCCGGAAACCGCCGGTTCGGGCCTGTCCGACATCTGGATCAACGCCCGCTGGAACTTCAAGTTCTCGGGACTGTACCAGTTGCCCTGGAACCTCAATCTCACCGGCGTTCTTCAGGTCCGTGAAGGCTATCCGATCTTTTACCAACAGAGTTACAATGTTTCTCAGGGCAATGTCGGCCTTAAGGAAATGGCCCCTCTGGGGACCAAGTTCGGCGATTATCGCCTGCCTACCAACTGGATCCTCAACCTCGGCCTGGAAAAGACCTTCAAGATCTCCGACACCACCAATGCCGTTCTGTTCGTCGACCTCTACAATGCCACCAACAACCAGCAGACCCTGAAGGTGAACAACGCCTTGAATTCGGCCAACAAGGGCGAGACGTTGATGGTCACCAATGCCGGCATGTTCCAGTTCGGCGTGCGTATCAACTTCTGATCCTGCAACTGAATACCGGGGTTTGATCATTCAAACCCGATAAAGGAACCCCCTCTCCGCGCACGGGGAGGGGGTTTTTTTTTGCCCGGCCCGCAGCCGCTCATTGTGGTATAATAACCACTTGGCTTGGTTGTTTTTGGAGAATCGGCAATGAAAGCATCAAGAAACATTTTTTGGCTGGCACTTTTCTTTTTCAGCGCGATCGGGATGCAGGCGAAAAGCGCCCCGGCCGACGGCTGCAACCTGCTGCTGATCACGCTCGACACCACCCGTGCCGATCGCCTTGGCTGCTACGGGTTCGCCGCCGCCCAAACCCCGAATCTTGATGCCTTGGCCAAGAATGGCGTGCGCTTTGCCAATGGCTATACGCCGGTGCCGCTCACTTTGCCGGCCCACTGTTCGCTTTTTACCGGGCAGACGCCTCTCGGACACGGGGTGCGCAACAACGCTTCCTACATGCTTGCCGCCGCCCAGGCCACCATGGCCGAACGCCTCAAGCAAAAGGGCTACCATACGTACGCGGTCATCGCCTCCTACGTGCTTCTGGCCAAGTTCGGCCTGGCCCAGGGATTTGACGTTTTCGACGATTCGCTCAACCTGGCCGACATGACCAACAACTTCTCCTCCGAGATCCGCGCCGGAACGGTGTACGAGAAATTCAAAGCCTGGTTCCTCAAGTCCTATCAAAAAAAGTTCTTTGCCTGGATACATCTCTACGATCCCCACCTGCCCTATGACCCACCCGCTCCCTACGCCCAGCGGTTTGTCCGCGATCCCTACAGCGGTGAAATCGCCTACATGGACTCGGTCATCGGCCGCATCCTCGCTGATTTAAAGGAAAAAAATATTTTGCATCGGACTCTGGTCGTTGTCGCCGGCGACCACGGCGAAGACCTGGGCGAGCACCGTGAATACGGCCATGGCATCTTCTGCTACGAGCAGTCGCTGCGCGTACCTCTGATCGTTTCCGCCCCGAGCCTATTGGCCCCGCGGGTGGTCTCCGAGCGCGTGAACCTGATCGACGTGCTGCCCACGCTGTGCGACCTTCTCGGTCTTTCCAAAAAGCCGGAGACCCAGGGGGAGAGTTTTCTGAACCTGCTCAAGGGCGGTGCTGAAAAACGGGAGCGTGACCTTTATTTCGAGAGCCTTTACAGCCAGGATGAAATGGGTTGGGCGCCGCTAACTGGCATCCTATCCGGTCCCTTCAAGTACATCCATCTTCCCGAGGCGGAGCTCTATGATCTGTCGCGTGACCCCGCTGAAACCGACAATCTTTTTTTTAAAAAGAACATTCAAGCCCGTAACCTGAACAGGAAGCTGCAGGCCTTGATGCTGCGCCTGGCTGGCAAAGGCGGCTCCGACCGCCGGACCTTGAGCGCGGCCGATCGCCGCCATCTGGCCTCCCTCGGATACCTGTCCTCTTTGGGCCGAACCGAGAAAGCGGTCGATCCCAAGCGCGGCAACGCTGTCAAGGATCAATTGCGGTCGGTCAAGCAGTTGATCGCCGACAAGAACCTGGATCAGGCCGAGAATGACTTGCAGCGGCTGAAGACCGATCATCCCGACATCAAAACCCCTATCTACTACGATCTGTTCGAAGAAATTTATAAATTAAAAAAAGACCTGAAAAGCCTGATCGCCATTCAGAAAAAAGCGGCCGAAGAGTTCCCCGCCAACAGCCAGATCAAATTCAACCTGGCCAACAACCTCTTCAACACCCAGCATCTGGCCGATGCCGAGCAGTGGCTCCAAAAAATCGTCATCAGCGATCCCACCTACACCCGGGCCTATATCCTGCTTGGCAACATCCGCTTCAACCAGAAGCGTTTAACCGAAGCCTTGACATTCTTTGAAAAGGCCCAGACGCTGGAACCACAAAACCTTTCCCTGAAAAAGCACATTGCGATTATCGTGGCCGCAAAAGGGGATGTCGCCCGAGCCTTGTCCCTGCTCGACGAATTGGTCGGCGATGAGCGCCTGCTCAACGATGCAGGCGGACGTGATGTGCTGGTAGAGATCGCATTGAAATACGCGGAATACAACGCGGCGGACCGGGGCATTGCCCTGTTGCGCCGACTCCTGCAGTTCGGCAATATCCAGGCCAAGATCTGGAATGAGTTGGGATCTGTTTATTTCAGGAAAAAGGATTTTCTCCAGGCCCGTGAATGCTATGAGAAGGCCCTGGCGGTCGATCCGGCCATGGCTATCAGCTACAGCAATTTGGGGGCCCTGCAGCTCACCCTGGCGCTGCAGCGTCAAGAGCTCGAGGGGCTGCGGGCGGCCCAGGGATACTTTGACCAGGCGATCGCCCGCGATGCCACGCTGGCCCCTGCTTACAATGGCCGGGCTGCCGTGCACCGTTTTCTTAAACGCATCCCGGATGCCCTGGCTGATTGGAAAAAAGCCCTGGAACTCAATCCGGAAATGAGTGATCCTTATTTTAATCTGGGCATCACCTACCTGGAAAGAGGCGATAAGGCCGAAGCACTGAAATATTTCCGGCGCTGTCAGCAAAAGTTGGCGGCGACACTCTCGCCGGCTGAAAAAAAACGTCTGCTGCGCCTGATCGCTGAAGCTGAGAGAGGGTGAACCCCAGCGGGGCAAGCGGCCATGAAAAAAAAGCTCGGTATGCTGTTGCTGGCGGCAGCTATTCTTGTGCTGCTGGCCGTCGCCTACCAGTTCATCCTGAAAAAGCCCTCCCACCCGAGTGCCCGGGGGATGAACCTGCTGCTGATCACGCTCGACACCACCCGCGCCGACCGCCTCGGTGCTTACGGTTATTCCCCGGCCCTCACCCCCAACCTCGACGCCCTGGCCAAGGACGGGGTGCGCCTGGAAAACGCCTACACGCCCGTGCCTATCACCCTGCCGGCCCACTGCTCGCTGTTCAGCGGTCTCTATCCCGGGGCCCACGGCGTGCGCAACAACGGCACCTATCGCCTGCATCCCGGGGTCGTCACCCTGGCCGAGATCCTGCAGACGGCCGGTTACCAAACCTATGCCGTGGTCTCCTCTTATGTCCTGATGGCCAAGTTCGGGTTGGACCAGGGTTTTGAGCGCTACGACGATTCGCTGGACGCCGGTACGCTGGTCAACGATTTTCAATCGGAAATCCCAGCCGAGCAGGTTTACGGCAAGTTCCGAGAATGGATGGAGCAGTGTTCGGCCAAAAAATTCTTCGCTTGGCTGCACTTCTACGACCCACACCAGCCCTATCTGCCCCACAAGACCTACCTGAAAAAAGTCAGTCACGATGAATCGGGGCTCTACGACAATGAGATCGCCCATATGGATGAATACATCGGTGCCGTTCTCCATGAGCTTAAAACGCGGGGACTTCTGGAAAACACGCTGGTAGTGGCGGTCGGCGATCATGGCGAAGGCTTCGGCGAGCACCAGGAATTCGGCCACGGCATTTTCTGTTATGAAGAGGCCTTGCGGGTGCCGCTGATCTTGTACAACCCCGCGCTTTTTCCGGCCGGCACGGTGCTGCGGCAGCGGGTCAACCTCGCTGACCTGATGCCCACGCTGCTCGATCTGCTGGAAGTTCAGGCGCCGCCGCGGCTGCAGGGCGCCAGCTTTGCGTCCCAAATGGATGGCAAAAGCGACCCTGCGACCCGGGCCCCGCTTTATTTCGAGAGCCTGTTCGGCCAGGAAGACATGAACTGGGCGCCTCTTACCGGCATCCTCTCCGATCATTTCAAATACATTTCGCTGCCGCAGCCTGAGCTGTACGATTTGAGCGCGGATCCCGGTGAACGGACCAATATCCTGACCCGCAATCCCTCTCGGGCCCGCGAACTTGACCGCGAGCTCACCAAGATGATCGTTGCCTACAACCGTGAGGCGGGGCCTGGCCGCCGCGATCTCTCTGCCGCGGACCGCCGCAACCTGCAGGCGCTCGGTTATCTTTCTCAATTCAAGCAGGGCCGCAAGGATATGGATCCCAAACTGGGAGTCGTCATCAACAACCGCCTGCGTGCTGTCTTGAAGCAGCTGGATAAAAAAGAATTTGCCGCCGCCGCCCAGGCTCTGAAGGACACTCGCGCCGGCTTTCCGGAACTGGACATGCCTTTTGTCTATTACATTGACTATCAAATCGCCCGTGCTCAAGAACATATCACGGAGGCGCGCGCGATTTTGCTCTCGGCCATCGCCCGCTTCCCCGACAACGAGATGTTCCGCATGCAGATCGCGCAGTTGAGTTATGACAGCGGTTCATTTCAAGAGGCGGAAAGCCGCGCCCTGGAACTGGTCGCACTCCGCCCGGATTTTACCCAGGCCCACCTGCTGGTGGCGAAGATCAAGGAGGAGCAGGGGCGGTTTCCTGAAGCGGCCGCGGCTTGCGAAAAAGCCCTGGCCAGCGAGCCAGAGAATGTCTCCCTGAAGCTCAAATGCGCTGAGTTGCAGATCGTCAGCAAGAACTTTTTACGGGCGCGAGAACTCTATGATTCGCTCCTAAGCAGTGCCAAAGGCAGGCTTACGCCCGAAATCATGTTCAAGATCGCCCTTTTTCAATTCCAATACGGCGAGCCGCTTCAGGCCGAGGCGCTGCTGCGCGAGATCCTCACCTTGCAGCCGGCAGGAAAATATTATTTTAATTTTGCCCTTATCCTTTTCAAGGGCGATAAAACAGCCGAAGCACTTGCGAACATGAAGATCGCCCGCGAGCGGTTCGCCGCTCAACTCACTGCGGAACAGAAGTCCATTGCCGAAAAAGCGATCGCCGCCTGGCAGGAAATTCATTGAAATTGCGCCGGCATTTTTCTTGTGAAGCTCTGCCGGGTTGGATCGGCATCACCCGAGCCACGGCAATTCCCTGGAAAGGAATGTGGTGCTACAATTAAAAATGAATAAAAAAACATTGCTGGCGATTTTGATTTTGCTTCTGGCCGGGGGCGGCGTGTTTTTTCTGCTGCAGAAAAACAGCGTCAAGCCGGCCCTGAACGTGTTGCTCATCACGTTGGATACGACCCGGGCCGACCATATCGGTGCGTACGGCTACCAGGCTGCACAAACTCCAAACCTTGACCGCTTGGCAAAGGAAGGAATCCTGTTCGAAAATGGCTATGCCTGCGTGCCCTTGACCCTGCCCTCCCATGGGGCACTTTTCACCGGCCGCTATCCAATTGCCAACAATGTGCGCAACAATGGCAATTATTTTCTGCCGGAAAATGAAATCACCCTGGCTGAAGTGCTGCGGGAGCATGGCTATGATACGCGGGCCATCATCGCCTCGTTTGTGCTGCTTTCCAAATTCGGGATAAACCAGGGTTTTTCGCTCTATGATGACAACCTGGATACCCACGAAATGATCCGCAACTACAAGTCTGAGATCCCGGCTGAGAAGGTTTATGAAAAATTCAGTGGCTGGCTTGGACAGAACGACACAAAACAATTTTTTTACTGGCTGCACTTTTACGATCCCCATACCCCCTACCGGCCGCCGCTGGAATTCGCCAAGCGATTTCCCTCTGGCCAGAAAGGCTTGTACGACGGTGAGATCGCCTATACCGATGTCTGGATAGGGCGTGTTATCGATGACCTGCGCCGACGCGGCCTGCTGGAGCGCACTTTGCTTGTCATCAGCGGTGACCACGGCGAAGCCTTCGCTGAACATGTCGAGCAGGGCCACGGGATATTTTGCTATGAGGAGACCCTGAAAGTGCCTCTGATCTTTTACGCGCCCAAGCTTTTCGGTAAGCCGCGGCGGGTGAGCAACAGGGTGAATCTGATCGATGTCATGCCAACGGTACTGGAATTGCTGAAAATGGAAATTCCCCGCGCGGTTCAGGGACGCAGTTTCCTCACCCTGCTCCGAGGCGGCTCCGAGAAAGAGGAGCGTACATTCTACTTCGAAAGCATGTTCGGCCGCGAGGAGATGAATTGGGCGCCGCTGACCGGACTCCTGCACCAGGATTTCAAATACATATCCTTGCCCGAGCCCGAGCTGTACGATCTGCGCGCTGACCGCGGCGAAAAACTGAATTTGTTCTTGAGGAAAAATTTACTTGCCCGGGACATGGACAAGCGCCTGGCCAAGTTCATTGCCGACTATTCCCAGAGCAGTGGCGAGACGCGGCGCGAATTAAGCGCCGGCGACAAGGAGCAGCTGCAGGCCCTCGGCTACATTTCGGCCTTTTCCAGCCAGGCGGATACAATGCTCGATCCCAAGCAAGGGGTGCTGATCGACCTGCGCTTGAAAAAGATCAGCCAATTGATCTCTCAAAAAAAAGTGGCGGAGGCCGAAGCGGACCTGCAAAAATTGCTGGCCTCCAACCCGAAATTGAAAATGCCGCGTATCTATCAATTGAAATACAAAATATACATGAGCAAGCGCGATTACCGAGCGGCTTTTGATTCCATGCGGGAAGCTATTGCCGCGTTTCCGGAAATTGAGCAATTCAAACAGGTCCTGGCTTTGTCGCTGTTTGACATGAAAATGTACGACAAGGCCGAAAGCCACTGTCGTAAAATCCTGGCCCAGAATCCCAAATCCACCCGCGCCCATATATTGCTGGGGGAGATCAGGGAAAAGCAGAAACGCCCGGCTGAAGCGGTCAGCCATTACGCCCGGGCGCTGGACATTGAACCGCAGAATGTGTCCCTGCGCATCAAGTACGCCGAATTGCTGATCACCATCCAAAAGTACACGCAGGCAGTGGATGTATACAACCAACTTCTGGAGAATGAAGAAGTCGCCGGCCAGCCTGAAATGCTTCTGAAAGTGGCGCTGCTAAACACGCGCTACGGGAGCATGGCCGACGCCGAGCAGATTCTGGCCCGGGCCGTAGCCATCAAGCCCGAAGGGAAGTTCTTATTCAATTACTCCCTTGTCCTGGCCAAGAACGGCAAATTGGAACAGGCGGCGGCCAACATGGAGCAAGCTCTCAATCGTCACGCCGCGGAACTCAGTGCCGAACAACTAAAGGTCGCTGAAAAAGCACTGGCTGCCTGGAAAGGAAACATCTGATCCCCGCCTTACAATCCGGCAAAAAATTGAATTAAAAAAAAGGACGGGTTTGCCCCCGGCAGGGGCAAACCCGTCCCGGCAATTTGTCCAGGAGAATTACTTTTTCTTTACTGCCGTCCCGTTTGAACTTTGAGAAGAAGATGATGCCGTGCTGCGGGAAGCAGATGAAGAATTGGAACTGGAGGAGCGATAAGAGCTGCTCGATCTGGATGACTGGCCTCTGGCGGTCGGGGAATATGATCTCGTTGCAGAGCTTTTTTTGTATCCAAGACTTGCGCTTGAGGCCGGCGCCCGGTAACGGGTATTGTAACTGGGGGTGGGAGCGGATAGGCCTGACCTTGACTGGGTTGGGGCCCTGAAGGTCGTATAAGAAGATGCAACGCTCGTGGTTTTTAATTTTGATTTATAAACCCGGCTGGAATAGTGGGCGGCGGTGCTGCCGCTTGCAGAATATTTGCTCTGGGTGCGGGCATATGGTGCAGCGGCAGCCGTCTCACCACTCGAATTTTTATAACTGTTGCGAGACAAATATCCGGGCTCACCCTTTTTCTTTTTTTTCGCAGTGCTGGAACTGCTGCTGGATGAGGAAGAAGATGAGGATTTGGCTTTGCTGGTGCTGCCGGACTTGCTGCGGTAACTACTGGTTTTCCCGGAAGATTTTTTGGCGCTGGAGTCGGAGGAAGAAACACGGGTGCTGGTGCCGCTGCTGGAGGTGTCGCTGCCCTTGGACCTGTAAGAGGTCTTGCTTGCGGACGAGCTGGAACTTGTCGTGCTTTTTTTTCTGTAGGCGCTCCCGTTTCCGCTGTTGGGTTCGTTGTACTTATAAACGGTGCCGCGGATGTCGGACCCCTGGACGCGGTATTTGTCGGTGCTGACAATGCTGTTCTGCTTATAAATCACTGCTTTGCCATTGGCGTTAATGACTGTGACTTTGGCCAGGTCCGGACGGTCGACTGGCGCTTTGCCCCGGTAGGCGATGATCTGGCCGGTGTTCTGTCCCAGCGTGCCTTTTTTAAGGGCCACGCGCTGCGCGTTGGCGGCCGAGAGTTCGTTTTTGCGGATGATGATGGTGGAACGCGAAAGGTGCGGGATGCCGCGGCGATAATCATAATTGCGGTTCCAGCGGTTGTTGATGATGACGACCGGCCGGTTCCACCAGCTGAGCGGGCTCCAACCGTAATAATGGTCGTTGCCGAACCAGGAGACCCAAGCCGGCGACCAATGGTAGCCGGGGAGCCAGTGCCAGCCGAAAGAATAACTCCAATGCCAGCGGCCGTAGTGGTGGGTGAACCAGCCACAGCTGTCGTAGGATATCCAGGTGTAACCGTAATAAGGATTCCACACCCAGCGTCCGTTGGCGTAAGGCATCCAGTCGGAATGGGTATTGTAAGGTATCCAGGCATAGGAGTTGAATTCGGACATGTAGGACCAGCGTCCGGAACGGGACATTTCGTATTCGGTATCTTCATAGCCGTTCTGCAGATATCTGGAGGTGCCGTAGCGGGCATAGCTCAGCTTGCTGTTCTGGGCTTCATTCCAGAGGTCAAAATCGTCTTTTTCCGAAGCGTAGAAATAATAGGGCCTCTCCTCGATATCGCCGTCGGACATGACGATCTTCTGGTTTTCCCTGACGTTGCGGCTGCTTTCCTGGCCGGCCACTTCGGCGATGCCCTCCATGACAAGCACTTCGGTTTGCGCGTTCTCGCTGACGTTGACGCGGTAAACCCCTTTGTCCAGTATGAAGATGCCGCAGTCCGGCGTTTGAATTTCAATACCTTTTTCGTTGTCCAGGTTCTCAATGTCCAGATAGATGCTACCCCTTTCCACACGCACGTTCAGGTCGGTTTTGCGCAGTTGGGGGATCCTTTCCAGCATGACGATGCTGTCTGCGTCCAGGCGCAGGTAGTTCAACCGGCCCAGGTAAATTCCCAGCCGGCCTTCCGTTGTGCCCACCGTATCTTTTTCAAACAGGGGCAGGTTGGCAGTTGCTTCTTCGTTGCCTTCTTCATAGGAACGCTGGACAAAACCTTCGCCATCCACATTTTTGATGCGGATAACCTTGGCGTTGTCGTAGTATTTGGCTTCATTGGTTTCCATTTCGTCGGACCAGCAGGCGCCTGATAGCAGCAACATGCTCACAAGGGCAATCATTGTTTTTTTCATGTTGACCTCCTCGATTTTAAGATAGCATTTTATTTGCCAACTCAAGTGATGAGATTTGTCCTGTTTTTGTGACATGCAGCGCCAAAAAACCGCAATTTGGGGACAGCGATTCAAGCTTGCGATTGGCGGTTAAAAAGAGCGGTTAAGTGCAACAAGCGGCGGCCGATCTCGGGGGTAAGGGCTCCGGGAGTCAATCGCCAAAGCCAATTGCCCTCTCCGCGGCCAGGGGTATTCATGCGGAAGCGTTCGTCGTATCCCAAAATATCCTGAACCGGGAACATGGCCAGGCCGGCGATCGATTGCATGGCCAGGCGGATGAAGTGCCAGTGAAATTCGTCACGGTTGCCGAGGCTTAGATAGTCCAGGATGGCCAGTTTCGTCACTTCGCTGGTTTCACGGCCGTAAAACCAACCATTGCTGGTGTTGTTGTCGTGGGTGCCGGTATATACCAGGCAGTTGGTGTGGCTGAAATTATGGGGCAGGTAGGGATTGCCGCGCTGGCCGTCAAAAGCGAACTGCAGGATCTTCATGCCTGGAAATCCCAGGCGGTCGCGCAGGGCCTCCACCTCTGGCGTGAGTTCACCCAGGTCTTCTGCGATCAGGGGCGGATCCCCCATTTCATTTTTTACGGCAGCAAAGAAAGCCGCTCCCGGACCCTGCTGCCATTGGCCGTCGACCGCGGTTGGGGCGGAGGCCGGGATGGCCCAGCAGGTGTCGAAGCCGCGAAAATGGTCTATGCGCAATACGTTTACCAGCTGCAGCAAGTGGCGGATACGGGCCGTCCACCAGGCCATGGTGCCGGGATGCAGTTCCCCGCTCTGCCGCCAGCGGAAAAGCGGGTTTCCCCAGCGTTGGCCGCTGGCACTGAAATAATCGGGCGGCACCCCGGCCACCACGGCCGGCAAACCGCTGGCCTGGTCCAGCTGGAATATTTCAGGATGGGACCAGGCATCGGCGCTTTCAAAATTGACGTAGAAAGGAATATCACCGATGATCTTGATGCCACGGCGGTTGGCGTTTTTTTTGAGCGCCCGCCACTGTTCAAAAAAAACAAACTGTTCGAACTGCCGCAACAAAACCCCCTCCTGCAATTTTTTTTGCCAGTGGGCTAGGGCGGCTGCCTGCCGGCGGGCGATATCTGCGGGCCAGGAGGTCCACTGAAATGTCTGGAAGTGGTCGGCCAGGGCCCGGAACAGGGAGTAGTCCTCGAGCCAATATTTTTGCTCGTTGCGAAAACGTATGAAAGCGCCGGCGGATGCCTGGCTGTCTTTTTTAAAAAAATGACGGGCCGCTTTGGCCAGCAATTCCGTTTTGCTGGCGGCGGTGTTTTGCAGGTCGCAAAAATCCGTTCCGGGATCCGCTTGGCATTCCCGCAGTTCCGCTGCGGAGATCCAGCCTTGGGAGTGGAGTATCTCGGGGCTGATCAACATTTCGTTGCCGGCGAATGCCGATGGCGAAGAATAGGGGGAAAAATGCCAATGGGAACATACCGGTCCCAAAGGCAGGACCTGCCAGTAGGACTGGCCGCTGGCGGCCAGGAAGTCGACAAAATCGGCTGCCTCTTCTCCCATGGTGCCGCAGCCGTAACGGCCGGGCAGGGAAGTGATATGAAGCAGCAGGCCGCTGGCGCGCTCAATGGCCATGGGCGCCTCCTTTCATTTTCCGGGACAGGTTCAACTGCCCGCGCTCAACTGAATTCTTCAAGTTCTTTTTCGATATTGTCATTGTACATAATGGTGCGGTTGCGCCCCGACTCCTTGGCAAAATACAATGATTTATCGGCATGGTTCAAAATTTCCTCAGCGGTCAATCCGTGTTCGGGGTAGGTGGCCAGGCCGATGGAAATGGTGATCTTTTTATGCGGTTGGGTCTCGGCGCCGGGGAACATCTGCTTTTCAACACTTTCGCGCAGCCTTTCCGCGGCCAGGTAAGCCCCGATCTTGTCGGTCTGGGGCAGGATGATGACGAATTCATCGCCGCCGTACTTGGCCAGCAGGTCGGTGGAGCGAAATTTATTTTTCATGATGCCACCGATGGCTTTCAAGGTCTCGGAACCGCGCAGGTGGCCGTTGCTGTCATTGAAATTCTTGAAATGGTCGACATCGAAAATGATCAATGAGTAATTCAGGCTGTAGCGCTGTGATTTCTTGGTCTCCAGGTCCAGGAGCTCAAAGAAATGCATCTGGTTGTACAGGCCGGTCAGACCGTCGCTGATGGAAAGCTCCCTGGTCTGCTGCAGCAGATTCTGGAGCAGCTCTTCATTGCTGCGCAGGTTTTTGGAAAGGTAACCGGAGACGAAATAAGCGAAGATGAACATGAAGCCGAAAGCCAGCATGGTCAAGATCTGCTGACTGGAAAAAAAGTCTACGCTGTTCTGCAGCAAGCCGATGGCCAGGAGCAGGAATATGGCCTTCAGGGTGTTACGGAAAGCCTTGTGGTAATCGATCAGGAAGGTCGAGATCATGATGTAGACAATAAACATGGCGATGATCGGGCTGTTGAGAGCGCCGGAAAAGAATACGGTCAAGGCCAGGGCCACCAGGTCAAAATCGAGCTGCAGTGAAACCAGGCGCAGCAGCTTGTCGTAATCCGGCAGGCGGCCGCCCAATTTTTCTTTTTTGCGGATATCCAGCATGAAAAGAAAATTGACGATGACCGGCAGCAAGAAAACCAGTAGCGCGTCCCGGGAACTGATCAGCGAGCGCCGGGCCAGGAAACGGTAGGCGAGGAAGAAGGCGACGATGAAAAGGGGGTAAATCCAGCGGATGCGGACCAGCCAATGATTTTTCCCGAACATGTGTTTCAGGGCCAGGATATCGGGGTGTTGAAGTTCGGGCTGCGGATCGTCCTGATTTTCCATGCCTATAAAATATTTTTTTTTGCTCTAAAAGTCAAATTTACGGTTGCAGATGTCATTTTAAAATATTAAAATGTTTTTTCATTGATTTTTATTTAAGGAGGAGCAGCTTGTATAAAAGAACGAGCTTCTATGATTTTACCTATTACAATTTCATCGGCTCCTGGGCCTGGGTTCTCCACCGGCTTGCCGGCCTGGCGCTTATTTTTTACCTGTGCCTGCATATCTGGGTCATCAACAGCCTGACCCATGGTGAAGCCACCTTCAACAATGTGATGGCCTTTTTGAACGGGGTTCCCTTCAAGCTTCTGGAAACCGGTTTGTGGGGCGTCATCCTGTTTCACGCTTTCAACGGCGTGCGTATCGTGATCGTCGACTTTTTCAAGGGCTCCCTGGTACAAAAAAAGTTGTTTGTCGTGCTGATCGTCCTGGCTTTTGTCCTGTGGGCGCTGGGTTCGTACTTGATTCTACAGCATGTACAGTGGAGGGCAGGATGAACAAGGATTTCAAGCAAACTTCCCGGTCAGGTTCGGTTCCCTGGTTGTTGCAGCGCATTTCCGCGGTCATTCTTTTTATCTTGCTGATGCTGCATTTCATCACCTATCATTTCCTGTCCAAGGGCCGGGCCGTGAACTATCAGGAGATCGTGGCCAAGGCCGGCAGCTGGTGGTTTCCACTGCTGCAGTTCGCCTTCCTGCTCACGGCGCTGTATCATGGCCTGAACGGCGTCTGGTCGGTCCTGGAAGACTATACTGCCAGCAAATTCTGGCGCCTGGTCTGGTACGGACTCCTGCTGACGGTCGGGGCGGTGCTTTTGTTCGTCGGCACCCTGACCATCATCAAGCTCTACACCCTGCCGGTCGCGTAAAGGAGCATCACCATGAAAATCGACGAAGCAAGAAATTACCATAAAATCGACGCCGTGATCGTCGGAGCCGGCCTGGCCGGCCTGCGGGCCGCCCTGGAAGTCGCCAAGAGCGGCTTGTCGGTGGCAGTGATCAGCAAGGTGTATCCGACCCGCTCCCATTCTGGCGGTGCCCAGGGGGGCATTGCCGCCGCCTTGGCCAATGCCGCCGAGGATTCGCTGGAATCACACATGTTTGACACCATCAAGGGCAGCGATTACCTGGCTGACCAGGATATCATCGAGCGCTTCGTCAACGAGGCGCTTAAAACCGTGTATGAGTTCGAGCACATGGGCGTCCCCTTCTCACGTACCGAAGACGGCCGCATCAACCAGCGCCCCTTTGGCGGCCATTCCTCGCCGCGCGCCTGTTTCGCCCAGGATGTCACCGGCCACGTGCTGCTGCACACTCTCTACGAGCAGTGCCTGCAGCACAATGTCCTCTTTTTCAACGAATTCCAGGTGTTGTCGCTGCTGGTCAGTGAGGACGTATCCAGGGGGCTGGTGGCCTGGGATATCCGCAACGGCGGCCTGCATATTTTCCATGCCCGCGCTGTCTTGCTGGCTACCGGCGGTTATGGCCGGGCCTGGAAGGTCACTTCCAACGCCCACGCCAACACCGGCGACGGCGTGGCCCTGGTGCTCGAAGCGGGACTGCCGCTGGAAGACATGGAATTTGTCCAGTTCCACCCGACCGGACTTTACAAGCACGGCATCCTGCTCTCCGAGGCCGCCCGCGGCGAGGGAGCTTATATCATCAACGACAAGGGCGAACGCTTCATGAAAAACTACGCGGCGGCCAAGATGGAACTGGCGCCGCGCGATATTGTTTCCCGTTCCGAACAGACCGAGATCAATGAGGGCCGCGGCATCGGCGGCAAGGATTACGTCTACCTTGACCTGCGCCACCTGGGCAGGCAGAAGATCCTGGAACGCTTGCCGCAGGTCTATGACCTGGCCTTGAATTACCTGAAGGTCGACGGCATCAAAGAGCCCATCCCCATTCAGCCCACGGCCCATTATTCCATGGGCGGTATCCCGGCCAACGTGCGCACCGAAGTGATCAAAGACGCTTCGGGCACGGTTGTCAGGGGCCTGTACACGGCCGGTGAGACCTCCTGCCTGTCATTGCACGGCGCCAACCGCTTGGGCTGCAATTCCCTTCAGGATGCGGCCACCTTCGGTCGCCTCGCAGGCATCCACATGACCGGGTTCTGCAAGGAGAACGGTTTCGCCCCGCTTCCGGCCCAGCCGCTCGATGTCGCCCAAGTCAAGATTGACCGCCTGCGGCAGGGACAGGGCAAGGAAAGGCACGCCCCGATCCGCGAAAAGCTGCAGGAGAACATGACCAAGTATCTCGGCGTTTTCCGCAACCAGGAAGACATGCTGAAAATGCTGGTCATGATCAAGGAGCTGCAGGAGCGCTACCGGCAGGTGACCGTGGACGACCGCAATGACGCCTTCAACCTTGACCTGATCGAGGCCCTGGAACTGGAGAACCTTCTCAGTTTTTCGGAAGTGATCGTCGAGGGGGCCCTGGCGCGCCGGGAATCGCGCGGTGCCCATTTCCGCAGCGATTTCCCCAAGCGCAACGACGGCGAGTGGCTGAAGCATACGCTGGCCTGGCGCCGCGACGGCAAGATCGTTCTGGATTTCAGCAAGGGGGTGGTCATCTACCCGCAGTACCAGCCCCAGGAAAGGAAATACTAAGGAGGATGCAGAAATGGCCATGATTGAACTCAGCGTAAAAATATTGAGATACCAGCCGGGAAAGGACGAGAAGCCGCACTGGCAGGTGTTCGACATCGCGGTCGAAGACGAATCCACCATTCTCGACGTGCTCAACGAGATCCACTGGCAGCACGACGGCACCCTGGCCTACCGCCGCTCCTGCCGCAGTTCCATCTGCGGCTCCTGCGCCATGAAGGTCAACGGTCGCAATGTGCTGGCCTGCGAAACGCCGATCCACCGCTTCGGCAGCAAGCTGAAGATCGAACCGCTTTCGGGTTTCGACATCATCAAGGACCTGGTGGTCGACCTGGATCCTTTCTTTGCCAAGTTGAAGCGCATCAGGCCTTACCTGATACTGGACAAGCCCACTCCCGACAAGGAGTTCGTCCAGTCGCCCGCCCAGCTGGAGGCGATCGGTGAATCGACACTGTGCATCCTTTGCGCCGCCTGCAGCGCCTCCTGCCCGAGCTCGTGGCCCAACCAGGACTATCTCGGTCCCGCCGCCCTGCTCAAGGC
>Ga0307380_10001237_pt1 | contig 38279 bp, 4 predicted proteins | sample UN3MG_FD_202239 | JGI IMG/M metagenome (GOLD analysis project Ga0307380, IMG submission 202239) | Soil microbial communities from Risofladan, Vaasa, Finland - UN-3 | ecosystem: Environmental > Terrestrial > Soil > Coastal area > Acid sulfate soil | place: Finland: Risofladan, Vaasa | collected...
TGCTGGCGCAATGGTACACGACCCGACAAGTGCCGTCAAAGGTCGGCAAGAGCGTGTCGTGTAACCGTCCCAGCGATTGTGGCAGTTTGCTCCTGGACTGTTTCTTGCGGCGGGCTCAAAGGACCTGCCGCAGCTCGCACAGGCCGTCCTCACGCCGAAGCAGGCCGGCCAGATGGGGATGGCCAGGCCCGGGCCCTGGCCGCCGGGCCATGGTGCCATCGCGGTGCCAGGGCGGTGCCAAGGGCATGTTTAGCGGTGCCAAATCCATGCGGCGCTGGCATTTCCGGCGGTTGCGCTGCAACTGTGCTGAGTTTGGGTCACCCTAACACCACAAGCCTTTGACAGAGCGATCGTTAGATAGCCTTGTCCATCACGTTGCCAACGTGAATGTCGTGAGTTCAAATCTCATCGCCCGCTTCGACGCCTCCTGGCGACATCCGTTGCCAGGAGGCGTCTTTCTTTGACAACTACGCCACGTCCAAAGCGTTACGAGCTCGCGGTCGCGAGGGGGTCATTCTGCCAATCGCTGCCATCCGCGACATCGGGTGACGTGCTCGGACTACCGTATGGCACCGAGTTGGTCACCGGTGAGCACCGAGGAGGTCACCGGCTGCTGCCTGCATGGGTAGGGTCTTCGCACTGTGAGAGGCGGCGCGGCAGTTGCTGAACAAGCGATGTAGGCCCGGGTGGCGACGCCGGGAGGCCTCGGCCCTGCACACGGAATTGCGCTACCTTCGCTGTTGACGAACGCCGATTCCGCAGTAGAATAGCTGCTATCGGCGGCGGTAGTCTTGCGCTCCGGGAGGCGATTGCTCGCGCTCCTCGCCGCTGAGTGCTCAAAAGGATGGTGAGGAGGACAGACGATGCTCGCCACACGGATAGGGCTTCTTCGCGCCGTTGTTGTTCTCGCCGCATCCGCCATCGCGGTTCCCGCCGCACATGCAGAGTTCATGGCTGAGATCAGCCTCTCGAACGATCTCGTCGATGCGGATCATGTGGCTCCCGGGACGGAATTCACCGTAACGGCCTTCTGCACGTGGTCGGCCGCGGCGACGAACCCCGGGGACAACCTCACGCGAATCCAGTTGAACTGGAGCGGCTCTTCCGCCGAGATCGACCTCCCCAACACGGCTGATTGGGTGTGGCATGCCAATACCGACGGCATCAACGCCTTGGGTGATGCTGATCTGGCCGATGGGAAGGTCAACAGGCAGGGGGCCGGGGTCACTCCCGGCGCGACCTTCGAGATCGGGAGGCTGGAGCTAACGGCGCCGGCATCGGATGGCACATACACGGTGAACTTGACAGGCGGCAGCCTGATGGACGGTTCCGCCACCGTCATCGCGGACGGAACCACCTACCTATACGAGGGGAACAACCTGACGCTGGGCAGCTTCACGTTCACTGTCCCCGAGCCGGCCAGCCTGGGCCTTCTGGCCGCAGGAACAGTCGCCCTGCTGATGAGACGACGCAAGTGATTGCCGCGTCTCCTCTGCAAGAGCGGCAGGAGGGGCGGCCGGGCTCCCAGGGCCGCCAACTCCATCCCGCCGCCTGGATCTCTCGCCGGATGCGCTGCTCAGAGCACCGCCACAGGCCACCGCAAGGCGATCGAGAGCGCATCGAGGATGCTCGTGTCGGCCAGGCCAGGCGTCAGGGGCCGTGCCGGCTCTCGTCCCCCGTCACCGAATGCCAAGTCCCAAATCGTCGGTTTGTAGCTCAATCCGTGTTCACCGGAGCTTCTGAAGCTGGCCACGGTGGCAGAGCTTGCGGGAATGGCCCTCCACGGCAAACATCCAGCTGGCACGAGGCCGATGGCGCGGGTGCCCGGGCCGAGGGGACCAAGATCCCGCTGATTTCCGCGAGCGGCAAGCAAAGAGGTCTGAGCAACCTTGGCCTCTGCTGAAACGCCGTTGTCCTGCAAGGCCCCCATCGACGCTGCAAACGGCATCGGCCCGATGAAGGGGGCAAGCGGGGAGGCAGGCTGGGCGTTCAACGTTTGGAGTATGTCAACAATCGGTTGTGGACCCGCCTGGCTCGGGTCGTCAGCGTCGGTGAGGACATCCGGCAGAACCGGCCCGGTCACAATGTCGCTGCTACTGCCAGCCGGAACGGCAGCCGTCGCCTGGGCAGGCCCGGGCGGCTCGAGGCTTACCGGCAGCGGATCGAGGCCGTGTGCGGCCTCGAAGAAGGCGAGGAACCCGTCGAAGTCTTCAGGCGTGAGCTGACCGTCCGGCAGCGAGCCGGCGCCCCTCATGTCGGCGTCCAGGTCGCCGGCCTGGTAGGCCGCCAGGAAGCCATCAAAATCCTCGTTGGTCAGCCTGCCGTCGGCCGGTGGATCACCGATGAAGCCCACGCCGCGGAAGTCACCGCAGAGGCTGCCCACGTAGAAGACGGCGTCGCCGCCGCCTGCGCCATCGCCGGTCGGCAGGTCGGTTAAGGAATCAAGAACGTAACCCCGTCCGCTCCCGGCCGGATTGGCCTCGCCATCGAGGGCATTGCCCGTGTCATCGGTGACCGCATCACACAGCAGCGTCACCTTCACCCACGTATTCGTCACGGAGGCAGGCTCCAAGCTGATGGTCATCGTGCTCGTGCCCGAACCAGCCACGCTCAGCGGCGTAAGCACACCGTTGACCTGCTCGATTCCCCCAGGGAAGCCTACGGCCTGAAGCACGATATCGCTCGCGCCGAAATCGACGGGTTCGCTGAAAGCGACCTCAATGGTATCGACGCCAAGGCCGCTGGGCTCGATGCTGCTGGCGCTTCGGTCTTGTCGGCCATTCAGCATCATTCCCAAGACAACAGGGAGATAGTCGGGCGCGGTCACGTCCACGGTGACCGTGTCATGGCCCATTCCGCCGTCGGCGTCCCAGACGGTCAAGGTGGCCTCATAGCTGCCGCTCTGGGCATACGTGTGAGCTGTTGACAGTGCGGACGAAGTGCTTCCGTCTCCGAAGTCCCACAGGAACGTGTGCGTGTCCAGCACGCCGGCATCCGTGAACGAGCCTATGAAGGCAATCGGCGTGCTCTCCTCCCCGGTCAGGTTCTGGCCGGCGTCCGCCACTGGGGAGGCGTTCTCGACGGTGAGGGCGATCTCGTCCCAGCCCGTCGCGCCGCGGCTGTCGGTGACTCTCACGGTGACGACGTACTCACCGTCCTGCGCGTATGCGTAGGACAGCTCGAACCCGAGTTCGCCCAGGGCCAGGGACTGCTCACCGAAGCCGTCGCCGTAGTCCACCGTGGCGGTACAGGAATCCCAGGGGTCCTCATCCGCAAATGATCCGCTGCGGACGAAGGTCTCGCCTTCGGTGACCCGGGCCGTTGGGTCGCCCGCCTCGACAACCGGCGCGCCGTTGGTCGGAAGGGCGATCGTCACGTAACCCTTATCCGCCCCCGTCGCGCCGCCATCGTCCGTGACGCGCAGGCCGACGATCCCCGTCCAGTCGCTCGCCCAGGTGTGCTGGATGATGGTGTTCGCAGTGCTCTCATCGTATAGGCCGTCCTCGTCCCAGTCCCATTCGTACAGGACGATCCAGCCGTCAGGGTCGTGGGATCCGCCGGCGTCGAAGGTCACCGGCTCACCGGCCGTGCCCGTGCGGGGGCCTCCGCAGTCGGCTACGGGGGGCAGGTTGGCCGATTCGGAGATGCCGGCCGCGAACTGACCATCGGCCAGCCCGCCGTCGCCGTCGCCGACGGTGACGCGGACGACGTACGTACCGGCCTGCACATAGGCGTGCGAAGCGACGATGGTCCACGCGGCGGCGTCGATGGTCGCCGGCTCGAGCGTGCCGTCGCCCCAGTCCATGGAGGCCCAGAACGCGTCCAGCGCACCGGGGTCGGCAAAGGCCGCGACGACCTGGACGGGCGTGTGGGTCGTTGCGGACCGGTCCGGCCCGGCGTCGAGGGTCGGCGGCACGTTGTCGACGGTGACGGTGAAGTGGGCGGGGCTTCCCCAGGCCGCGGCGTCGCCGGGCGTGACGGTCACGGTGAAGACGCCCTCGTCGCGGAACAGGTGCGTAATCGCCGGCAGGGGGCTGACGACGGGGGACGAGCCGTCGCCGAAGTCCCAGCGGAAGATCGTCGCGTCGCCGTTGGGGTCAAGGGCGGCGGTCTTGAACGCCAGCGACTGGCCTTCCAGGCAGTGGCCGTCGTCGGGCACAGCCGACAGGGCCGGCGGGCCCTGCACCAGCACGACCACGCGCGCCGGCCCGGACCGCGCGCCGGCCAGGTCGGCCACGCTGTAGACGAACTCGTCGCGCCCGGCCCAGCCGGGGTCGGGCGTGTAGCGGACGGTGCCGGTCTGCGCGTCGACCTCGGCGCGTCCATAGGCGGGGCCGGCGTCGATCTGGACGGTCGCGGGGTCGAGTTGCCCGTCGCCGTCGGCGTCGTTGGCCAGCACGTCCACGTCCACAGCCTGGTCGTGCGCCGTGATGGCGCTGTCGTCCGCGGCCTGCGGCGCGGCGTTGGACGGGCCCAGCAGGAAGACGTTGTCGACTTCCACCCGGCTGTCGAGGTCGCCGAAGCCGATCAGGTCCAGCCGCAGCACGACGCCCGCCCCGGCCTGGAGGCCCGAGAGGTCCATCTCGACGACCAGCGGGCCGCTGAGGTCCGCCGCCTGGCCCGAGCCCGACAGGCCGGTGACCGTCACGCCCGGGCTGACCCAGGCCGTGCCGTCCGCCTGGAGGTTCAGCACGGCGTCGGTCCGCGTCAGGCCGTCGACGGGCGCCAGCAGGCTCGTGCCGTCGTCAGCGGACAGCAGGGCGATCTCCAGCGCATCGCCCGGCCGGAGCGGAGACTGCCCCAGCACGACGCTGGGCAGCACGAGGCGCAGGCTGGTCGTGCCGGGCGGCAGGGCGAAGCTCTGCCACAGCGAGCTCAGCAGGCGGCTGTCCTCGGTCAGCAGGCCTCGCCCGTCGGCGATGCCGGCCTGGCCGGCGAACGACCAGCAGACGCCCGAGCCGCCAGCGACGGCGAAGGTGCCGTTGGTCAGCCCCGGCCCCAGCGGCGAGGGCTGCGGCCAGAGGCCCGGCACGGCGCCGCTGCCGGCGGCGGCCAGGTGCCGGTCCGTCTCCGCCAGCGAGGCCAGGATGGACGGCGGCTCAGGCAGCAGGTTGAACTGGCCTTGGCCGGCGGTGTAGGTCCCGTCGCCGTTGTGCTTGAGGAAGTTGAAGAAGTTCAGCAGGTCCATCCGTCGGATGTAGGAGATGACCTGGTCGATGATGCCGGCCGGCGTGGAGTAGATGTGGCGGGCGCCGTCGGCGAAGCCGAACTCCACGGCCTGGAGGTCCGGCTGGCCCATGGCGGCGGCCAGTTGCGCGAACTGCTCGTTGGTGAGGTACACGTTGGGGTTCTGGAGGGTCTGCATGACGTTGAGGGACGCCTGCCACTGCCCCTGGTACCAGACATTGGTGGTGTAGACGTACTCGTCGTAGAGCCCCAGGCAGTGGGCGATCTCGTGGGCGAGCGTCCGGCCGATGTAGTCGCCGAAGTAGGCGGCATTCTTGGGGCTGGCGGGGCCGGATGCCTCCTCCATCAGGGTCTGGAGGAAGCACTGCAAGGAGAACTGGAGGGTGGTGTTGCCCACCTCGCGGAGGCGGAACGCCTTGGACGCCGGCGTCAACAGTTGGATGGCCCGGGCGGCGGCGTTGTTGGGCTGGGGCAGGCTGGCGCCGGGGATGGGGTCGGGCAGCTCCGACAGCAGCGGCGTCTGGAGCAGCAGTTTCTCGAAGCTGGTCCAGGCGAAGTCCTGGCTGGCGCTGGCGCCGGAGCCGTCGGGGTCGAGTCCCGGATAGAGGTTGAACCCGCCGACCGCGCTGTGGACAGCCTGCACCTCCAGCGCCCCGGCCTGCTCGAGGTCGTAGAACAGCTTGCGGATCGGCACCATCATGCCGGCGACCATCTGGTCCAGCAGGGCGGGGGCCAAGACGTGGTTGGCCATGTCCGCTCCCGCGCCGAACACCTGCCGGAACGCGGCGTACGCGGGGTCGGTCTGGACTTGCGGCAGGAAGAACGTCTGCTCCAGGACCGTCGCCACAACGTCCACCGGCACGGTGATGATCTGCTTAGGCGTGCTCTTCCCGCGTACGTAGAGGTCCACCCGGACGTGCGTGCCGTCGGGCAGGTCCATGTCGTCGGTGAGCTTGTGCCCGCGGTAGTAGAGGTCCAGCTCGGCCAGCGGAGAGTTTGCCTGGCCCTGGGCGGCGAAGGTCAGCACCGACTGCGTCGGCTTTCCGGGCACGGGGGTGACGAGGAACCCGCCGCCGTTGTACTGCTGGCCCAGCGAGAGCGTCAGGCCCTTGGGATAGTCGAACCGCGTCGAGCGCGTCGTGCCGTCGAGCGTCCAGCCGACGTCGAGGAACGCGTCGTCGCGGTCAGCGTCGGCGATGTCCGGGACGTAGAAGAAGTCCACCGTCGTCTCCGGCACGCTGTGCCGCGTCGCCCCCGAGCCCACGTAGCGGTTGACCCGCGCCTGGGCCTGGAGGATTACGTTCTCCAGCGCCTGGAGCGACGGGTCGGCGTTGATCTTCTCCAGGTAGCTGTCGGGAAGCTGGGCGGAGAACGTGAAGCTCACCTCCCCGCCGGGCGGGAGGGTCCACGTCTGGTCCATTACTCGCGTCGGGTCGGCCAGGCCGTACAGCACCGTCGACGTCGGCGCGTCCAGCAGGAGGAACTCGTTGGGCCCGGCCCACAGTTCGAACTCCACCGGCTGGGCGGTCGGGTTGGTGACCTTCAGGACGTGGCGGTTGACGCCGTCCAGGACCCAGATCGCGTCCGAACCGTTGACGTCGCTGCTGAAGCTGCCGCTGTTCTTGCTGGGCGGATTGGACCGCACCACGCCCAGGGCGGCGCGGTACGGGTCGGCGTCGTCGGGCGTCGGGTCGTACTCGAAGAACAGCACCAGTTGGTCCTCGCCCTGTCCGCTGGTGTCGAGGGTCCTGAGCGTTCTCAGCTCGATGTCGTCGACCAGCACGGCCGCTTTGGCGTCCGAGAGCTCCATGATCAGCCGGGCCGCACAGCCCCAGGTCGTGCCCGGCAGGGCCGTCTCCAGCGGTAGCCAGTACGTCACGAAGCCGCTGCCGGCCGAGTCGATCGGGACGGAGACGGTCCAGGGCGCTACCCCGTTGGAGGTCTCCAGCGAGAACGTCAGTTCCGCGCCCGGTACGGGCGTCTCGACCCAGACGTCGACCTTCAGGTAGGCCGCGTCGGCCTGGACGTACATTGGCGCGTGGGCGAGATACTGCAGCGAGCCGTCGAGCTGTAGGGCATGGTCGTCCTGGAGGTTTACAATGGGGTAGAGCGTCGGCGAGGTCGCGACCAGCGGCCGGTACGTCCAGCCGGGCAGGGAGTTGTCCAGCGGGAACCGCTCGGCCGGGGCGGCCGTGCCCAGCTCGAAGTCGCCGTTGAAGACGCCGGCGACGGGCAGCGTCGCCGGCTCGGCCGACGGCGGCAGAACGTTGTTGTCGGTCCAGGGCGCCAGGTCGTGGACCTGGTTGCTGTAGCCGCCGCCCAGCCGTGACAGGTACCACCCCAGGCCGATGCCCTCCCACGGGGCGTACTTCTGGTAGGCCGGGAAGCCGGGGGGCAGGTACCAGGGGTTGGCCCTGGCGGCGTCGAAGTCGTCGAAGGGCTGGTACCAGCCGGCGGCTTCCAGGGCCGCCTGGAGGTCCAGCTCGCTGCTGCCGGGGGCGGCCTCGAGGCTGGGCAGCCCGCGGAAGATCGTCTCGCCGGCGAACTGGCGGAGGCCCAGGTCGATCGTGCCCGCGTACCAGGCGAGCGTCCGGTCGTGCGGCCCGGCCACGGAAAACCACAGCAGCGGGTTGCCCACGATCTGGGGCAGCGTGAAGCCCGCCAGGCCGTCGAGGCACTTGACCAGGTCGGCCCCGGTGACGGCCGAGGCGATGGACCCGCCGGCGAGGGTGCTGAGCCCGGCCGGCGGGTTAGAGACGGTCTGGTAGTAGAGGTCGGCGAAGCCGACGTTGCTGAAGAACTCGACCTTGGGGTCGTAGACCGAGCCGAGCGGCAGCGGGTTGGGAAGAGCCTTGAGCGCCGCCTTCTCGCCCAACGCCAGCGACAACAGGTGCTGGAGGGTGTCCTGGGCCTCCTGGGCGTCGGGCCACTTCGAGGCCAGGCCCGTCGCGACGCCCAGCGCCTGCTGGACGCTCTGGAGGTAGACGTCGCCGGGGTCCTGCGGGTCCAGGACGGTGACCTGGATGTCGAAGGCCTGCGGCGCGACCAGGCCGAGGCGCTGGATGACCTCGGTGTTGACGGCCGCGCCGCGCCCGTGCCCGATGAACTGCAGCGGCGAGTTCAGCACGGCCCCGGCCCAGATGGGGTTGGCGTCGAGCTGGACCAGGGCGGCCAGCAGGGCGTCACCGGCGGCCTCGGCGAATCCGCTGTCGGCGATCAGCGAGGTCCGCGACCAGTCGGCGATGAGGACGAGCGCCTTGCCCAGGGCCGGGGCCTGGGCCGTCACCTGCTGCCAGGTCGGCCAGCCGGTGACGGGGTCGGGCGTGTAGCGGAGGATGGCGCCGCCGCCGGCGCGGTCGACGATGAGCCGGGCCATCTCCAGCGTCCAGGCGGGCGGGCCGGCCGCAGCGTCCAGGTCCGTGCCGTGGGTGATGACGGTGACGGTGTTGAACTGCGTGGCCACGTCGCCGGTCTGCTCGGGCGCCGTCGTAAACGAGCCCGACGCCACCTCGACCCGGCCCGAAGGCGTGGTGGCGCGGACAGCCCAGTAGTACGTCTGCCCGGCCGTCAGGTGGATGTTCGCGGGCAGGTCGTACTCGAAGACGTTGGGGCCGAGCGTGGCCGTCAGGATGCGGTGGGTGTGCACGTCGTCGCTGGTCACGCCGGTCGGCAGGTAGCCCCAGTCGCTCAGGTCGCCGGCGACCAGGCCCTGCCCGCGCGGCAGGGCGCTGACGAACAGCTCGCAGGTGACCGGCTCGCTGCCGATGACATTGCGCCGGACCTCCCACGTGAAGGTGGGCCCGGCCGTAGCGGCCCCGCCGGGAACCTGCTGGAGCGGGTAGACCAGGTCCAGCCAGTGCGACACCTGCACGCTCAGCCCGGCAGGCAGATTGCCCACGTGGATGCCGGGGTCCAGGGCCACCTGGGTGTTGAGCTGGTCGACGGGGTAGCTGCCCAGTTCGCCCTGGCGGGGGCCAGCGAGGGTATCGAGGATCTCCGGCACGCTGAAGCGGACGATGTCGCCGGCGCCGCGGTAGGCGGCCAGCAGCATGTACCCCATGGACAGCACGAGGCTGTCGGCGTCGCCCTGCGGGATGGGCGTCGTCGAGGCGACCAGCCGCGGCGACGGGCCGAAGGGATCCTGCACGATGCCGATCTTCGCGCCGTATTTCCAGTTCATCCACAACTCGGCGTCGTAGTAGATCGGGATGTGCCAATCGGCCACGAACGCGTAGGACAGGTCCGGAAGCACGGCCAGGCCGGCGGCGTTGACGATGTCCAGGTCGTAGCCGAGCTTCTTGTCGCCCAGCCGCAGGGGGATCGAGACGGTTTTGACCTTGAAGTTCTGGACGCTGTCACTGGTGACGGTCAGCGTCCAGAGGCCCTGCCAGCCCCGCAGGCGCGAGGTGAACATCATCTTGCCCGGGTCAGACGTGGCGATGATGTCGTAGGGCTCCAGCCCGGCCGGGACGGCAGCGATGGGGCGGCGCCACTTGGCGCCGAAGTAGTCGCCCTCATCGCCGGGGTCGATGTTGACCACGACGATGGCGCCCTCCTCGTCGGGCTGGCTGCGGACGATCCACGGCTTGGTGCCGCCATAGAGCGTGGTAGCCGGGGCCGCGACGTAGAGCCGCCGGCCGTCGGAGCTGACGGCCATGTCACCCAGGATCGGCCCCGGCGCGAAGCCCTCGAGGCTGATCTCGTCGACGACGAAGTGGAAGGTTTCGCTGTCGGGGCGGATGTCGATGACGTAGAGCTTCTTCCCGCCGCTGGCGACGTAGAGGAAGTGGTTGTCGGGGTCGGAGGCCATCGAGAACCCGCCGGCGTTGCCGGGCAGCCAGATGGAATCGACCTCCGGCGAGGTCGGCAGCACGTCGACCTGCGTGAGCGTCAGGGCGTCGATGACGGCCACGCCGCCGGGATGGACGAGGACATAGACGCGGGTGTTGTCCTGGGTGACCAGCGTCTGGCGAGCCATGCCGTTGACGGGGATCTTGGCCCAAAGATCACCGTAGAGCGGGTCGAACGCGGCCACCTCGTTGCTGGCCAGGCCCGCGAAGCCCGCCCGACCGACCGTGCTGATCTGCACGGCGTTGGACTCGTAGTCCACCGTGATGTAGGTCATCGGCCCGCCGTTGGGCGGCAGCACGGACATCGGCACGGGGCGGAGGACCGAGATCTTGCACAGGCCCAGGATGACCTCGGCGGGCACGGCCACCTTCAGGCTGGTGGCGCTGCCTTCGTAAGGCGCGACCTCGACCGGCTCGCCGTTGTCCATGTCGAAGCGGATCAGCAGGTCCTGGTACCGGCTGCCGTTGGGCTTGCCCGGCACGGCCGGGGCCGACGGGTCGATGAACCGCAAGCCCGTCAGCTCGACGTGCCCGCCGACGACGTCGGTGACGTACTCGGCCGCGGTGACGACGGGGGCGGTGTCGTCGCCGGTCGTGGGCACGGGGTTGCTGACGGTCAGGCTGATGGTGTTGGCGCCGGGCGGGAGGCTAACCGTGACTTCTTCGTAGGTCGGCAGCTCCTGCCCTGGCTCGCAGCTCATCAGCCAGAACGAGTGGACCAGTTCCATGGCGTCCACCAGCAGGTTGAGGTACTTCACGGCCTTCTTGGCCTTGCTGAAGGGCTTCAGCCAGGTCGGCGTGGTGCCGGGCAGCTCCTGCTGGGTGTAGAGGTAGGCGCCACTGGCCACGCCCCACATGCCGCCGGGCATCTGCTTCAGCAGGGCCAGACCGAAGAATGCGCTGAGCTGCGCCTGGGCGGCCATCAGGCGGGCGTCCATTACCGCCGCGCTGACACGGACCACGGGACGGTTGGCGCGGGCGATGAGGTACTTGCCCTTCGAGGAAAGCCCCGGCCAGGGCGGGCTGGACGTTTGGATCAGCCCGTCGTCGCCGACGACGCCGGAGTCCTCGACCAGCCAGGTCGGCAGCGGCAGGCCGTCGGGGCCGGGCAGCTCGGTGTAGCGGAGGAAGTAGACCTCCTCGCCGGCCGAAAGCCCACCGGCCGGGGCGGCCACCTGGATCGGCGCGTTGAGCTGGTCGACCCCGAAGTCCAGCTCGAAGCCGCCGGCGTAGTCGAAGATGTCCGGCGGCGGCAGGGGCAGGTCACCGGCGGCCAGTGACATCACCGAAACCTGCGTTGGCTCGCCGACCGCGTAAGGACCGACGGCCACGCTGTAGCCGTCACCGCTGCTGACGATCCCGCCCTCGACGCCGACCTGGGCCTGCCCCACCGTGGCCTCGACAACCCGCAACGGCAAGGCCGCCTCGGCCGGACCGTGCAGCGCAAGGATCACCGTCTCACCCAGGCCCATGGCCGCGATCTGGCCGTCGACGCCCACCGTCGCCACGCGATCGTCGGCCGAGACGTACACCGTGCCGTCGGCCGCCGCCGTCACGTTCATCTGCCCCTCGTCCCCGATGCGCAGCATCGACTGCTTGACCTGGCCCGGCGCCAGCGTCAACGTCATCGGGTACAGGTCCAGGCCGAACGCGTCGGCGTAGATGTCCTCGACTTCCGTGATTGCCCCGGCCGTGACGGACGTTCCCGTCGCGATCGGGCCGTGCCGGACCACGACGGCAGCGAAGCCCGTTGCGCGGGCCGTCACCCGGCCGGAGGCGTCGACCGCGACGGCCGACGGATTGGACGAGAGGAACGCCAGGTAGGACGCGTCGAGCAGAACGTTCGCCTGGTCGGCGAAGTCGCCGAGGACGACCAGCGTCTCCTGCTGGCCGAGGCCGAGGTGGGGCAGGCGGTCGTCAACGGTCAGGGCCAGCAGCGGCGCGTCGCTGATGGTCACGGCGACGATGGCCGGTGCCGACGACGACCAGCCGTCGTCGGCCTGGACGCGGAAGCTGGCCTCGCCCGCGAAGCCCGGCTCGGGCATGAACCGCACCGCCAGCCCGCCGCCGGCGATCGTCACCGTGCCGTGGGTCGCGCCGAGCACCTGGTAGTGCAACGCGTCGCCGTCGGCGTCGGCAAAGAGGCCCGCTAGGTCCAGCGTGGTCGCCAGATCCACGTGCGTGGTGAAGTCCCCCGCGAAGACGGGCTCGGGCGGGCGGTTGGCGGCGAAGCCGAAGTTCCGCATCAGCAGCAGGCCGTCGGCCTCGTCCACCACGCCGCTGCCGTCCACGTCCGCCATCACGCTGTAGGCGAGCTGCCCGCGCCGAGTTCCCATGGCCGCCTGGAGCAGCTCGCTGTCCTGGCCGTCCACGCGTCCGTCCAGGTTCACGTCCCCGGCGACGGTCAGCCGCAGTTGGTAGGTACCGGACGAGAGAATATCCTCGGCGGCCAGGTCCAGCACGTAGAGCCCCTCGGCCGAGAGCATCGCCAACACGACCGTGCCGCCCGCGCCGGCGAGGCCCGAGAGGACCTCGGCCCCGCGCACGACGACCGGGCCGACCCGCAGGGCCGATCCCGCCGCCGACCACGCCGCCCGCAGCAGCACCTGCCCCTGTGCCGTCGAGGCCAGTTCGCTGGCTCGCACCGCGAAGCTGTAGTGGTCCGTCCCGGCGCCGAGCGCGCCGGCGACGGTGCGGTCGCTGAAGTCTGTGACCACGCCCAGGTACTCCCGTAGCGGCCAGGGCACCGGGGCGGGAGTGTAGTCGACGCCCTCGCCGGCGCTGTCCTCGAGGGCGAGGGTCAGCCGTCCGTCGGCGTCGTAGGCGTACCGTCGAGACTGGCCCGACTGGAGATCCCGCACGCCGACGAGCCGGCCGGCATCGTCGTAGGAGTAGGTGACAGTCGCTCCGTCGGGGCCCTCGGCCCACGCGAGATGTCCGTCTGCGTCCCAGCCAAGCTGAATGGCCGAGCCATCGGCCGCGACGATCCCCGCGTCGCTGATGAGCACCCACCGTCCGCCGTCGGCGGTGTAGCGCACGACGCCCTGGGCGGCCTCGATGTCCCACCGCCGCCCGTCCGCCGCGGTCAGCGTGTAGTCGTAGCCGGCGAAGGCGGCGTCGGCGGGGTTGTACGCCCGGCCGGTGTCGAGGTCGTAGTAGCTGCGGCCGATCCGCATGAGCCGCCCGGCCGCAGAGTCCAGCGAATACGCCACGCCCTCGTCGGCCCGCCATGCCGGCTCGTAGTAGAACGTCGCCACCCCGCCGGCCGAAACGTCCACGCGCCGCGGGGCGAAGGTGAATCCCGCCCGCGTGTCGTCCGCCAGCGTCAGGTACAGCCGTGTGCCCTCCCGCATCGCCGCGTAAAGCCCCTGGGCCTCCAGGCCCGTCGCCGGCAGATCGGTCTGGAGCTGCACGTCCCGCAGGGCCAGCCGCCAGCCGCCGCCCAGCCCGGCGTCGAAGAGATGTTCCCGCGAGTCGTAGGCCCGGGTCAGCTCGACGGTCACGCCGCCCAGTTCGGCCGACAGATCGGTATCGGTCCGGCGGTAGCCGGTCTGGGTCGTGGCCGGGGCGATCTCGATCGCCGCCCGCGCCGTGCTCCGCCGCCCGGCCATGTCGCGGACCGTCAGTCGCAGCTCGTAGAATCCGGTGACGAACTGGGCCGGGTCGAGTTCCGCCAGCACCGCGCCGTCCGCCGCCTGCTGGCCGCTGGCCAGCACGACGTACCGGTCTGTGCCGGCCCGGGCAATCTCCAGCGTCCATGCGTCCAGGCTGGCGTCGAAGGCCGTGCCCAGGATCGCCGCCGGCCCGGTCAACCGCGCGCCGTCCAGGCCGCGGTCCAGCAGCGCCACCGGCGCTGACGTGTCGGCCGGATCCCGCACCTTCAGCTCCGCCGTCGCATGGCCGACCAGGCCGTCCACGTCCCAGGCCGTGGCCTCCAGCAGCGTCCTGCCGATGGTCGCGACCTGGACGACGGCCCGACCCTGGGCGTCGAGCGCCACCGGCACGCCGCCGACGGTCAGCGACAGCCCCACGATGTCACCGACCCCCTCGGCCGCCACGTGCACGATGACACTCTGGCCCGGGATGGCGGCGAAACTGGGTGTCAGCACCAGCGTCACCGCAGGCGGGGGTGGGACCAGCGCCGCGGCGATCACGATCGTCCGCGACGTGCTCGCCATGCCGTCCGACGCGACGAACGTCACCCAGTGCTCGCCGGCCTGACCCGCCGAAGGCGTCCAGCGGAACGTCGCCGTCGCCGAGTCGAAGCTCGCCCCGGCCGGCAGGTCCAACGCCTCGTACGTCAGCACCGCGCCCGCGTCCGGATCGCTGCCGGCAACCGCAAACTCCAGCAGCTTGCCCAGGGCGGCCGAGTGATCGCTGATCCGCAGCGTCGGCGAGCGGTTGTAGTCGATGACCTCGATCGCCACGTCGATCGTGTCGAGCAGCCCCTGGTCGTCCTGCACGCCGAAGCTCACCACGTAGACGCCCGCCTGGTCGAACGTGGGGGTCCAGTCGAACGTCGCCGTGGCCGGATCGAAGCCGGCTCCCGCCGGCAGTTCCGACAGCACCAGGTACGTCAGGCTGCCGCCGTCAGCGTCGGAGGCGGTCAGCGTGAAGGCCAACTCCGTCTCCTCCCGGACATATGGCCGGCTCAACGGAAGCAGGACCGGCGCCTGGTTGGTGTTGGCGACGACGATGGCGATCGTCTCCGTGTCGCTGTCTACGCCGTCGGTCACCGACAGGCGGACGTCGCCGTAGGTGCCCGCCTGGAGCAGGTTCGGCCGCCAGCTCAGTGCGCCGGTGCGGGCGTCGAGCGTGGCGCCCGGCGGGAGGTTGACGGCGGAGAAGGTCAGGGCGTCGCCGTCGGGATCGACTGCCATAAGCGTACGCGTCAGCCACTGGCCCTCGGCGACGGCCAGGTCACCGACGGGCGACAGCAGCGGCTCGCGGTTGGTGCCGCGGACCGTCAGGCGGAAGCCGGCGCTGTCGGAGGCGGTGCGGGCCGCCATGCCGTTGCCGCCATCGGTCACCGTGACGGTTACGTCGTAGACGCCCGCCTCGCCGGCTGAGGGCGTCCACCGCAGCACGGCCGTGCCGTACAGCGCGCCCGCCACGATCGTCGCGCCGGCGGGCAGGCCGGTGACCGACCAGGCGAGCTGCTCGCCGTCGAGGTCCGTTGCTCGCAGGGCCAGCTCCATCGTCTGGCCCGTGAGGGCGAGCCGATCGGTGAGATCGTCGAGGACCGGGGGGTCGTTGTCGGAGACGACCGTCACGACCACGTCGAGGCCGTCGGACAGAGCCGCCGCGCCGCCGGGCCCGCCATCGTCCTTTGCGGTGAGCGTCACGACGTACGCCCCGCGGTCGCCGGGGCCCGGCTCGATCCGAAGCACGCCCGTGCCGTCGCCGAAGTCCGTGAAGTGGACGAACCCGGGCACCGGCCAGCCGCTCAAGGCGTTGGCGGCCGACAGGGCGATCGCATCGCCGTCGGGGTCGAGGGCGCTGACAGGCACATCGAGAGTTCCGCCCAGCCGGACCGTCAGCGCGCCCGGGTCGTCCATCACTGGCGCGCGGTTGGTGTTCAGGACGGTGACGGTGAACGACCCCTCGGCCGACAGGGGCGCGCCCGTCCCATCGCCGTCGTCGACGGCCCGGAACCGCAGCACGTACGTGCCCGCCTGATCGTAGCCGGGCGTCCAGCTCACGATGCCGGTCTGCACGTCGAAGGTCGCACCGGGCGGCATGTCCAGCGCGGTGAGCGTGACGCTGGGGGCGATGCTGCCGTACTCGGGCCAGTACAGCGAGCCATCGTCGCGGCGGTCGGGCGGGGCGTAGGTCGGGTTGTCGGGATCGAAGGCGAAGATCCGCCACTGGATCGCCCGGCCCTCCATGCCCACGACGTCGCCGAGGTCGCCCAGGATCGGCGCGGCGTTGTCGTTGAGGACCGTGATCTGCGAGGTGGCCCACGTCTCGGCGAGCCCGTCGCTGACGGCGACGGTCGCCTCGAACGTCCCGGCCACGTCGTAGCCGGGCGTCCAGCTCACCAGGCCGCTCTGCGGGTCCAGCCACGCTCCGGGCGGCAGCGTGATCGGACGACAAGTTAGCCCGTCGCCGTCCCCGTCACTGCCGGCGAACAGCAGGTGCAGCGGCTGGCCCTGGCGGAGCGTGAAGGTCGGCGCGACGGTCAGCGACGGCGGCTGATTGGCCGGGGCGATGACGATGTCGAACCGGACGGCCGAGGTGTTGACGCCGTCGCAGGCCTCGAAGGTGACGTCCGGGTACGTGCCGGCAGCGCTGAAATCGGGCGTCCAGACCAGCGCACGCCGGACCGGGTCGAACCGCGCGCCGCCGGGCAGGTTCCGCACGGCCAGGGCCAGGTCGTCGCCGTCGGCGTCGGTGGCGGACAGGAGGATCTCCAGCGGCCGGCCCTCCATGCCGGTGACGGTCGCGGGTGGTGCCTCGATGATCGGCGCTCGGTTGCCGCCCGCAACGGAGACCGTGAACCGCTGCTGGGCCCAGGCAAGTTGATCGTCGTAGACCCGCAGCGTGACCGCCGCGGCTGCCGGGCCGCTCGCTGAAGGCAGCCAGGTCAGCAGGCCGCTCAGCGGGTCGTACGACATGCCTGCCGGGGCCTCCAGCAGGACGAACAGCAGGCTCTGCCCGTCGAAATCGACGGCCTGGGCCTGGTACTGCCAGGTCGTCCCGGCCGCTGCGGCAAGGTCCGGCTGCGAGGTGAACACCGGGGCTTCGTTCGGGGCCGGCGTGCCGCCAACGGACGGGTCGAGGTCGGCCCGCTGGCCGTCGAGCTCGCCGATGCTGATCGTATGGGCCGTCGTGGACTGCCCCGGCTCCAGCCGCCCGCCGGCGGGCACGTCGCTCGACAAGTCCAGGAACCATCGCCCGTCCGGCGCGGCCTGGCCGGAGACCGGCACGCCCGAGAACCACTGCTCGCCCGACAGCACCAGCAGCAGCGGCAGCAGCAGGGGGCGGTCGGAGACGTTGGTGATCGTCACGTCGTAGGAGATCGTGTCCGCCAGGCGGTCCATGCGGGCGCCGGACAGCTCCAGATCGACCATCGTCGTCAGGTCGCTGACGGCCGTGAAGGCGGTGACGTGGTCCTGGCCCATGGGCTGGCGGAAGGCCCCGGCCACGGCCGCCAGGACGCGGAGCTCGTACGCGCCGGCGGTCAGCGGCTCGAAGGCGAGGTATGCCGTTCGGCTGTCGGCGTCGTATCGCACGGCCAGCGGGACGTGCGGCGCGCCGTCGGCGTCGGTCAGGACGTAGTTGGCCGGGTTGGCGGCCGAATCGAGATCGGCGGCGTCGCCGACCCACATGTCCTGATCGAACGTGACGGTGAAGTTGGGCCACGGCAGGGCGACGACGCTCCCGTCGACCGGGGCGGTCGCCACGACCAGCGGGGCGGCGGCGAGGTAGACGGCGTCGACCTGGGAGGACTGGCTCAGGAGAATCCGCCCGTCGCGCGTGACGATGACGACGTCGCCGCGGCTGCCGCCGCGCGCCAGGGCCAGCGTCCGCAGCGAGGCCAGGTCCACCAGCGTCAGCTCACTGCCGCCCGACTGGGCGGCGGCGGGGGCATTGTGCGAGACGACCATCAGCCCCGCCAGCGGCGTGCCCGCCGGGCCGAACGCCAGCGAATCGATGTCGGAATCGAACCGCAGCATGGTCGTCGCCCGACCGTTGGGCTCGAAACGGACGACCTGCCGTCGGTCGGGCCAGGTGACGGCCCAGAGCCGCCCGTCGTTGTCGAACGCCAGGCTGCCGACCCGGAGGTCCTCGTCCCGGCTGAAGTGGCGGAAGATCTGCGTGACGGGGTCGAAGACCTCCACGCCGTGGTTGGACGAGACATAGATCAATCCGGTGGCGGGCTCCACGGCCAGGGCGATGGTCAGGCCATCGCCGAAGGTGTTGAGGACCTCGCCGCTGGCCGGGTCGAGCTGGAGCAGCGGCCCGCCGCCCGTGGTGGCCCACAGGTTGCCCGCAGCGTCGAAGGCCAGATTGAAGATCGGCCAGTCCAGCGTGGCCAGCGGCTCGAGGTCCTGCCCGCCGCGGGCCGGCGCCCTGTGGAGCCAGCCCCGCGTCGGCCCGCCGGAGATGAGGATCGTTCCGTCGGGGGTCTCCGCCAGCCCCATCGGGCCGATGCCGGCCGAGCTGGGCTCGATACCTGTCGCGAACGCCGACGCCACGAACGGCTGGAGCACCGCCGTGAACTCCGGCGCCGCCTGGCCGCCCGGCAGCGCCGACGGAATGCCGCCTGAGGCCGCCACGAACAGATCGTTGGTGATCGGCGTCGGCGAGGGCTCCGGCGCCTGGCCGAAGTTGTCGGCCGTCTGCTGGACGACTTGCGTCGCCCCGAGATCGGGCGCCGGGCCGTCCACCGGCCCGGTGAAGCCGAACGGCGGCATCTGGCGATTGCCCGCGCCGTCCATCGCCAATGCCAGGAACTCGTAGGCGTGCCCCGCCTCGCCCTCGAAAACGGCCGTGCCGGCCGCGCCCGCGACCTGCCGCTGCCAGATGCGGAAGGTCCCGCCGTCGGCAGCGACGTAGACGGTCACGCATCGGACGCCCGAACCGCCCGCGTCGTCGTTGGCCGTCCAGCTCACGACGTACCGGTCGTCACCGGCGGGCTCGACGGACAGCTCTGCCCGCGGCGCGACGGTGTCGGCGGTGTAGGTCAGCGTGGGAGTGTCCTGCGGCGGGGCGTTGTCCAGCAGCACGCGGGCGGCGGCGGCGACGGGCTGGCCCGTCTCGGCGTCGCCCGCCAGGCGAACCGTGTAGCTCACCCAGCCGGCCCCCTGGCCCTGGGCGTCGTTGGGCGGCAGCAGGCCGGCCAGGCCCTCACCGGCCAGCTCGCCCGTCGCCGGGTCGACCGCCTCCAGCAGCCAGGTGGCCGTGTGCGTGGCCACGTCCACGCCGGCGCTGACCCGAAGGATGAAGCCGAGGCTGTCGGTGAAGTCGAAGTCGCCCTGGAAGAGGCTGCGGCCCTCGGGAATGTGCACGCTGATCTGCCCGACTTTCAGGTCCCCCAGGCGCAGAGACCACGGGTCCAGGGCCTCGTCCAGCTCGGTCACGATGCGGATCTGCCGCGTGTCCGACGTGGCGGCCGAGTCATTGGCGAAGGAGATCGTGAAGGGCAGGTCGGCGTCGGCGGGAAGGAAGCCGTCCGTCTGGTCGGTCATGGGTCCGGTGATGGCGGCCTGGGCGACGGTGCCGGCCTGCTCGAGGTAGTCGCTGAGGTCCAGGGCCTGAAGCCCGCCGGCGCTGACGAGCCGGGCGATGTTCGTCTGGATTTCGGCGGGCAGCCCGCCGCTGCGCCCCTCGAAGGGGATCCACGGCACGTAGACGCGGAAGCTCTCGAACCACGTTTCGTGCGAGAGGTCCTGGTCGTACTGGGTCTGCGTTTGGAGCAGCGGGATGGGGATGTCCAGCGAGCCGCAGGTGCAGGTGCGGTGGTCCCAGCGCTCGACGTCGGTCAGTTGCCCGGGCGTGTCGCCGTACCACTGGGCCAACTGCTCGAACAGGGCCAGCAGGTCCTGGGACTGGAGCTCGTTGGCCGCCGGGCCCAGCAGCAGGCCGCTCAGTGCGGTGGCCAGGTTGCTGATGAGCTGGCCCTGCTGGTCGGGCGGCGGGGGGAGGTCGTCGCTGCGGATCAGTCCGGCCTGCTCCAGGGCCGACAAGTAGGCGGCCGTCCAGGTGTCCGCGTCGGCCGCCAGGGCCACCAGGGCCGCGGGGGCACTCGGGTCGTCGAGAATGCCCTGCCGCAGGGCCAGCGCCTCGGCCGTCTGGAACTGGACGAACTCTTCGACCGTCATGGCGGTTCCGGCGGCGACGACGTCGAATCGGAAGGGGATGAAGGGGTAGAGGCAGAGGGCGGGCACGAGGTCGTAGAGTGTGTTCCAGATCGACTCGAGGTCCGTGGACATGAGGATGTCGCCGGCGCCGGGCACCTGGTCGTTGATGTAGGCGCCGACGGCGTCGCGCCAGTCGTTGAGCCCTCCGGGCCCGTCCTCCAGCAGGTCGGCGAACTCCGGAAACAGCGTGTCCAGTTGCGCCCGCAGCTGTTCGAACGCCCGGTCGTGCATCTCCTGGAGGCCCGGGTAGGTCGCCACGGTGAAGGTGAAGCCCGTGGCATCCTGGGTCGGCTGGTAGAGCAGGTATCCTGAGACGGTGTTGCGGCCGTTGATGTTGAGTTCAGGATCTAGGCTGGCCCAGGGCACGTCGGCGAGGTCCCCGCCGCCGGCCGAGCCGCGAACGTTCGACGCCATCGTCACGTAGGGCAGGCCGTAGAGCTCGGGGTTCAGGCCCATCTCCGGCGCGGCGATCTGGTAGAAGACGTAGGGCGTGTCCAGGTTGCCCCGGCCCTGGAGGATGACGCTGAAGATCGCCGTCTCGCCGGCCAGGACGAAGTGGGGCCCGCCCAGGCCGATGACGACCTCCGTCTCGATTGCCCGCTCCACGAGGAATCGGTAGGGCAGGACCGCCTGCTCGCCCGAGGGGTTGATCACCTCCACGTCATACAGGCCGTGCGGGGCGCCCGTCAGGTCGAACGTCGCGACGATCCGCGTGCTGTCGACGACGGTCCACTGCACCGGCTCGAACTCCGCCAGCCCCGGGCGGCTGAGCTTGACGATCGCGCCCGGGCGGAACTGCGCGCCGCGCAGCGTCACGGTCACATACCGCCCATCGCCGCCGACGTCAGCGTCGATGTCGGTCAGCGTCAGCGGCAGCAGCTCGGTCAGCAGCGTCACGTTGTCGCCGCCGGCCGTGCCCGCCATGCCGCGAATCAGGATGAAGTACGTGCCCGGCTGTGTGTCGCCGACAATCGCCACCGGCGCACTGGACAGCACGCCCGCGCTGGCGGCGTCGTACATGGTCATCGTCGGCGCCTGTCCGTATCGCAGCAGCAGTTGGCTGGCCGCGTCGGCGCGGTCGGTGGCCAGCATGACTCGCAGCGTCTGGTCGTCCGGCACGACCACCGAATACAGCCGTTGCTGGCCGGGCGCCAGCGTCGTCGCCAGCGGCACGCCCAGATGGATCTCCGGGACCGTCAGCGGGATCGTATCGGCGGAGACGGCAAGGTTGTTGGCCTCGGCCGAACCTTCGTACAGGTGGTTGTAGATGTCCGCGCGGACGATCACGTGGTAGACGCCGGGGCTTGCGACAGGCAGCTCCGCCGTCAGCACGGCCTCGTAGGAGTCGCCCGGGCCCAGCGTCCGCAGGCTGCCGACGCGGCCGAGGAGCACGTCGTCGAGGCCCCAGGCCCCGTCGGCCGACAAGTAGATGGCGTCGGACCAACTGGCCTGGACCGGCTGGGCGCTGTCGTTGGTGACGCGCCAGCGGACTTCGACCGACTGGCCTACCTGCCCGCCGCCGCTGACCGTCACGTCCGAGGCCACCAGGTCCGCTGGCGGCGGCAGCGACAGGAGGATCGGCCCGGACACGTCGCGGTTGTTCCACTCTGCGCCGGCCTCGAAGACCGTGCCCCGCCCGCTGTAGCCGGCCTCGGGGTCGTCGACGGTCACAATCAGGTAGAATGGCCCGCTGAGCCCCGCCGGGGCCGTCAGCGTCACGGTCCGCTCGTAGCTGCCGCCGGCCGCCAGCCCGCCGCTGTGGCCGAAGTAGCCCAGGTACCGGTCTGTCCGGACGTCCAGCCGATCGTCGCGCGACAGGTAGACGAACTCGGCCCAGTTGCCCTGCGTCGGGGGCGTGGCCCCGCCGGCGTTGACGACGCGCCAGGTGGTCTGGAACTGCTGGCCCGGCGCGAGCCCGGCCGGGACGTCGATGATCACCACCGTCAGGTCCGGGGCCGTCACGCCTTGAACCGTCAGAGGGATCACCGTGGTGTTGTTGCCCTCGCCCCGGAACTCGGGCACGGCATCGTTGTACAGCCGCACGCCCGGAAGCCCGAAACCGATCGAGCTGGTCACGTAGGTGCTGCCCACGGCCCCCGAATCCGTGCAGGCCAGCAGGTAGGCCAGGCCCTCGAACGAGTCGGGCAGGTGGACGGAAACCGTGACCGAGTAGGACTCCCCGGGCCCGAGGGCCTCCAGCCGCCACGCATCGCCCACCTGGTGGTCCCGCGAGTCCAGCGACGGATCGAGCGACAGGAACAGCCGGTCGGGCCACTCCTTCTGGCGCGTGGCCCGGTTGCCGACGTTGGTGACGGTGAACGTCGCCTGGATCGTGCCGCCGCTGATCGCCGTGCCTGCAAACGACAGGTCCGTCACCCGCAGGTCCGGCTCGGTGTAGATGACCTCCAGTTCAGCCCGCCCGATGTTATTGTGCGGATCCTCGAACGGCTCGTAGTGGCTGTAGCGATACCGGTCGGCGTCCGAAATGCCTTCCAGATCGATCCAGGCGTCCAGCCGGTCGAGATTGCCCCCATAGTCGTACCCGCGGTACCAGCGGTCGGTCAGTTGGTACTCGGCCGAGTAGTCGCCGGTGACGACGTGGATGTAGTACGGGCCTTCCCAGCCGGCCGGGATCGTGCAGGTCAGCTCGGCGGTGTACTCTTGGCCGGGTCCGAGCGGCGAGGCGTTGCTGCGCGAAACGACGCCCAGACAGACGCCGCGGCCGACGATCCGCTGCGGATCGGTCGACAGCCAGACGACGTCCCGCCAGCTCCGCGTGCCGGCCCAGAGCGGATTGTCGCTGTCGTTGCGGACGGTCCAGCGGACGGTGATCTGCGAGCCGCTGTCGGCCTGCGGAGGCGCCTCGACGGACACCACGACCAGGTCGGCCGGGCGGATCGTCACGTCAGTGCCGGTGCGGCCGAGGTTGTTCGTCTCGTCGGTCTCGTCGATCCGGCGGTACTGGGAGTCGAAATGGTAGGCGTTATCGACGATGACCGTCACGAACTTGCCCCGCACCGACGGGCCCAGGTCTATGGTGGCCGTCCGCGTGGCCGACTGCCCCGGCGTGAGCGGGCCGGAGTACTCCTGCTCGGACAGCACCCAGCACTGGATCGTGTTGGGCAGGTCGCCGTTGGCGTCGAGCTCGAACGGCTCGTCGGTCAGCAGAAGGCTCTCCCACCAGGTGCCGCCGGCCGTCGCGTCGCCGTCGTTGCGGACGGTCCAGGTGACCGTGTAGGGTTGCCCTCCGACGCCCTCAGCCGGCGCAACGACGCTGGTGACGACCAGGTCGGGCCACTTGGTGACCGGCAGGGGCGGCGGCTTGCCGATGACGACCATCGCGCGGGCGCGGTAGTTGTTGTTGTCGATCTCGTTGGGGTCGTCAGGATTGACGTTCTCGGCCAGCGTGTCCTCGAGGACCTGGTCGTAGCAGTCGGTCCAGGGGGTGACGTACCAGGTGCCGGAGGTCAGCCCCGTCGGGAGCGTGACGGTAACGACGCGGTCGTAGCCGGCCCCGATGTCCAGGCCGCCGGTGTGAGTGACCTGGTACAGCAGCCTGTCGCCCTGGCCCGGGTGCGGACGGTTGCGGTCCGTTGTCAGCCAGACCATCTCCGTCCACTGGCCGGCATCGGTGGGGGCACTGCCGCGGTTGGTGACCGTGTAGCGGACCTCGATCTGCGCGCCCTCGACGGCCTGCGACGGCGCGACGACCGAGTCGACCACCAAGTCCGCCAGCGGCAGCGGCTCGATGGTGACGGGCCAGGCCTGGCTGTTGTTCTCGTCGTTGGGCCACTCGTCGACCTGGGCCAGCGAGTCGGTCACCACCACCACGTACACCTGCCCGCGGTAGCGCTCGGGCACGATGAGCGGGTCGGTCGCCGAGCGGTAGCTCTCGCCGACCTGGAGCGCCGAGACGTTCAGCAGGTTGCCCATCAGGATGTCGTCGGGGCTGTAGTGGTCGTCCAGCGAAAGGTAGACATGGTCCCGCCACAGGCCGTTCGCTGCGGCGTTGCCCCGGTTGGCCACGACGAACTCCGCTGTCAGCACGCTGCCGGCACTGACACTTGGCGGCACGAGGATGTCCTCGACGCGCAGGTCCGGGCGGTCCAGTGCGACGACTTCCACCGACGAGGCGAAGACGGCCGTGTTGTTCCCGTACGCCCCGTGCTCGAACAGCCGCTGGGGCCGGTTGGTCACCACGACCAGCTCGAACAACCCGCTGTCTGACAGGCGAAGGGCCTCGCTATGCAGCGGAAGGCGGAACTGCTCGATGCGGGTGTAGGACGCCCCGGCAGCCAGCGACCCGCCCTCCGGTACGACGGCCAGCTCGCCCAGCAGGATCAGGGCGCTGTCGGTCTGGCCGAGCGGGCGGAGATAGAGCTGGTCGTACCAGTAGCCGCCGGCGGCGCCGCCGCCGGCGTTGCGGACGGTCCACCCGACGTTGATGAGGTCGCCCTCGCGAGCCTGCACCGGGCCGGTGATGTCGGTGACGACCAGGTCCGGCGGCGGGGTCAGCGTCACGGCCAGCGGCATCGGCTCGGACGCGTTGTTGTCCCCGAAGACGAACTCGAAGGGGCCGTAGGCGGGAGATGTTTCCACGACGATGTACCAGGTGCCCTCGATGCCCACCGGCAGCGTACAGACGGCCGAACTGGTGTACTCCTGGCCCGCGGCGAGATACCCCATGTGGCCGGCCCCGGCGATCGTGTAGCTGTAGGTCCAGTCCGAGGCCGCGTCGAACAACGTGACGGTGTCCCCCCACGAGTTGGAGTCCGTCTGGGCGGGGCCCTGGTTGCGGACCGTCCAGGTGACCGTGACGGACTTGCCGCTGTAGGCGGGGCCGGAGACCTGGACCGAGGTGACCACCAGGTCGCTGTACAGGTAGGGCATCAGGTCCAGCACTTGGTCGGACAGGCCGGCGTTGTCGGCCTCGAAGCCGTTCTCGAAGACCTCGTGCCCCTCGTCGGCCAGGACGTAAAGGTTCAGCCGCCCCTTGGCGCCGGCGGGCGTCAGGAACGTCTCGGTTCGGCTGTAAGATCCGCCAACGTCGAGCCCGCCTGCATGCGCGAACCGTGCCAGCACGATGTCGTCGGCGTTGCCGACGATCTCGTCGGCCGAGCCGATGACTGCGTCGGTCCACGCGTCGGTCAGCCCGCGCCCGTTGCCGTGGTTGGTCACCGTCCAGGAGACGGTCAGCTCGGCCGGGTCGCCGACGGCCTGGGCGGGCCCGTGGACATCGCTGACGGCCAGGTCCGCGTAGCCCGACAGCTCGATATGCATCGGCTGGTACGTCTGGTTGTTGTCCTCCCCTCCGGCCGGCTCGGTAATCGCCCTGGTCGCGTCGGTGACCACGATGAGCTGGAGGTTGCCCAGCAGGTCCACCGGAACGGTGATCGTCCGGTCAACGGTCAGGGTCTGGCCCGCAGCCAGCGGGACCGTGTGCGTCACCGTGTCGATCAGCCGGGCGCGCTGATCCTGCACGGTCCAGACGGTGTCGGGCGAGAGGTAGATCCGCTCGGTCCACGAGGCGATCGTGGCGGTCGTGCCGTGGTTGGTAATGGTGTACTGGAACTCGAACGGCCGGCCGGACCAGACCGGCTCGGTCGGCCAGGAGACGATCGTCGGCTGGAGATCGACGTGGCGGAAATCCACCACGGCCGGCAGGACCAGCGTGTTGTTGGCCTTGCGGTCGTGCTCGTAGATGATGTTGCCGTCGTCCGCGACGAGCACGGCATAGTAGGTGCCGTCCGGCAGTGTGCTCGGGGCGGTCGCATCGATCGTCCGCGTGTAGGTCTCGCCCGGCGCCAGCGGCACGTAGCCCGACACGCCCAGCACGCCGCCCAGCCAGGCCGCTCCTGCCGTCGAGCCGTCGGCCGACAGCCGCAGGTAGTCGAACGTCTCCTGCCACTGCGCCAGGCTCGTCGGGGCGGTGCCGGAGTTGCGCACCGTGTAAGTGACCTGGAACTCCTGGCCTGGCTGGAGCGCCGCGGGCACGCCCTGGACGTCCACAATCTCCAGGTCCGGCAGATCGCCGACGACCAGCTCGATCGGCACGGCCGCCGAGAGGTTGTTCGTCTCGTCGGTCTCCAACTGCACGCCGTCGCCGGTCCAGCCGCCGGCGTCGGCCTTCAGCAGCAGGTAGTAGGTGCCTTCGGGCATTGTGGCGTCGCGCGGGAGCGAGACCGTCAGCGTTTTGGAGTAGGCCTTCCCGGCCGTCACCGGCAGCGACGAATACGTGTAGATCGTCTGTAGCGCGACCGCCCCGTCGAGACTGCCGTCGCGCGACAGCCATATCCGGTCGATCAGCGAGGACCCGCTCGCCGAGGCCACCATCGCGTCGCCCGGCCCGACGTTCCGAACGCGGTACGACACCGCGATCGTCCGGCCCATCTGGCCCTCGCTGGGCGCCGTTAGGGCCTCGACGACGTAGTCGGGGCGGATCACCTCGATCGCCACCGGCTGCGAGACGTTGTTGTCCCTGTAGGTGTGCTCGAAGACCTGGCGGTCGCTGTCGACCACCAGGAACAGGCTGCCGCTGCCGTCCAGGCCGGCCGGCAGGGCGACCAGCAGATCGCGCGTGACGTCTTCGCCCGGCTGGAGGTCGGCGGTGCTGGTGTGGTAGAAGCCGCGCACGTAGACGTCGTCGGCGTTGCCGTAGACGTCGTCGGTGCTGAAGTAGATGGCGTTGTACCACGCGTTGTAGCTGGAAGGCGTACCGGCCGGGGCGGGGTAGGCATCGGCGGCGTTGTGGATGGTGTAGGTGACGTGGAGCGTCTCGCCGACGCTGGCCGTCGACTGGAGGACCTCGAAGCCCGCCACCGACAGGTCCGCGAACGGCCGGGGGATCAGCTCGACGGTGCCGGCACCCGAGGCGATGTTGGGGGATGCGTCCAGGTACTCGTAGACGGCGTTGTCGGCGTCGGCGACGACGTAGAGGCAGTAGGGGCCCGTCAGGTACATCGGCACGGCGCCGGTCCAGGCGCCGTCGTAGCCCTCGCCGCCGGCCAGGGCGCCGCTGTGGGGGACCTCGGCCAGCAGGACGTCGTCGGCGTTGCCGAGGATCTCGTCGCTCGACAGGATGACGCGGTCGACCCAGTCGGCCACGATCGAGGCGATTCCGCGATCGGCCAGCCCGTCGCCGGTGGCATCGGGCCCGAGGTTGTCCACGCGCCACGTGACGGTGACGTCGCGTCCGCCGCCGACGGCCTGCGCGGGGCCCTGGACGTTCGAGACGGCCAGGTCCGCGTGCAGCGGCGGCAGGACCGTCACCGGCGCGGCCGAGCGCAGCGTGTTGTTCGTCTCGTAGATGTACTCGCTGACCTCGCCGTCGCTGTCGGCGGCCACGAACAGCCAGTACGTGCCCACCAGCCCCAGCGGGACGCGGTACGAGTCCTGGACGCTGTAATCCTGTCCCATCGGCAGGGCGCCGTCGTGGGCCACGGCAGCCAGCTCGATGTCGTCGGCATCGCCGTAGACGGCGTTGGGCGAGAGGACCAGCCGGTCGGTCCAGGCCGTCTGCGGCGTGTCGATGACGCCGCCGTTGTGGACGGTCCAGGCGACGTCCAGCAGGTCCCCGCTTCGGGCCGTGTCGTCGCAGAGCAGCTCTTGCGGCAGCAGGTCGGGGAAGTCCAGCTCGACCGAGGGCACCAGCGCGACGTCCAGCAGGTACTGCCCGAAGGACCCCGCACCGTCGGAGGCCGACACGACGACGTAGTACTCGCCGTCGGCCGTGATGTCCGCCCGCGCCGACGTGCCCGTCGTATAGGCGGGAATCTGCACCGGCGCGCCGGAGGCGTTGACGATCTTCAGAACCGCCTGCAACTGGCTCGATGACGGGGCCGGCAATGCCACGAGGATGCTCGTTCCGGCCGTCACGTAGCCCAGGGAGAAGTAGTCGACGTCGGCCTTGGCACCCTCGCTGGCCATGACGGAGCCGGCGATCCGGCCTCGGCTACGAGTTCCGTCCGGATCGAGCGGCAGAAGGTTGGCGCTGCCGACGGTGCCGTTGGCGTAGTTGGCATCTCTTTCCAGGTCGCCGCCGCCACGGATAACCTCGACGTGTAGCAGGTAATCGTAAGGGATCGAACCATAGGACGTCACCTGAACGAGCCACGTGCCGTCCATGTCGGCCAACACGCGGGAGATGAACGCGGAGTTGCCGGGCCCGCCGCCCGAGTTGTTGGCGAGGGAATCCTCATCGTTATTGGGGCGGAAAAGCCACAGGCTCAGATAGCCCGCCGCGCCGGCGGGCACGTCGGCGGAAATGGAGACAAGGTCGCCGTTCTGGAGGTCGATGCTCCAGAAGTCCTGCTCGTTGTCGTACGAACTGAAGACGGGATCGATCGAGCCGGCCCCGCGCGCCAGCCACAGGCCGCTGCCGGCGGGGTCCTCGGCCAGTACCAGCACCGTCGCCTGGCCGCGGCTGTCGTTGGAGTCGCCCTCGAAGACGTGGCCGGCGGGCAACGCGACGCGAAAGGTCCGGGTCCAGGCGTCGCCGCCGCCGTCGCCGTTGCCGTCCAGGGCGTTGCCGGCCGAGTCCGTCAGCGTCGGCAGCAGCGTCAGACGGTACAGGCCGTTGTCCATTGGGCCGTCGTCGATGGCCAGCTCCAGCCGGGTTGAGCCCGGCGCGTAGGCCTTGGCCAGAGACAGATCGTGAAGCGCATCGTCGGCCGTGTCCAGCAAGCCGTCGGGCCCGGCCGATCGAAGCTCGAACAGCCGCCCCGCGACCGTGTCCAGCAGGTCGGGCAGGCCGTCGGCGTCGCTGTCATCCAGAGCCTGCCAAGTCGCAAGAGGGACCTCCACCAGACCGGCAAGGGCCCCGTCGTCGGCGACGTAGTTGGCCCACCGGCTCATCGAGGACAGGTGGACGTAATGGTAATAGCCGTTCGGCTCGTTCAGGCGGTAGCGTTCGTCGTAGGTCACGTCCAGGCCGCTGACCCAGGTGAAGGCCTGGCGATCGAAGGACTCCTCGGCGTTGCCGGTGTAGTGCATTCCGATCCAGTGGTGTTCGGATCTGACGCTGTACGTGCCATAGAGCCAGGCCTGAAGGGCCTGGTCGGTGATGGTGACGAGGTTGCCGCCCAGACTGGCAGCCCAGCCCTGGGCGTCCGGCCAGGTCATCTTGTCCGCGGTCTCGAGGTACACCACGTCGCCGTAGAGGCGGATTCGGTAGTTCGGCTGGCCCAGCAGGGCCGGGTCCAGGGCCTCGGTGAAGTCCACGGCGAAACTGGCCAGCCGCGAGTCGGTGGTGCCGCCTTCTGCCGGCAGCCGCGTCACGGCCGAGACCTGCGGCGGCGTGGCGTCGTGGATGGTCACGTCGAGCAGGTAGGTGGCCTGCGAACCGACGTGGGCGTCGGTGGGGCCGGCCCAGGGCAACTCGACGATCCCCGGCCTCGTATTGGTCGGTCGGGCGTCGTACCACAGGCCATCGCCGTAGCCGAAGCACGCGTAGTCGGCATCGTTATAGTAGGTGCTGCCTTCCCTGCCGTTCGGCTCGCCGACGTACCAGTTGGTGAAGGTGACGGCCTCGCCGCTGATCCACCGCCAGGTGCCCTCGGCGGCCTGGTCGGTCATGCCGATCCAGAAGCTCGCGCCGCCGGCCTGGACGAGGACGGGCACCAGCGTCGAGTAGAGCCAGTTCCACTCCGCTGACGTGTTGGCGGTCAGCAGGTGCCCGCCCCAGGCGACGGCGGCGGCCTCGGCCTGCGGCCAGGGCAGCCAGTCGGTCATGGCGTAGCGGTGCGATTCGTAGACCCAGTCGCCGTGGACCTGGGCGTAGTAGTGTCCGCCGGCCGGGGCCGGCGCGGAGAAATGGTCGTCGTACGGGTCGCCGTCCTGGTCGGCCAGGAAGTTCCCGGCCGCGTCGAGCACGACGATCCGCCCGGCGGCGGTGCTGGAAGTCGGCAGGCGCAGGTCCAGCTCGATCACGTCGCCGGCGGCCAGCAGGCCCAGGTCGAACGTGTCGACGTCGGGGCTGCGGTCCTTGGGGTTCATGATGAGACCGGCGATCGTGCCCAGCCGCTGCCCGCCGCCGGCGTGGAACACCAGGGGGTTGGCGCCGGCGAGGGTGTCGTTGGCGTAGTTGGAGTCGGCCTCCAGGCCAATCCCGCGACCCAACTGGACGTTGACCGTGTAGGGCGGCAGCGAGCCGTAGTCGTAGTAGACGACCGTGCTGACCCGCACGTAACAGGGGCCGTCGTCTGCCAGCAGCACGTTGGCCAGGATCGCCCCCGGGCCCGGGCCGTTGGCGTTGGCGCTGGCCAGCATGTTGCCCGCCGGACCGTACAGTTGCAGGTAGACTCTGTAGTAGATGCTGCTCGACCAGTCGGTCGCGTCGACTTGGACGGTCAGGCGGTCGCCGGCCTGGGTGTCATCGATCTGCCACCAGTCCTTGTCCTCGCTCTGCTCCCACGGGTCGAGGGACCCCAGGCCCGGCTGCACGGCGCGGAAGTGCCCCGAGCCCGGCGGGTCCTCGACCAGCGTCAGGGCGGTGGCAGTCTGCATCGAGTCATTGGGGCCGACCTCGACGACGTAGCCGGCCGGCAGGGCCACGTCGAACTCCAGCACGTACGCGTCGCCGCTCGCCCCGTCGCCGTTGCCGTCGAGGCCCAGGCCCGACGCGTCCGTCAGCCCGCCCGTCAGCATCAGGCGATACGCGCCGTCGGGCAGCGGCCCGTCGCCGACAAGCAGCTTCACGTCGTTGCCGCCCTCGTACGCGCCGTGCGGCCGAAGGTCCATCACCACGTCGTCGGGCGTGTCGAACAGCCCGTCGGGCCCGGTCCGCCGCAGGTCCAGCCCGTTGAGCGGATCGTCCGGCCAGCGGTCCAGCACGTCGGGCACCCCGTCGGCGTCGGTGTCGGCGTCGCCCACGAGCTCGACGATGCCGTAGGCGGTGCCGGCGTCGGCCTGCCAGTTGCCCCAGCCGCCGCCGTAGACGTAGCCGGCTGCGTGGCCGTCGCCGGCGCCGGGCGCCAGCGGATAGCCCTCGCGCCAGTGGGTGTAGCCCACCGGTTCGCCGCTGGACCAGGCGAAGCCCGTCCCGTCAAGGTCCGCCAGCCCGATCCACGGGTACGTCCCGCCGAACTGCCCGAACAGCCAGGCGTCCTCGGCCGCGTCGTCGATCGTCACCAGGTGCCCGCCGAGCTGCTGGGCATAGGCCTCGGCCTGCCACCAGGTCATGCCTGTCGGCGTCTGGAGGTAGACGTTGCCGCCATAGGTGGCGAAGGTCGGCGGGCTGAGGCTGGCCAGGGCGTCGGCCAGCAGCGGCTCGCCGAACGTGACGGTGAAGGTGCTCAGCAGGTCGTTCAGCGCCTCGCCGGCGGCGGGCAGCCGGCTGATGGCCGTCACCGTCGGCGGCACCGCGTCGGCGATCTCGATACCGAGCAGATACTGGGCGTACGGCCCCGCGACGGCCTCTTGCCGGCCGAGCGGATCGCCCGACTCGGCGATGGCCGCCACACTGTAGAATTCGCTGTCGCCGTTGTACCAGAACATGTCCCAGACGGACAGATACGCGTAGTCGTCGTCGGGGTTCTCGTCGGAGGGGAAGCCCGGCCCCCAGTTGGTGTATTGCACGTCTTCACCGCTGGTCCAGACCCACGTGCCCTCGACGTCACGGTCGGTCAGGCCCAGCCAGATGTGGTTGATCCCGCGGATCTGCTGGGCGAGGAACTGGGCCTCCTCGGGGCCCTGTAGGCTCAGCAGGTGTCCGCCCAGTGCGACGGCCCAGTCCTCGACCGCCGGCCACATGGCCGCGCCCCCGTAGAAGACGCGGTAGAGGTGCCCCTGGTAGACGAAGTCGGGCATGACGACGGCGTAGTAGGTGCCGTCGGCCGGGACGGTGGCCAGGTAGTGGTTGTCGAACGGATCGCCGTCCTCATCGGCCAGGGGCGGGCCGACGTCGTTCCTTACCACCAGGTTGGCTGCCAGCGTGCCGTCGGACGGCTGCTGAAGGGACAGCTCGACCGTGTTGCCGGCCGACAGAAAGCCCAGGGCCGTCACGTCGCGGTCGGTGTAGTTGGCGTCGGGGGCCATGATCGTCCCGGCGATGCGGGCATGCCGGCCCGTGCCCGTCGGCGTGTAGGTGATGCCGGCAGATAGGCCCCAGTAGTTGTTATTGGCGAAGTTGGCGTCGGCCTCCATATCGCTGCCGCGAGCCAAGTCCACCCACAGCTCGTACGGTCCCCCCCTGGCGCTGCCCCAGTCCTTGCTGATCTGAACGTAATACCGCCCGCTGTAGGACAGCGTGTAGTTGCTGATCAGCGCGTCGGCGCCGGGCCCGCTGTCGAGGTCGCTGATCAGCCACACGCCGCGGCTGTCGCACAACTCGAGAACTCCCTGCCAGTTCCCCTCGCCCTGCCAATCGGCCCAGACGGACACGTGGTCTCCGGCCTGACCGTCGAAGCACCACCAGTCGACCTCCGCGTTCTGCCCTGAAATGACCGGATCGATCTGTCCGCGCCCGTGGGCCGCCGGTACGAACAGCCCCGAGCCCGGCGGGTCCTCGACCAACTCCAGCTCGGTGGCACCGTCGGTCGTGTCGTTGCCCGGGGCCTCGTAGACGTAGCCCGCCGGCAGTTCGACGCGGAAGTGCCGCACGAAGTCGTCCCCGCCGACGCCGTCCCCGTTGCCGTCCAGCGCGTTGCCGTCCAGGTCGGTCAGCGAGGCCGTCAACGTCAGCCGCCAGTCGCCCGTCGGCAGCATGCCGTCCGCCAGCCGCAGGCACAGGCTGGTCCCGCCGGCGTATTCCGGCCAGGGGCGCACGTCCATCACCACATCGTCGGCCGTGTCGTACAGGCCGTCGGCGCCGGGCTGTCGCAGGTCCACGCCGTTGTAGGGATCGTCGGGCAGCGGGTCCAGCAGGTCGGGCGTGCCGTCGCCGTCACGGTCGGCCGGCGAACCCAGTTCCGCCATCCAGTATCCCCAGCCCCCCCCCGATACCCATTGCCCGTCGTCGGCCCTCAGGGCCGTGCAGGGGTTATGATCGTCCGGCTGGTCAGGCGCCCAGTGGGTGTACGACACCGGCTCGCCGCTTGCCCAGGAGAAGCTCGTCACCGACGAGACGGACAGTCCGTAGCCCATCTCCAGTCCGTCGTAGACCGTCGTCACCCGCAGCACGTAATCGACGCCGTCCTGGACCTCGAAGCTCAGGTAGGCATACGGGTGGCCCTCGACGCCCTCAGCCCAGTCGAGGACCTGCCCGGTGGCGGCATCCACCAGCTCCAGCAGAGGCAGGACCACGTCATCCTCGGACATGTACTCGAAGTCCAGCTCCACGTTCGCCACTTGCCCGGGCTCGGCCGCCAGCACGTCGGCCAACCGATATTCGTGGCACCACGCGCCCGGGCGGTCCGGATGCACCAGGGCGTTGTCGGCCAACAGGATGTCGAAGGTGTCCCAGGAGAGTTGCTGGCGGATCAGGCCGATGAAGATATCCCTCGGCCAGGTCTGGTGGAGGAAGCCCTGCTCGGCCTGATCGTTGACGGTCACGAGTTGTCCGCCCAGCCCGGTAGCCCAGGCCTCGGCCTGGACCTGGTACATCGCCTGGCGGTTCAGGGCGTAGAGTTGGCCGTCATAGACGGCCGTCTCCACCGACAGGGCCGACATACTCAGCCCTCGGGGGTCGAGCGCTTCGCTGAGCGTTGCCGCACAGGCGCTTACCATCTGGTCTGTAGTCTGCCCTTCGGCGGGGAGGCCGGTCAGGGAAAGCAGAGCCGGGGGCTGCGCATCGAGCAGCAGCCGAGCCTCGAGGGGCTCCAGGAGCGGCGGGATAGCGGGCATGCCTTGCCGACGGCCCACGGGACGGTCCTCACTCGGATCGCGGGGCAGGGCAACACAAGGCTCTCATCATAGAGCGGAGGGCCCATTCCGTCAAGCGAATTCCAGAATTGGTTCTCATGGAACGCACTGACTTCGCTGGCGAAAGCTAGCCCATGTTTGACAGCTTTGAGGGGGTCTGTTGACGTAAGTCCTTGTTTTTCAGTGAAGGGAAGGCCGTTTTGCGGAAACCCGTAGTGACAATATATGCTAAGTTTTGTGCGTATTGACTCTGTTTTATGCGATTTTGGCTTTGATAAACTCCAATGACAATCCTATCCTGGCGGCATGTTCATCCGCTCCGTCAAGGTCCGCAGCTCCTCCGGCACCGTCCACGAGTATGTTCGCATCGTCGCCACCGGCCGCGAGGGCGGCCGCGTCACGCAGAAGGTCATCGCCAATCTCGGGCGGCGCGATACGCTCGAGGCCGTTCTGCCGGCGTTGAACCGCTTTCTTACCGGCCAAGGCGACTCGGGGCAGTTGGCCGACGGCGACGGACCGATACAGGTCCTCGACGCCAGCACCTGGGGGCCGACGCTGGTGGTCGAGACGCTGTTCGAGCAGGTCGGCTTGTGGGACATCCTGGACGACTGCGACCGCCATCGCCCGCCGCACCTGCGTTGCCTCGACGACGAGGAGGCGCGGGATGATTGGATCAGCCGCGTGCAGGCGTTGGTGGCCAATCGGCGGATCGCTCCGTCCAGCGAGCACGGCCTGGCGGGGTGGCTGGAGACGGACTACGTCTGCGACCGCCGCGGACGGCGGTACGTGCCGTGCTGGAAGCAGAAGGGCCGGGTGAAAGTGGACTCCGCCCAGCTTCAGCGCTGGTATCGGACGCTGGACCATTTGATCGCCCACAAAGAGCGGATCGAGCTGGCGTTGTATCATCGGCTTGGCGACCTGTTCTCGCTTCAGCCGGACCTGGTGTTCTACGATCTGACCAGCACGTACTTTGAGGGCCATGGCCCGCTGGGCTTTGCCCTGCACGGGCACAGCCGGGACGAGAAGCCGCGGAACGTCCAGGTGGTCGTGGGGGTGGTGATGGTGGCCGGCTGGCCGATCGCCCATCACGTCTGGGCGGGGAACACGGCGGACAAGACCACGGTGGGCGAGGTTCTGGACGACCTGTCGGAGCGGTTCGCGTTCCGGCGGGTGGTCTTTGTGGGGGATCGCGGGATGGTCAGCACAAACAACCTGGCGGCGTTGAAGGCCCCGGAGAAGCAGCGGGACTTCGGGTTCCTTCTGGGCATGACCCGTCGGCGGAACCCGGAGGTCGAATCGCTTCTGGAGGGCGTCCGCGAGGAGGCGTGGATCGACTGCCCGGCAGGCATCAATGCCCAGGAGCAGGCCGATCCGCCCCGCACGCGGGTCCAGGAAGTGCCGTGCCCGCGGCCGGGCGTGCGGGTGTTCGTGGTGGACAGCGACGAGCGGCGAGCCTACGAGCAGCGGCTCCGGGAGCAGTCGATGTCCCGCGCGCTGGCGGCGTTGGAAAAGGTGCGGGCCCGTGTGGCGTCCGGGCGACTGAAAGACCCCGCCAAGATCGGGGCCGCCGCCGAGAGGGCCTCGCGGCGTCACCACGGGCATCGCTACTACGGCTGGGAGCTGACCGAGGGGGGAATGGAGATCTTCAAGCATCCGGTCCATCTGCGGCGCGAGAAGCTCTACGAAGGCAAGTACCTCATCCAGACCGACCAGGCGGACCTGACGCCGGTGGAGGCCGTGGCGAACTACAAGCAGCTCAACGAGGTCGAACGGGCCTTCCGGAGCCTGAAGGACCCGATCGGGATGCGTCCGATCCACCACCACCTGGAGCGCCGGGTGCGCGCTCACATCTTTGTGGCCGCGTTGGCGTTCTTGCTGGGCCGCCTGCTGGACCGCCGGCTGAAGGACGCCGGGGTGGGCCTGTCGCCGGAGGAGGCCCTCTCGGCGCTGGCCACGGTGCGGCACGTGCGGTTCCAGGTCGGCTCGGAGTGTCGTACCGGGGTGACGCCCGGCTCGCCGCGAGCTCGTCAGGTCCTCAAGGCCCTGAAGCTCACGACGCTACGCCCGCCGCCCCCGCCCAAGGGGCCGGAAACGACGATGTAGTGACCAACAGGAAATCCGGACCTTATTTGACAAGGACTTACAAGCGATGTTGTCAAACATGGGCTAGGCCCTGATCAAGCAACCTTTTGAGACGGAGCTTGGCCGAGCATACGAACGGCTGGTCGAGACAAACGCTTCTCTTGGCCAGGCCCTGCCCGAGAAGGGGTCCGTCGAGTACTACAGCAGCTTGCGGAGCTTTCGCAGAGAGCCGCTTGAGAAAGCCTTGCGCAACGTGGTCGGTAGACATCCCTCCCAAGCCTCATCTGCCAAGACGGGAGAGCCTGGCGAGTCGCTGCTATCGCTTCTCATGGCGGACCTGGCCGGCGGAGGAGAAGATGCGGCAATTCTGATCCGTGCGTGTGGGTATGCTGTCGAGATGCATGTCAAGCTCTAGATGTACACTTCGGGATCCTGTGGATGCGCGGCTCCTTCGGGCTTTGCTGGTCACGGCCGATGTGCACGGACTCCGAGGCCAGATGCGAGCAAAGATGGCCCTTGCGGACTTCATGGAGATCTGCGGCGATCAACCTGACGCCAAGGCAATTGCCGCGGAGGTATTGCCGGTCGCAACGGCCATGGGCTATCAACCGGGATTTCCCGGATGACCTGCCCGACTCCGCCGTCGGGTCGGATCGTTTGTATTGTACCCCCCCCGGGATTGCGCCTACCCCCATCTTGAGGATCTTCCTGCCTGATCCGAAGCCGGACTATTCCTGGGGAAGAGGGCAGGGCGTTTCCGAGCGGTCGGGTGGAGACCGCCAGTGTGTTCTTTTGGCAGGTTGTGCGCAAGGGCACCATTGTCCTCCCGCTTGTTGAAGGTAAATGGACCCACCTGCGGATCATCCGGAGGCCACCGGACCAGTGTGCGGACGGCACAACCGCCGAATCCGTTCCAGGATCGCCCGGAACAGGGCGCGAGGGACGGCCACCTCCGCCATCTGGAAGAACACGTACCGCGAGTGTGCGACGACCTTGGCCCCGATCTTGATCAGCTTCTCCCGCAGCGTCGTCAGCGACCAGTGCTTCACGCCATGGGGGAGAGCCAATCGTCGAAGGAAGTTGCCCAGGTTGTACGCCAGGGCGAACAACTGGAGCCGAACCTGGTTGTCCACGAAGTCGTGACAGGACAGCCGCGTCCATTTCACCGCGTTCTTGCCCTCCTTGATCCACTGCTCGGCCGTGCCGCGACCGTTGTAGAACGTCACCACCTGGTGGGCAGGCCAACGCAGATTAGTTACGATGAACCCGACACGGGGGAACAACTCGCCGCGGTGGTGCTCGATCTTGGCCACCACGCGTCGGGGCCTGTCCCAGGTTCCGGCCTGGTAGAGGAAGTCGTGGTACCACACCACGGGCTTGCGGGAGGGCCGGCCCACCGGACGCGTCAGCAGCGGCTCGATCTCGCGCTGGAGGACCTCGTTGGCCGGGAGACGAATCGCGTACAGGTAGCCTTCGGCCTCCAGATACTCGTACAACTCCGGCCGGGCGAAGGCGGCATCGCCTCGGAAGAACCGGCGGATGTCCGCTCGGCGATACCGATCGACGATGGGCTCCAGCACCGAGCGCCAATCCTCGGCGCTGGCGACGTTGCCGTTCCGCAGCAGGCACCGCTCCAAGTCCCCGAACTGGTTGAAGCAGAACAGCGGGTGGTAGCAGGTGCAGCCGAAGTGCCCGTTGTAGGCCGAGCCTTCCTGATCCCCGTACGTCTCGCTGACCGAACTGTCCATGTCGAGGATGATCTCGCGAATCGGCTTACGCTGGTGCGCAGCATCGATCCATCGACCCGAGAGGTCCATCAGAACAGCCAGGTTCTCCTGCTGCGTCAACACCTCGGTCTCAAACCGTCCCATCTGGCTGGTCGAGGCGGCGTGTCGGTCGTTGGCCCGGCCCACGACGTGCCGCATGGTCGGATCGACAGACAGTCGCTCCGCGTCGTTGGTGTCCTCGTACCCGGCCAAGCGACCGAAGACGGATTGACGAAGCAGGCCCACCATCGTGTGTTGGGCGTTCTTGCCGGTCCGCCAATCCTGCAACAGACCCTCCACCATCGTGGTCAACCCCATCGCGTCATCGAGTTCCCGATAGGCCAGCAAGCCCGCGTCGCTGGTGATCTTCGACCCGTGAAATTCGAGCTTCAAACGACTGTCGAAATCGACCCGAAGGGCATCCGTTCCGCCTTCACCCATTGGATTCTCCGGACTTCCGTGTCTCGATGACGAGAAAACCCTGTGTTCATGCGGCGCCACCTCATTATACTTGAAATTGAGGATTTATCGAGACTGTAGCAACGTTACAGAGCTTCACAGCGTCGGGGCGCTTGCTGCAGACCGACAGGGCAGGTTCCCTGCGTGGTTGTAGCTGGCCGCGCCTAATGGCGAGGGCCTGCCAGGCGCCGGAAACGGCAGTCAGGGCCGACAAACAAGCGCTAATCCCTCCGGATGGGAGTAAGTCGCTCTGTATCCATGCTACAGTGTCC
>Ga0307380_10001239_pt1 | contig 38226 bp, 34 predicted proteins | sample UN3MG_FD_202239 | JGI IMG/M metagenome (GOLD analysis project Ga0307380, IMG submission 202239) | Soil microbial communities from Risofladan, Vaasa, Finland - UN-3 | ecosystem: Environmental > Terrestrial > Soil > Coastal area > Acid sulfate soil | place: Finland: Risofladan, Vaasa | collected...
CGTTTTGGAATGGGAACCATGACAATGTTGTGGAGAAATGTACATTCAACCAGATTTATGATGCCGCCACGAGTGCGCAGGGAGCAGACAACGTTGGATTTGAAGTGTACAATCTCTATTTCAGAAATAACGTCATCAGTAACAGTGAATATTCGTTTGAATACTGGGAACGAGAAAACCTGACCATGGCGCACGATATCTACTTTGAGAACAATACATGCATAAACGCCGGTGGCGGATGGGGCCATTCCCAGAGACCGGATCCAAATGGTACTCATGTGATGATCTGGGCAAACCTTGCACAAACAGCGGATGTGCACATAAGAAACAATATTTTTTCTAATGCCGCAGACCAGGGTGTACGATGGCATCGGCTAGAAGACGTGCAAACAGTGATAATGGATCACAATTGCTGGTACCAATCAAGTGGTTTGCTTGCGAAGATCATTCTATCGGATAACATCGGAATCCTTAATATCACTTACAATTATGCTACCCAGTGGGACGCCTATCGAGCCGACACGAAGCAGGATTCCAATTCGATCCACGGCGATCCGGTTATGAACTCCGATCTAACCTTGCAAGTGAGCTCTCCGTGTATTAATGCAGGCATTACCCTCAGCACAGTAACGGATGACTTCAACGGGACAGCACGGCCGCAGGGGCCGGCATATGATATTGGCGCATTCGAAGCTACTGCGGGGTCGTTCGCTGCTCCCACACTTATCACATCATTGGATTATTTAATTTATCCTAATCCAACAAATGGGAGGCTTTCAATTGAAAGCACAACACCAGCTTGTTTTATAACAATATTTTCGATTGAAGGTAAACCATTAGTTAATATAGCTTTGCATGAAGGAGTAAATTCTATTGATTTAAGTAATTTAACAAGTGGCATCTATATTATTAAATTTGAAAATTCCAGTAACGTAATTATAAGAAAGCTTTTGAAACAATAAAGTCATGTGGGTAAAGAGAATTTTTTCCAAATAAATGCCTTTTATTATGCAGGTGCGATTAATTCTGAAAAGTAAATGGTATTTCCGGATAGATTGGCCTCTTTGGTAAACTATTTATTCCCAATCCTTTAGTTTACTTCTATTTCAGTAAAGTATTTGATAAGGTTCTTGTCTTGCTTTCAGTGTCCTCTTTCTAATTTTTCCTGCTAAATTGATTGTAAAGAGTATAATCAACATTTTAATTACTTTTGAGAACGAAGATATAAAAAGAAACTGGCGGTAACACGAACCATAAAGGTAAGTTGTCTGTCATGCTTTTTGCTTGACGTTGAGCCACTTACCAGGATTGGTAATAAACTCGATACCCGGATACGCGCAGCTGCCCACAACAAAAATTCTGCACCATGACAATTTTCTGCCTTCGATCAAACTTGTACCGCGACACTGCGCCAGTGCCTTTTTCCAAATTCATCTACCTGGATAAATTCCCGGCCACCTACTAACCTTGTACCGCGATCGCACCTGCACTCAATAAAATTTGTACCATGACGGCAAAAAGCACGCCATACCCTCCTTTTCCGGCCGCTGACAGATTGTGCCTCAAATGAAGAACTTTACGATTCGGCCGGAATGCGTCGGGTAACACGCCCCCGCGGCCCTGCTACGCTGAAGCTTCGACAGGGCAAAGCATGCCTTGCTCCGCCGTAGCGGCTACCATCGGCCGCCATAGGCTTCCGCGAGCGCTGAAGCTACTCTGCGGAGGCGCTGCCTACGGCGCGGCGCGAAGGCGCAGCTGGCTCCCCGCTATGCGGGGCAGGCTCTTCGCTAAAATGATCCACAGGATCATTTTTAAACGCTCGGCCCTATTGCCGGGCTGTTATTTGCAACCCTATTCCAACCAAGCAGCATTTTTCAAAGATTTTCGTCTTTGAATCAAGTATTGAATTTGGTAGTAAATAGATTAGCCGCCATCAAAGAAGATTGAACATAAAGTAAAAAAATATCTAAATGTTAATCAGTAGAAAAATAATAAAGATATTGTGGATTACATTTTATGGATCATTACTTTACAACATCTTTTTAAACTTGAATTCGTCTTTTGCTCAGGATGTTCCACTTCGAGTTTCAGAATCAGTAGATTCAGTCATTGCTGATCTAAAATACTATATTCCTGATCGGATGAATGAATCAGAGGTACCAGGTCTTGCCATAGCGTTAATCCGAAACAACCAAATCATCTGGACTGAAGGTTTTGGCGTGACAAATCGATTAACCGGTTCGCCTGTATCGTCAAAGACAGTATTCGAAGTAGCCTCAATCAGTAAAGTTGTCACTGCCTATATTGCACTTCGTCTGGTAGAAGAAGGTAAACTTTCAATTGACAAACCTGTTCATAATTATCTTAAGAAACCATGGCTTCCTCCTTCCGATTTTGCTGATAAAATCACATTGCGACACTTACTCTCCCATAGTTCAGGACTCGGCGATGATGTTTTGTTCAACAACAAGAGCATTATGTTTGAGCCTGGTACTGACTTTTTGTATTCAGGATTCGGTGCTGAGTATGTCCGGGAACTGATTGAGCAGGTGACAGATGAGTCCATCGAGGATATAGCAAGGGAAAAGGTATTTAAATTATTAAACATGACTAGCAGTAGTTTTATCAATGAAACCGGCGTTATGAATTTAATGGCGAATGGACATATGCGTTATTTGATGATATCTATGTTCTTTCTTTTCCCATTTATAGGAATCGTGGTAATTGTTGGAATTATTACCCTTATTTTGAACAGACTCATCAAACGGAGGTGGCACCTTGCGATGCAACTAAAGATAGGTGCCGGTGTGTTTGCCTTTATACTGTCGGAATTACTACTTTACATTTTTCTTGGAAAACCATTCCCAAACATAATTTGGATGACTATTCTATTTGCCTTAGTCTTTTTTGTATTCCTGTTCTTGTTATATGTTTTTATCCAACGCATGATATCACTTATAGAACCATTACGTAAGAAAAAGGTCTTGAAAGCAACTATAAAAATCCTTTTGATGATCGTCAGCATAGTCGTTTTCCTTAAGATAACAAATTCCTATACTGGACCCGTGCCTAAAAACCATTCAGATGTGGCAAGCGCAATTGGATCACTTCGTTCAACGGCACCGGATTTGGCAACTTTTCTAATAGAACTCTCAAATCCCCGTTATTTAAGTGAAGATATAGCTTCCCAGATTGATTCCGTTCAAGTGAACATTAATCAGGATTTCTCATGGGGATTAGGGATTGGAATTCAGCATAGTAGTCAAGGTGATGCTATATGGCAGAATGCAAATACTTTTGCTTTCCGGGGGATTATGGTTATATATCCACATGATGGTCATGGTGTTGTTGTCCTCACAAATAGCGAGTCTGGTCTGCCAGTTGCCTACGATGTTGCCGGGAGAGCTCTTGGGGGTAAAGCAAAGTGGATTTTTTTTTAGTGCCAATTAATATAAAAGAAACAAGGGCAGCACATAACACGGACAATAAAATTACTAGGTTTAGCCTTCGCTAACGACTTCGCTAAAGCTTCGTCGTTCAAAGAAAGCTTCGGCTAACACGCCCCCGCGGCCCTGCTACGCTGAAGCTTCGACAGGGCAAAGCATGCCTTGCTCCGCCGTAGCGGCTACCATCGGCCTCCATAGGCTTCCGCGAGCGCTGAAGCTACTCTGCGGAGGCGCTGCCGACGGCGCGGCGCGAAGGCGCAGCTGGCTCCCCGCTATGCGGGGCAGGCTCTTCGCTGAAATGATCCACAGGATCATTTTTAAACGCTCGGCCCTATTGCCGGGCCGTTAGAGGTAATGAATGGTGCGACACTATGGACAATTTTTTGAAGCTATGTCATGCTTAGATTCAATTTTCCCCTGGCTAATTATTTAAACAACAACTACTTATCGGATACAAGTAATTCCTATCTAAATGAGATTATTCAACTTTCATCTTAATTTATCAATAGAAATTCCACTATGAAGAAGCTTAGAATCAATATAATCGACCTTATCCATAACAATCCTGCTCCGTCTTTATACCGACGTGTAATGTTCCCCAGTTATATAAGTATCATGCCACAAATAATTGGTGTTTGGTGCAAAGAAGAAGGACATATCGTAAACTATTCAATATTCACTGGATCACAATCCTTAAAAGATCTTTTATTTGATAAAACTGATCTTGTTTTTATTAGTTCTTTCACATATACAGCACAACTTGCCTATGCCTTGAGTAATTATTTCCACTCGAAAGGGATTACAACAGTTTTGGGTGGACCGCATGCAAGGTGTTATCCTGATGATGCTTGTCAATATTTCGATTTTGTACTTGGATTGACTAATAAAGAATTGTTAATAAACTTATTGCAGGACTTTGAATTGAAGAAGAAAAGAGGAATTTTCCTTACTAGTTCTTCACAACCATTATCAATCCCGAGTGTTCGCCATAGATGGGAATTCATCGAAAAAGTGCATAAACGCTTTAGTCTTGTCAAAGTTGTACAGATGATTGGAAGTTTCGGTTGTCCTTACCAATGTGATTTCTGTATTGATTCTGAAATTCCTTATCAATCACTTGATATGGATATGATCAGAGAAGATCTTCGGTTTCTTTTAAGAAAAATGAAACATCCAACAGTCACTTGGTACGATCCAAATTTTGGAATTAAGTTTAATCCAGTGATGGAGACCATCGAATCAGTTGTTCCGCCTGGAAGCATCGACTTTATTGCTGAATGCAGTTTATCAGTCTTAAATGAGAGTAATGTTAAAAGATTGAATAAAGCTGGTTTTAAGATGATTATGCCCGGCATTGAATCTTGGTTTGATTATGGGGAAAAGTCCAAAATAAGATCTAATAGTGGATTGGATAAGGTTAAAGAAGTTGCTGAGCAGGTGAATATGATCCAACGATATATTCCGCAAGTACAAACAAATTTAATGTTTGGACTTGATAGTGATACTGGTAATGATCCGTTTGCTCTAACAAAGCGTTTCATTGACCTTACACCTGCTGTTTATCCTTCTTATGCACTTTTATCAATATATGGTCGAGCTGTTAAGAATAATATAAAGTATGAACAAGAAAACAGAATTATTCCATTTCCTTTTCATTTGATGATGTCAGTGCATATTATGAATATTATTCCAAAGCATTATACATGGGAGGAATTATATGTTCATTTTATCGATTTATTGGAATATAGCTTTTCACCTAAAGTTATGTATCGGCGATTCTGTGCTAATCATATGAATGCTCCTAAGTGGATTACTCTTCTCTTATCTTTGACTATTGGGGGGCAGGGTAAAATTAGATACTTATCTTCTTTGATTAAGAATCTTTATAAGGATCCAGATTTTCAATCCTTTGTTAGAAAAGAAAGAATTCACGTCCCAAGATTTATGATAGAGATTGTAAAAAGAGACCTTGGACCCTTATGGCAGTGGCTTCCAGATAAATCTTTATCCTATGACCCATATATCCTGTCAAGTACTAAAAACGTTTAAAAATTTTAATGACCAATAATTCAATACCTCTAACACGGACAATAAAGGGCACATGTTTGTTACATTTTTTGCAATTTGCTCCTGCACCCAAGACAGATTTGTAACGGCTTGTACCGCGATCGCACCAGCAATCAATAAAATTTGTATCATTACGGCAAAAACACGCGCCATACCTTCCTTTTCCGGCCGAAAGGAATATTCTACCAAAGAACCAAGACGAGTGTTCGGTCGGAATGCGTCAGGCAACGCCTACTAAATTTTACCGCCGGGCCGTTGGAAGAATTCAGGTCAATCATGAGAAATAAAGTACATCAATTATCAAGTTTTAAAAAGTGGATAATGATCATACCGTTATTCTGCAGTTTAATTGCTTGCGCCCAAATTGATTATGAAACTATTGATAAAATCATTATGGGTGAGATGGCAAAACGAAATATTACTGGAGCAAGCCTATCGATAGTGGATAGTTCAGGCATAATATTCAGTAAGGGTTATGGTTTTGCAGACAAAGAGAAGAATATTGTTATGTCTTCACAAACCGTCTATCCTTTCGGCTCCATAACAAAATTGATAACCTCGGCTAGTATTTTAAAATTGCAGGACTTGAACATGCTTAATATAGACAGTCCTTTTGTTAAATATGTTCCTGAGTTTCAAATCGGACAACATTTTAGGGAAAAGAAATACTTTACAATCGCCGATTTATTGATGCATCAGGCTGGGATTCCACGCACAAGACTTAAAGATTTATACACTGACTTTGCACAACCAACTGACTTTTATAAAATAATTGAAGAGGAGAAGGATGATTATCTGATTGCACCACCAGCTGAAGTATATCAATATTCAGATATTGGAATGACTATGTTGGGAGTATTACCATTCAGAATAGCTCAAGATCATTATGTTGATTTTGTGACTAAAGAGATATTTAAGCCATTAGGAATGATCAATGCCTCTTTTAATAAAGATTCTGTAAAATACAATTACACAAAAGGCTATCAAAATGGAGTTGAGACTAAAATATTTGTAACCCGTTTTTTACCTGCTTTCGGAATCCAGGCTAGTGTAGAAGATCTTACAAAATTCATTTATATGTTTTTAAACCAAGGAAAATCTATTGAAGATATCCAAATACTATCATCAGAATCAGTTCTAAGATCAATTAAACAACAAAACCAAGCTACTCAATTGATATTCTCCAATAAAATGGGGCTAGGGTGGATGCAAGATAGTTATCTTGGTTATCAGAGCGCCTACCACGGTGGTGAACAAAAACCATGTCTTTCCATGGTCCGTATTCTGCCTGATTTGAAAATTGGTATTGTATTGGCAATAAACTCAAATATGGATAGGGACTTTATTTCGAGTATCATAGAGAAAGTCTTAATTGAAATACTGAAAGAGAAAGGAATTCCATATTCTTTAAATAATAAGGACAGTAATAAAACCATACTTCTTAAAAACTTACATAATGACTTAATTAATTCTTATGTAGGTGATTATGCTACCAGCTATGGAATCGTAAATATATCTCAATCAAAAAACAAAATAAAAGTTAATCTTGTATCACTTAACAAAATATTTTCAACTAAAATTATGGCAGATAGCACTTTACAATTGTATTATAAAATTCTTGGTATTATACCTGTCAAAGTAATGCACTTATTTGTAGCTAATGTTGGAGGCAGAAAAATTATTGGGAGAATATTATCCAATGGAAGAATGATAAATGGTGGTACAGAGATGAGATTTAGTTTTCCCTCTACAAAATGGGATAGTATTTCCGGAAAATATTGTATATCCAATTTGAATGACAAGGAATATTTGCTTCAAAAAGAAATTGTAGTATCAGAATACAAAGGAATTAAAGTATTCACTGGCGAAGGTGAAATTCCTGATGTAGAAAAGTTTCAGTTTAGTATTCAACCTCTTAACGACAGTTTAGCTATTGTCCAAGGAATTGGTGGGCAAGGATTATTGGGAGAAACAATTAAAAGAAGGAGAATTAATGAAGAGGAAATTGTTGAGGTTTGTGGATACATTTTTAAGAAAGATAAATAAAAAACTACTGCCAGTACGGATAATAAAATTAATAGGTTTAGCCTTCGCTAACGACTTCGCTAAAGCTTCGTCGTTCAAAGAAAGCTTCGGCTAACACAGTTGTCACGGTTTTTGCTTTCCTGCCTGCCGGTAGGCAGGGTAGGCAGGCTCGCACCGAGACAGTTACGTGGCTAAAGTATCAGGACCCTGCTCGGCCCTATTGCCGGGCCGTTTGGCAATATTATTCTGGGTACGGTCAATACAGCGGCTCGAGGTCCTGGTCGATTGTATAAACTGCATTTTTATATTTATATTTAATAAACATTAAAGAGATATCAGACATGAAGAACTCAAATAAGATGATTTTAGGATATATAGTAGGAGGCATGTTGGTTATTTTAATTGTCCCTTCAATTATCTATTTTGTGACTATTTTAATGGATAATATTTACAAAATAAATATTATTCAAAACCACATATTACAATGGATTATAGTTTTACTCTTACTGATAACCGGATTATTATTTGGCATATCGTCAATAATCTATCAAAATGTGATCGGTAAAGGAGGACCTGTAGAAATAGCAAATATTGAGATAAGTCCAAAAACCAAAAATCTTGTAATATCAGGACCATATCGATTTACAAGAAACCCTATGTTATTTGGAACTTTTCTAATTTATTTTGCTTTTGCAATAATAATCAATTCAATTACAGCAGTTTTTATAGTAATTATATTCGTAGTATTTATGTTAACTGTTGTTGTTAAAAAAGAAGAAGAGAGATTATTAAAAGATTTTGGAAATCAATATGAACAATATCGTAATAAGACATCAATGATAATTCCATGGTTTCCTAAAAAGAAATAATCTAAAAAATATACCTAATTAAATAGTTGAACGACCTCGTCATTCTGTCCTGCCACGCGATGGCAAAAACGTATGCCACCGCGAAGCTGCGACAACTGCACATACCGCCGAACGTTATGCTTAAGCCTCAGACCTTTATGAGGCTTAGACTACCTTGATAATAAATGCCTAAGCATAACTCTCCGAAAATGGATTTTAGCTTCAAATGAGACAATTTTGCAAAAGGCACTGCTGTAATACTGTTATTGCCAATGCACCAGCAAGATTCTGGCAGCTTACCACTGTGATGGTCCCCGCCACCATCAAACGTACGCTATTTTACCGGCTTTAGATAAGCTGAGTTTAGTCATATGTTTAACCTAAAATTGATTGTTGCAAAATATAGGTAATTAATCCTGCAAAAAAACCTGCAAGCGCAAGCCAGCTAATGTTCTTTAAATACCAAAAAAAGTTGATCTTCTCGATTCCCATTACAGCTACTCCTGCAGCTGAACCAATAATAATAGCACTTCCTCCAGTACCGGCCGATAAGGCTAGAAATTCCCAAAAAACATGATCTGTCGGGTACATTTCCAAACTAAACATCCCTTGTGCTGCTGCAACCAGAGGAACATTATCTATTATGGCGGAAGAAAGTCCTAAAATTGTACCTGTAACATAGTAATTATCTATATGTTTTACAGTATACTCGGCCAGTTGTCCCAAAACACCAAAGGATTGAAGGGCCGATACTGCCAGCAAAATTCCTAGGAAAAACAAAATGCTTGACGTGTCGATTTTCCTTAAAGCCTGGGTTACAGAGTATTTATATCGCTCATCGGCATGTTTACTTAAGTGAATTATGCTACTGATAATCCAAATGACTCCCAATGCAAACAACATTCCCATAAAAGGGGGCATATGCGTTAATGTTTTGAATACTGGTACAAATATAAGTAACCCTATACCTGTAAATAATATGATTTTACTTTCAGGGCGGTGTCTACTTTTATTGTCATCTCTACTTACAATTTTCTGATTTTTAAACTTAAAGACAAGTATCAGTAAAGGGACTAAAGCGACGACAATACTTGGTAATATAGTTTTAGCAATAATATTATAAGCGGTTATCTGTCCCCCGATCCAAAGCATTGTCGTAGTAACATCACCTAAAGGAGACCATGCCCCTCCAGCATTTGCAACAATTATAACTATAGATACAAACCATAAACGATCTTTCTTATCATTTAATAATTTGCCACATAAGGAAGTCATAACTATTGCTGTGGTCAGATTATCCAAGACTGCCGATAGGAAGAATGTTAATATTGAAACCCAAACTAATAGTATTGGTTTTGATTTGGTGCGTATTGCATCAGTTATCAGGTTGAATCCATGATGAGAGTCCACTACCTCTACAATGGTCATGGCCCCCATGAGAAAAAACAATATGGCTGCAATTTCCCCTAATTGATGTATAAGTTCGCTTTCAGATGTTGTAGTCGATGGCTCATAAAAAAAATAAAATAACCAGCAAAGCACACCTGTAACAAGCGCTGAAGCCGCTTTATCAATCTTAATTTTATGCTCAAAAGCTATAGCAATATAGCCAAGTACAAAGATTATAATTACTATCCCTATCATAATTTTTCATTTACGTGTTAAAAAATCCAATTTTTGTGTTATAGTTGAAAAATTGGATCTACTTCTGCTGCATATTCTCTCTTAATACTCATTTACAAGCATTTATCCATTACTACCCTTACATTATCTGCAAAATAATAAAATAAAGATTAAACCAGCCATAAACAGTACATCAATACATAGTAATTGAATTGCAAACCACGGTGTCATTTAGCCAGTCCTGCTTGGATAACGAGATAAAAGGATTAAGACCAGAATAACCACATAACGAGACAATTTTTAAATTAGTCCTGAGCATAACACGGACAATAAAGGTCATTTGTTAGTCACATTTTTTGCAATTCCAGCCTGGCCCCTCCCTGAAATTAGCCACCGGCTAATTTCTTAACGGTCCGTCCTGCTCGGCCCTTTTGCCGGTCCGTTAACCACAAATATAAAGATCACCCCGGATAATTTGAAAATCATAAAAACCACTACCTTTGAAAACTAAATTCTTATACTGAAATATATGAGCATGTTCTGCAATCAATGCCAGGAAACAGCCAAAAATATTGGTTGTACTATCAATGGAGTATGCGGAAAAAAAGAAGATACCGCAAATATTCAGGATTTATTAGTTTATGCTTGCCAGGGACTTTCATTTGTAGCAATTGAAGCACGAAAAAATGGAATTGAAACTATTTCAGAAGATAAGCACATTACTAATTGCCTTTTTATGACTATAACAAACGCTAATTTTAATGATTCGGCTATTCTACAGGCAGTTAAAGAATGTAACAAGTATCGCGACAACCTGAAAAACAAGGTTAGAATCAGTGAATCACACGATGCAGTCAAATGGGATGCAGTGACCGATAAGGAATTCTATGACAAGGCAAGGCAAGTGGGCACTTTAACATACGATGCCAATGATGACATTCGTTCTCTGAAACAATATGTTTTATTCGGAGTTAAAGGTATTTCAGCATATGCAGAACATGCATTTAATTTAGGCTTTGAGCAGCAGGATATTTATAATTTCATGCAGGAATCGTTGGTGATGATTACAAAGTCCATGGATCTGAATAGCATGTTGGATTGGATTATGCGTACCGGAGAACATGGAGTAAAAGTAATGGCATTACTTGACAAGGCAAACACCTCAACATTCGGCAATCCCGAGATTTCAAAAGTTAATATCGGAACAGGTCAGAATCCTGGCATCCTCGTCAGCGGACATGACCTGAAGGATCTTGAACAGCTTCTGATTCAATCCGAAGGGAAAGGGATTGACATTTATACACACTCAGAAATGCTTCCTTCGCATGCCTATCCTCAATTCAAGAAATTTAAGCACCTTGCAGGCAATTATGGTAATGCATGGCACCGGCAGCTTGAAGAATTTGAAACATTCAATGGAGCTATTCTTTTTACGACGAACTGTCTGGTTCCGCCTAGAAAAGCAACCACATATAATGGTAAGGTATTTACTACCGGTGCGACAGGGATGCCAGAATGGAAATATATTGATAAAAAATTGCCAAACGGGCAGAAAGATTTTTCGGAAATTATCGAACTGGCAAAAGAATGTCAGCCACCGAAAGAAATTGAGAAAGGTGAAATTACTATAGGTTTTGCACATAACCAGGTGTTAGAGCTAGCTGACAAAATTCTTGAAGCTGTTAATTCTGGAGCGATTAAAAGACTTGTGATTATGTCGGGTTGCGATGCACGTCAAAAAAACCGGGAGTATTATACAGAATTTGCAAAAAAGCTTTCGAAAGACACTGTAATACTTACTTCAGGTTGCGCCAAGTATCGCTACAATAAATTAAATCTAGGCGACATTAATGGCATTCCAAGAGTACTTGATGCAGGACAATGTAATGACTCATATTCATGGGCATTCATCGCTCTTAAACTAAAAGAGGTACTCAATCTTGATGACATTAACAAATTACCGATAGTCTTTAATATTGCCTGGTATGAGCAAAAAGCAATAATTGTCCACCTTGCACTGCTTTATCTTGGCATTAAAAATACTCATATAGGACCAACCATACCAGGATTTATGACACCTAATGTTCTGAAAGTGATGCAGGAAAAATTTGGAGTACAGACTATTACAACAGTTGAGGAAGACATGAAAGTATTTGAACTAAACTAGACATTAGGAAAAATAAAAATGATGTTTTAATATTCAGTCTCCGACTCCCCTGCAACCTGGCTCCCCGCTAAAACAGCTCGCGCTAAGGCGGGACAGGCTCACTGGGCTCAGCGCTCAGCCTGGCCCCTCCCTGAAATTAACCACCGGCTAATTTCTTAACGGTCGGTCCTGCCCGGCCCTACTGCCGGGCCGTTTGGCACAAGCGGTGCTGCAGACGACAATCAAGTAATTGAACCTAAATATTAGGAAAAACCAAGTAATATAATGAATAATAAAGGATCATTTATTATCTTCCTCGTATGCGTTTGTTTATACTCTTTCTCAGGGTGTAGTTCAAAACAAATTACCTTAAACAACATTGATTCACAGAAAGTTGACTCATTAATAAAAGTTCAAAAAGTTAATGACCTCACTATAATAGTACATTTTGGTTACGATGCTGTAACTGCAATAAAAACTGAGCAGGGTATTGTTCTTGTTGACGCAGGAATTTCAACAGCGCTGACTGCCAAATACAGAAAAACTATTGAAAAAGAATTTCGTCAAGATGATTATGTGTATGTGATCAACACGCATGGTCACCATGACCATATTGGAGGGAATAGTATTTTCTCACAGGCAAAAGTTGTTGGGCATGAGAATTGCCAAAATGAGATATCTGAACGATGGACTAATCCAGAGAAATCAATGATGAGATTCAGCAATATTGTCGAAGATTATGAGCAACAACTACAGCAATCTATTCCAAATACTGCTGAATGGGATGATATTTTCACTCAAAAAATCAGATACATGAGTGCTTATTTGGATATAAATAACCATGTCACTGTTAAACTACCTGATATTACATTCTCTGACAGTATGAAACTTGAGCTTGGAGATACGACTTTTGAAATGATCTACTTTGGTAAATTTCATTCTAATAGTGATATAATGATATATATACCTGAAATTCGAATGATTTTTATTGGAGATCTGTTTTCAAAATATGGCAGACCAAGTATCAATGATTTATCGACAACAGATGTAGTAAGATGGAGGCAAGCAATAAGCTGGATAGAAAAACGGATAAATAATATTGAAAAAGTAATTGAGGGTCATGGCCAAATCTTATCAGTAAATGACCTTAAACAATTTAATAACAACATTTTGAGTAAGTTCTCAGAACAAAATAATAATTAATACACCAGTGCCTGACACGGACAATAAAGTTCATTTGTTTGTCACGGTTTTTGCAAACCCTGCCTACCCTGCCTTCCGGCAGGCAGGCGGCAGGCAGGCTGGCTCCTTCCTTCGGACACCGAAGGTTTACCAAAGGTGTCGCTATCCCGACATGACATGTCGGGACTAAACGCCCGGCTCTATTGCCGGACCGAAAGCGTTCATTGTTGAGCCTGCGTCCATTTAGAAATGACTTACGTAAATACTATAATCAATTATTTCATATCTTTAAACAACCATTCTTAAAGGCCTAATTTTTATAACGTTATCATAAAGCATTCCATCTAGGTATAAGTAAAACCATTCAATTGTCTAAAATTGGAAAAAACAAATAAATACATTGTATTCTTTTGTATAATTATTTTAATTAATGCATCAGTTGATAAGACCGCTATAGCCCAGAATATCGAGTCAGTTATTGATCAAGATGGGAACAATTATAAAACGATTAGAATCGGCACCCAAACTTGGATGGCAGAAAATTTAAGAACCACAAAATATAATGATGGTACTCCAATACCTTTAGTTACTGATAAAGATGCTTGGATAGTATTGTTTACACCTGCCTACTGCTGGTACAATAATGATACAATTTATAAAAATGCGTATGGAGCATTATATAATGGATATGCAGTAAATACAGATAAATTATGCCCTTATGGTTGGCATGTATCAACTGACGCAGATTGGACAAAATTGATTGAAATTTTGGGAGGAGAAAATGTTGCTGGTGGAAAACTAAAAGAATTGGGAACAACTTATTGGAAAGAACCTAATTCCGGAGCGACAAATGAAAGCGGATTTACAGCACTTCCAGGAGGATCCCGTTATGCCAATGGATTGTTTTTCACAATTAATAGAATTGGATATTGGTGGACTTTCACTGGATTAAAAGTAATCAATGGCTGGTACCGGAGTATGAGTTCAACAAATAGTTCAGTAAGAAGAAACTATATTGATTTAATAAATGGATTTTCAGTCCGGTGTGTCAAGGATTATGAAACATTACTATTTAATTAAAACAACGAAACGTTAACACGGTCAATAAAATTAATAAGTTTAGCCTTCGCTAAAACAGCTCCCGCTAAGGCGGGACAGGCTCACCGGGCTGTTTCTAACCGCTCGGCCCTATTGCAGGGCCGTTAGTTGAAAGTTGGGATGAGGTTTGAGTATTAAGCAGATTTTTATTATTAATAACTATATTTAAATATCATATTTATAAAGAATGATGAAAGTAAAATAATTATGAGAATATGGTCTCTTCATCCAAGATATCTGGACACAAAAGGACTTGTGGCTCTATGGCGTGAAACTTTATTGGCAAAAAATGTACTTGAAGACAAAACCAAAGGCTATAAAAACCACCCTCAGCTAAATCGGTTCAAAGCATCAAAACAACCAATTAATGCCATCAATTATTATCTAAAATCGGTTTTCTTAGAAGCTGAAAAAAGAAATTACAACTTTAACAGGAGTAAATTTTCAGAAATAAAAGATATTGACAAAATTAATGTAACCACTGAACAACTTAATTTTGAAAAAAATCATTTGCTTAACAAAGTAAAATTAAGAGATGAGAAAAAATATAATGAGATTATTGATTTAGTTGATTTTGAAACTCATCCGTTATTTAATCTAATTGATGGAGAAATTGAACCATGGGAAAAAATGCAACGTTATTATTAGCACTATTGTTTTTAATAAGCTCATGTAAAGGTCAAAATACAATGATTGATAAAACAGTAGTAAAAGAACTTGACATTGAAAGGTACCTTGGCAATTGGTACGAAATATCTCGATATGACCATAGATTTGAAAGTGGTTTAGTTGGAGTAACAGCATCATATTCATTCCGTGAAGATGGAAAAATAAAAGTTGTAAATACAGGTTTTAAAGAAACGTTAGATGGACAAAAGTCTGAAGCGATTGGGAAAGCCAGAATTCCAGACCCGAATATACCATCGAAATTAAAAGTTTCATTCTTTTGGTTCTTTTATGGCGATTATTTTGTACTTGAATTGGACGAGAATTATCAATGGGCAGTTATTGGTAGCAGTTCTGACAATTACTTATGGATACTTTCTCGTACCCCGCAAATGGATGAAAGTTTATACAATGAATTACTTGATAAGTTGACTAATAGAGGATATGATGTGAATAAGCTCATAAAAATTGAACAAAAAAGAAATTGAAAGAAATTATAATAAGCTTGTAATGGTTAATCCCTTAAAGCAGTGCACCTTAGATAACTCCTTTAAGAACTAACCATAACAGCAAAAGCAAGAGAAACAATAAAAGCGTATAGTTCCCCAACAGGTCGAAATGCTATAAACAAATGAAACGAGGCTATAACATAAAACCAACAGCCAATGAGACCAAAAGTACCTGCATTGAGCAATCGCGATTCAGGCAAATTACTCATTTTAACTGTAATGCTATTCTTCGAACCATGAACATGGTTGTATAAAAGGTCGCCCAGAATGAATAGTACCGAACCAATAATGCCACATAAACCAAATAATCGCAAGGCCCAAATTGTCAATAAATTCATATACACTCTCCTTATGTTTCCCAACAACTAAACAGACTGGTGTATTTCAGTCGATTACTTATTAGGTTTTAAATAATTAAATAGTTGCAGAACATTTGATTTTAACAACCGTAGTTAAACTGTGTCTATTTTACTGCCAGACTATTGTAATAGTCCACAAGTTTTTTGAGATGTTCGGGTTTGTCAATTTTAAGACGATTTTCTTTGATAAAGTTTTTTAACTGAACACCTTTTTCAGGGAACAATTTAAGAAGTTGTTTTTCACTGGCAAAATTGAACCATTCATTATCTTTCCTGATCCAATAAATAGTTGTCACTTCGACGATATAATCGGGTGGTAAAGGCAGATTAATCATTCCTTCTGTCGTATTTATACTTGACAGGTAATAATTTGAAGACACGTCTGAAGTTCTTCCATATGCGCCAGGTTTGCCGCGTAATTTTCCTTTATGCTGAACAAATAGAGAAACAGGCCCTGAAAGCAAGACTTCATAATAGGCCTTTCCTACGGTTATAAATACGCGATCGTTAAGGTAAACAGTATCAACCATCTGATAATTAGTAAGATCAAAGTACTTGTTATCTTTAATAAAGACCATCCTTTCAGTAACAGTATTATAATTCATAAGAGTTGTATTTACCTGACTGTTTTTCATTTTTACCTTACTCATATTGAAATCGGTAAAAAGAAACTGGGGTTTTGGTCCGGAACCAATTGTCTGACTATAAAGATATCCCGGGATGCCTAATGACAGCATTGTCAGGATAATTTTTAAAAGATAGCTATTGTTAAATGGTTTCATTGGGTATTTATTTTTTTATAGTTACAAAATAACATAAAATGTACTTGTGTATTATAACTGGAATCAATTTGTTGATAAATTTACTTCAAGGGAAAGTCAAAGTCAAATAAATCTTTAAAAAATGGAATGGTTAACATTGAATAACAAGTTGTTGACCGAAACACTCTCGATCCATATACCGGGATTGATTACCTTAACAAATTTGGCAGACCGATACAATCCATAACTATCTACGTGGATTGTTGCAGAGATCCCAAAGGCAACATCATTGACATGAGAATTTAAAAATAAGAACTAACCATAACACGGACAATAAAGGCAAGTTGTTCGTCCCGGTTTTTGCAATTCCTGCCTGCCGGCAGGCATTCAGGTTCCTGCACATAAGATAAATACCATGATAGAAACTTCTGCTATAACAACCGAAATCCTCTCTCTGATTGATGTATGGGAACACAAACTTGCTCCCCTGCCAAAAGAGATAATTGCTGAACGACGAAACAGCCAGAACAGAACTATTAAACAGATTCTGGGTCACTTGATCGATTCAACCTCTAACAATATTCATAGGGCTGTTCACCTACAGTACCAGCAAAGTCCATTCATATTTCCAAACTACGCAACATTTGGCAATAATGACCGATGGATAGCAATTCAGAATTATCAAAACGAAGATTGGCCGTCAATGATCCAGCTTTGGAAATATTCACTCATACATTTATGCCATGTAATAAATAATGTAAATGATGATAATCTTGACAATGAGTGGATATCAGGTACAGATACAACAATTACTTTTAAAACTATGATCCTGGATTTCCCAAAACATCTTAAATTGCATCTTTCAGAAATTAATGACCTGATTGACAATAAATCATGAATTCCAAAAAACAGACAGTAAAGTTTGACAGATCCTTCATTGCCCCGTGTGGCATGAATTGTGGAACCTGTATTGCGTATTTAAGAGAAAAGAATAGATGTCCCGGATGCCGGATATCGTCTGCTGACAAAGCAGTGTCTGTCCAAAGATGCATAATAACAAAGTGCATTTACCTTGAAAAAACCAGATCAAAATTCTGTTATGAATGCGAAAAATTTCCGTGTAAAAGAATGAAACAACTTGATAAACGATATAGGACAAAATATAGAACCAGTTTTATAGAAAATCTTTTAATGATAAAAGAAACCGGAATTGCAGACTTTCTGGACTTTGAATCTAAGAGAAGAACTTGCCCAAATTGTGGGTCAACTTTAAGTGTTCATCGCTCCTTTTGTCTTGACTGTAAGATAAATTTAAACTAAAACGCCTTTGTTATATCTTGCATAAAACTCTTTAAAAATGATAGTGCGGCCTCAGTTATTTGTGATCCTACTACTTTTATTCTCACTTACGATTTCTGCACAAAAGCCAGAAAAGCAAATTTCTTTCGCAAAAGAGTCAAAATCCCATGAATACTATGTAAAACAAGCTGAGCTTTGGTGGCAGGAGATTCAAAGAGATAAAACCTCAGAAGATAATTGGTATAACTATTTCAGGGCTTGTCGTAATGCCCAGGGTACTGCAAATTGGAGAGAGGATTTTGTTAAAGAATCATCATACTTGAGAACTGGAACCGATATCGTAAAACTTATGGAGGAGCTTATTCCCAATACTTTCACATTCAACTATGTAGCCTATAGTATTCAAGGTATTGATCCCACAAAAGGCAACTATCTGCTAAAAGCATATGAAATGAATCCTGAGTACGATGGGATTAATGCAGCGATGGTTACATATGCAGTTAGTATTCTGGACTCGGATTTAAGGAAAAAAGTTAATTTTAATTGGTATCCCCTTAATGAATTATCACCAGGTCTAATCGATTATGCATATAATGTCTTAATGTCACTTGAGCCAAATAGCATATTACTAACACAGCATGACAATGATTCTTATCCCATTTGGATGTTACAAGATGTAAAAGGAATCCGTACCGATGTAACAGTAATAAACTTTGATTTCCTGTTGTTAGAGAGCTACAGAAATGGAATCTTTAATAGACTAAAGATTAAACAATTTGATTTACAACTGACTGACAGCTATGAAGAAAACTGGAAAAATGTCCTGAATTATCTCTTATCTGATTATAGAAACTTACAACCTCTGTATTTTGGTATGACAGTTTCTGAAAACTTGTATAAAGATTTTTCGGATGATATGAGTATATCAGGGCTGGCATACAAATTTCGTGGGAAACCTGACAATATTGTTGAATTGAATAAAAATTTAATCGAAAATTCATTCCTGCTAGATTATTTAAAAGCTCAATTAAGTCCAGAATCAAATCAGAAGAATGTTGATCGACAAAATCTTAACTATTTGAAATGCTTTAAAATAGTTTATGAAACCTATATATCAACTCAAGATCGGGAAAAAGCAAATAAAATAAGAGAACTGGCACTGAAAATTGCGAACCGGTCTGGAGAAGATTCAATAATTAGTACTGTAGACCGAGACTTTAAATAAAACTGGCACTAACACGGTCAATAAAATTAATAGGTTTCCCACTTTTGTGCTGGACAAGCTATCACGGTTTTTGTAATCCGTCCCGTCCCATAGCTATCGGGAGCTGTCGGGACCTGCCTGCCGACAGGCGGGCTTGGTCCTGTTGCCGGGCCGCTATAAGCAAGCCGTCTTCATCTCTCGAGACAAATTTGACATAAAGCTTAAAAAAGACTAATTTTAACACAATTAAAGGATTCAAAAATATCAATTTAAAAAGATCCTTTCAAATGGCAAGCCTTATTGAGGGTTACGAGTATGATATATTTATCAGCTACTGCCAGAAAGACAACAAATATGATGGATGGGTAACAGAGTTTGTTAACAATCTGAAGCGGGAGCTTGAGGCCACCTTTAAAGAAGAAACAGGTGTTTACTTCGACATCAATCCGCATGATGGACTATTGGAGACGCATGATGTTGATGCCTCCCTGAGGGAAAAACTCAAATGTCTTGTCTTTATTCCCATCATCTCACGAACTTATTGCGATCCGAAATCATTTGCATGGGAAAATGAGTTTAAGGCATTTATTGGACAGGCATCCAGGGATCAGTATGGACTGAAGGTTAAACTTCCCGGCGGTAATGTGACGAACCGAGTCCTTCCTGTTCAGATACATGAACTTGATGCAGATGACAGGAAGCTTGTTGAAAGTGAACTTGGAGGATTCTTAAGAGGAATTGAGTTTATTTACAGGGAACCCGGAGTGAACCGCCCTCTCATGTCCAATGAAGATCATCCGGATAATAATCTTAATAAAACTTTTTACCGGAATCAGATCAACAAGGTAGCCAATGCCATTAAGGAGATTATTACCGGATTAAAAAATCCGGACCGGGAGGGGAAAAAGATCTCATCGGTTATTGATATGGAAAAACCTTCGTTAAGGAAAAATTTGAGAACAAAAATCATTATTGGTGCTTTTATATTGCTGGTATTAATTGTGGCCGGGTATTTCATCGTTCCAAAACTAATCAAACCAAAAGAACAGCTCGAAAAATCCATTGCTGTATTACCCTTTAGAAATGACAGCCCTGATGAACAATATACTTATTTTATAGATGGTATAATGGATGAGATCCTTACCAACCTGCAGTCAATTCAGGATATCAGAGTTCTTTCACGTACTTCGGTTGAACAATACAGGGATCAGAAGACCAAATCCATTCCTGAAATCGCAAAAGAATTGGGTGTGAATTATATTGTGGAAGGCAGCGGACAAATTTCCGGCAACCTGTTCCGGTTGAGGGTCCAGCTGATCATGGCTGCCAAAGAAAGACATCTCTGGGCAAAGCCTTATGAGCAGGAAAATCCTGAAGCCAAAGATTACTTCAAAATACAAAGCCAGATTGCACAGGCAATAGCAGCGGAATTAGAAGCAGTGATAACACCTCATGAAAAACAAATAATTGAGAAAACTCCTACAGAAAATCTTGAATCATATGAAGCATATCAGATGGGACGTTTCTACTGGAGGAAACTCACTCCAAATGACTTGAATACTGCATTACTGTATTTTGAGCAGGCAAAAGAAAAAGATCCGGATTATGCTCTTGCCTATGCCGGTATTTCCTATTACTGGCTCGGAGCTCAGCAAATGGGGATCGTATCACCTGCCGATGCAGGCCCAAAAGCAGTGGCAGCTGCCATGAAAGCTCTCGAATTAGACAGCACCAGCGCAGAAGTTCATTACTCACTGGCATCAATGAAGTATTCGGTATTAAGGGACTGGGAAGGTAGTGAGTCAGAGTTTAAGAAAACTATTGCTCTTAAGCCCAACGATGCAGAGGTACACGCAAATTATTCGCATCTTCTTAATATAGTGGGACGATCGGAAGAAGCAATGGAACAGATTGATATTGCATTGAAGCTGGATCCGGGAAATCCTTTCATAAAATCATTTTATGGTGCCGACCTGATGTTCGTTCACAGATACGACGAGGCCGTCGTGGCTTTTCAGGAAGCACTTAAGGGTGATCCGACTAATCCTGTGGCTCTTAGTAATCTGCCAGAAGCACTCCACTTTGCCGGAAGGGATAAGGAAGCGCTGCAAGAATATAGAAAGCGATACAAAAATCCAGAAATATTGCAGGCTTTCAACGATGGCTATGTTAAGGCAGGTTATATCGGTGCAATGAGTCAAGTAGCAGATGTACGTGTGGAACGGTCAGAAACTACCAGGGTCAGATCTCTTGTAATTGCATCGGGTTATGCTATGGCTGGTGATGTTGATAATGCAATGTACTGGCTGGAAAAGGCTTACCAGGAACATGACCCTAATTTACCTTATCTTTTGTGGCCTCATTATGACAGCCTGCGGGATGATCCTCGCTTTCAGGATCTGTGCCAAAGGATGAATATTCCTTATAAATAGATTTAATGTTAAATCAGCTGGTGTCTGCGAATTAATCCCTGAGGATGACAAAGACAAACTATAACTTTGATGGACGAATTTATTATGGAAAAAGATAAGGTTAAAATTAACCTCGGTCCTGTACAGGAGACTTTACTTCTGCCATTATGGGCACGTGCTAAAGAAACAGAAAAAGAAAAACCTTTTGTCATTGATACTTACGCCAGGGATATAATTAAAAGTATCGATTATGACTTTTCTAAAATTGAGGCAGATCCTGAGATTGCTTGCAATCAGCAACTAATGTGGGCTATTCGTGCTTATAACTTTGACGATATGGTACGTAAATATCTTGAACAGATCAGTAATGCCGTCGTAATAAATATTGGAGCAGGTTTGGATACAACATTTCAGAGAGTCGATAATGGAAGTGTCTCCTGGATTAACATTGATTTACCAGATGTCGCAACATTACGGCAAAAATTGATTCCAAATTCCAGGCGGGAAGTGACTATAGCAAAGTCCGTTTTTGATTTCTCATGGATTGACGATATATCACAATTGACAAAAGATCATTCTATTCTGTTTATGGCTGCAGGAGTTCTATTCTACTTTAAGAGCCATGAGGTCAAAATCCTATTCAATAAACTTGCCAGAGCTTATCCTGACACACATTTTATCTTTGATGCGATATCTTCTAAATTATGGGTATTCTTAACTAACTGGGCTATTATGAGAAAAAGCGGGCTGAAATCAGAAGTACGACTCAAGTGGCACTTGAGAAAAGCATCCAACCTCAGGAAGTGGATAGATAACATAAAAGTCATTGAGGAATATTCTATGTTCTCCAAAATTCCATCAACAGAAGGATTGAGCAAAAATCTTATTCGTGATTTAAGAATAGCGGAATCCATTAATATATACAGTATATTCCATGTCCAGTTTTGACGACTGGTGCTAACAATGCCAATATATCACCAATATAGTGTGATTACAGGAATGTGCGCTCATATATTCATTAAAAAGATAACCTTCCGCTGACACGTATCAAATAATACTACCAAAAAAATCTATATGAGAGACAATAGATTTATTGCGGAACATCGGGGCGGACCTCTAAGAAAAGAGCAGCAAAAACAGTTAATTAATTGGGCCTGTACCTGTGCCGGACATGTTTTACCGCTATCTGGTAAAAAACCAGATGAAAGGCTCATAAATGCTCTGTTTATTGCACAAGAATGGGAAAAAGGAAAGGCTTCAGTCGGCGATGCAATGAAAGCTTCACTGAACGCACATACCGTGGCAAGAGAATCTTCAGACTCCGTTGCTATTGCAGCAGCCCGAGCTGTCGGACACGCAGTTGCCACAGCTCATATGGCTGATCATTCATTAGGAGCGGCATTGTATGCTTTGAAAGCTGTTAAAAATGCGGGCAAATCAACTGATGCAGAGAGAAAATGGCAAAATGAACAATTACCATCAGAAATTATGGAGCTTGTACTGGGTGCAAGAAGCAATAAAGAGAAACACTTTAAATTTTAATCAAACATATGCAAATAAAAGAACAACCTGCGCTTAAAGGCCTGGATGGCACTGTTTTGAGAATCTATTCATTACATTTATATTTCAGCTATAATCCAAAAGGCAACACTATCTTATGGTAAATTATAAAAGATTTCAGTTTGGCTGGGTGACAAAAATACGGAACTTAGACTTTACAAATGAGACTATAACTTATCAGAAATAAAATGAAAATGGAATCCATGATAGCATACTGCGGCCTGGCTTGCGGCAGCTGCCCGATTCATCTGGCCACGCTTGAAACAGATTTATCTCATCAGGCTGAAATGAGAGTGATGATTGCAGAGGAATTATCCATGATCTATGGAACGACTGCGAAACCTGAAATTATAACAGACTGCGATGGATGTAAGATTAACAATGGCAGACTGTTTACGGGATGCGCTGATTGTGAGATCAGGAAATGTGCCATCTTGAAAAACATTATAAACTGTGCTTATTGTGATGATTATCCATGTGATAAGCTTATGAAACATTATGCAATAGATCCCGCTGCAAAGGATAGACTGGACGAAATCCATATCAGCCGAAAAACATGAGAATCTTATAACTTTAGCAGCAACTAATGAAACTCAAAAAATGATTTGCTATATGGAGATGTAAATGTATATTTACTCAATATAATCTAAAAATAAGAACTTATGTCAGAAAAGAACCTTGTCTACCGCGGAAAATCGAAAGATGTTTTTAATATAACGGAAGGAACTTATACCGGCAAGTACCGGTTTGTCTTTACCGACAGAGCAACTGGCTACATTGAGAATGGTAAAACTGTATATGATCCCGGATATGATAACGTTGTCGGCGATATCCCCGGGAAAGGTGCGGTTGCCTGCAGGTTTGCCACCCATTTCTTTAAACTGCTGAAAGAGAAGGGTATTCCCTCGCATTACATCGATACAATAAAAGATAATGAAATGATCGTGGAGCCTGCCATCCCTCTCTCGATGCCGGTGGAATCGCCGGAATTTCCCGGATCGGCTCCGTTGCTGAATCTTGAGTTTACCTGGAGAAATAACGCCACGGGGAGTTTCTGGCGCAGGTATCCCTTTGTACGGCCATGCAAAAACCTTCATAAAGTAGTTGAGGCATGGACAAAAGGAGACAGTGATATCCTTATTACCATGGAAGCGCTTGAAGCTACCGGTGCAATGAGCAAAGATGAGATTGCTTACAGCGTTGAACTTGTAAAGAAAATTGCTGAAATCGTATCTCAGGAATTTACATCAAAGGACCTCCATGTAATAGATGGCAAGTTTGAATTAGGCAGGTTGAAATACGGGGATGGTAAAATTGTGTTGATAGATGAAATTTCTCCGGATGTCCTGCGGGTATGCAAGGGATATTCTCCCGACAATAGCGGCAACTGCACAGTATATAACCAGTGCACGACAACAAGCTATTCGGACGGAAAGAGGATAATTAAAAATAAGAACCAGGTTTCCGCTGCCGATTTTATAAATATCTTTCTGTAATAAATCCGGTACAGAAAAATATATCGGGCTTTTCGCTCCTGGTCTGGCTACTGTGGAAATACATAAATAATTTTCAGGAATTCGAATCCGGAAAATTCTATCCGGGGTTGACAACCAGTCGCAGCATTATGAGGTACGAATTGAGGATTTAAAATAATCATCTCCGTACAGATAACTGACAATAATCTAATAGTTTAAAAATGGTTTTATGAACAGACTGAAAATCTCTTCGGCACAGTTTGAAAACAGGAGCGGCGATAAAACTTATAATCTTTCTGTTATTGAAAAACTGTCAAAGAAAGCGGCAGATGAAGGCTCGGAAATCATAGCTTTTCACGAATGTTCAGTTACCGGTTATACCTTTGCCCGCCATCTGACAAAAGAACAGATGCTTGAAATAGCAGAATACATACCTGAAGGAGAAAGCATTGCCAGGTTGACGAGGATAGCGGAAAAGAACAATATTGTCATTCTTGCCGGTCTTTTCGAAAAAGACAGGGATAACAACCTGTTCAAAGCGCATGTCTGTGTTGACAGGAATGGCCTGATAGCAAAATACCGGAAAATCCATCCGTTCATAAATCCTTATCTGACTGCCGGAAATGAATATTGCATTTTTGATTTGAAGGGATGGAAATGCGGAATACTTATATGCTATGACAATAACATAATCGAAAATGTAAGGGCTACAAGACTATTGGGAGCAGAAATAATTTTCATGCCTCATGTAACAATGTGTACCCCATCTACGCGTCCCGGTGCGGGATTTGTTGATCCGAAAATATGGGAAAACCGTGAAAAAGATCCTGCTTCGCTGCAGTTGGAATTTGACGGATTGAAGGGAAGGGAATGGCTGATGAAATGGCTTCCCTCCAGGGCTTATGACAATGCTGTTTATGTTGTTTTCTCAAATCCGATCGGGATGGATGATGACCAGCTTAAAAACGGATGTTCAATGATAATAGACCCGTTTGGAGATTTAATTGCTGAATGCCGGACACTCGGAGATGATATTACATCTGCTGTCGTAACGCCTGATAAACTAACCCTGGCCGGCGGTTTCAGATATATAAAAGCAAGAAAACCTGAACTATACCGCGATATAATCGGGAAGGAACATAAATCTGAACAAAAAGTCATCTGGATGAATGATAAGGTGACGTAATTCAATATTGTTATATGAAAAAGATCAGACAGGATCATGAACCCCCTCAGTCAATTGAGAAATGGGGATGGAAATACCATCACCTGGGAATCCCGACAAACAGGAAAATGCCAGGCGAAAAATACCTTCCCCAATTCAAAATGTATGTATCAGGTTTTTACACAAGTCCATTTGGTATAGAATGGATGAGATTTGAAAAAGATAGCCCCGTAAGTAAATTAGTCCGGGAAATTCCTCATATAGCATTTGAAGTCAATGATTTAGACTATGAACTAACAAAACATGACCTTCATGTGATCACTGAAACAAATTCACATACAGAGGGGATAAGGGTTGCAATGATTGAACATAACCGAGCGCCAATTGAACTGATTGAGTTTGAAGAAAATAGAAAACAAGGTTCAAAAGAAGTTGTGTGATAAAGCTGGTTGAGCTCGGGAACCTTCCATTCTATGTAAGACTGGAACTGAAAAAAGTGTGAATAATTATTCGAAAACGGTCATAATGCTGTAACCTGATTAGCATTGCCCGGAAAATTGTGTTTATTTTAACCCCGGTTTTAATAATGTCATTAAGAATCTGATCCTGAAATACATTTATGATTATTGAACAAACTCTGGATTTGCTTAAGGACAGGTATAGGGAGAGACTGGAAGAGTTGACTATTACCGATGTTAGAATAGGTATTTCCATGACTGCCGTAAGGCTTTCTGACGGAAGCTGCGGAGTCTCATCCACATTTGTCAATGATCATCAGCACTTCATAAAAAGCGAACGCGATTACGGGTATTTTACGCCATTGAAGATCAAAGGACATAAAATCAGTGATCTGTTTGAAACAAAAAAAGAATCCGGCGTAATTACTACTTTAAGAATAGCCTGCCTTAATGCAATATCCTCCAAAATCATTTCATCCGGCAATTATAAGATTATCGAGAACTGCGATCCGATTGATCTGATAGATCTTAACACACTAAAAACTATAACTATTGTTGGTGCATTTCAATCATATATCAGTAAGATATCTGCAACAAATAACAGACTCTATGTCCTCGAATTGAATGAAACGGCACTGAATGAGAAGCAAAAACAATTTTATGTTCCGGCAAATGATTATAAAAAGGTTTTGCCTGATTCTGATGTTGTAATAATAACCGGCTTAACACTTGTAAATAATACCATTGATAATTTACTGTCTGCTATTCCTGAGAAAGCGTTCGTTATCGTTGTTGGTCCTTCAGGCAGCACTATCCCCGATATTCTCTTTGAAAATAAGGTGAATATTATAGGAGCCACCCGAATCACAAAACCGGATATTTTATTTGATCTGATAGGTGAAGGAGGCGGAGGTTACCACCTGTTTGAATATTGTGCGCAAAAGATCTGTATTATAAGAGATTATGAAGCAGGAATTGAGTGAAAAATGGATTAAAGCGGCAATTACCGGAACAATATGGGCTGCATCAGAAATTGTCCTGGGCAGCTTCCTTCATAATCTCAGGGTTCCATTCAGCGGTAATATCCTGACAGCTATTGGTATCATAATCCTGATCTCCATCAGTTACACCTGGACTGAAAAAGGCCTTTTCTGGCGTGCCGGATTGATCTGCGCCATTATGAAAACAATGTCGCCAAGCGCCGTGATTTTCGGTCCCATGATAGCTATATGCGCCGAAGCTCTCCTTCTTGAATTCTTTGTAAGACTGCTGGGAAGGAACTATGCCGGCTATATAATCGGCGCAATGGCAGCAATGTCCTGGAATCTGTTTCATAAAATCGCAAGTTACATAATCTCATATGGATCAAATATCGTTGAAGTTTATACCCGGCTGTTGAATATGGCCCAGAAGCAGCTTAACCTTCAGTCAGATATTGTCTGGCTACCTATAATCATTCTTTTGATAATATATGCCTTATTCGGATTTCTAGCAGCAATTATTGGCATAATGGTCGGTCGAAAAATGCTGAATCAACCGGCAGCAAGTACACCTGTAATCCAAAAAAGTTCAAAAATCAAACCTTTGAAATATCCAAAAAGTGAATTTAATTATTCCCTTGTATGGCTTTTAATTGATATAATCCTTATAATCAGCTCATTCATATTATTAAATTATACATCCTGGATCATATGGAGCATAACTGTTACAGGAGTTATTTTACTCTGGTCATTCAGATATAAAAACTCCCTCAGAAGGATATTCAAGCCAAAATTCTGGATTTTTTTCGTGTTCATCACATTGATCACAGCATTCGTTTTTTCCACAGCAAAGACTGGTGAAAAAACCATTATAAATGGACTTCTGACAGGAGTCCAGATGAACTTCAGGGCAGCACTTTTGATTGTCGGTTTCTCAGTAGTGGGAACTGAGTTATACAATCAAAAGATCAGGAATTTCTTCTCCGGGACTTCATTTAAATATCTGCCCATGGCGGTTGAGTTATCAGTCGAAAGCCTGCCTGATTTTATAGCCAGTATCCCTGATTTTAAAAGCCTGGTTAGAAATCCTGTTTCGGTATTTTACAATGTTATTTTACATGCAAACAGCAGGTTGTCTGAGATAAAGGGAAAAGAGAGATTTACCCGGAGGATATTTATTGTCAGTGGTTCCAGATGTGAAGGGAAAACAACCTTTACAAAAAAGATAACTGATGAACTTAAGAAACATAACATCTCTGTAGGCGGAATAATATCTGAAAGAGTAATGAGAGAGTCTGATACAACGGGCTATGACCTTGTCGATATTGAGACCGGCAGAAAAGAGATCTTTCTCAGGCAGGACGAAGAGAAATGGACTGATAAGATAGGTAAATTCAGTATCAATCCTGAAGGAATAAAATTTGGGTTATCAGTTCTGGATCCTGAAAATCTGAAAGGAAAAACACTGGTTGTTATAGATGAGGTAGGTATGCTGGAACTGGATAATAAGGGATGGGCCGGTTGTTTAGAGGAATTAATTGACTCTTCCCTTGTCCATATACTTATTACCGTTCGTGACACCCACACCGGGGATGTGATAAAGAAATGGGGGCTTAAGGATACTGTTCTGTTTAAAGTATCGGAAAATGATTGTATTGCCTCAGCCAAATCGATAATTAACCTTATTGACACCTGAAAGATTTGTCACTTTCTGAATAAAACATATTTCTTATTGCTTACTCAGATTATCTTTACAATGATTTTACAGAATAATTTAATATCAAAAATAAGAGGGAACGAATGAATATGACAAAAACATTTTCCAGGTATATAATAACAATTTCTTCATTAATTCTTATTTCATGTTTGGGAACATTAAAGGACCAGGATGGGAACATTCTCAAAATGACCAGAATTGGAGATATGGTGTGGATGTCAGAGAATCTGAATGTCAGTCATTTCCGCAATGGCGATGAGATCCCTCAGGCAAAGTCACCTGAAGAATGGGCCAGGATGGGATTTGAGGGTAAACCTGCATGGTGCTATGGACTGAACAACCCTGACAATAGCAATAAATATGGCAGGCTTTACAACTGGTATGCAGTAAATGATCCGCGCGGAATAGCTCCGAAAGGATGGCATGTGGCTTCTGATGAAGAATGGACACAGTTTATCGATTTACTGGGAGATGAAGTACTTGCCGCAATGTTTATGAGAGGTCCCGGATTATCAGAAAAAGGGAATAAATCCGGAAACACCGGTTTTAAATTTCCTCCAGCCGGTGCAAGGGACAGCAACGGCGGATATTTCAATACCGGGTCACATGGTTACTGGTGGTCGGCTACGGAGGTCAGTGATTCAGACGCCTGGGGCCGCCTGCTGAACTACGTACAATGCAATATATACAGCATAGGTAATGCCAAAACCGCCGGTTTTTCTGTCCGTTGTATCAGGGATTAAACAATTGGATTTCTTAACTTGCACAGGTAATGTTGCGGGTTTACAGGCAACACATCCTGTGCACTTAAGAATTCACCTGTGAGATGGAAAATATTTATGCCATCAGAACTAATGATTTAACCAAAAAGTTTGGTAACAGGACTGCCGTTGACGCTCTGAATATTGAAATCAGGCAAGGTGATATCTTTTCACTTCTCGGAACAAACGGGGCCGGAAAAACAACTACAATCAAAATGCTATGCTGCCTGCTGATACCCACCTCAGGGTCTGCAACGGTAATGGGAAATGAGATCGGCAAAAATTCTGTTAAAATAAAGGAAATAATTGGCGTATCGCCACAGGAGACTGCAGTTGCACTTCATCTCACAACCCGGGAAAATCTTCTTTTAATGGGAGGAGTTTTTGGCCTGAACAGAGATCTTACGGGTAAAAGAGCAAGAGACCTTATGCAGTTAATGGAACTGGAAGACAGGAAAGACCAGGTACGTAAACTCTCAGGTGGTATGCAGAGAAGGTTAAGCATTGCAATGGCACTTATGTCAGATCCTCAGATTTTATTTCTTGATGAACCAACCCTGGGACTTGATCCTCATGCCAGAAAATCAGTCTGGAATTACATAGAAAAACTTAAAAGGAAAAAAACTATTCTGCTTACTACACACTATCTTGAGGAAGCAGATGCACTTGCTGACAACATTGCCATAATGGACCAGGCGAAAATTATTGCTCTGGGCACTTCATCTGAACTGAAAAACAAATACAGTACTGTTCGAACTCTTAAAATCTCAGCCGATAATATTTCAGTTGAAATTTTTAATAATGTGAAAAATCCGGATTGGGAAGTGATCAAAACAATAAGCGGAGTGGATATAAAAGCTACTGAAATAGATATTAATATGATCATCGATCTGCTGCGGTCAAAAGATATCAGGATCAAGGGCATACAATTTTTGGAACCTACGCTGAATGATGTTTTTCTTCACCTGACCGGAAAGGAGGTTATAAATGAAACTGTTTAGCCTCGCAACCCGAAACCTGAAAGAAGTTTACCGTGATCCTGCTTCAATAATTCTGGGTCTGGCACTCCCGGTTACTCTGCTTATACTCTTCTCATCCATTTATAAAAGAGTGCAACTTCCAATGTTCTCGCCGCAATGGATGACTCCCGGTGTTATCATCTTCAGTTATGCCTTCCTGATAATGTTTTCATCCGTATTGTTGACCAGGGACAGGGAAAGCTCCTTTCTGACCCGCCTTTTTACCACACCGCTCTCCCCTTCTGATTTTATTATTGCTTATCTGATACCATTTATACCTCTTGCTCTCGTTCAGACAGTCATCTGCCTGATTGCAGGAGCTATAATGGGAGCAAGTTTTGTCAATATCTTTCTTTCCCTCGTAATCTTCTTTCTTGTCTTTATGATATGTGCTTGTACAGGAATGATTATGGGAGCTCTTTTATCAATTACCCAGGTTACTGCATTTGGTTCTGTGCTGGTTACTGCCATCGGACTTTTTTGCGGAGCATGGACTCCTTTGAAAGAAATGGGCGGTATCTTTGAAACGGTGGGCTATTCTCTTCCCTTTGCCCATGCTGTCGATGCGTTAAAATATTTATTGTCAGGAGCCTCTTTTTCAGAGGTACTGAGTAATTTTTACTGGGTACTTGTTTATTCAATCATATTGGTCCTGTCGGCAATCTTATCATTCAGATGGAGAATGAAACAGAGATAAGACAACCGGTAAAATGTATCTCAAAAAGTAACCATGGCTGAAAACCTGAATGACCTGACTACAGAAGAATTAGGGAAACTTTTTCCGATAATTATTGCTGAGTACCAGCCTGAATGGAAAAAGCTCTATCGCCTTGAAGAACAATTGATCCGGGGAACAATCGGGAATAACAACATAAACACTATTGAACATATTGGCAGTACAGCAGTGCCGGGATTACCGGCAAAACCTACTATAGATATCCTTATCGGGATTTTCAACGAATCCAGTATAGATTTATTAATCAATAATCTGAAGAAAATCGGATATCAGCTTATCCCTAAACCTGAGAACCCTCCTCCTCACATGATGTTCGCAAAGGGCTATACGAAAGAAGGAGTAAAAGGACAAACCTTCCATATTCATATCAGATATCCGGGAGATTGGGATGAACCGGTTTTTCGGGATTATCTTATCAGGAATCCTGAAAAAGCTATGGAATATGGCAACCTGAAAATGGATCTGGCAGATAAATACTGGAATGACCGGGAAAAATACACAGATAATAAGACCGATTTTATAAATAAAACAATGAAAGAGGCAAGAAACAGTAAAACAGCAGTTGTTTTCGGATCAACAGGCCTGGTTGGCAAAGAACTGGTCAATGAGTTGCTTGGGCAAAGTGAGTTTGTTAAAGTAAAAGCCGTAGCAAGGAGAGATCTTCCGGTTTCACATCCTAAGCTGGAAATAGTCCATCTGGCGGATTATGCAAAATTGATGGAACTTAAAGATAAGTGTTACGCAGACACTTATTTTTGCTGTATCGGCACCACAATTAAGATTGCCGGAACTAAAGAAAAATTCCGGCAGGCAGATCTTGATATCCCTGTTCAAATAGCACAGTTAGCTGAATCATTATTAATCCCCTCTATGGTGGTGATTTCATCTATTGGAGCCAGTGACCGCTCCTCAAACTTTTACCTCAGAACCAAAGGGGAAATGGAAAAATCGGTAAGAGAGTCTTATTCAGGCAATCTTAAGATTGTCCGTCCCTCGCTGCTGATGGGGAACAGGGACGATGTACGCTTCGGCGAAAAAGCTGCAACAATATTTATGAATATTTTCGGATGGATGTTTGCCGGCCCTTTAAAAAAATATAAGGGTATCCGGGCTCGAGATCTAGCCAGGGCTATGATAAAAACCACCAGTTTCCCTGCGGAAAAAATAATCTTTGAATCTGAAGAATTGCAGAATATTGCCATGTGACGCTAAAATATTCAAAGATTTTTTAACGATATTTGAATATGCTGTGCATAATAACGCAGCTTTGAGGTTAAGATTCTGATTATCAATCATTAAAATTTTAAAGATGAAAAGGCTTGACATTTACATTAAGATCTCTTTTTTACTGGCTGTAATCATCGTGGTAATTTCATGTGCAATTAATCCTGTAACGGGCAAGACCCAGATCATGCTGATGTCTGAAGCTCAGGAGCTTGCGCTTGGCAGCCAGTACGATCCACAGGTAGTGGCAACCTTTGGTGAATATAAAAGCGATGCTTTGCTTTCGTTCATTAAAACGAAAACCGTGGAGATGGGTAAAATCTCCCATCGTCCCACGCTTGAATACCATATAAAAATTCTTGATTCACCTGTAGTCAATGCATTTGCTGTACCGGGAGGTTACATATACCTTACACGTGGTATTCTGGCTCAGCTTAATAACGAATCAGAACTTATGGGTATTATCGGGCATGAGATGGGACATATTACTGCACGCCATTCTGCCAGCCAGCAGACTAAGCAGCAGTTGGGACAACTGGTCCTTATAGGTACCATGATCGCTTCAGAAAGACTTGCACAGTATGCACAAAACGCAATGCAGGGTATGCAATTGCTGTTCCTCAAATTCAGCCGTGATGATGAGCGTGAAGCTGACCGGCTGGGAGTCAGATATTCTTCATTGATCGGTTATGATGCCCATAAAATGGCTGATTTCTTCCAGGTTCTGAACAAAATGAGCATGGCTGAAAGTATAGGAGGTGTCCCCACTTTCCTTTCTACACACCCTGATCCCGGGGACCGCTATAACACTGTAAACCAGCTGGCAACATGGTGGCAGGATAGCCTTAAGCTGCCTTCATACAAGGTCAATGGTGACAACTACCTTCAGATGATTGATGGCATAGTCTATGGCGAAGATCCCAGACAGGGTTATGCGGAAGGAAATATCTTCTATCATCCTACACTTAAATTTAAATTCGCCTTCCCCGCCGGCTGGACCATGGAAAACACTCCTGCCCAGATTAACATAGCTCCGGCAGATCAGAAAGCACTGATGATCTTTACAATGGCAAATGAGAAAGTACTGCAGGCAGCAGCAGATTCAACTTTAAAACGGATTGGACTGACTCTTGTGGAAAGCAAACAGGTAACGGTAAACAGTCTTCCGGCACTGGCAGCAGTATCAAAACAAGTAGCGCAGGATCAGTCTACAGGTGCGCAATCCACAAACATGGTTCTGTCATATTTTATTGAATACGGAGGACTTATCTATGTATTTCATGGTGTATCCGCAGAAGCTGATTTCGCAACATTTATGAGTCCATTTGAATCATCCATGAAAACCTTCTCAACCCTGACGGATGCTTCAAAAATAAATGTAAAACCCGGGAAGGTGCTTATCAGGAAAGTTTACAGCACAGGTACTGTTTCCAGTGCTTTAGCCTACTATGGTGTAAAACAGGAGCAACTGGCAGAAATAGCACTGCTTAACAACCTTGAACTGACTGCGCAGGTACCAGCCGGAAAACTGATAAAGGTTATCGGAGAATGACCGTACTGGTGAAAAATGAAATAGGAAACAGCAACTCTATTTTCAATAGCTCAGTCCAAAGCCAAACGGGAAAAGTGGATTTTCTGAGTCATAAGGAAGATCCTCTTTCTGTTTTCTGACAGCATCCATTGATGAAGGCAGCTCAAACGGTAATTTCCCCGACGGAGACACTTTCCCGAAGATGATATCCAGCAAGGCCCCATCATTGGCTCCGAAATTTGCCAGCAAGCCCTTTGATGCAGCCGCTATCTCCGGAATCACTGCAGGCCTGTCAAGATATATATCAACAATGGATGGAACGGCATCAACAACTTTCAGGATCTCTGCCAGTTCTTTTTCCTTGAAATCAAGATCACCTGAAGCTAATAACCTGCCCAGAGGACCTGCTCCTTCGAGAGGCTGTGAGGGGGCTTTCAATCGCAATATTGCATAATCAGCATCCTCAGGCTTTTCAACAACAGTCGCATATTTACCTGCTACCTGCGGATCAACATTTTCAAGATAGACCTTTATGCCTGTTTTCAGCGGCAAGGCGTTACCTGTTGCCTGTACATCATTCTTAAGCAGAACAATCGATTTTCGCTGTGCCAGCTCACCGGCAGCTTTAAACTCCGGATTTCCCACGGTTTTTGCTGCATGATCGGGATCAACAAACGGATTATCAAAGAGACCCAGAGCAAATTTCTGCCTCAGAAGCCTTTTAACAGAAACATCTAGACGTCCTTCAATTACTTTTCCTTCTTTTACAAGCCTGACTAGCATTTCAGGTTTCTGTTCTCCTCCAAACTGGTCAACTCCCGCGTTAATTATCTTCAGCATTCTTTCTTCTTCAGTAGCATTCTCCATCCCTCTTGCCCTTGCAGGCAGTATAGTAATACCAAGGATTTTGGCATCGGTTAACAGACCCCAGTCAGTACAGACCACCCCTTCGTACCCGTATTTATCACGCAGCAGGCCGCTGATCATATCCTTATTAAAGCTGAAGCCCACATTTTCACCTGACTGATCCACCGGAATCCCGTAATAGGGCATTATTGATGCTGTTCCGGCTGCAAACGCTGCCTCAAAAGGTATAAGGTGATAATTAAAATTATTACCCGGATAGATCTGTCCTTTTGAGATAGGGAAATGAGGATCTATTCCTTCCTTCTGGGGACCGCCCCCTGAGAAATGCTTGGTCATGCAGGCAACGCTTGTCATGCCAAGGCTGTCACCCTGATACCCCTTCACATAGGCATAAGTAAGTTTAGCAGCAAGATCGGCATCCTCTCCAAATGTCCCGTTAATACGGGCCCACCTTGGTTCTGTAGCCAGATCAGCCATAGGATGCAGTGCAATCCTTATTCCTACAGCTGTATATTCCTGCCTGGATATATCAGCAAACTGCCATGTCAGTAAAGAATCACCAATTGCTGCCAATCCGAGTGGCTCCGGCCAGAGGGAAAATGATCCGGCGAAAGCACCTGTCAGTATATTTTGACTGAAGTGGTTACGCGGATCCGAAGCAATTGAAACAGGGATACCAAGCCTGGACCTTTCTGCCAGTTTCTGAAGGTTATTGTACCATATTGCCATCTCTTTACTGGTTGTACCGAAGTATATATTATAATGATTTATATTCTTTCCAAAAAGCATGGAGGAGGTACCCGGACTCATCAGTGAGAAAATATCACTCAGCGAAGGCTTTTCAGAAATGGAGCCGTCTTTCATCATGCTTATGGGCGGAATGAACATCAATCCTGCCTTCTCTTCAAGGTTCATTTGCGACAGCAGGTCATTCACCCTGTTCTCCTGAGGCTGCCTCAAATCCTCATAAATATCAAGAATCCCGTTCTTATTCAGGTCACGGAATGAAAATCCGTCAATAGTAAGTGTCTGAACTGCAGGATCTGCCAACGCCATATATTTCTTTGAATTACTGTTACCCTTAACAGACATCCAAAGTAATGAAACAAGTATCAGGACAAGGATCAATCCTATAAGAGATCCAAGAGTATAAAGCAGGATTTTAAAGAATTTCTTCATGAAAAGAATATTTTCAGGATTAGAATTTTAATTTCTTACTATTTGCAGGCCATCACTCCCCTGAAATAACCGATTGATTCTGCAATACCGGCAAGAGGGTTCTTCATATCTTTTTCAAATTCGAGACTGCATTTGCCATTATAATTAATTTTCCTTAAGGCGTCCACTACTTTCGGAATATCTATAATTCCTCTTCCCATTTCGACAGTTTTACCCTCCCTGGAAGCTTTATCGACATCTTTGATATGGAGATCGTAAATGCGGCTTTTATAACTGAGAATGTCGGCTGCAGGATCCTGCCCGTCGCGTATAGTATGACCTATATCTAAGCAGAAGCCTATTCTTGGATCAAGATCCTTTACATGGTTCCAGATATCAGTTGCATTGGGAAAGAGAGGATTATCAGGGCCATGGTTATGAATTGCCAGGCGGAAATCATATTCCCTGATTTTCTTTTCAACATACGGGAGAAGCTCAACATCAGGAGCCCCTACAATCATTTTAACCCCGGCCATCCTTGCATATTCAAAAGCCTGATCTACAGATTCCTGTGTTCGCATATAGATCACTCCTACTGTATAAACAGTAATCCCTGCATTTTTAAATTTCCCGATAATCTCATTAATCTGTTCCTGGGTGCTGTTAAGCGGCATGTGAAAATCCTTGAGAGAAAGGTAAGAGACTCCTACCCTATTCATAATTTCGATAGTCTGCCCCACATTTAGCTGCAAAAAGGTATAACCGGCCATCCCTAATGAGAACAGATCCGGCACCAGTGTTTTTTTGACGGGAATGGATGTGACAGACGACCCATAAGCTGAGGCGACACCAGCAGCAAGCATTCCTGTGCCGGCAACCTTTAAAAACTGACGACGTGATTTCATATAATTATAATTTTAATAAATATTATTTGTGAATACAAAGACCATAACTACTGTGACTCTTTTACAACCAGGTCATTATCAATAAGTCTTGTGTTGTATGACTGAATGACTGCCTTCAGCTTCTCCTCCATAAGGGAAGCCAGTTCCTGTTCTTTATCCAATACATCGTTTTGAAGGAATCTGTCAGTTTTAAAGTTATATAATCCTGCTGGTTTATTATCTATCATTTCAAGAATATGATCCTTCATGTAAAAGTGGTAGGTACTTCCGTTCGTATTGAAAGCAAACGATTCGCATGAATCATCAAACAGGTCATTGCCGAAAGCGATGAATTCCTCATCATACCCCAGGTAATTAAGAACAGTCGGCATAATATCAATCTGTTGCGCTATCCTGTTCTTCCTTCCTTTTAATGTACTTCCGGGCTTATAGAAGATTATCGGTATGCTGTATACCCCAAACTCATTCTGATATTCCTTATGTATTGTCTCGTTTGTATGATCTGCTGTAAAAATAAAAAGAGTATTGTTAAACCATGGAGCATCCGATATTCTGTCAAACAACTGTTTCAGGGCATAATCGGTATAACCAACCACTTCAACGATCGGGGCCGGACCTTTTTTGAATTTATTCCTGTATTTCTCAGGCACTTCAAAAGGGTGATGGGAAGAAACCGAAAAAATTGAAGCCATGAATGGTTCCGGGAAACTGTTCAGCTTCTCAGCAAAGAACATGAAAAATGGTTCATCCCAGACACCCCACATACCATCAAAATTATCCTTTTCAGGATATTGATCCAATCCTGCATAATCGTTAAATCCGGACATCCTGGCAAATGAATCAAATCCCATCGATCCGTTTGGAGCACCATGGAAAAAAGTAGTATAATAACCTTTTTTCCTGAGCAAAGATGCAAGACCATTGATTTGATTATTAGCGTAATGAGATATGATATAAGGTGTTTCAAGAGACGGTAGTGACGCCAGAATTGAAGGCATGGCATCAATTGATTTCCTCCCGTTACAG